>Ga0315289_10010879_pt1 | contig 12960 bp, 11 predicted proteins | sample YL17G11_40_MG_FD_203452 | JGI IMG/M metagenome (GOLD analysis project Ga0315289, IMG submission 203452) | Sediment microbial communities from Yellowstone Lake, YNP, Wyoming, USA - YL17G11_40 | ecosystem: Environmental > Aquatic > Freshwater > Lake > Sediment | place: USA: Wyoming | collected...
AGACGACCTCGCAGGCGTTGATGCGGGCGCGGTCGGCGTCGGTCGCGCCTTTGTCGATCGTGACGACCTCGCCGGGGGGGAACAGTCGGCACATGCTCTTGCCGACGAAGCCTTCTCCGACGATTCCGATTCTCGGCCTGGTCATGCCGCTCGCTCCTTGTGTTATGCCGCTCGTCGGCCCCAAAGCGCGGCATTATAAGCGAAGGCCCCGCCGAGTTCCATGAAAAGGTTGCGCGAGGAAAAAGAGGGGTGTGACTACGGATTCTGGCCGTGGCTGTTAGGCCCATTCATGGGCCTTTGCCCCGCGTTAGCGGGGTTTATTGAACCCGGTAAAAGTAATGCTATGCCTTTCCACTTCTCGGGGTGCCACGGATTGCTTGCAATCCGTGCCCCAGGGACCGGCAACACGGTTTGACAAGCAAACCGTGGCACCCGGGTGTCGCATTACTTTTACCGGACTCAATAGCCCCGCCATTTTACAGGATTTTGCATCGGGCTCTGTAGCGCGGGGGTTTATCCCCCGCGGCCTTGGGATGTAGGGTATTTTGCGCGGGGGGTAAACCCCCGCGCTACACATTACCGTTGCGCGGGGCCTTGCTTGCCACGCCGAAGTCCGCCCTCCGTGCTGGCGGACGAAGGCGGGTGCCCCGCGAACGGCGTGAGGCCCTCCGTTCAGGCCGAAGGCCTGAGACAACAAAGCCCAGGGCAACGCCCTGGGTGGCCGAAAGCCTCTTTTTTCAGCCAAGCCCTGAAGGGGCGAAACAAGAACCAGCCTTGTTGCGCCCTTACAGGGCTTGAATCAACATATCGTGAGATGGTCCGGAGCCCCAGGCCGTTGGCCTGGGCTATATTATTTCAGGCCTTCGGCCTGAACGGCGGTTCCCCCTCACCCTACCCTCTCCCACAAGCGGAACGTCCCGCCGGGGGGGAGAGGGGAAAAGCGCGGGTGGCATGTCCACCCTGTTCCGGGTGGGCATGCAAATTGCCTCTACGCATGGCCATCCCGCCGGGATGGCCATGCCACCCGTCACCCGACGCATGCTCACGCAACGGCACAGCGTGAGCATGCCACCCGGCGCATCAGGCGGCGCGCAAAAAAGAAGCGGCGGGCCCGCCGCGCTACACATTACCGTAGCGCGGGGCCCCTTCGACTACGCTCAGGGCAGGCTTGTGCCCCGCGCACGGCGCGCGAGGGGCAAGCCCTCGCGCTACATAGGCTCGAAAGCGCGGGGCCGCGCCAGAGGCGGGCAAGCCCGCCACGGGCGGGTAAACCTCCGCTCGCTGCGCTCGGTCGGGGTGACAGAAGGCGACGGCAAACGGCAAACGACAAACAACAATGACCAAGGCGCGATCCTTCGTCGCTTCGCTCCTCAGGATGACAGCGCACCGGCAGGCGACGCGCCGGGATCCGAAGGGGCGCGATGTCGTTCGAGCCGGCGGCGGGAGTTTACGCCTTTCGAGCCGCCCGCGGAAGCGGGCGGTCACGTTCCCCACCGTGGCACGTGCCACGGTAGGGAAGATACCCGGCGGCTCCCGCCGCCGGCTCGAATGGCAGGCGCGCGGCAGGTTGATTTCGGGAAGGGCGGCGGTCCGTCGTACACCTACACGGCGATGGTGCTGGATGCGGTGGACGCGTTCGGAAAAGACGGAAAATGAATATTGCGGATTTCGGATTGCGGATTGAAGGACTAACGGCAACCGCACGGGATTTTGGGCGGAACCGGAGGGCGGAAAGGGGTATAGTATAGGAGGAAAAGTCAATCGCCGTTGCTCGGGCCGGCCGATAAGGCCGAAGAGGGAGATCGCGAGAACCAGGAGCCGCAGACCGGACCCCCGGCGCGCCGGGGTCGGCCCGGAACGCCGCTCCGCAAGCCGTGGAAGGAACCGCCATGAAACCGAAGCACAAGATCCTGGCGGCGCTCGTCGCCGCGGCGTTCGGGGCGATTCTGGCAGCCGACGTGTCGGCGGATCGCGTCGTAACGAAGTCCGGCCAGACGTTCACCGGAACCATCGTTGAGGAAACCGACCAGGCGGTGGTGCTCCAGACGATGAGCGGAAATGTGACGATCCCGTACAACACAATCAAGCGGATCGAGCGTGAGGGTGGGGCTGGAAAGGGTCAGATCACGCCGGCGGTGGTGGACCCGTTGAAAGCACAGGAAACGTTCGAGGAGGCGCAGGAAGCGCTCCGCCAGGACGATTGGGTGCGGGCGGGCAGCCTGCTGGAGGGCCTCTTGCGGCTGGAGGAGGCGTTCCCGCACGAAAACCGCCTGACGGCGACGGCGGCGCTGGTGACGTGTTACCTGCAGGTGAAGGACTCGCGGGGAGCGGCCGGGGCGCTGCGTCAGCAGGCGGCGCTGGTGGCGTCGGAGACGGACAAGAAGCGTCTGGCGGCGGCGTCGGAGGCGCTGGAGGCGTCGGGGAGGCCGGCGATCGGGGAGACGGCGGTGGGACGGTTCGAGGAGGTGATGGCGGCGGGGATGCAGTGGAAGGCGCAGCAGATTCTCGAGATCGCCAGGCAGGTCGGGGCCTCGGCGACGGTGCTGAACGCGATGCCCCGTCTGGACCGGGCGGCGCAGATGTGCCTGGCGAGATTGACCGAGGCGGACCTTTACGTGCCGGGCTTCAGCCAGACGCACCGGCAGGAGGCGCTGACGTTGCTCGCGGACAATATCCTGGACGGCGCGCGCAAGGCCGTGAACGTCTGCTCCACAGACCGCAAGGACCTCTCCCGCCTCTGGCAAGACATCTTTGACGAACTTAAGAAGGCGACCGAGGAAGCCCGGAAGGCCGAGGAGGAGGCCAGGAAGTCCAAGCGATCCCCCCCTTCCAAGTCGCCCCTCACCTTAGCCACACCGAACCCCCAAATCCGGACCTACAATCAAAAGGCGTCCGCGTACCTTGCGCGGCGTCAGGCTGCGGAGGATGCGCTGGAGAACCTGAAGCCGTTCGCCGAGAAGTGCGAAGCACCGGCGCTGTACACGGACCGCGAGAAAGAGATCGCGGACCTCCTGGCGAAACTGGAGGATTTGAAGTACCACGAGATGCGCGAGGGGATGGGGAAGCAGGAAAAGATCGTGCTGTGGAAGATTAGGAGCAATTGAGCGAACCCCGGCCGGTCGGCGAAGTCCGCGGGCCGGGCGGGCGACAGCCGAAGCCGGAAGGGGACCCGCCGTCCAGTCGAAAGCGCGAAGAAGGCGGCGGCCTCGCGCCGCGAAACCGCCGCCGATACGCTGTCGCATCCGCGATTTACCTGCGCCTGCGAGTCAGGACAATCCCCACACCGCCCAGGCCGAGGAGGACGACCGTCGCCGGCTCGGGGACCTGGATGAGCACATCCTGAGTGGTAGTACTCGCCAAGCCCTGCAATCCCAACGCCATTAGACCGGTACCGTCGAGGCTGTTGAGCATTGCCAGCGCAACGACATCTGCCGTTGCGCTCGCTCCCGATTCAAGCGGGGCAGCGCCGATTACATTCATATTTCCGCCATGCAAGTTCCAAGGTGAGGTGCCCCTGTCCAAACTGATTTCCCAGATAGCCAACTGCAAGGCTGCGGCCGCTGTTCGGAAAGTCCCTCCTGTGTATGGCCTAGTGGGATTGTCTTTCAGTAGTGGGCTGTAGCGGCCGAAAAGTTCGCGGATCAGGAGGGCATCACCCGCGTCAATTCCAGCCGTGCCAGCCAACGATCCGATACTGAATGGGTATGTAACACCATGGCCTACTCCAATAGATACGGTTGGTTCGAGGCAATAGGAGTAGAAACTCCAGTCGTTGGTGCTGTGGTAGAGGTAGAGGGGGTAGATCGATGGCAAGGGTGGTGTAATGGGCTGCATTACGAACCTGCCCAAGTAATTGCTCGTCGAGCCACCGCCGATAAACGAGATGTTGGCGTAGCCTACCCCTTGTGAGTGTGAGTGCTCGATGTTGTAAATTGTACCCGCACTCGCCCCGCCCGCCGCCAGCAACAGCACCGCCACGACACCCACCACTGCAATCATTGACCGTTTCATTTTGAGGCTCCTTTTCTTTGGCCCTTCGCGGGCCGCTGCGTCGCGCCAGGCCGGAAGGCCCTTGCCTTGCACACGTTGCCCCGCCCGCGACCGACCTTATTCCCATTCGCCACGGATCGAGGAGCGGCGTCCATCGCCGCCCTTTTCGGGCGCGTCGGCCTCGTCCGTCATGCCGCCGATCCGCTCCCGACTCCCGTAGGGTTTCCCGAGGGGGTGCGCCGGACAACGGTAAGCCTACGGATGGGGAGAGGAAGTCAACGCAAACGTCGAGAACGCGGTCCGGCGGGGATATGGGAGGCCTTTCGCGGGGGTCCGGCGATGCGCGTCACCACGCAATTTGGCGCGATTTTTTACCGCCCCGATAATTACCCCTGGGGTAATTATTCCGCAACCCATTTTCTGACAATGGGTTACATCGAAAATCTGGAACACTGGAGAGCCCGGGGCGAGTGTCCGACGGCGGTCAGCATTCGGCGATGGCCGAGGCGGCGGCGAAATCCGCCGTGTGCGTGATGGAAACGTGCCAGGCGGTGATGCCGAGGTCGGCGGCCTTCTCGGCCGCACCGCCGTGGAGGACGACATAAGGCCGGCCGCCGGGCTCGTTCAGGATTTCGATGCCGGGGAACGTCACGCCCTCGCGCCAGCCCGTGCCGAGCGCTTTCATGACGGCTTCCTTGGCGGCGAATCGGCCGGCCAGCGTCTCCTCGAAGCCTTTCTTGCGGCGGCGGGCGTACGCCACTTCCGCCTCGGTGAACGTCCACTCCAGAAAATGGTCGCCGTGGTCCGCAACCATCCGGCGAATGCGGGCGACGCTGCAAAGGTCGATGCCGTGGCCCACGATCATGCCGATGAGGATACGCCCCGCCGTCCGAGCGACAAGATAATTCGGCCAAGTAACGTCGCCGGGGTGTGGCCGCGGATCGTGGCAATGGCTGTTAGGCCCATTCATGGGCCTTTGCCCCGCGTTAGTCGCCGCGGCGACCATTTTATGGCGGGGTGACCGGCCGCCGCCTTCCCTTTCCTTTTCTTTTCCCTCTCCGCCCCACCGAAAGCGGGGCGGAGAGGGAAAAGAAAAAACATCAGGATGTCTTGGCGCGCTTGCGAACCGGGGCTAAAAGCCCCGGTCTACTCGCCGCTCACGCGGCGCAAAGGCGGCTGAAGCCGCCTCATAACGACCCGGCGCCAACACCATGCCACGAAAAACGGCCGCACCCCGTCGCCGCGCGAAGGGCTTCGCAGCGTGGACATCGGCGGCCCGCGCCGCTATAGTACCCGCCGAAGAATCCTCAAACCGAGACGAAGGCGATGGATATCCTCCAGGAACTCACGCCTGCGCAGGCCGAGGCCGTCCAGCACGGCGACGGGCCGCTCCTCGTCCTCGCCGGCGCCGGGAGCGGCAAGACGCGCGTCATCACCCGGCGCGTCGCGCACCTGGTGCGCCACGGCATCCCGGCCCACGCGGTCCTGGCGATCACGTTCACGAACAAGGCGGCCGGAGAGATGCGCGAGCGGACCCTCGCGCTCCTGGCGGGCGAGCGGCCCCCCTGGGTCAGCACCTTCCACAGTTTCTGCGCCCGCATCCTGCGGGAGTACGGCGAGGTGGTGGGCGTGGATCCGCGCTTTACGATCTACGACACGGCAGACCAGGAGACGGCGATCAAGGGGGCGCTCGAGCGGCTGAATCTGGACCCGACGCATTTCGCGCCGGCCAAGATGGGCGAGATCCTCAGCCGCGCCAAGAACCGTCTCCAGCGCGCCGCCGACTTCGCCGAGCAGTCGGGCGACTGGACCCAGGGCAAAATCGCTCGGATTTACGAGGCCTACGAGGGAATCCTGCGCGAGGCACACGCCCTGGACTTCGACGACCTGCTCTTGGAGGTCGCGCTCGGCCTGAGGGACAACGCCGAGTTCCGCAGCCTCCTCCAGGACCGCTTCCACTACATCCTCATCGACGAGTACCAGGACACGAACCACGCCCAGTACGTCATCGCGCGGGACCTGGCGGGCGAGCGGAGGAACCTGTGCGCCACGGGCGATCCGGACCAGTCCATCTACGGCTGGCGCGGGGCGGAACTCGGGAACATCCTCGACTTCGAGAAGGATTTCCCCGACGCGCGCGTCATCCGACTCGAGAAGAACTGGCGGAGCACCCAGACGATCCTCGCCGGCGCCTCCGCCGTCATCCGCCACAACGTGAACCGAAAAGAAAAGGAACTCACCACCGACAACCCCCTCGGCGAGCCGATTGAGATCGTCGAGACCGACGACGCGGAGGCCGAGGCCGACGCAATCGTCCGGCGCGTAGCCGCCCTCCGCGCCGACGGCCTCGCGTACGGCGATGCGGCGGTGTTCGTCCGCACGGTCGCCCAGACGCGGGCGCTCGAGGACGCCCTTCGCCGCGCCCGCCCCCCGATCCCGTACGAGATCGTGCGCGGCACGTCGTTCTACGAACGCAAAGAGGTGCGGGACGTCCTGGCGTACCTGGAGGTCGTCCACAACCCGCACGACATGGTGAACCTGGGGCGGATCATCAACACCCCGCCGCGGGGCATCGGGGCGAAGACGGTCGAGGCGGTCGAGGCGTGGGGAAAGCGCGAAGGCGTCGGCCTCCTGGAGTCGTGCCATCACGCCGCCGACATGGCGGATTTGCCGTCGCGGGCGCGGGCAGCCGTCAAGCACTTCGCCGACCTCATGGACCGCCTGCGGGAAATGCGCGACGGCAGCATCCACGAACTCCTCGAAACCGTCGTCACGGAAACCCGCTACGCCGAGTGGCTGGGCGAGGAGGAAACGGACCGGCGCGCAAACCTCGACGAACTCGTGACGCTCGGGATGCGGCACGACGCCCTTCAGGCCGAGGAGCCTGAGGTCGCGCGCGGCCTCGAAGGGTTCCTCGAAAGCGTGAACCTGGCGAGCGACCAGGACGGGTACGAGGAGTCGCCGGACCGCCTGCCGCTGATGACGCTGCACGCCGCCAAGGGCCTGGAGTTCCCGGCCGTCTTCATCGCGGGGTGCGAGGAAGGACTCCTGCCGCACGAACGCTCCAGCGAGAGCCAGGCGGAAGTGGAGGAAGAGCGGCGATTGTTTTTCGTCGGCATGACGCGGGCAAAGAAGCACCTGACGCTGACGCACGCGCGGTTCCGGACGATTCGCGGCCGGCCGACGCGGTGCGTCCGCAGTCCGTTCCTCGCGGAACTCCCGCCCGACACCGTCCGCCGCGCCGACGAAACGACGGGAACGCAGCCGGCGCCCCTCGGCGAAGGACGCGGATACACGGGGCCGGGGCCCGACCGGTTCGCGGCCGACGAGACGGACCCGGAAACGGGCCTCGCGGTCGGCGAACTCGTGCGCCATCCGACGTACGGTCTGGGGCGCGTGCGGCACTTCACAATCGGAGGCGGGCATCGGCTCGTCCGCATCCACTTCAACACCGTGGGCGAGAAACTGCTGGACCCGCTCCTGGCGCGCCTCGAACGCGTCGCAACGGTCTAGGTTGGAATTTGTTCTGTTAAAAACATCCGTTGATCCTCCCTCTCCCTTGATGGGAGAGGGGGTGGGGGTGAGGGTGAATGCCGTTTGGCAATTCTCTTTCCCCCTCACCCTACCCTCTCCCACGAGGGGAGAGGGAGAGAAAAAGCATGTTTTCAACAGAGCCTTGGGAAACCCCAAAAGGAGACCCGCGATGAAGCACGAGGAGATTCGGTTTGAGTTTGGCGGCGCTCTGGCCGAGACGGTCGGCGACGCGCACGGCTTGACGGACCGGGAATGGGCCGACCTCGGCAAGGAAACGGCGGAGATCGTCGGCCGGCTGAACGCCGCCCGCGCAAAAACGCCCTACCGCGACTTGCCGCACAACAAGAAAATTTCCCAGTGCGACGAGGTCCTCGCGAGCGCCCGGGCGAAGAAAGGAAAGTTCGACGACCTGGTGGTCCTGGGGATCGGCGGGTCGGCACTGGGACTGACGGCCCTGGCGACAGCCCTCTGCCCCCCGTACTGGAACCACTTGCCGCGCGAAAAGCGCGCCGGCCGGCCGAGGCTCTGGGTGATGGACAACGTGGACCCGGCCGAGTTTGCCGCGGCCCTCGACCTGGTGGACCCGGAGCGGACGCTCTTCAACGTCATCTCGAAGAGCGGCGAGACGGCCGAGACGATGAGCCAGTTCCTCGTCGCGCTGGACCTCTTGCGCGATTGCGTCGGCAAGGAGTGGAAAAAGCACCTGGTCGTGACGACCGACGCGAAGACGGGGATTCTCCGACCGTTCGTCCAGGCGGAGGGCCTCGAGAGTTTCGCCGTGCCGGACGGCGTCGGCGGGCGCTTCAGCGTTCTGGCGCCCGTGGGCCTGTTCGGCGCGGCCATGATCGGCATCGACGTGGAGGCGCTGCTTGCGGGCGCGTCCGCGATGGACTCCCGCGCGAGCGCCGCGGCGTTCGACGTGAACCCGCCGGCCCAGGGCGCGGCCGTTCAAATCGGCTTATATCGAAAAGGAAAAGTGATGAGCGTCCTGATGCCCTACTCCGCCGCCCTCCGCGACGTCGCCGACTGGTTCCGCCAACTCTGGGCCGAGAGCCTCGGCAAGACCCTCGCGGACGGCACGGCGGTCGGCCCGACGCCCATCAAGGCCCTCGGCGCGACGGACCAGCACTCGCAGGTCCAACTCTACCGCGATGGGCCGAACGACAAGGTCTTCACGATTCTGGCGGTCGAGGACTTCGGAATCGAACTGCCGATCCCCGATCCGCCCGCCGGCGTCGCGGGCCTGGAGTACCTCGTCGGCCGGTCCATGGCCGAACTCTTCCACGCCGAGGAGCGGGCGACCGTGTGGGCGCTGGCGCACCTGGCGCAGCGCCCGACGGTGCGCCTCGTCCTCGAGCGCATCACGCCGCACGCGGTCGGCCAGTTGCTCTACCTGCTGGAGGTCCAGACGAGCATCGCAGGCGAGATGCTCGGCGCGAGTACGTACAACCAGCCGGGCGTCGAGGCCGGCAAGGAGGCCACGCGCGCCCTCATGGGCGCCGAGGGGCCGATCAAGAACCCGGCCGCCAAGGGCCTGCCGGCCGACGCCGCAAACTACGCGGCCCTGCGCAAACGCATCGAATGTAAGTAAACATTTAGCCGCCCAGTTTACTGGGCGCGTCTGCGCGGCGGGTGCGGAGACCCGCCGCGCCTGTGGTCATAACGGCGAAACGCATGGCAACGGATCCGACAAGCGCCGAGCACGCGCGGATCTTCGTCTTCCTGGCCTGCATCGTTGCGGCCAGCGTCAGCGGGTACGCGCTGCGGCGACTCGGGTGGGCGAAGCGCGAGTGGGCCCCGGGGCTGATGAGCGCGGCCATCATCGGCGTCGATTCGCCGATCGCGCTCCTGGCCATCTGGCACCTCGCGATCCAGGCCGACGTCTGGAAGGTCCCCGTCGCCGGTGCGATCGTCGCGGTGGCGACGAGCCTCGCGGGGTTCGAGATCGGCCGGCGTCTCCGCCTGCCGCCCCAGGACCGGGCCGTCTTCGGCCTCCAGAGCGGCATGGGCAACGTCGGGTACACGCTGGGCGGGGCCTTGTGCTTCGCCCTCTGGGGCATCCAGGGCCTCGCCCTCGAACAGATGTTCTGCGTGATGTGGCCGTTCTACGCCTTCCTTTTCTGTTTTCCGATTGCGCGGCACTACGGGGAGCAGGCGGCGGGTTCACACCTCGGGCCACGGCCGCCGGCCTGGCGCTACGCCGCCGGCGTGCTCCTCCGGAGCCTGACGGACTTGAGGAGCCTTCCACTCTATATGGTGACGCTGGGCCTCGTGCTGAACGTGCAGGGCGTCGCGCCGCCCGAGGCGATCCAGCGATGGCGCGTCATCGACGGCCTGATGGTCCTGGGGATTTTCCTTCAGTTCGGCGGCGTGGGGCTGACGGTCGAGGCGCGCCGGCTGCCGGCGTTCTGGAAACCGGCGCTCGGGACGGCGGCACTGAAGTTTCTCCTGAGCCCGGCCCTGATGCTCGGCGCGGCCCTCCTCCTGGGCCTCTCGGGCGTGCCGCTCTATGTCTGCGTGCTGCTGGCGGCGATGCCGACCGCCCTGTACTCGGTTCTCATGGCCAACCTCTTCGGCCTGAACAAGGACCTCGCGAATGCGACGTTCATCCTGACGCACGCCATCTGCCTGGGCCTGGTGCTGGCGGCCATCGTCGTGTGGGGAGCGGGCGGTTTGCGGGCGCTCGGCGGCGGATGAAGGCCGGGCTCTGCCCTTGACGGCTGGCGGGGCAAGCCTACGATTATGACGGGGCACGAACGGAGGAGCGCAGCGATGCGGTTTGCCCGCTGGTGCCTGGCGATTCTTGTGGGAGCGCTTGCGGCCGTCGTCACCCTGTGTGCCGGCTGCGAGCCGGGCTGAGGCTAGCCCGTCCGAGCGGCCGAGGCGGCCGCTCACCCAACCGAAAGACATTTCATGGCCCGCCTCTCGATACGGATACTCCCGGCGCTCGTCGGGCAGGCGCTGGCTGGTTGCCGCGGAAAAGGGGACGGGAGTATTTTGTGCGAAGCACCCGAAGGGCCGTTCCGGCAAAATACTCCCGTCCCCTTTTCCCACGGGCATCGGCGACAGTGCCAGAAAATTTTGGCGCACCCTCTCGCCAGCATGCCGGAGGCTTTGGTTGACGGCGGGCATCGGTCGGTCGTAGAATAACGGGGTGGCCAGCGTTTCCCGGAAGGGGTCCATCATGGCGAACGAAACAGCCGGCAAGTACAAGATCCTCGTCGTGGACGACGATGCGGATATCCTCAGCACGATGGTCATGGCCCTGGAGGAACTGGGGCAGACGATCCTGACGGCCGGCGACGGCCAGCAGGCCCTCGACACGATCGAGGCCGAAAAGCCCGACATCGTCGTCCTCGACATCATGCTGCCGAAGCGCGGCGGCTTCCTCATCCTCCAGCGGATCAAAGGCAAACGCGAGATGAAGGGCAAGCGGCCTCTCGTCTGCATGGTGACCGGCACAGGCGGCCAGCGGCACCAGCAGTTCTCCGAGCAACTCGGTGTGGACGATTACCTGGCCAAACCGTTCCCCCTGGACAAACTGGTCGAGACCGTTCGCGGATTCATCGAAGCCCTCGACGCAGGAATCGAGGACGCAAGGTAGGAACACGAACCTTAGGAGCACGAACATGGCGTGGCACCTGACACGGCGTACATTTCTGCGGGGCGTGGGCGCGGCCGCGTGCGGGGCGGCGGCCTCTCTCGGCAACGAAAGCCGCGCGGAAGAACCGCAGACCGAAAAGATGCGGGCCCGGCCTCATCCGCAGGCCGAAGCCTGGAAGAATCGCATCGGCCTTGCCGAGAAGCCGGCCGACCCGGGCGCCGGCGTCCAGACGGCCATCGAGAAGTTGTGCGGGCCTGACGGCGTACGCACGTTCGTCCGCCAGGGCGACCTCGTGGTCATCAAGCCGAACATGTCGTGGGCCCAGCCGCCTGAAATGGGCTCCAACGTCCACCCGGACATCGTCGCGCGCGTGGTCCGCCTCTGCCGCGAGGCCGGCGCCCGGCAGGTGAAGGTCTTCGACAATACCGTCAACCCGGCGGCGAAGTGCCTCGAGTTCAGCGGCGTCGAAGCGGCGGCGCGCGGCGCCGGCGCCGACGTCGCCGTCTGTGCCGCCCACCGATTCCGCACCGTCCGGTTCGACGACCCGCGAGTCAAAAACCTCAAGGAGTGGCTGATCTACGAGGACGCCCTGGCGGCCGACGTGTTCATCAACATCGCCGTCGCCAAGGTCCATAACGCCGCGTACGTGACACTCACGATGAAGAACCTGATGGGCACGCAGGGCGGAAACCGCGGCAAAATGCACCAGGGAATCCACCAGAACCTGGCGGACCTGAACGTCATGATCCGCCCGACCTTCAACATTCTCGATGCCACGCGCGTCATGATTTCGAACGGGCCCAGCGGCGGGCGCGCCGAATACGTCGTCCCGGGCGGCAAGATTGTATGCGGCACGAGCACGGTGACGGTCGACGCCTGGGCCGCCGACCCGTCGAACCTGCCCTGGCCGAAGGGACATCACGACCTCGCGGCGGTCGAGTACATCGCCCTCGGGGCGGCGGCGGGATTGGGCGTGGCCGACCCGAGCCGCATTGAGGTGGCGGCGTAATGGGCGAAGAGACCGCCAAGCCGATACGTCTCTCCGAACATGCCGCTCGCTACGCCCTCACAAGAGGCTTTGAAGCCGCCGAGGTCCGGCGAGCCATTCGCGAGGCTCCCTGGCAACGGGCCGAAGGAAACAGAATGGAGTGCCGGTTGGATTTCCCGTATAATAACACCTGGAATGGCCGACGATATGCTACGAAGAGGGTCCGACCGTTTTTTGTTGAGGAACCGGACGAGATCGTGGTGGTGACCGTAATCACCTATTACTTCTGACGGAGACGGCCCGATGAAGATTATCTACGACCGCGACGTGGACGCGATCACCATCACGTTCCGAGAAACCACCGTAACCACAAGGGAATTGCGCGAGGGACTCTTTCTTGACCTGGATGCGGAGGGCCGGCTCGCCGGCATCGAGATACTCGATGCGAGCAAACGACTCGGCGGGAAGGATCCGGTAACACAGGCCAGCCTGATCGGAATCTCGTTCAAGGAAGCGTCGTGAATCCCCTTCTTCACAACGCCAAAACCAGAGCGTCAACGTAATGGCCAAGCAGGGCGTACGGCCGCATCCTTTGCACGTCGCGCGCGTCGCCGTTCAACTCCTGTTGCTCGCGCTCTTTCTCGGCCTGCTCCTCTGGACGGTCCGCGGGTCGGCGGTGTCGGCCCATCCGTGGATCGCGCGGCTGTTTCTCATCTCCGATCCGCTGATCCTCGTCGGCGCGGCCCTCGCGGGAGCGTTCGCGACGGCGCTCCTGGCGGCGCTGGCGGTGGCCGGCCTGTCGCTCCTCGCGCCGCGGGCGTACTGCGGATGGATCTGCCCCCTC
>Ga0315289_10010882_pt1 | contig 12959 bp, 13 predicted proteins | sample YL17G11_40_MG_FD_203452 | JGI IMG/M metagenome (GOLD analysis project Ga0315289, IMG submission 203452) | Sediment microbial communities from Yellowstone Lake, YNP, Wyoming, USA - YL17G11_40 | ecosystem: Environmental > Aquatic > Freshwater > Lake > Sediment | place: USA: Wyoming | collected...
TCCCCAATCCCCAATCCCCAATCCCTCATCCCTCATCCCTCATCCCTCATCCCTCATCCCTCATCCCTCATCCCTCATCCCTCATCCCTCATCCCTTGCCCCTCACTCCCGCACCTGTCCGCTGCCGTAAACCACGTATTTGTAGCTGGTCAACTCGTGGATGCCGCAAGGCCCCCGGGCGTGGAATTTGTCGGTGCTGATGCCGATCTCTGCGCCCAGGCCGAATTCGCCGCCGTCGTTGAAGCGGGTGCTGGCATTGATCATCACCGCCGAGGAATCGATGCGCGCGGCGAACTGGCGGGCGGCATCAAGGTCGCGGGTGACGATCGCCTCGGTGTGCTGGGAGCCATAGCGGTTGATGTGTTCGATCGCCGCCTCCAGAGAATCTACCACCTTGACCGATAGGATTGGGCCGAGATATTCGGCATAATAATCTTCTTCGGTTGCCGCCTTGGCCTGGGGCAAGAGTTTTTGCGTCGCCTGGTCGCCGCGGATCTCGATCCCCCGCGACAACAGCGCCTTGCCGATCGGCGGCAGGAGCCTGGCGGCCGCGTCGGCGTGTACGACCAGCGATTCGGCCGCGTTGCACACGCCCATCCGCTGGCACTTCGCGTTGATCACCAGCCGCTCGGCCATTTCCGAATCGGCCGACTTGTCGAGATACACGTGGCAGTTGCCCGCGAAGTGCTTCATTACCGGCATGCGGGCTTCCTCGCTGACCCGGCGGATGAGGCTTTCGCCGCCGCGCGGAATGGTGAGGCTGATGTACTCGGGCATGCGGAGCAGGTGCCCCACCGCTTCGCGGTCGGGGGTGCCGACCAGTTGCACGGCGTCGGCGGGCAGGCCGGTTTCGGCGGCCGCCTCGGCGAGGATCTCGGCAATCGCCGCGTTGGAGTGCGCCGCCTCCTTCCCGCCTCGCAGAATCACTGCGTTGCCGGCCTTCACGCACAAGGCGGCGGCGTCGGCGGTCACATTCGGCCGCGATTCATAAATGAAGAAGATCACCCCCAAGGGCACCCGCACCTTCTGCACCTCAAGCCCATTGGGCCGGATCGACGAGGAAATGATCTCGCCGATCGGCTCGGGCAAGGCCGCCACGTCTTCCAAGGCGGCGGCCATGGCATCGATGCGCGTCGGAGTAAGCCGCAGGCGGTCGATCTGGGCCTCGCTGAGCCCATAGTCGCTGGCGGCTTGCGGCGAGCTCAGCCGAGCGGCGGCCAGATCCAGCCGGTTTGCCTCGGCCAGGGCCACGGAGCGCTCGCCGAGCAGCCGGGCACTGCGGCGCAACCACTGCTGCTTTTGGCCGCCGGTGACGACGGCCAATTCCGTCGCGGCCTGCTTCGCGCGCCGGGCCAAATCTAGGCAGTATTCTCGCAGATCGTCGGGTGCAGCGAGTGACATCCTGGTGTCTTTATAAGGCGGAAGGCGGAGGGATATCTCCGATTCAAAGCAGATGGGAACTTGCGGATCGACGTGCACGGTCTCTGCTGGCCGCCACAGGAAGTATCCCTTAGATGGTCGTACAAGTCAACGGAGATTCGCGCAAAAGAAGATGCCGAACAATCGGCGCAAGTAAATATCAGAAAGCGGCTTACGAAAACAGTAGCAGCGGCAGCACCGGCCAATCCCGGCGGTATCTTCATCAAATTGCTACCGTTTGCCGTCCGCTCTGGTGACTCCACCTTCCGTCCAAAACCACTACCCACTACCCACTACCCACTCCTCACTACCCACTACCCACTCCTCACTACCCACTACCGACTGCTCTTGTTCGGCCGCGGGAAATGCGGTAGAGTGCGCGGCTGTCGTTCCCCGACTTCTCCCCGCGGGGATTGCCACGGAAAGGCTGCCCACGGAAAGGAATCCCAACCATGCAAGCTACGCTGGCAGAGCTTGCGTTACGGGTCGATGGATCTTTGGTTGGCGATGGCAACCTGGTGATTGTGGGGGCAGCTCCGTTGCGGGATGCCCAGCCGGGTCAAATCACCCTGGTCAACGGGCACGAGAAGAATTGCAACTTGTCCGCTTGCCGCGCCTCGGCGGTAGTGACTCCGAAAGGGTTTGCGCTCAGGGGGCTGTCGGCCATCCAGGTGGACGACGTGCATCGGGCCTTCGCGGCGATTGTCAGCTATTTCCGCCCACCGCGAAAAAAACCCGCGCGCATCGGCGTCAGTCCGCTGGCCGTGGTCAGTCCGACCGCGCAATTGGCCGATGACGTCGACGTCTATCCGTTTGCCACGATTGGCGACGACGTGGTGATCGGTCCCGGCACGACGATCCACTCGAGCGTACACATCATGGCCGGCTCGCAGATCGGCTGCGACGTGGTCATCTTTCCCAATGCCGTGCTCTACGAAGATACGATCGTCGGGCCGCGCTGCGTGATTCATGCGGGCGCCGTGTTGGGGGCGTATGGGTTTGGATACAGCCTGGTCGACGGGCGGCATCAACTTTCGGCCCAGTTGGGCAACGTGGTGTTGGGCGCCGACGTGGAAATCGGCGCCGGCAGCACGATCGATCGCGGCACCTACGGGCCGACGGTCATCGGCGAAGGCACCAAGATCGACGACCTGGTGATGGTCGCCCACAATTGCCGCATCGGCCGGCACAACATGCTCTGCTCACAGGTGGGCATTGCCGGCAGCTCCACCACCGGCGACTATGTGGTGGTCGCCGGCCAGGGAGGCGTGCGGGATCACGTGCACATCGGCGCCGGCGCGGTGCTGGGCGCCAAGTGCGGAGTCAGCAACGACGTGCCCGAGGGAACCCGCATGCTGGGCATTCCCGCCACGCCGGAGCGCGACCAGAAGCTCAAGATGGCCGCGTACTCGAAGCTGCCCGAGATGCGCCGGCAATTGAAAAAACTCCAGGCCACCGTCGACAAGCTCGTGGCCGCAGCAGCCGCCGCGCAGCAGCACGACGCGGCGACGGACGACGACCGCCCAGACCGCCGCGCCGTGGCCTAGCCAGGAAGAAACGCGTGGGCGCAGCCGCCGAGAACACAACTTGCAGCGATGCCCATCATCAAACGCAACGGCCCTCCGACTGCGCGCCGGCGCCTGGCGGCCCGGGGCGCCGCATGGGCATGTTGGCCGGCTGGGGGCGCTATCCGCTGTTGGTGGCCGAAGCCTTGCACCGACAGGGCTACGAAATCTATTGCCAAGCGGTGATCGGTCACGCCGATCCGCGGCTGGCCGAGGTCTGCGACCACCTGCGCTGGAGCGGCTTGGGCAAGTTCGGCGGCGCGATCCGCTACTTCCGGCGTCACGGCGTGACCGAGGCCACCATGGCCGGCAAGATCCACAAGGTGGTGCTGTTTCAGCCTTGGCACTGGCTGAGGCACCTGCCCGATCTGCGGACCATCCGCATGTTCATCCCTCATCTGTTCACGCGCCGCAAAGACTGTAAGGACGATACGCTGCTGGGGGCCATCGTCGACGAGTTCGCCCGCGAGGGCATCCGCTTCGCCCCCGCCACCGACTACGCCCCCGAGCTGCTCGTGCGGCCGGGGCAGCTCACCCGCCGCGGCCCGTCGGCCTGGCAGTGGAAAGACATCCACTTCGGCTGGCAGATTGCCAAGGAGCTGGGCCGGCTCGACATCGGCCAAAGCGTGGCGGTACACAGTCAGGCGGTGCTGGCCGTGGAAGCGATCGAAGGGACCGATCAGTGCATTCGCCGGGCGGGCGGCCTGTGCCCGGCCGGCGGCTTCACGGTGGTCAAAGTGGCCAAGCCGCAGCAAGACATGCGCTTCGACGTGCCCACCATCGGCCTGGGCACGCTGGAGGCGCTCAGCCAGTCGGGCGGAAAAGTGCTGGCCATCGAAGCCGGCCGCACCATCATCCTCGACCAGCCCGAAGTGATCGATTTCGCCGACCGCAAGGGGCTGATCGTCGTCGCGCTGGAGTCTCCCTCTCCCTTCGGGAGAGGGCCGGGGTGAGGGCGCACAGCCACGCTTGGCGTGCGCCTTCGATCCGCCCGGATGGCACTGGCATCTCGCCAGTGCCGGGATCTTTCACACGGGCAGGATGCCCGTGCCACCCGACCAATTCTAGCGCCCCTTGGCCCACAATCCACCAATGGCGGGCATCAGGCGTGGCCTTTAGGACGTCGCTTGGAGGGCTTTGTCGGCTTCCCGAACACGTTCACGACCTTCATGCCACAATAGGTTTCCAGCGGATCGAAATCCCGATCGTTGTGCAGCAGCGCGATGTCGTGTTCCATACACACGGAAGCGATCATGCAGTCTACCGGCTTGCGGATCGTGATACCCCTGCGCCGGAGTGAACGGAACAGTTCTGCGGCTGCGAGGAACGTTTGACGCTTCATGGGAAGGAACAAAAAACTGTCGAGCTGCGACAACGTGCGTCGGTAGTCGTCATCCTTGCGAATGCCCTGCAGCACTTCCGTCAAAATGACACCGCACGTGCAGATGTCTTCTCCCGCATTCAGCAACCGCTCCAGTTCGTCAACTTCGGGCGTGGATTTGCCGGCGAAGAAATCGATCCATACCGTGGTATCGACGAGCACCATGGTCAGGCTCGTTTCTTCCGCCACGCGGCGAGATCACCTTCCCAGCGGATCTTGCCCTTCAGTTCGAGGACCTTCTTCTGGCGTTCGTGCCGCAGTAACTCTGCGAGAGCGTGATGGATCAGCGCGCGGCGCGTCTTGATGCCGGTGGCCCGTTGACAATCGGCGACGAGCGTGTCGTCGAGGACAATGTTCGTTCTGCCCATCGGAATCACCTCCCATCTATACACATAATATGGCCTGATGAGGTGTATGTCAAGAAGAACTCCTCCGGCAAGTCAATGGAGAGCACCGGGTGCCGCCGGTGCCGAACATCAGTGCGAGCCGTGGGGATGAATGTTATGCCAAAGCATAACCTACGTCCCTACGCCCCCGCGGGCTTCTTGGCCTCCTTCCCTTGGTCTTTCTCTTCGCCCGGTTCTTTCGGCTTCTGTTCTTCGGCCGGGCCAAGGAGTTTTTCCAATGCTTGGCGCAGGCGCGGGCCGGAGGCGTCGATCGAGACGACTTTCCCGTCCGCGCCGACCAGGATCATCGTGGGAAGGGCCGTGATGCCGTAATACTCGACGGTCGGGCTGGGTCCCTGGTCGTCGTAGACGATCGGCCAGGGGCTGGGGTTCTTTTGCAGAAAGTTCTCCAGGTCTTCGCGGCTCTGGTCGCAACTGAGGCCGATGACCTCGAAGCCGCGGTCGTGGTAGAGCCGGTAGGTTTCGATGACATTGGGCAGCTCTTGCAGGCACGGCCCGCACCAGGTCGCCCAAAAATCGACCAGCACCACCTTGCCGGCATACTTCGTCCAATCCAGCGGTTCGCCGCCGACGATCTTCCCCTGCACCTCCATCTTGTTGCCCATCAGGGTAAGGCGGCGGACGATGCTTTCCATGAATTTCGCCGCCGGGGCGATCTGCGGATTGTGGCTGTCGGTGAGCATTTTGGCGAAACCACGGTAAGCGTCGACCGCCAGTTCGGTCTTGCCGGTCATTTCGGCAGCTTGGGCGGCCGCCATCATCAGATCCACGTCGGGTTCTCCCAGCGGGGCTTCGCTCAGGAACTGCTTGACATCGCCCAGGGCCTTGGTGATGGCGTCGACCTCGCCGGGCCGCACTTGCTGAAAGCGGCTTTGCAGCAGAAAGCCGCGGACCTGCCGGGCCGATTTGGGCCGGCCGGCCTTCAGTAACTCGGCGGGAAACGCGGCCAGCCGCTTGCCTGCCTCGGCATCGCCCGACTGCTCCAACAGGAACAACGCCCACATCTTCGTTTCGATCGCAGCCTGCGTCTGCTGCTGGTCGGGCCGGGAGGCGAAAATCTTTTCAGCGACCTTGACGATGGTCCGGTTCGCCTTGTTGGCATACTGCTGCTCGGCCTCCGGCGTCAGCCCCGGCGGGATCGCCTTCAGCTTCTCGATGTACTCGAACAATTGATCGGGCGTGCCCTCCGGCACGGGAAAGACATCGGACTTTGCGGCCGATGGCTGCGCGGGCGGTTGTCTGGCTGCGGGCGGCTGCTTGGCCGTGGGCGGCTGCTTGGTCGTGGGCGGCTGGGCGGGGCCCTTCGTTTCGGCCGCCACCGTCGGCCAGCACGTTGCCACAGCCATGAGCACGCAAAACAATAGGAGCTCATCCCGCAATCTGGAGCGCGGGCATCCTGCCCGCATGATGCGGTTCCAACTTGTTCCCAAGCTCCGGCTTGGGAACATGAATCCTGAGAAGCTCTGCTTCTCCTCCCGTGATACCTCGGCGAAGCGGAGCTTCGCGGGAATGCGTTCCCAAGCAGAGCTTGGGAACGAGGTCGATATGGCACTTGATTCCTTGGTCATTCGGGTTTCGTCCTTTGTCCTTCTACTATCACCGCCGTTTCGCTACTTCTTCTTTCATGAAGCGCAATCCGTCGATGGCCAGTTGGCGCTCGTTGGGGTACATGCGGCGCCAGATCTTGGTGGCGGCAACGAGTTTCTCCAGCGCCAGGCCGAAGGCCTCGATCACCAGCATGTTGTCGTAGCCGATCTCCTTCAGCGTGTCGAAGGTTTCCTGCCAGCGGACGCTGCCCGTGCCCGGCGTGCTGCGATCGTTCTCCGAAACGTGCACGTGTACCAGCAGGCCCCGCAGCGCCCGGATCGACTCGCGAATGCTCTTTTCCTCGATGTGGGCGTGGAAGGTGTCGTACATCATTTTGCAGCGGAGATGATTCACGTCGCGGCAGAAGCGGGCGCCGTCGGCGGCCGTGTTGAGGAAATAGCACTCGAAGCGGTTGAGATATTCGACGCCCACTGTCACACCGACCTTGTCGGCATATTGGGCCACTTGCCGCATGCTTTCCACGCCCCATTGCCACTCGTCGGCGGTCGGGCCGGCTCCGGTGAAGTATCCCAGCGCCGAGTGAAACGGCCCGCACAGGGTCTCGATGCCCGCGGCTTGGCAACAGTCGAGCGCGGCCTTGGTGGCCTTGATGCCTCGCTTGCGGATGGTCGGTTTGGGGCTGATGGGATTGTCCTTGGGGCCGCGGATCGTCACGCCGGTCCGCGCCAGGCCGGCTTCATCGAAATACTTGCCCCACTGGGCATACTTCTCCACGTCGGTCTCGAAGATCGGCACCTCGACCGCGTCGAAGCCGAACTGCTTGATCTCGTCCAGCAGCGGGCGGACCGCGTCGTTGAGCGTATCAGTCCACAGCAGCAGGTTCATGCCGTAACGCATGAGTGGCTCCTTGGGTGAGAGGGATTAGGGATTGGGGATTGGAGATTGCGGATTTTGGATTTTGGATTGAGGGACAAAAAATTGAACGCGGAATGGAATTCTCCTGCACGCCTCTAACGCCTCATCCAGCGAATCTAATCCCTAATCCCCAATCCCTAATCCCTAATCCCTGCTCAACCGGCGTCCCGTCCAACAACTCCTCTTTGCGCTGGGCAACCAAGCGGCGGGCGTCGGGGAGCAAATCGGTGAAGCCCTCGGGCAGCGGGGCCATTTGCACCCGCCGCAGCACCTGGTTGAGCCGCACTAATAGTTTGGCGTCTTCCAGGTAATCCCACAAGATGCGGTGCCGGCGAAACTGCCGGATCATTTCGGCCAGCCGGTCGGTGCGGCGGCAGGCCATGCGGTTGACGGCCTGCTCAACCACCGCGGCATCGACCGTTTCCAAGACCCGGTAGTATGCCTCCAGCCGGGCGGGGTCCTCGGCCACCAGCGCGGCATCCAGAAAAACCTCCACCAGCAGGTGCCCGAGGAAACCAGGGCGGAACCCCGCCTCGCCCTGCAAGAACCCGCGAACCCGCACGGTCAATTCCAGCGATGTGACCGCAAACGTCTGGGTCCCGTGGAAACGGGCGTCATCGCCTAGGTGCTGCAAGATGCCGCCGGCCACCGCGGCCGTGGGCGGATCGTCATCGGCCAGCAGCGGCCGGGCCTGCTTGCTCCGCACCCGTACCGGGCGATCGACCACCGTAAGCCAGTCGGGCACACCGGTCCCGGCCGCGAAGTACGGATCGTCGAGAAACGGCAGCGCGTGGGCGAGATAGTTCATGCGGGAGGAGCGATGAGGTTCCGGCTCATTACGGCAGCACTTCGCGGACTTGGATCTCGTCCACCAGCCGGCCCTCGATCATCACGGGGATGTCGTCGCCAGGGGCGAAATCGCGACGCTGCTGATAGTCGGGTGGTTCACCCGGACCTGAGGGCCCGCTGTACACCTCGATGCGGTTTTCCGGCACGTTGACGATCCAATACACCGGAATGCCGGCTTGCGCGTAAATCTGTTTCTTCGTGGTCTGGTCGCGCTGAAGGCTCGCTTCGGCCACTTCCACCACCAGCGCCACCTCCTGCGGCCCGGGGTGGCGGTGCAGATAGTCGCGAAGCTGCCCCCGAAAGACGGCGAGGTCGGGCTCGGGCTCACTGGCGGCCAGCGTGATCGGGTCCTGGGAACTCACGAGCCAGCCCGCGGGAAGAACTTCCTCCAGCGCCTTGCGCAGCAACTCAGTGACCACGCGATGGGAAGGGTTCTTCATCATTTTGGGCACCAGCCAGCCGTCGAGCAATTCCACGGGATCGTCTTCCGTCAAGATGCCCGTGGAGAGCATCTGGTGAAACTGCGCCACGCTCAAACGGCAAACAAGTTCCGTAGGAATCGCGGCATCAACGTTCGGCATCAAGCCGCCGATGTGAGTGGATGACGACATGATGCAACTCCTCCCGATTTCACCCTGCCACCATGCTACGTCGGCTGGCGATTCGCGTCAAGCGCTTTACGCCGATACGGGGCGCGTTATAATACTCGCAAGGAGACGAAAACGATGACTTATCGCGGCCACGTGAAAAACGGCGTAGTGGTCCTCGACGATGCGGTGACGCTGCCCGAAGGGTTGCCAGTCAACATCGAACCCCTCGAAGGCCGCCACGACGAGCCGGAATCGGATTCTATTCCGTCGTTGTACGAGCGCCTTAAACCGTTCATCGGCAAGGCCGAAGGGCTGCCGCCGGATGCGTCGATCAATCACGATCATTATCTCTACGGCACGCCGAAGCAGCAGTGACGCCGATCTTCGTTGACACGTCGTACTACTTGGCGTTGGTCAGCCCGCGCGACGCCTACCACAGCCAAGCGGGGCAGTTGGCCGTTGCCATCGAGCGGCCGCTCCTGGTCACCGAGTTCGTTTTGCTGGAAGTGGGCAATGCGTTATCGCGGGGTGGCCTCCGCCAACTCTTTGTGGAGATGCTCGCCCAAATCCGCTCCGATCCACATACCGTCGTCGTTCCGGCGTCGCCCGACCTTTTTGACAAAGGATGCCAATTGTACGCGCGCCGGCGGGATAAGACTTGGTCGCTGACCGACTGCACCTCGTTCGTTGCGATGGAAGAGTATCAGGTGACGGATGCGCTGACGACCGATCGCCATTTCGAACAGGCCGGCTTCAACGTGCTGTTGAAATGACGTTGCGGCATCGCTACTGGCAGACTTGAATTCCTACATCTCAAGTGCAGCGTTTGACTCAGCCAGGAATCTCCACCCACTGCCCGCGTTTCGCACTATCGAGCACCGCGTCGCAAACCCGCTGCGTCCTTAGGGCCGCGCGCATGTTGGGCTGGAACGCCGGGCCGCCTTCCAGGCTGGCCAGGAAGTCGGCCAGGCCGTTGATGAACGTGTGCTCGTAGCCGATGGTGCAGCCGGGCACCCACCAGTTCTTCATGTAGGGATGCTCGAAGTTGGTCACGTGGATCCGCTGCCAGCCGGTTAGGTGGTCCTCGATCTTCTTGCCGGTGGCCGGATCGGCGTACTTGAAGTATTGCAGGATGTGCGGGTCTTCCAGGTCGAAGAACACCGAGCCGTTCTCGCCGTTCAGCTCGAAGGTGCTATAGTTTTTGCGTCCCCGGGCGTAGCGGGTGCTCTCGAAGGTGCCCATCGAGCCGTTGGCGAAGACGGCCAGGAACATGCAGGCGTCGTCGATGCTCACCGATTCCATCTTGCCGGTCTCGGCGTGCTTGCGCTCTTTGATGAACGTTTCGGTGTGCGCCACGATGCGCTGGATCGGGCCGTTGAGCCATTCGGCGGTGTCGATCGAGTGGGCCAGCAGGTCGCCGGTCACGCCCGAGCCGGCCACCTTGGCATCCAGCCGCCACAGCGCCATGCCCCCCTGCGGCACGTCGGCCGAGATGGTGTAGTCCTGGTTGTAGGTGGCGCGGTAATGGAACGCGCGGCCGATGCGGCCCTCGTCGATGATCTGCCGTGCCAGGGCGATGGCCGGCACGCGGCGGTAGTTGAACGAGACCATGTTGGCCACGCCCGCCTTCTCGACGGCCGCCACCATTTCCTCGGCCTGCTGAGCGTTCATCGCCAGCGGCTTTTCGCAGATGATCATCTTGCCGGCCTTGGCGGCGGCGATCACGATGTCGTGGTGCAGCACGTTGGGCACGCAGACGTCGATCAGGTCGATGTCTTTCCGCTCCATCAGCTTTTTCCAGTCGAGTTCCAGCGACTCGTAGCCCCAGGCCTTGGCAAACTTTTCCAGCTTGTCTTTCTCTTCGACCCGGGCGCAGCAGGCCTTCAGCACCGGCTTGTGCTCCCGCGGGAAGAAGTGGCTCACTTGCAGATAGGCATTCGAGTGGGCCCGGCCCATAAAGCCGCAGCCGATGACACCGACACGAAGCTCTTTGGTCATAGTATCAGTCTCCTGAGGGATCGAAATGTCTAATGTCGAAAAACAAATGACAAAAGAATGACAAAGGACCAATGACGAAAAGCAAGTTTTTCGCCGAGCATTAACCCTTCCGTTTCCCACGGTAGATGGCAGCGAAGATCAAATGGAGTTCGTTTGCTGGCTTCTCGACATTCGTCATTCGGTCGTCGTTATTCTTTAGTCATTTGACTTTCGGCATTTGGTCATTCCTTCGTCATTTTGATTTCGTCCTTCATCATTCTCCCCACCCGTGCGCGTCCCGCACGGCCACCATCACGCCGAGGATGTCGTTCCACGTCTGCGGCTTCATCATGACCGCGTTGGGGAACATGCAGCCGTCCCAGCACACGTGGTCGAATCGCCTGGTCGGCTCGCCTTTTTCGTCGCGCAGCCAGTGGCCGGCGCAGCGCGGGATATCGAGCTTGCCGCCCGGGTCGTGCGGCAGGCAGTGCCGGCCGGTCTTATCGTGCGAGCCCGAGCCGTGTACCGTGCCGTCGTTTTGGGCCACGTGGAAGTCGATCGTCCACGGCCGCAGCGCCGCGCTGAGCGTTTGGTAGGCCGCGTCGAATCGCCGCCGATCGCGCCAGTCGAAGTTCTGCGGCAGCAGCGCGTCCTCTGGCTCGTTGTAGCCCAGCAGATACAAAAGCGTATGCGACATATCGGCCTGGAAGCCGAGCGTCTGCGGGCGGTCGACCATTTCGAGCAGTTGGATCATTTTCTTCCAACTGTGCATGCCGCCCCAGCAGATCTCGCCTTCGGCCGCCAGCCGCAGGCCGTGGTCTTCGGCGATGAGGCACGCCTCGCGGAAGGTGTCGGCGATGAACTTCTGGTTCCGCTTGGGGTCTTCATACCAGGCCTCGACCGAGCAGGCCGAGTCGAAGCGGACCTTGTCGCCCCGCTTCAGCCCCAGTTGCCTCAACCGCTCGGCCACTTGGCAGGCCTTGCGGACCTGGCCCAAGAACCCCTTGCGGTCTTCATTGGTGCCGATGGGCGAGCCGCCGCCCGTGCCGCCGTAAACCGGGGCCACCACGGTGCCCACCAGGAGGTTCCGCGCCCGGGCCTTGTCGGCCAGCCGCTGGCTCTCGTCCTCGCCCCCGTCGATGTCGAAGTGGGGATGATAGAGGAAGATGTCGAAGCCGTCGAACCGCACGCCCTCGAACTCGGCGGCGGCGGTGAAGTCGAGCATCTGCTCCAGGCCGATGGGCGGCTCGCCGCCGTCGCCCTTGCCCACCAGGCCCGGCCACACGGCGTTGTGGAGTTTGGGGAAGTTGTGGGGATGATTGTCGCTCATGGGAAGAAAGTGGTTAGGGTTCAGGGTTCAGGGTTCAGTGACACAAGGTCACGCCAGCGTCGTCACTTGGACTTGCGCAGTCTCGCCTTCTTCGCCCACTCGATGAACTCGCGGACGACCCCGTTCTCGCCGATTTCGGCACGCCGCTTCATAAACCGCACGAGGTCCGCAGGCTTGAGGAAAGGAAAGGCGATACTGCGCTGCACCACTTCATACCTAGCCTTCGACTTCAGGCGGTAGAACCGCAGGCGGCCACGCTCGTACCGCCAGACTTCGGGCACGCCGATCTTCGCGAACACCGGCATCCGCGGCAGCGAAGTGCTCGTCACGTCGACCTCGATCGCCAGGTCGGGCGGGGGATCCTTCTTGGGCTCGTACGTCTCCTTGCAGCGCACGCGAGGTTCGTTCGCCAGATAGTAGGTCTGGTCGGGCTGGAGGCCTCGGCCGCCCTTCGAGGCCCGCAGCGTCGTGGAACCGATGCTCTGAATCGGAAGGTCCAGGGCCAATGCCAACGCTTCGATCATTCGAGCGATCAGCTTCGCCACCCAGTCGTGGTCCTTTCGCGGACCCATCATTTCCAGGGTCCCTTCGTCGTAGGTATGGCGCAAGTAAAGGTCGGGTGTCGCGTCCAAGAGCTTCAGGTAGTCCTCCCACGTGACGCCATACACAATGCGCCGCATTTCCAGCGTGCCCTCGTTGTAGGTATGGCGCAGGTGATACTCCCCCAGCGCGTCGAGAATGCCTTCGTACGTCTCCCACGGAACGCCGTAAAGGACCACGTACTCGGACTCGGACGAGCGGTTGTCGTCGGTGGCGGTTTTCATCGCAGTGACCCCGGAGCAACCGGCCGTCAGGTTTGATGGCGGCGCGACGTGGGGCAGGTTGCTGACCTGCCGCAATCCGCCGAGCAGTCTCCGCTCGGCTGATCTCGTCGCAGGCCGCATCATGGCAGGTTGGCAACCTGCCCCACGTTGCGCC
>Ga0315289_10010883_pt1 | contig 12957 bp, 15 predicted proteins | sample YL17G11_40_MG_FD_203452 | JGI IMG/M metagenome (GOLD analysis project Ga0315289, IMG submission 203452) | Sediment microbial communities from Yellowstone Lake, YNP, Wyoming, USA - YL17G11_40 | ecosystem: Environmental > Aquatic > Freshwater > Lake > Sediment | place: USA: Wyoming | collected...
GGTACTAAACCTGAGATCAGGCTTTGAAATCCACCGACGCTCGCGATGGCTTGTCCGATGGCAAATCCTATGACTCCAATAGCGATGTAATCGATGAAATACTCTTTTTCTTCAGTCATAATCTATTCCTCAATTGTTGATGCACCATATCTTATCTATGAGTATTTAACATTTAGCGCGCGCTGTTGGGTGTCATTGTCCTTGGGGCTGCTGCCCCGGCTATTGTCGTGGGGGACATGGTGAAGTTCACAGGACTATTCGTCGTCAACAGTTTTGTTCTATGCGCTCGCGAACTTGCGGAAAACGGTTGATCTACGTGCACAGTACAGCCGCGGGTACTACACTAACTGCAAAAAATATCCTTAAACAAACCCTTTTTTCTTTCAGAGCAGTACAGAAACTAGTTAAACATAAAAAGTGTAGATTTTCAGTGTTCCTTCTTTGCGCATCTTAGACGTACTTCTTGTCTTTGTAACAGTACCATCGTTGATACTGCTGAATGTAGGTCAGAGGGCCTCCACACGTTGGGCAGGTTGGCGTTTGAGATTGCTCAGGCTGTTGACCCATCGGTTGGCCACCAAAAGATCGTGCTTGTGCCATTTCGGGCTTCAGAACGACGAAGTCTCCTGCAGCCTGGATTTCTTCCCACGGGATTTCCTTGGTTTCACCCTTTTTGCTTTCAACAATCAATGTCATGCCCACTTTTCCCACGGTGAATGCGATGTCCTGAACGGTTCCAGCGTCGTTTCCCTCGCTGTCGATTACCTGCATGCCTATCAGGCGATCTTTCGTCATGGCTTTCTTCTCTTTCTCCTGTCTCGCCATTCATACCGCTCCGTTGTCTGAATCTTTAGGTGGGTGACGTCTTATAAGTTTTGGCGCGCACCACAAGTTTTTTGGGAGTCCGGAATTAGTCCCTCAGTGGATTATCCTGTAAAAGTCTGATTGCTGTGCGCACGCATATGGTCAAAGCCAGTACCGATTCTGTCCTAGCACGCGCCTTTCTGGCGCCAACAGGGCATGGAGCAAAAGCCTTAGTTGAGACAACAAGGCAATGGAAAAGAGCGCAAGCGATAATAACGAGTTGCGATGAAATAACGGGAGATGAAAAATGTCTACAGGAAGCAGTTCACAGTTCGATATGAACCATTGGCTCTTACGCGTTATCGCATTCATAATCGATAGCATAATAATCGGCATCGTAGCAGGCATCATTTACTTCTTTGTAATTCTGTCACTGATCTTCGGCGGCGGCCTTTGGTTGTTTGGGTGGGAGTTTTACCTAGGTCTTCCCTTTCTCTTAGGCATACTTGAACTCCTTTACTTCATGTTTATGGAAGCTTCTTATGGTGCAACACTGGGGAAGAAAGTCTTGGGATTGCAGGTGCAAATGGTAAACGGCAGCAAAGTAACGTTTGACAAAGCATTCATCCGCAACATAAGCAAGATATTTTGGCTTTTGCTCCTACTAGACTGGATATTAGGAGTCGCTACCCCTGGACACGACCAACGCCAGAAATATACTGATCGTATTGCAGGAACCACTGTGGTCTCAGTGAAACAAGCATTCTCATCTGTCTCAACGCCTCCACCGCCTCCACCAGCGCCCTAAGTTGAGTTCCCATTATTAAGGTCAGGTCCAAAGGACTCGTGCGCGTCACTAACCTCCACTTTTCTTCTATTTTTGTCTGCAGCACGTGTATTAAGCCAAGGCTACAATCTGCCTCCGCATCATCCCGTTAGCATGGGAGCAATCAAGTTATCCTATTCTCTGTCAATAATGTGTGTGCGGTTTGTCTAGTTGATTCAAGAAACTGGCGGGCCCGAGGGGATTGGAACCCAAATGGGGTCAAGTCCATCTCTTGCTATGCTAGAGGTAGGCGCACGCGCTAATATGGACTTTAGATAAATTATTGCACTTTCAATTGGGTCAGCGCGAGCAGTAAAATGCAGAACACTTAAGACACTGAGGGGCGATAATCATATCATCACAAATGCAGAAAAAGGAAGATGCCAATGAGTCCGCGAAAAAGAAGCCCGAAAAATGCCAAGAGCAAACGTGGCAGAGGCGTTCAGAACTGCCCAGTTGAAACTGGAAAAGAATACGCAGTGGATATAACCGAAACAAGCCCTCAAGGGGAAGGTATAGCCAGAATCAAGGGTTTCTTAGTTTTCGTTGGTAACGCAAAGCCCGGAGACCATTTAAGAGTCAAAATCACGACATTAGGACCTATGTACGCAGGAGCGGAAATAGTCACCTAGGGACTTGAGTGCTCTTTTCAGTTCGACCGATTTCACACCTCGTACGCTCAACTCTAATTACTGGTCAGTCCAAAACAAAAAACTTGCTAAATAATGAAACTATCTTAGGATCACGCTGTTGCGCTTTTGATCTTTACCTACACTTTAATCTCTATGCTCGTGGGATTCTTCTTCAGCTTCATCTTCTTCTTCTTCTTCAATCTCGCCCACTTCTTCTCCTGCAGCGTTTGCTTCGTCTTCCGCTTCACCTTTTGGCGGATAAGCCTCATCTAACCAATCTTCAAACTGTTCCTTGCTCGCAGGACCAGAAAAGGCCCACTCGCAAAGTTCAGTGATCACGTTGTTTAGGTTAATTTCGTGATCGTCGGCCAAACGTTTCAGATACTCTGCCCACTTTGCAGGCAAAGATGCCAAAACCCAACCGTCTAATATTCTCTCCACAGTCTTGTACCATTCAAGTCATATTTAGGCTTCAAATCAAATATGCACACGCGTGCTTGGCTCATTTTAGTAGTTTAATGCTTAACAAATGCCAAAATAAGCGCGCGCGCCTAAATGCGAAGTGAATACTGTGTCCAACACCAGAATCTATGATAAGGGAGCCGCGCGAAAACATTCTTAGAATGCTCTGTTGTTTGATCGCTTTATAAGGAGGTGCGCGTATTATGGGTGCTGGCGTTCTTTTGTTGAAGGACAGGAAGAACACAGAACATTACAATCAATGATGAAAGATGTGTTGGAAAATGTCGGAAAAATCTGGGATTGTTTACATTGGAAGTAAACCTGTAATGAGCTATGCTCTAGCGATTATCACAAGCCTATCCGCAAGCAATGCTAAAGAAGTAACATTGAAGGCCAGAGGACAAGCAATTACCACAGCTGTTGACGCAGCTGAAATAACCAGAAATCGCTTTCTAAAAGACCTAAAAATAGGCAAAATCTCCATAGGAACAGAGGAAATGCCGCCGAGAGAAGGCGAAAACAGAGCACGGATGGTTTCAACAATCGAAATAACGCTCACAAAAGAGTAGGAAAACCATCCGAAACACTCCCGCTTGACTGTTCAAAAACTATTTTCAGTTCCTATTTTGATCATACTAGGTATGCTTCTGTGATATATCTCCTCATCATTCGGTCGGTGTTGAAGTAATAAGCAATTTTTCCTATGGAGTTTTTCATCATTTTTAACCATTCATATCTCTCTTCATAGACCTTTGGGATAATCAAACACTCGAGTTTGTTGAATAAATCTTCCAACTCATGCTTTCTCCTTTCATCTTCTCCGATGATTTCTTTTGGCGATGGAACTATCGCCCAGCCTGTAACACCTTCAACATCCTTCACGAAAGCATAGAAATCGACGAGGACGCTCCTGATGTTGCCTTGTCTGCATTTGAAAACAGCTACACGCCAATCATCACTTTTCATAGCAGACATCACTATCTTCGAATTTCTTACTATAAAACACTAGCACGCGCGCTTGAACCTAAAAAGACCAAGAGGGTCTTTGCAAAAATCTGGCATAGAAGGCCTTTCATGCAGTTCACCCATACACTAACACCTTCAAAAACAAAAGGCTGACTTGAGTATTTATTGGACCACGTACCTTGCAGGGGGGAGGTAGCCTTGACCTTATGGTTAAATATATAGCCAGTCACGATAACATACTGATTAGGGGAGGAAGCGAATGCAGGAAAGGGCTGAGCGGAAGTGTAAAACTTGTGGAAAATTGTTCATGCCAGACAATGATTGTCAAGGCTTCTGCTCAGAAAGGTGCTACCGAGTTTTCAAAGGAGAAATAAAACCAAGTGCTTAGTATAATCTAGCCTTCGCGCACATTTAGAGGCAGCTTTTCTAGACGATTTTAGCTCGCGCTTCGCGGGTGGACTAATCCCTGGAAGGGTTTAGGTTTCCATCGTACTTATACCCAGAAGGGTTCAAGTCCTATGATGGGGTTGCCCGTCCCCATACCCAAACGGGTTCAGAACCATACTGAAACAAGAAGATTGGCTCTTTCGAGTTACAGGCAGTTGGCGCCCAAGAAAAGATTACAGCCGACTTTGTTAATAAACTATATGATTTGTCACCCAAAGCTGGCCCGACAGGTTCCGCACCCAAATGGGCGTGGGTCTATTGGCGGGCCCGAGGGGATTTGAACCCCTGTTCTCCGGCTTTCTTCCATGTTTGGTGTCCGGAGGCTTGCGCACCGTTTTGCGGTTCGACGCCTTAATCCTGACTGGGCTACGGGCCCAACACAGATTTATTCGCAATTGAAGTTAACTGTTGCCTTGCCACACTACGTTTCAGACAGTTCCTCGATTATCCACCAAGCTCTTTTCTTGCCTGATTTTTCTCCGGGATAGTATTCTATTATCGGTTTTCCAAGCTGTTTCTTTGAGGTCTTCTGCATTCTTCTAAGCCTGTTTAAGACGAGCCAACGGTTTGTCTTTAAGTAGTCCGCCAGCTCAGGCGTGGTGGCCCCTTTGTAATGGGTTAGATAATCAATGATCTTGTGGTCTGTTTCGTCCATGCCGAAAGTGTGCGGGTTGGCCTTGCCCCGTTCGAACGTGAGCAGCTCCAGATCAGCTAAATACTTCTTGATCTCCGAAAACTCCTTCTCCATCTTGCCAAACCTGCCCTCCAGCTCCAGAATCTTGTCAGGCTTGGGTGTCTTCTGCAGTTTCTCCATGATGGCGTCGCGGACAAAGCTGCTTCGATCTCCTTCCGGAACACGCAATATCATTTCCTTGTACACGTCATCAGGAATCTTTGCAGATATTACCCTCAGCTCATCCATAAGGGCCCTCACAGTCCATTATTGTAACTCTTATTATTTCATGGTTTCTTATCCCATGCCTCTTCAGGAACCCCTTCAGTACCAGTGTCTGACTTAACATTCAGGTCTTGCGTTAAAGCATTTCATGCATTTCCTCGAAAAGCCACGATTTTCTTAAGCAGGAGAGTACACGACGCTGCAACAAGTCCTTATGAAGCTCAAGAGTCGGCCTAAACGAGCCTAACGAGCGTGCTTCCAAGGCTCAGGTTGTAACGGCATACTTCTTGTCCTGGCCAGCAAGTCGCATCGATTTCTCACCATTTCATACAATTTTCTGCGCAGGTTCTCTCCGGCGAGTTTTTCTTCTCTGACGAGCAGTGTTTTTCTGGCGAGCTCTGTGTCACCTAGGCTTGAGAACCAAGCTTCGAAATCGCCGCGGTTCGTGTGAAACTCTATCGAGGACAAGTCGACTTTCAGAATCTTGTCACAGAAATCGCCCATGCTTGCAGCATGAACGTTGAGGGGTTTGCCGATGTCAGCGTAGAAATGGAACGATTTTTCCATTGACAGGTACGCCAGAATCTCAGCTGCCTTCTGCATGCTAACTTCTGGAAGGCCAAGCGCTTTCTTGCCGTTTTCCGTTAAGGCGTAGATTCCTTTCTCGGGCATTTGAACGTATCCCATCTTGGCGAGACCGAGTATGTGCATCATGACCGGAGGGAAGCCTAGTCCAGCTTCTTTTGCTATCTCGGCGGCCTTTGCAGGCTTGTCCAACAACCACATTGTTTCGAGAACTAGACGTTTAACAGGAGATATGCTCATAGCGTTGCACTGCTCCTAATCTGTCACATGTGCCTAATAGATTTTTCACATCACTTCCATTGAGATCGGGGAGAATAAGGCTCCTAAGGCTGAATTACGCTAGATAATGATTATAGGTACATAAAGCCCATTAGGAAGGTAAATAAAGAATGGTTCAATAACCAATAGCCACTTTGCAAGAAGGAGAAACGCCAGATGAAGATGGCTGTGCTCGTTTATGAATACCCGCCGAAGATTGTTGGCGGTTTGGGAACTTACGCTGCTGAGATTACGAGGAAGTTTGTGCTGACAGACAACGATGTCACAGTCTTTACGATGAATGATGATGCTGGGGCTCTCCCAACGCGGGAAATCTGGCGTGGAATTGAGATACATCGCCCACTGCACATTGACATATCTGATTCTCTACCCGACGTGATTGCTGAGGACATCCGAAAATGGGGTCGAGGCCTCCACATGTTCTCCAAGATTCTTATATACAATTACCTTAGCGCTTCAAAACTTGTTAACGAACTCATCAGGAAGGAGAACTTCAAATATGACATTGTGGTTGCGCACGACTGGCTGTCAGCCATCGGCGGCATCACCGTTAAGAAGGAAGTCGGCCTGCCCTTTGCCTTTCACGTCCATTCCACCGAGAAAGGCAGAACCCTTGGCAACGGTTCTGAAGTGGTCAGCAACATTGAGCTCCACGCTGCCCGAGCGGCCGACATGATCGTCACGGTCTCCCACGCAATGAAGGATGAACTCATTAAGTTAGGATTTCCGAAGGAAAGAATACAAGTTTGCTACAACGGTGTTGACGCGCAAAAGTATGATCCAAAAGACGTGAAGGCTGAACAGATAAAAAAGATTAGAGGCCTCTACGGCGTCAAAGATGACGAGGTAATGATTCTCTTCATCGGCAGGCTTGTCGGCGTCAAGGGAGTTGACAAACTCATAATGGCCATGCCTCACATATTGCAGAAAATACCCAAGGCAAAGCTTGTAATTCTAGGCCTTGGCGATCTGCAGGAATATTTGACAAACCTGGTTAATTACATGAGGCTGAGCAACAACGTGAAGTTCCGCTTTGAATTCCTCCCCGAGGAGGAACGAATTCTTCATTACGCAGCCTGCGACGTGGCCGTTTTCCCAAGCCATTATGAACCATTCGGTATAGTCGTGCTAGAAGCTATGAGCATGGAAAAACCCGTAGTCGTTGGAGCAGCTGGAGTGAGCGGAATGCGGGAGATAGTGGTGTGTGGCGGCGAGGACCAGTGTGGGTTCCACATCGATCCAAGCAATCCAACCGACATTGCTTGGGGGATCACTAGCGCCCTGGAGAGCCCAGAGAAGATGAAGTGGCTCGGAAAAAACGGCAGAAGAAGAGTATTGGAAGAATTCACGTGGGACAAGATAGCTGAAAGAACCATCGAACTGTACGAGACTATCGCAAAGCATTAGATCAACGTTAGGCCATAGATTTGAGCGTAAGGATTCTTAAATATCGGTTTCTGTACAAAATAGTGTGAGTAAAATTTAGCAGTGTCTTGCGAGGTGTCAAGATGGAACGGGACAGGGAATCCTTGAAGAAAATGTTTCCAAACCTAACCAAAGAGCTGCAGACAGATGAGAACAAAGTCCAAGTGAACTCTGTCCGAACCAACCAGAAAGAAGGAGAAGAGGCTGCAACCTCCCGAGGCTTTGACCATTACGTGCCAGACGTGATAGATTTCATCAGACGCTGTGACACGCTGCAGCAAGCTGAAGAAATAGTCGGCTACATGGAGAAACGCGGCGAAATCGACAGAAAATACGCACAGAAGCTGAGAAAACAGCTCAAAAAGAAGGGCGTCAGAAGCTTCGGCGCGAAAAAGGAACAAGATTATTATCTCAAACATTTTAAGCGATAGCAGAATTGCATGTGGATCGTTACATCCACCATCTCCAGAGAAGAGCCAGGCAGACGCGTACCAGAGATGCAAGAATTCTAAAAGTAAATAAATGAGCTTATCAATAAGTACAAGCCTCGATGAATCGTTAGTCTCGTCGGAGGAAAAAACGTGAAAAAACCATCCGCCATGTTCATCATGTTGGCCATTACTATGGTAGTTCTTACTTTAGCCTTTTACAACGTCGCAAGTGCCAAGGCAAGCTCTAGCTATGGGATAGAAAGTGTGAATCACACTGTCCAAGTCTTGTACAACGGCTACGTTCTCATGAATGACACAATAGCGATATCAGGACACACTGACAGCTTTATGCTAGGCTTTCCACACGTTTTTGGCTCAAACGTGGTTGATGCATTTGCTTACAGCACAAATGACACCTCTAATGTGTTTCCCCTCGCACTCAATGTGCCCATGCAAGATAACGCCGGCCTTTATCGTGCCGGCTTCTACGGAGCGAGAGTCGATTTCTCGAAAGGAACACCGCAGGTCTTCAGCGTTGTGTTCGTGCTTTCAAACCTCCTACTGCAAGACTCTGCGAACGTAAGCGTATTCGCCCTTTCATTTCCAGCATTTCCAAGCCTTACAGAAACCGCCTCATTTTGCAACTGCTCAGTCGTTGTGCCAGGCGCACAGTACCTTAATGGAACAGTCAGCGACTTCACGTACAATGCCACGGACCTGAGCGCCTTCACATACAACGCATCTCAAGTGGCCTTCTTCCTGCCAAACAACAACATTCAGATTTTTGAGATACAACAGCTCACACGCGAAGTTGACGTAAACGCGTTCGGTCAAATAAGCGTGTCCGACTCGTACAGGATAACGAATAATTCGACGACACATATCCTGTATGCCGTCGATGTTGATGTGCCTTTCCACGCTTCTAACGTGAGTGCTCATGACTCGCTTGGGGCACTTACTGAAGAGCTGGTGTCCGCTGACACTGGCTTGAACCGGTACAGAGTTAACTTCTCGTTGATTGCGGATCCCGAATGGACAGTCATGTTTACTGTGACCTACAGTTTGCCTGACGATGTCTACGTTAGCAGACAAGGCAACAACTTCGCGGTAAACATGATGTTTTTCGAAGACGCGAACAGTTACATCGACCAAACTTCTGTAAGGTTTGTGTTGCCCGAAGGCGCCCGGTTATCGAGTTTTAGCACGACGGCAGCTGACAATTCTTTCGGAGTGAACCGCGATGTTTTCCAAGAAACCATGACCGTAAACAAGAAGAACGTAATCTCCTTGGGCAGCTTTGGTGTCAGCCTCAGCTATGGGTACAACCCCTTGTGGTTGGCTCTTGGCCCCACGATGTGGATCTGGGTCTTGTCTATCGTTGGATCCGTTATTGTAGTGGCTTGGAAAACGCCTAGAGCTCTAGGCGAAGTTGTGGCTCCTCCGACAGGCTTAAGGCTTCGGCCAGAGGATGTCAGGTCCTTCGTGGACTCGTATGATGAGAAGATGAAGATAGAATCGGAAATCGACGTCTTGGAAGATAGGGTGCAGAAAGGAAGAATACCGAGGCGTAGGTACAAGGTGCAGAAGAAAACCTTCGAAATCCGCCTTAACACGCTAGACAAGTCGCTTGGAGAGATTGGAGGCAAAATGCATTCAGCTAGCGGTAACTACTCAGATATGATGAGGCGGCTTGAAGTTGCTGAAACCGAAATCGACGAAGTAGAAACCAACATAAAGAGTATCGAAGCCCGCCACGGAAGAGGAGAGATATCTCTGGAGACTCACCATAAGCTTCTGGCTGACTATGAGCGCAGAAAAGACAGGGCCAAGACAACCATTAACGGAATACTACTGAGACTACGTGAAGAAATCCATTAAATGGACCTAAATCCTTTTATTCTGCCATCAATTTCTCAATGAAATTCCAGATTCAGGAGAAACCGAATATGGTGAAAATAGTCGTAGATAATGCCAAATGCACAGGATGCGGCACATGTGCTGATACATGCCCAGTGGGCGTCTACGAAGTCAAAGAAAAGAAATCCGTCCCTGTCAAATCTGAAGAATGCCTAGTCTGCAGAGCATGCGAAGTCCAATGCCCAGAGAGCGCAATCCAAGTTATCGAGTAGAATAGCAGTTTTCAATTTGAAAATCGCACACACAACTCATGCCAACGAACTACATCTTCTCTGAACTTCTTCGTTTCTTTGTAGTGCGCTTTTGAAGAATCTTGAAAGATGACCCGCCTCGTTTCTGTTGCATGGTCAGATGTGGTCTGTCATCGTTGTCTTGCTGGAAAGCTTCAACGATGACCCCTACCGGTCTATGTTTTTACATCAGTTGTAATGTTGCTTTGTACGTCAGTGGTAAAGTTGCTTTGTAAATAGACATCATGGACAGACGAGTGGGAGCGCGCCGCTATGGCCTGCTGCCTCTTGGTTCTTGAAAGTCGCTGAAAGCTGCGCTAAACATTTTTCGACAGTATTCGGTCATGGATATTCTTTCTCGCTGGGCTATTCTCTTGATGGCGTTGTTGACGCCCGTCGTGTATTGTATGGCGCTTTTGGGTTTGTTTATTATGAAGTGTGGCAATCCAAGGTTCTTGGCTACTCGCCTCAGGACAAGTTTGCGGAGTGAGTTATCTCTCGGCTCCATCTTCAGCTCCAATGGCAGGCTTAACGCAAGTCTTGCCATCGCGTATGTTACAAAGGGCAGTCGCAGCTCAACGCCGAAATGATTGCAGATTTTGAAGTCTCTTTCTAGATTTGCCTCGTGTATTCCAACGATGTCGTTGAAGATCGCACTCAGTGTTCTCTCTTTGCTCCCTCTGAGATAGTCGTCCAGATAACGTCTATAGCCGCCGAAAAACTCGTCTGCGCCCTGTCCGGCCAGCATAACACGGCAATCCATTCCAGCAGTCTTTTCAGCAGCCCAATAGACGGGGATGCCGATGCTCACTTTGACCGGATCTGGCTCCTCAATGACGCGAATGACTTTCAATATAGTCTTCTGCACATCATGTTCATCGTGTAGGCTTGAGTACAGAGGCAGTTTCAGTGCTCCTGCCGCTTGCTTCGCGCATTCCACTTCAGGCTCGTTTTCCATACTTACGTGAATCAGAAGTACGTTGGCCCCAGCTTTCTTTGCCAGACAGGCGATAATACTGCTGTCTAAACCGCCGGAAAAAGCAACTGCAACTTCATTCAAAGACGCGGTTCTCTTCTTGATAGATTGTTCCAGAATTTTATGAAGCTTCTGAGTCGCGGTCTGCATCGTAACCTGTTTTGGCTCAGAATAGGTTATCCTTCTCGCTACAGTGAATTTGAAACCGTATCGTCCAACTAGTGACACGGTTCCCGGCGGAAATGAGAGCGCTTCATTCAACCCGATGTGCCAAAGCGGTTTGCGTTCAGAAGCTAGAGCTGCAAAATCTCTGTTTTCGGCATAGTAAAGCGGGCGAACGCCCACGGGATCTCTGCCTGCGACAATTGTTTCAGGTCTGGCTATTGCGAAGGCAAAATCGCCCTCAGCATTCCTCACAAACGTCGCCGCCCATTTTTCAGGATTCTGCCCCAGCGCTTTCGCAGCAGCCTCTGCTTCTGATTCTTTAGCATCAACGGGATATGTTCTTCCATCAAAAACCATCGTTGCATTCGGCAATTGCATCAGTCCAAGCTTGTCATCATGGAGAATCCTTGAGAATGCGCATCCAACCGCGGTCGAGGATTCCACGTCAGATTTCTTTAGGGCTTCGAGCGACGCTTCAGTCTTAATGGTGTTGACAGAAGCTATTCCAAAGGCTTCCGAATCAAGTTCTAAAGCGTCGATCATTTCGATTGCTGTCTGTGTCACGTTTTCGCCTATCTTGCTCAGAACTGCCACTAGTCCGCCCATGTTATAAGAACCCTCAGATATGTCTTCATGTATTGCTTGGCAAAGCATTAATCTTTAGTCAACTTACTTTGAATGAGGGATACTGGAAATTGCCGATTCTGCCAATTGACACTGGCCGCTACGGGACTCCCGAAATGAAGAAGATTTTTGAAGAGGAGACAAGGGTCCAAAAAATGCTTGACGTTGAGGCTGCGCTAGTTTGGGCGCACGCCGAAGTTGGGGACATACCCAAAGGGGACGCGGAAAAGATTGCGTCTGTCTGTCTGCTCCAACACGTGAAGCTGGGCAGGATCAAGGAAATCGAGCGTGAAATAAGGCATGATGTCGCCTCTTTGGTCAGAGCTTTGGCGGAGGCCTGCGGACCAAGCGGAGCTTACATTCATTTGGGGGCGACGAGCTACGATATCGTGGACACTGCGACTGCTCTTCAATTAAAAGATGCGCTCGAACTTGTAGAAACGAGACTAGGCGACCTCGAAAGAATCTTGATGCAGAAGGCCGTCAAATACAAGAACACAGTGATGGTGGGGAGGACACACGGACAACATGCACTGCCAACGACGTTGGGCTTCAAATTTGCTGTCTGGATGCGTGAAATCTCTAGACATATTCAGCGACTCATACAGTGCAAGCAACGGGTCGTAGTTGGAAAAATGAGTGGCGCCGTGGGAACACAAGCAGGTTTAGGCACAAACGCCAAGAAAATACAGGATCTTGTTATGCAACGATTAGGCATTGAACCCGCTGACATATCCACCCAAATTGTTCAGAGAGACCGCCATGCCGAAATGGTGTGCGTACTGGCTGGAATCGCCTCCACTCTTGAGAATTTTGCCACCGAAATACGCGAACTCCAAAGACCTGAAATCGGTGAGCTCTCCGAACACTTTGAAACAGAGAAACAGGTTGGCAGCTCAACGATGCCTCACAAACGAAACCCTGAGACTTGCGAGAGAATCTGTGGCCTGGCAAGAATCGCTAGAAGCCTAGTTGTCCCCGCGTTAGAAGATGTTACGACCTGGCATGAAAGAGACCTGACCCAATCGTCTGCTGAACGTTTCATATTTCCAGAAATATGCATATTGACGGACTACATGCTTTTTCTGATGACCAACATAATCGAAAACCTACACGTTGACGAGCAAAGAATGCTGAAGAACATTGAATGGACCCAAGGCCGCCTGATGTCTGAGGCTGTGATGATGGCACTGACCAAAAAGGGGATGGATCGCCAAGAAGCTCATGAACTGATGAGAAAACTGACGTTGAAAAGCGAAGTGGAAAAGCGACAGTTCAAGGAAGTACTCC
>Ga0315289_10010884_pt1 | contig 12956 bp, 28 predicted proteins | sample YL17G11_40_MG_FD_203452 | JGI IMG/M metagenome (GOLD analysis project Ga0315289, IMG submission 203452) | Sediment microbial communities from Yellowstone Lake, YNP, Wyoming, USA - YL17G11_40 | ecosystem: Environmental > Aquatic > Freshwater > Lake > Sediment | place: USA: Wyoming | collected...
GCTGCTCCAACAACCGTTTTGGGGTACGCTGGCAACTCGCCTGATCCTAAAGGACGCAACTGATGAAAAGTGGTGCCCCACTGCTGCAACCGACGGGCGCTATTTCTACTACAACCGCAACTTCATCTCCAAGCTGACCAAGCCGGAAACTATCTTTCTGGTTGCTCACGAAGTCGAACACTGCGTTTATGATCACATGTCGCGTCGTGGTAGCCGCAAGCCCAAGATGTGGAATGCTGCTGCTGACTTCGTAATCAATTGGGAGCTTCACGAGCATAATATCGGCAAGCAGCCGGATCCGAAGACTTCGGGTGTGCAGGCCTGTTTCGATCAAAAGTATAAGGGCATGTTCGCTGAAGAAGTGTACGAACTCTTGCTCAAGGATCCGAATCAGAATTTTCCTGAATTCGACATTCACTTGGAGCCAGGCGACGGCAAGGGTGAACCGATGACGGATGAAGAGCGCCGCGTTCTTGGCGACGAGATCCGTGCTGCCGTGATGCAGGCTGCAAAGTCTGCAGGTGCTGGCAATACTCCGGGCGGCGTGAAGCGGATGTTGAAGGACCTGACCGAACCGCAGATGGATTGGCGTGAAATCTTGAACATGAAGATTCAATCCATGATCAAGAGTGACTTCACTTGGAGCCGCTGCTCGCGCAAGGCTCAATCCAGCGGTATCTATCTTCCGGGCATGAAGGAAGACGTGAAGGTCAAGGCTGCGGTTTCGATTGACTGCTCTGGCTCAATGAGCGAGGATATGCTGCGCGACCTGCTCAGCGAAACCAAGGGCATTATGCAACAGTTTGTTGACTTCGACCTGGAAGTGTGGTGCTTTGACACCCGGGTCTACAACTATGCCAAGTTCACGCCCGAAAACATCGATGAAATCGACGAATACGAAATCAAGGGTGGTGGCGGCACTGACTTCATGTGCAACTGGACCTACATGAAGGAAAATGACATCCAGCCGGAACGCTTCATCATGATGACTGACGGTTATCCCTGCGGTAGCTGGGGTGATGAGAACTGGTGCGATACCTTGTTCCTGATCCACGGCGACCCGTCGCACCGTTTGGTTGCACCGTTTGGCATGACTGCTTGGTACGAGCCGGATAGCCATTCACCGCAGAATAAGAAGTGAGGTAACATATGAGGACACTCATATTGATTGCGCTGTTCATCTTTGTCATCAGTTATTGGACCGAAGTAAGCGACTTTGTCACCCATAATTTGGGCAATATTAGTCATGTAGCTGCACAGTGGCTCGTAGACCATACACCAAAGAAGTAAATGGGTAATTTATTGCTTCCTGCAAATGACGAGTTTGTCGATACTGTAGCGAGGGCTATTGCCAGGAGCAGAATTTATCACGATGCATCGACGGCATTGGAAAATATGATTGGAATAGGAATAAGTGATTCAGAAAGTCTTGAATCAACATTTGACACCATCTTCGATAGACTTTGGAACGGTACTTCTCCACATGACGAAAATCAAAAAAATCAATACAGAACTGATGCACGAGCTGCTATTGCAGCGATAAATCTAAAGCTCCTCACATCGATAGAGTAGAAAGGATAAATACGTCAATAAGGTATATTGATGTCAAGTTCACTTCTATTCAAAATAAAAGATAATGTCGATATTGATAAGCATAGACTACTCGAGATCTTCTTTAAGGATTGGGTAGACGATGCGTGTAACAACCAAGTTCAATACAAAATTGAGCGAGATGTAAGAAAAAATTGGGAACCCGGCATGGTTCGCTATAAAGAAACATTTCGTGTTGATTTTGAAACACAAGAAGATGCGCTGGCAATGCGACTAAAAGGAATTCCGCTGGAATTCCAGTCGTACTTGGAAATTGTCAAATAGCTTGACAATTTAGTGTGCAAAAAGTACACTAGCAATAGGACCTTCTTGTCCTAAACAATAAAGATTGCCAATTATGGATACTCTGCTTCTCAACGCTGACGGTATGCCCCTTTCTCAGGTACCACTCTCTGTAGTGACCTGGCAAGTTGCCGTACGTCTGATGTTTCTGGATAAGGTAAAAATCCTGAAGTCCTACGATGACTGGACCGTAAGATCCCAACATCTGGAAATGAAGGTGCCATCTATTGTCATTATGACTGAGCAAGTAAAGTGGAGCAAGACGCTAAAGTACAGCAGAAATAATGTATATCTGCGCGATGACTTCACTTGTCAGTTACAAACAACCTGGCGCTGCAAAGAGGCTAAAGGCAAAGTTAAGCTGTCTGAACTCACGCTGGACCATGTTGTTCCACGCTCGCATGGTGGTAAAACCAACTGGCTCAACGTATGCACGTCCTGCAAGGCATGCAACAGTGAGAAGGGCGCAGACCACCTGATTGTGCCGAAGAAAAAGCCGCACAAGCCAACGTACTATGAAATTTTGGCCAAACGTAAGACTCTGCCAATTCATCTTCGTGATGAAGAATGGAAATTCTATATCGATTGGCCGGAGCACTTAGTTAAGGTGATGCCGCCGCCTAATAATATTAAAAATTAATATTCAATAGACCTCCGATAAATATACTAAAATATTGGAGGTGTTATGGGGTTAAGTATTAAAGGTATAACAGTTGCAGGAAGAATATCGGCAGCTAATGTTAGTTCAGGAGCATCAGTCTCAATTTCGCCTTCAGTTGATGGGAAATCAGTCTGGAATTTTTCTACTGATGGAAACCTAAATTTAGGCACATATGGGGAATGGACTATAATTCCCAATTCTGATATAACAACAACCACAAAAATGTGGGGCGCCGGTGGGGCACAAGGTTTTGCATATAGCCAATCATACCTTACAGGAAACACAAGTCAAGGTGCCGGCGGAAGCGGTGGATATTCTACTGCAACTATAACGCTAAAGTCGGGTGTTTCTTATATTCTAAGAGTAGGACAAGGTGGCGCCCGAGTTAACACTATCAGTAGTGCTACCTATCTTGCCGGTGGTGTAAATTCAACAAATTACGGCGGCGCCCAGGCCGGTGGATATACAGGTATATTCAAGAATAGTGCTTCACAAGCAAATGCCTTATTAATGGCTGGCGGTGGCGGCGGCGGTGGTGACTCAGTCTACTCGTCGCCTACAGCAGCAGGTGGTGGCGGTGGCGGAACCATTGGACAAGCATCCAATGATGGCGCCGGCGGTGGCGGCCAAGGTGGCCGCGGTGGAACACAATCAGCAGGCGGAATTCCATCAGTGTATAATAGTGCTACCGCTGGTTCGGCTTTAACTGGCGGACGTGGTGCTGCAGGCATCGGCGGTGCAAGTCTCGGTGGAGGCGGTAGCGGATACTATGGGGGTGGTGGTGGTAACGTCTCGGGAGGCGGAGGCGGTAGCGGATATGTTTCGTCAAATACCGATGTTGTGTCAGGATCTACAACGGCTGCCAACTATAATACTCCTGCTAATTCCGGCGACTCCGAAAGAAATAATGCAGCTCAAGGCGGCAATAGTACCATTGGTAATACTGCTACCAATGGTAGACTTATTATCAAATTACCATAATTGTGTTTTACACAACAGAAAAGGTCTTTAAAGACCTTTTCTCTTGGGGTTTAATGAATTACACGGTAATTTAATCTCCTTTCTGAAAAAGCTGATTCTTGTTCTCCGGAGGACTTAAAGCAAAGATGAGCTAAGAGAATTCGCCCATTATAACTGCACTTATCTGTGTGTGTAACCTAAGAAATCGTACAAAAAAATACCAATATTCTGCACGATTTTAGACATTTTGTATAAATAAAAACGTATAGAATTGTTCAATACACAACCATTTTAACCGGAGAACATAATGGCAAAGGCAAAAAAAGTAGTTGCACCAGCAGCAGAAGCACTTACACCAGCAGGTGACGCACAAACAACAACATCGGTAGAACCAGTTCAGCTAACTATTGCTGACCTGCAACTTCTAGCACGTATTGTCGATCTTTCTTCACGTCGTGGAGCATTCCAGGCAGGCGAAATGTCCCAAGTTGGCGACGCCTACAACAAGCTAGCAGGTTTCCTTACATATGTCGAAAGTGTACAGAAGAAGGAAGAAGCAGAGAAAGCAGCAGAAACAGCAGAAACAGCAGAAACACCGGCAGCGTAATCGAAGGGGCATCGCCCCTTTAAGGAGTAAATATGGCAATAGAAGGCCTTAAAAAGCATGCCGGTCAGCTTTCAAATACCGGAGTTCGTGTAGCAGTAGTTTTTAGAAAACTACCAAATGATGAGTCTCATTGCCTTATCGTTGAAACAGAGCGTCTTCCAGACAGCTATCACGACTATGTTATTCAAACACTGAATAGCAGGGAAGCATCAGAGACAAATGATTTTTACGAGATTCTGAATCGCAGAACATTTCCAGATGGCCTGAATTGCTTAACAGCACTTCACCAACGTGGATTCTTGCGTAAGGAACCAGTAACTAACATTACAATGTATCCACTACCGGGGCAGGCAGTTCCACTAGCTCTTATTAATGCTACTATTGATAAGAAGGTAGACGAATACATGGCGAAGCAAAAAACGCCCACTCCTACAGTTGATTCCACAATTGCTGCATTAAAGGATCCAGTAGCTGTCGCTAAGGGTCTTATTATTCAAGCAGAGTTGCTTGAAGCAGATGCTGCCGCAAAGCGCGAAGAAGCGTATGCATTAGATCCCGAATCTCGCCCAGGACGTGGAAGACCAGCACTTGCCGACGATGTAAAAGCTGAAAAGCTCGAAGAGCGCAAAGATAAGCGCCGTGAGCGTGACAGACTTAAAGCAGCCGAAACAAAGGCTAATAAGGCTGCTGCGTTAATTGATTCTAAGGTTGCAGCAAAGCTGAAAAGAGATGCTACTAGAGTTGCTTAAACTTAATCTCCATAATACAGCCGGTTTATTCTGGCTATATTCTTATAAATATAGGAGTAATCGGAGATGAGTAATATGGCAAAGAAAACAACGACTAGCTTTAATATCGATAAGGCTATGAGCAGAATTGCTAAACCATCTGTATTTGATCGTATAGTTAAAGAAATTGAAGCTAAAGAAATACCAGCAAAATATGTGGAACAAATACTTGTTCAGTATTATGATGGTAATATCGTCGAACTTAGCGGAAAAGAAATAACTCACCCTATTCCGGTAAACAAAGATGCTACATGGGCAGCGATGGAAGATTCATTTAAGAAAATGAGAGATGTAAAAATCTTCATTAACACGGATGTTCTTGAAAAGGATATCAACGAACAAGTTGAAAAAATCCTAGGGAATTTTTGTTAAGAACTAAATTTATTTTCTAACTATTTGAAATCATTGATCAACCCGAGCTGCTCGGGTTGATCCTTATGTGTCTTTCCAAATTCTATCTGATCATCATAACTGGTTGACGCATTAAAATTCCATTAAGTGTATAGTTATTTAGCCAACTCCTGTTGACCGTAAGACAATTATACGCTAAAATACTTGCAACATCAAGGAATGCTGTGAAAAAACTGTTCGTTGCACTGGCCTCTATCTTCGCATTGTCAGCAATGGCACAAACCTCGGATTGGAAATTAACAGTAGTTCCTGGTGCAGATCGGGGGACTGTCGGATATATCTACCATACGAGTGCAGTAGGTACGCAGGCTGGTGCAAAGACCTTGAAGGTTGTTACAGGGCTGCGACTTGTCTGTACTGCCGAAGGGTTTACAGCAAATAAAAATTCAGAACCTATCATTGCCCTTTATTGGAATACAATGACAGGCAGCATGCCTCAATTCCTTGACATCAAAGTCGATGGTAGGCAGGTAGGCACCGGACAAGAAACTAAGTGGGACCAAGACGGTCCACTCCTGTTAAGAACAATTGATTCTTCAAGAACATTGATTCAGTCGATAAAAACTGGTAACAAGATTAGTTTTCAGTGGACTGGGACAGATGCCGTTCGGAGAACAACTGTCTTTGATCTCCGAGACTTTAGATCAAATCTGAGTGAATTCAATGCACTTTGCAAGACTCAGATATAAATAGGTATATAATTTCGGAGTCATTAATGCCACAAATTTCGGGTAGGGCCGCAGCGGTCATCGCCCTTTCCACGTTTTTCATTGCAGTTGGTCTCTTATTCGTGATACAGAATAATACAGACCATGATCTAATAGAATCTACAGTATTGAATAGATCAGGCATTAGAGACCTTGATGTAGAATATTCGGACGGTAAGATATATCTTAATGTAGAGTTTATTACACCCAAGACATGTGCCGAATTGGTTGGTTCATTAAGAATTCAATCTATTGTAATAAAAACACGGACTTATCGGCCTACCTGTTCAAGAATTTCAGATACATTGATGAGAATAACCTACACTCAATCAATTACGATATGAAGGAATTTGTCCTTGTTGAATTCCTTGCTAACGGCGCGACCGAGCTCGAAACGCTGAAGAGTAAAATATACTGCCTCGGCCTGGATTATCAACACATAGAAGATAATTATGAATACGATGAAGATAATTGCGCCAATTCGCTTCAACAATGGTTTAGATTATCCGGGCGCATTGATTCAATGAGAGCATCTCTTATAAAATTGCAAGATCCATTCCTTTCGGAGAGAATGAGAATTTCCTATATTTCTGAAGAACTAAAAAATAAGTATAGATCATGAAATTCTATATTCCCAACGATCGTATCGCTCATGTAAATGAAGATGACTGCAAATGGTTGAATCCTGCAGAGTTCAATAGGCATAAGAAGGCAATTTTTCTAGTCGAATGGGCAAATGGCTGGATTTTTGAAGCAGACGATAGCTTCAACACATATTTCACAATAATCACTGGTAAGCAACTACCTACAGTCACTGATGCCGAATATGCTCAGTTCATTATGGACAAAGTTGCCTTTCTTGGTAAGGAACGTTGCCGACAGTTTAGAACTGCCTGGGCAGAATTTCAACCAAAGATAAATACTAGATGACAACTATTACAGCCATTCAAGCATTACCTAGCAGTCCCTACGAGGGATCCGGGCTTGTTGGCATTGTAATAACAAGCGGAATTCCTAGCTATTTTCGACTTGCCGGCGTGGGGCTAGACGGGATTACTTCTATTAGATGGTTCCCTAAAAATCCGGGAAGTGTTCAATTTGAGATGCGCGAACTTATACTTGTTGACGATACTATCGGCACATTCATGGTTCGTGTTACTGACAACTTTCTTGATACTAGAGATCGCGCCGGCATAATTAGTTTCGCATTAATTGATGGGACGACACTTTCTGCCCCGGTAATAACATACGGACCAGTTTCAGTTGGCCCACTGTGGCAGGCGCCAGGACAGGGACTTATTACGGGATAAATGATGCGCAGTGAAAGAAATTAGTGTTATCCTAAAGAATAATTTACTAATTACTACCGAGGAATTCAAACTACTCGATCGTTATTCCAACTGCGGTCAAATGTGGACATTGATATATAGGCCCACGACAGATATTCCATATAAGATAACAAATCGTGCCATCGAATACATATTCGACCCAGAGGCGCTTACAATGTTCTGTATAGTTTCTCAAAATGTACTTGCCTTTTGGGAAACACAGTATACAAGGTATCTTGGCCCAAATGATGAATTCTGTCTAAAGGATTCATTATTCATTCGACCATATATCAAACACCATTGACTTTATACATCTCACCTGTTATAATTATAAAATGAAGCATCTAATTCTAGCTATTAGCATGGTAACAATGTTTGTCGGTAACGCCGAAGCTGGCCGCAAAAAGGAACAAGAATCTATTCCTGTATTCAGTGCGAAGAGTTTTCTTGTTGCCGATGCAGAAGGAACTATTATAAAAGAGCAGAACGGCGATTTTGTGCTGCCAATTGCGTCCATTACTAAATTAATGGTGGGCCTACTTGCAGCCGAACAAGATCTTTCAGAGACATTGTTTATTCCCAGTACGAGGCAGGTTCAAAGCAGCATTCCTAGGAAGACATTGGGCCTAACAAGAAAAGAATTGCTTACACTTGCACTCGTGAAGTCTGATAATTTCGCAGCACAGATATTGTGCAATAATATTCCTGATTGCATTGATCGCATGAATAGCAAGGCGCAAGAACTCGGCATGGTTGATACACAATATCGCGAACCAACAGGCCTTGATCGAGGAAATGTCAGCACTGCGCATGACCTTCTTAGGCTCATGATAGCCGCAGCAGTTGATCCTGTAATAGGTAGTATATCAAGCATGCCAAAGGCAGAAATTCCAATTGACAAAAAGTTCATCAAGGTCAACAATACCAATCCACTCACTTCAAAATTCGATATAACCTTGTCCAAAACCGGGTACACAAATCCTGCAGGCGGATGTCTTGTTATGATGATGAATTCGACAGTTGGCCAAAGAATTCTTATCTTGCTTGGAAGTAAAAACGCAAAGACTCGTATCCCAGATATGGAGAGATTGGTCAAAGATCTATGATTGAGTTCAATCTTTCAGTTCCGCGTGAAATAAAGAACGAAATCTTATCTAAACGCTCTAATGATTTTGTAATCATAACATCTTCACCTATAGCCGAAAATAACCAGTATTTTCTTATAAGAGCCGAGGAAGATGAAATGGTGTTTCTAAAACTAAAGTACGGATCGGGTAATATATGGAAACGGTAATTACCGGTTGTCCTATTACCCGATCCGTTATACATTAAACATTATGATAACATTAGTCTATTACGTGAGCCCGGCAGAAAAGAACGCCGAACTCGAATGGCTTCGTGACCAAAAAGTGTATCCTGCAGTGGCCGATCATTGGGACTGGAAGACAGGTGCCCAGCTTATCAAATTTGGAGTTATTGTCGGGGCCGATGCTGCACTGGCTATTAAGCTCAGGCATAAGCTAGAAGTCCAGGTCGACTATAGGCAGAGATGAAAAAATTCCAAGTCGGTGTTAGCGCAATCAATGCGGAAAAAATGTGGGATTTTGCACAAGCAAACCATGTGCATGTTCACTTCATTAGAAGTATCAAACATAAATATAATCCCGTTAATATCTACGATAATTCGATATTTGTCTATGAATTTCTAATGGCTCCGGAAACCTATACAGCATTTGCTTTATCGGTACCGGTAGTATCATTATGAATGCTTATGTATATTTTCTGCATGTTAATATATCAGACGGTGATATTCTTTTAGACAAGATAGATGAACTAGGATACAAGGCCCGGCATGTGGCCAGAGGAGATACTTTTCAAGTCTATAAGGTAGAGATGGCATCGGAGGATTTAATAATTCTTAAACTAACTGTCCCATCTCTAGAAATAGACAACTTAGATAAAGAAAATAATGGAACAAGTTATTGAAAAGTATTATATTAGAGTAATTGAAGATAATTGTGATATTGTTGAGAATCTTTTCATATCTCACAATGTACACTATCGCATACTCTCAAAAGATATGGCAAACGGGTATGGTACTACTCTATATTCTGCCTACCTAACAAGCGAACAGGCGCTGATAATAAAGTTATCCTGCCCACTTGTCGGATGTTTGAATTTTGGCAGGGCACTAGGTAGGCTTGTGTCTAGCTGTGTTTGACTGTAAAATAGAGACTACTTTAGGATTCGTATGATCAAATATACTTTTACTTTTGAACCAGGTGCCGAGCGTAAGTTCCGCGAAGTATTGAGCCGGCTTGAAGACAATGAATACACCATCATTGAGGAGGTACGACCGGTCGAACATAAGCCTGATGCTGATCTTCGATATGTTGATCGTCAAATGGTTATTGAGATGGATCCGGAAGCTGCACTTACATTCCGCTTGGGAATGAAGGAAGTAAAGATTCGTCGGGAACGCACCGAAGAGGAACTTGCAGAAGAAAAAGAACTACATGATCGCAACACCATTAAGGTAACCATTCAGGTACCGATGGGGCCACAGGTTCCGTGAAACAATACTACACACTGATACAAGAATTCGTTCCTACGAATGAGAGGAGCCTCTCTGAATACCTTACGGAACAGGGTATAGAACACGAGATAGGTGCAGATTTTGCTGAAGAATTTAGTAGGCATGGTTTACAATATGGTTCTGCATTGTCTGACAAATTCATGTTGAAATGCACTACACTTATTGAAGAACATGAATTATCTGCCATTATGCTTTCGGTTGGCGGCGTTACCGTTGTAGACAACCGACCTTTTATAAATACAAAAAACAAGATCCGAAGGTGGTTCAAGTGGATGGTAGATTAGAAAAATACGATATCTACGAACCAATAGGAATAGATTCTATAGCTAATTATTTCATTAACAGGCTTAATGGTATTAGTCGGCTGCGCATTGAAGGAGTTAATAACACGCACCATGCAATCTATACAGTCGAAATCACAGATGAAGAGGCAATGGTTATAATGTTGTCTATACCGGACATAGTGATAAAGAAATTTGTTACTAAGATAAATACCTAGTGAGACTAGTACACGGACTTCTAATTTTGTTACTTCCACTGGTTGTATTGGCTGGAAGTAATACTGAAAAACAAATTCCAGAGAAGCCTACAAATTGGATTCCAATATACGGATTCAGACACCCGACATCAAAAGCCTACGTAGATTCGAACAGTGTTTTAAGAAAAATAAGTGATTCCGGTAACGACTTCGGTACTGCTGGAATACTTCTAGTATCTAACGAACCTGTACCAGTAAAACTTGCTGGTAAGATCATAATCGCAAAAAGCCTCGTAAAACATTTAGTAATGGATTGTAAGTCGGGAATTATGGCGCCGGCTGTTGATTTTTTCTTTGCTATGGATTTGCCAACTAGGGCAGATAAACCATTAGGTATTCTTAAGTATAGTGACCTTACGGGTATAGAAGAAGTTTCAAAATCCTCCCTCATCTATAAAACTCTCTGCCCGACCTACGTCTGAAAATCTATCTCAGATTTGCATCTCAGATTTGGAAATTTAGGTAGCATTCCTGTCTAGGAATCTTGCGGGAAAATCCTGCACAAAAATCCCGCCTATAGACCTATGAAGACATAGACTTTTGCATACATAACTCATACAATGAATCTATGACTGATGATAAACTTGAACAATTGGCCAAACGGTGGCCCGACCTATTCCAAAAGTCGGGAGACTTTGAATTCTCTATCGGGGAAGGTTGGTATGATATTGTCGATATGCTGTGTGGAGCCTTATCTAAAGATATCGAAAGGGTAAAGCATCGTCTGAAGTATGCTATGGAGAATCCGGCTGCAAAGTTCAGTCAGACAATAGAAGAACTTGAGTCTGCTGTCGCTAAAGCAAGGGAGGAACTTCCTACTCTAGTACAGGTAAAAGAGAAATTTGGAACAATGAGATTCTATGTCGATGGCGGCACAGCAGAAATGCATAACTATATTTCGTTTGCTGAAGCAATGACATCACGGACCTGCGAAGTTTGTGGTGACCGCGGGCAATCTCGACAGGGCGGCTGGGTCAGGGTCCTTTGCGACAAACATAGCCGCGAGCAGGATGAAAAGGACATTGAAAATCAGCGTCCCTATATGAAACCCAACAGTACGAAACTCTCTGACGAGTGAAAATCGGAATTACATTTCGTTACAACTTTTACATTTCGTAACAATTCTTACGGAGTGGTAAGCACTTACTAACCTTTCCGAGTTTCTGGATATGAAGCTCATCCACCCTGCTTATATCATTGTTGCCTTTGAGCCACAAAGCAGATCGAGCTTGGTCTCGGTCATACGGTCTTCGTTCATCCAAATGGCATACATATAACAGTCAATCCTTCAATTGACACCGATCCATATATCTACTATAATTTACGCATATGGAAACAATCACAAAATTAAAGCCTGCGCTGTCGATGTATCCCTCAAAGAAAGAGTTCGAGGCGGCCATGGAAGCGTGGCTCAAAGGCGAGATAGATGACGATTACTACGACGCAGCTGGCAACAGTACACCTGGTGGGTTATTCGATGCCGGCGGGCACCCAAATGCCGAACGGTTTGCTGACTACGCAGACTGGTTGCGGGACGATCTGAAATACAGAGACTGATATGGTCTGGGAAACGATTATTGTTTGCTTCACTGTAATTATCCTCTTTCGTGGCTATATGGGGGAGAAGACACGCGAAATAGCAATCAAAAACGATTCACTTGAGGATAAGGTATGAGAAAAGAATGCGTAACCATTGAAGAAGCCCAGGCGCTGACAGAATCTCTTCACGATGAGAAGAAATACATCATTGAAGTCTTGCAACTGGCAGCGGGCGGATATGCTGTTCAGTGGCAGGAACACAAGATGTACACATCGCTGGATGGAAAATCTTGGCCTGACGAAGTGTGGCGCACCGAAGATGGGCGTATCCTCCAAATTCAGGACATTGAACCCGAGCATTGCCGCAACATCCTGCGCATGATCCTGCGCCAAGAGCGTGAAGCAGAAGAACATCTAAAGGAACTCACGGGTATTCTGAAGAATGCGATTGAAACTGTACGCTCCGAAATTGAGGAAGGTTACGAAGATCCCGTCGACGGAGCCCTTGTCCCCGCAACCAAACCTGTTGTTCACTGATAGAAGTCGTTACAAGCGGTAAGAGAGCCAGAGACGTCTGGCCACCAAAGCACCGGATACTATCCGCAAGGATATAAAGAACGTGAAAGTCGGTACCCCGGGAGACTTCTTTTAGTTGACAGTTGACACAGACTCACATAAAATACAGACATGATTACACTACCCGCAGACTTCGTATCTACGAAGTATCCTGGATACTTCTGGAATATCAAGGATGAGCGCCTGTACTCCGTGAAGGTAACAGGGATGCTTAAACCTTTGCATTTCAACAAGCCCACCCAATGGAATCACTTCCAGGCTGGGTATCAAGTGTCGGTGGGTGGAATGAAGCGATATCTGTTTCTGGATTACCTGAAGAAGCTTACACCAAAGAACGAAACCTTCCCGATTT
>Ga0315289_10010885_pt1 | contig 12956 bp, 6 predicted proteins | sample YL17G11_40_MG_FD_203452 | JGI IMG/M metagenome (GOLD analysis project Ga0315289, IMG submission 203452) | Sediment microbial communities from Yellowstone Lake, YNP, Wyoming, USA - YL17G11_40 | ecosystem: Environmental > Aquatic > Freshwater > Lake > Sediment | place: USA: Wyoming | collected...
CTTTGAGGGGATCGGCAAAAGGACCTTCTTTCATGGCCAGTCGTATCCGATGAGCAAGATACCAGGCACTCCTATAAGAGCCTAGGCCGAGGTTACGTTGAAGCTGAAGGGCAGAGACACCCTTTTTATGGGAGCACATGGAATAAAAGGCCTGTACCCACTGGCGAAGGGTTATATGAGAGCCTTCCATGACGGTTCCTACGGTCACGGTGAACTGCTGATGACATGCATTGCATTGAATAACCCCATCTCTAACCTTTTCAGATTTGGGGTTGAGATGGGTCACGTTTTTACTGTTGCAATGGGGACAAATCAATCTGTCAGGCCACCGGATATTCTCCAGAATAGTCCGAGCTTGGTCCTCAGTGAGTCGGCCTACATCGATAGAGGCCATATCCTCAAGACGTTTGAATTTTGGGGGCTGATATTTCATAGGTTTTCTCCCTTCAGTTATATTATACGGCTAAAGGGAATCTTTGTCAAGTGCATAATTCCGAAGAATTTAAAAGTACTAAAGCTGTAGCTGAAAAGTTAGGAATAGCTAATTTTACTGTAAGAAAATGTTTAAAGTTTAATAAAATCCCTACTAGAGCAGAATCTAATAGATTGATAAGATACTGTAGTAGGTGTAAAACAGAAAAGCATATAGATAACTTTCATAAAAATAAAGCTACTAAAAATGGTTATGACTATAGATGTAAAGAATGCAGAAAGATAGATAGTTCTAAAAGATACAGAAAGATAAGAGATTCAAAAATAAGAAAAAAATTTGGAATTAATAGTGAGATATACGAGAGAATGCTTAATAGTCAGAACGGTAGATGCGCTATTTGTGGAAATGAAGAGACTTCTATAAATAAAAAATACAATAGAATAAAAATTTTAGCTATTGATCACGATCATAAAAATAATAGAGTAAGAGGTTTATTGTGTAGTAGATGCAATATATCTCTTGGCGGATTTAAAGAAGACAGTGCTATACTAGAACGCGCTATTGAATACTTAAAAAAATGGGAATCTATATAAAATGGACGGTCAGGGGATAGACCCTGGTTTATTTATGGTTTAGGTAGACCAGGACAGCTTTATGCGCCATTTTTTTTATCTGGTATTCTTCCCCTTGTTTATCCAAGCTTTTTTCTATGAGATCGAGGATTCCGGGATATTTGGCTTCTGCCTCTGATTTATACGAAACGAGATTAATGGGTCCAAGGGATTCTCTCATAGTTTCATCTAACATCCGGTTACAGTCGTATTGTTTACCATTGATCTCCATGACGCCACCTTGATAGAATTTAGCACCAGTTTCCTCAACGGTTTTCCTTACGGCATCTTTAAGCTTCTGCGGGGCTTCTATTTTAATGAGATTTTTCTTTTTTGCTGCATTCCAAATTCCTATGTATTTGATAGCTTTAGCATTATCATTACCAAGGTATTTAATCAATTTATGGGTAAGGAACAGTATCAGCATTTCACCTTGGACAGGTATCATACCACCTCTTGATCCTGGGTTTTGAACACTTCTCTCTATAATATTTCGAACTTGATCCTGGGGTCCTAAACCCATAATAGTCTCCTTTAGTGATAACCTATAGATATGCCGTCTTATTTAATTATACTTATTAGGAGTTTATTACGATATCCATAGGCACCCTAGTTCTTTTAAACTATTCTCATATACGGCCTGGTTTTTATAGTAAGAATTAGCTAACAATGTAACTCTTCTGCCAATTAATAAACCTGCTATGGCAAAGTGCAGTCTATTTGTAATAATTTCTTCATAAGTGGCGGCAAGATTAATATACTGTTCGACTGTTTTACATATACATATAGGGTCTCCTAATGACCTTTTATGAAAAGAAAAATTTAAGGGTTGTTCACAGTCTTCCCTTAGCCATACGCCCTCTTTTTCCGTTGGGTCTTTAATAGACCATTTTATTTCATAACTTAAAGATAGGTCATGTGCAACCAGAGCATTCGGAGCCCATTTAAGACTCTCTTTTTCTCGAACCCATATTTTTTTGTAACCCTCTAAATCTGCACTATCTGTATAAGATTGGGGTAAAACGGTAATAGGCTTATTTAAGCTTAAAAGATATTCTTTAATATTAAGATGGCCAGGTTGCCATCCCATTCTACTGCCCATATTCCCACCACCGCAGATAACTAATTCTTCACAATTAGTAAAATCTGTGTTTTTTACTTCAGAAAATCCTACTACAGTAAAAAAAATTCCGTAATATTTCATTAACTGATAGCAGGCTTTTTCTATCAAGATGTCTCCAACATTCCCCCAGGGGATTATTAAACTGATTTTCTTATTCTTTAGGGGTTCAAATATAGGGGCGTAAATAGATTTATGTATCATTTTAAGTCTCGGTCAAACTTTTATTATTAGAGTTAAAAATATCCATTCTATCATATTTTTAGTAATCCGCTTTCTTTTTCTCTTACCTGCACTCTCAACTATCCGCATATCTCCAGCATTACCAGGATTACAAGAGCAATCATAAATAGATATTAAGGTGTCATAATTCACAGAGTTTAAGAGAGCTATGGGTCTTTATCGCTTCTTTAACTGCATTAGATATATCACTCCTTCCAATTTTATCTGCTTCATTTAAGATGTCACTAGCGTACAGAAGATATTGGTAATTCCAATTTTTTATATTTTCTATTTTTAATAGTTTTGGGAATGTTGAGTATTTGGATAATGTACCTGTCAATTCTAAAGGGATCATAGTTCTTAGACATTTTTCACATTCACAACAATTTAGTAGCCCATTAGTTTTTTCCCAACATACCCTGAGGTAGTCATAAGTGACCGGCCAATTAGATAAAATTTTTGTTTTGTACAATCTGGATGAAGTCATTCCATGGTGTATTACCTCAAGATTCTCTGTTGATAAAAGATGATCTGTTAATGGGTGTGAACCACAAGGGCTTATAGGTATTGAGTGTGATGCTACCAAGAATTTTGAAATATTTTTATCTAGAATTAAAGCTGTACTTATTACTGCGGGTCCAAAAGTAACCTCGTGCCAGGGTACTTTTCGATCATTGAATTCTCTGAAATTGGAGGCTATAGATATAAGAGGGATGTTTAGATTAGATAACATCTTTTCATAACCATTTTTTATTACTGTAAAATCTTTCTCTTGTCTTAAATTAACATCAAAACCGTGGGTAAATAAACAATGCGTGATTCTATATTCCGGTATCGTCTCATTTTCAGCTAAATGCTTGTATAAGGTATAAAAAGAATCCACACCACCGGAAAAAGTTAAAACAGTCGCTTTAGGTTCAATTTTTTCCTGTTTTATACTATTGCAAGTGATGCGTGATATATAAAGGTGAGGTAACCAGTATTTTAAATAACTTTGATATTGATTACTATTATAAACGAGTCTTGGTGATAGTGTACCTTCTACATTAATATTTTCTCTGAGACACATAGCAAAAGATATAGTAGCAATTAGAAAGGCATTTGAATTAACTGACAACCAGGATTCATACATTAAGGGTACTTCAAACCAAAGAGTTTTAGATAAATTATTATCAGATTCAACCTCAATAAAAGAGGAAATTCTGATTCTATCTTCAATACGTTCAATTTTTGGTTTATGTATTATCATAGAATTCTGACTATGAGTATGAACTTTTTAAACAATTTTGTACATCTTTATAATATCAACATATTATAAGCACTGCCTGGCCCGTATTAGACTCCTTGAATGATAACCTATAGATATGCTGTCTTATTAGGAGTTTATTACAATTATCAAGGGATGTAGATGGAAGGGCTTTTTGTATTAATCAGCTCTCTGGCTATGTTTACTGTAATAATTCTTTACTTTTTAGGCGTGTTTGATAAAATAAAAGGGATATTTAAGTCTAAAAACCCTCCCAAGTCCTAATAATCTAATAAAGTATTAATATAGTTTTCCTTTTTATACTGTTGTCCTATTTCCATAATAGGACTGTCATGTTATTTTAAGTAAGGGAAAGACGGGACATATGGGTATATCCAGTCGTTTAATGATGGCCGTTGTGTCAACCTATAAAAAAGCCGCTGATGAGAATACTGCGCGTTTCAAGAACCTGGCTAATTTTTTAGGGATAGATCTAAGTAAACAGAAGAAACCTACGGCTAAAGAAGCTTCTTTGGAACTTGAGGCTGTAGCTAAGGCTAAGTTTACGGACTATATCCGCGACTGGTTTTTTGGTGGACCGTCAATGCGTAAAGATGATAGCCCTATAATGAAGGACTATCTCCCCTATGATTATGTGGATCAGGATAACAGACAGGCTAATGAAATTTTAAATGATATGTATACTAAACTGCCTAGTATACTTCATGCTTCCATGAAGTCATCATTAAAAGAGAATATAGCAGACGTTTCAAAGAAGTTAAATTATCCTTTAGAGTCTGAAGATGTAAGTGTGGTATATGACGACGAGCTTATTGATGAAAAAGTGACAGAGATGCTAGGTTACTATCAGAACAATAAGCCTAAACTTGAGTCTACTATACAGAAGACTATTTCTCAAAAATCTAGGGATACAGAGACGGATAGTGATGAAGTAAGTGATGATATTAAAGGTGAGTTTGCTAACGCTAAAAAGTATAAGAAGCCAGGTGCCGCAAAGATGTGGTTTACTCCTACGGTAACCCCAATGCTCTATAAAAATTATGTAAGTTACATAGAACAAAAAAAGGGTAAAATAGAAGAGAAAGCTACTGAAGAGGGTAAGAAGGTAGTTGCTAAACCTGAGGATATGGGGATCTTTAAAGATAGGGCAGATCCGTATTTAATAAAAATTTTAGGGGAAATGGGTAAATTCCATATAGATATTCATGGGCACGTAGAGACTACGGATCGTGGAGAAGCTGCGGATGAGTATACTTTTTCTATCCCGGAATTAGCTGATTCAGGAAAAGGTGGAAACGCTAAATTATACGGTGATATTCTATTTACCAAAAAATTTCCTGCTAGTTTTAGGAGTATAGTACGGGCAAATAAGCTGCTGTCTATTTCAGTTACTGATGTAAAAGAGAATAGTCTCAATATTCAGGTTGATACTATTCAGAAGGAAGATGTAAGTAAGAGCGTTGGTTTTCTTAGAGAGCACGGTTTCGGCAGTTATGAAAAGTATTCAAAGTTTATAAATACTTTAGTTAGGGATTATGTAAAAAGTAATATTCTTAAAAGTAAGAACATGGATGAGCTTATTGAGTTTTTGGGTGGAGATGTAAAAATAAGATTAAAAGATAGAGAAGAGTCTAAAAAGAAAAAGCTTAAAAAGAATAAACCAGGTGCCGAGCCCGGATCAGAACCAGATGATAAAGATCAAAAGAGAGATACGGCTAAAGAGTATGAAGAGGAAAAGATACCAAGTTATGCTGGTAAGACTGTTTCTGTTACTTCAGTAGCAGATTTAGAGAGTTTACCAGAATTTGGTGGTAAAAGTGTTACAAAAGAGCAGTTGCAAAGTACTCAGGAAAAAGAAGAAATTATAGAGTATTCCGAGAAAAAAGAAAATCAGCTAAAAGCCCAGATTGATGCGGCAGTAGCAGTATGGGATAAAGAGATGCAGGAAGCTAATTTTGCCGTTGACTCTAATGATGGTGCCGCAATGATAAAAACAGTAGCAGCGACATTCCCTTCTTTAAGAGAAGTTATAAATAGTATTAAAGAGGGTAATAAACAGATAGGATTTCCGGCTTTATTGAGGACCAGTGAAATTATTGAAAGAGTTATGAAAATTATATTTGAGGAAACTACTTCTTCAGGTCCCCACGGTTGGAAAGTTCATTTTATAAATTACCTTAAAAAAGAGGGTATGGCTAGCGATCTGTTCAAAGAGGCGATAAAAGTGCTCCTATACAGAGACCATCTTTTATCAAAAAAAGTAAATGACACGGAACTCTTTACTAAATTAAGAGATTTAGGTAGTAAGGCTCCTTATTCCGATAATGATATCAAGGAATACTTAAACAAGCGGAATCTTGATGGCGCCATAGAAAAAGGAGCTAGCGGGTTACGGTCAAGTATTAAAGAGGCTATCAATGATAATAAGAATAGTCCTGCTTTCCATAAATTCTTTAATAGAATAGAACTATGGAAATCTTATATTAACAAAGATATAAAAAATAAAGTAAGCAGGGTCCTTGATGGAGATGATAAGAGTCCCATACCCATACCTGCAAATCTCAAGGGTAAGATGGTTTCTGAGCGGGAAGAGCTGGATGTACGTATAGATCCAAAAAAGCTTGAAAAAGAGATTGAAGACTTAGAGAAAGAGAAAAAGAGAATAGAATCAAGATTATCCATTATGGAAGTCCAGTTCGACCAAGATGAAGAGTGGGAAGAGATCGATGGTAAATTGAAGGCATTAAAGGGTAAAAAGATTAAGAAGCAACGTATTGACCCTGATTTTATTATAAATGAAAAAGATGGGCGGAAGTGGCTTAACCAGCTTATAAGATACTATATGACGGAAAAAGTTCAGCAGGCTTATGTTCAGGATCCCGGCGCTCTTCAGCGTAAGACTCAGAAAAAAGATTTTCATAAGAATGTAGTTAAAATGGCGATGTATAGCCTCAAGATAAAGGGGAGTAATTAATGCTTTATACACAATTGCTAAAGAAGGCCATGGAACTCAGTGGGGCAGTTGTTCCTGCTACCGGTATACCCCAGGAGTTAATTGAACAGATTAACAAACTGGCTAAAACCCCTATTATTACTCCCGAAAATTTTATAGACGGTATCATAAAGATTTTTGATGAAGCCTATAAGAAAGATCCGAAGAATAAGAGCCCCTTCAATAAGACTATTATTTCAGATAAAGCTACAGGTAAAAAAGATACTGTACGGCTTCTTAAAGATATTCTGGATAGTATGGCCCCGGCTATAGCTAACAAGCCTCTTAAGAGCCTCGTAGAGCAGAGTTCTTCCCGGGTAGCTGAAAGAGTACTCCTGAAGCTCTATAAGAAGCTTGATGAGGATGCTATTAAGGCCCAGGCTGAATCTAAGGATACTTCTAAAGGCCTAGATGTTTTAACTCCGGAAGAGTTAAAGCTATTTGGGTTTAAAAACGGTATCATGCCTAAAACAATAACAGAAAAAGAGTATCTTCAGGCTGCTAAATATTTTCTTAATGATTTTGAAACAGCTAAGATGGATGAAAAGGAATCTAACAGATATCTGCAGCGGTTAAAAAAGACGTATAAGAGTACTAAAGGGGTGAAAGAAGGGGATGAACTTCTAAGTCTTAATGATATGGAATATTTTAAAATAGGGGATAAAGAGATATCCTTAGATGATATTACAGCAAATATTACGGAAGAAAAGGCATACGATATAGCTCGTTCTTTGGTTAGAAAGACTAAACCGAAGGATCAGTCTCTTGAATTATTCCTTGATAAAAAAAGATCTCTTTACGAAAAACTTTTCAATACCATTAGAGATAAAAAGTTAAAAAGTAGGCCTGATGGTAAATTAACTCCCCAGGAAGAAAAATGGCTTGATAAGGAAGTTATTAAAAAGGATGCCTGGAATAACGTTTATAAGCCAGCTGAAATAGAACACATTAGACATAAAGGGGAGCTTCAGCGGTTCGAAGATCCTGAAGAAAGAAAAGAGTATAAGAAGAATTTACCACTTAGTCAGCATAAAAAAGTTGATGATCCTCACCGTGTTATGGCTCTTTCAAAACGTCTTTTGACTCATCTTCAGGGTATGGTTATGAGTCTAAAGGAGATGAATTGGGAAGAAGAGTTTGATAAGGTTTCAGCGGCCCTTAAAGATTGTATTCCTCCTGTAGGCACACTTGAAGGACATGTTATTGATATTGAAGACACTCTTGAAAGCCTTGGCCTGCATAAAAAAGACTATCCATATCTGTTAAATATTTCTAATGGGCAGCTAAAGCCCCTTTCTAATATTCAAGATATTATGTCTATAAAAAAAGATATACTTAAAAAAGAGGAAGATATTAAGAATGAGAAGAACCCTGATGGTAAATATAAATTAGTTAAAGAGCAGGAAGAGCTTGAGGGGAAGGCTGAAAGTTTAATAAAAATTCATGGTATTGATCCTAAAAAAATGGCAGTTATACAAAGTGCTGTGGATAAGTATTTGAACTTTATAAAAGAGTATCAAGATAAATTAACGAAATTTAAGAGTACCCAGGAAGCTTCTAAAAAAGATACAGAGGGAGCAGGGGCGGCAGGAGAAAGCAAAAAATTAGGCATACAGGATATGTCTAAGGTAGAAAATAGCATTGTGGATATTTTAAAAGCATTTATGGACCTTGCCAGGATGGAAGAGTTTGAGATACGGTGGAATAGGCCTTATGCTGACGTAACCGGTAAAGATCAGCCTGTTGAAGGGCCAGCTGCAGTAGCTCCTAAAAAAGGTCTGAAAAGTAAGTCTATCCCTGTACAGACTAAAGAGGCTATGAATGCGGACAAGTACTCAGAAGCCGCTGGAAAAGTCATAGGAGACGTTTCTTCTATATCTGATACTAAGAAGGCTTTAGAAACATTTATAGATGATCTGTCTAAAAAGTTATTAAGTATTATTGAGTTTAATCCTTTTCATAAAGAGACTGATTTATTTAAGGGTCTGAAAAATTTAGATAAAGATTACAGGAATAATCCTGAAGGCGGTAAGGGTAAAAGTATTAAGGAAATGCTAGAGGAAACTAAGGAGATTCTTAAAAAAGTTAGAAAAATAAAAATAGATGAAAATATTAAGAATGTAGATGACTTCTTATCTAATCTTATAGATATTAAGAAAATAGTAAGCAAGCCATCGGTAAAGCAGGCATCTACTTTATTTAAACTGGCTAGTAGCCTCAGAGACTTTGCCAGCTCTATACTGAAAAAGGCTGTAGAGCAGACTGAGACTAAAGGTAAGGGTGATGTTAAACCGATGACAGATGAAGAACGAGAAGAGCTTATCAATGATTCTATAGAAAAGCTTTTAAAAAATGTAGGAAAAGATTTAAAGAAAAAAATTATTTATAAAGGTTATAAGGAATTGCCAGGCGGTGGAGATAGAACATCTGATAGGTTTGATGCTGAAGTAGATATTGATGGAAAAATTTATCATATAAAGTTTAATTCTGCTTTCATAGCAAATACAGATGACATTACACCTAAACCCCAGGATGATTCTTTAGCTAAAGCTCTTGATAAGGATTGGATAGAGAGAAGTCATATTGATGTTGAAAATATGAAGAAAAGTCTTATTCAGTCCCTCCCGGGTGTAATAGGTATCCCAGCAGGCCATAAAATAGCTCCTCATCATAAAGGAGAAGGGACTCCTGAGGCTAGAAAAAGTCTTCCTTCGAATACTCCACAAGTTATAGATATGGTAGAGTATCAGAAAACGGAAACTCCTACAGGTCCTAAAGTAATTCCAAATTTCTTTGTTCAGGATACTAACCGTCTGGCGCAGAAATTTGTAGAGAATCTGGAAAGGCAGGATATTCCAGATATGGCTATGAACCCTAATGTAGATCTTACTGCACAGATAAATAAAGCTATTGAAGCGACATTAAAGATTCCTACTAAGACTCCTGGAAAATTTATAGACTTCCTGTCTAACAGTGTTCGTAGAACTTTTGAAATGGATAAGGATATACAAGCAGCCCAAGGTAGACTTAAAGAAGTTAAAGAAAAATTAACTGATACCAGGGACGAAGAGGGTAACGTTGTAAGTAAAGGTTTAGATACTCGATTGGCAGATCTTAAGAAAAATTATTTAGATAAAATAAATAAATTAATGAGATTTATACAGAATCCTTTAGAAGAGATCAACAAGGCCGTACAGTATGATAGATCTTTTACACCACAGGTTGAAAAAATTGAAGGGGACACAAGGGCAGCTTTGAATAAGGTTCTTGAGTGGGGTATTAACACGGAGCTGGTTAAAGGCCACAGTATCCTTGATGTTATGAATCTCCCCAAAAAACAAATCGCATCCTTTTTAACTAAGGTTACAGTAGAAGATTTAAACAAGTTTATTCAAGAGCATAAGGATGTTATTGCAAAAGTTAAAGCGGGTACTCCAGTTGAAGGTGCTGAAAAAACTGAATTTCTAAAAGCATATAATAAGAAATTTGGCACTAAACATAAAGAGATCCCAAAGATAATTGAGCCTGTTAAACATACAAGGCAAGTTGATTGGGGTACTGGAACAAAATCAGATATACCCAATAAAGCGCCGGAAGCTCTTGCTGGGATGAAAAAAGATTTTGTAGAATATATTAGAAAGACTAAGGGTCAGGCCGATATAAATTTAAAAAAATTCTTAGACGGGTTTAATAAAGCCACAGGTTCTCAGTATGGAACACTTCCTACAGCTGAAGAGATAGAAGAGCAGTGGGAAGATATTAATGGATCTACTTTAAGATTCAAGGATCTGATGCTGTCTAAAGAGCAGGCATTAGCTGCTCTTAAGAAGATGCCTGAAGAGGATAAAGAACGTGTAGAGCGTAGATCTCCTGATATAACCAATAAGAGGTGGTTTAAAGATCTTATGAAAGAAAAGACTCACGCCTCTAGAAAATGGCTTGAGATCGCTTTAGATAAACCTGATGAGCCTGTTGATACTAAAGAGGAATTCCAGTCTATTTTCAATGATATAAAGTCGGGTGTTTTGGACATGTTACAGGAAGAGAATGAAGTAGCTTCTAAAGTTACTAAGAGTAGGCCTGAGTCTATTAAAAAAATAATAGGGGATCAAGTAACCCAGGCTAAAAAATTAGTTGAAACTAAGGACCCTAATGCTGCAATAGTTTCATTGAAGGAATTTAAAGAAACAGTAATAAATCCAATGCTGTATCTTATTAGATCTAAGGATACACTCAATACTATGGTGGAAGCTCGGGAAAGCTATAAAGCAAAAAAGGATAGGCTTAAGAGCTTTGTTAGCAAGTATGATAAAGGATCATCTGACTATGAAGTTGTTGTTAAAGATGCTACTGAAAAAATAAATAAATTTGAGGCTATGATAAACAGTAGAGAAAAAGCTATTGCTAAATCTAAACAGATCGTAGATGGATTAACAAAGAGTATTTATCCGTATATAGACAATTTTATTACCTCCGTAGAAGGACTGCTTAAGAAGTGGGGTTTAGATGTTAAAGTTGGGCCGACACAGCAGGTTCCTCCAACGGGAGGTCCTGCCGTAAAAAAGGTACCATCTCAGCCTATAGTTAAACAGCCTCATCAGATAATAGATGGTAAAATGACTGATTTACGTGAGATTGTAGCAGAACTTAAGAATATTAAAATTAAGTATGAAGAATCTCTTAATAAAGATAAAGAAGTAGCCGGTATAAAAAATGTTGAAATGGCTAAGCAGGCTGCTTATGATCCTTATGATGTAGAACAGGCAGACCCTTTAGAACAGATACCCGACAAAGAGGGTATCGTTATTAAGGATAAACCGGAGTTCTATAAGCTTATTCAAAAGACTATCCAGTATTTTAAGAAGATTTCTGACACTTATGAGATATTGGCTAAAAAGAAGAAACCAGGTGAAGCTGTTATGTATCTGGATTCTATGACCAGAGATTTTCCAAATACTGTTGATGCTCTGAAATTACAGATACTCCCAGGTCTTAAATCTTTGTTAAAGCAGAGAGTGGATTTAGAAAGAGACGATAAAGTTAAAACAGGTAAATTGGTTACGTCACTTGAGACTGCTCTTGATGATTTAGAAGCTTTAATGAAAGCTTATACCGATGAGCGTACTTGGGTGATAAACGCTATGGAGCATCAGCAGAAGCTGTATGGTAGAGCCTATGATAAGATAACCCAGGTTGGGGAATTCTTTGATCCTAAAACAGGTAAATTGATAGATTTTACGGATAAGGAAAAGGATATCCTTAAAAGGCTGTTCTTCAGACAGATCTATAAGTCCCTTGATGCATTGTGGTCTCAGAAGCCTGCCAAAGACATAGGTACTATGGGTGAGAGAACTTCTCCTGCGGGTATAGGGGAGAGTCATGAGGATGACCATTATACTAACGTATGGAAAGCTTTTAAGAACTACGGTGGAGTAAAGAGTAATCGTAAGCTGATGAGTCTTCTTTCTGCTGTTAAAGCTGAAAATAGACCTGAGGGTGATCAGCCCGGTATCCGTTTTAAATCTCAGGAGTATAAAAAGAAGAAAAGAGATCTTATTAAGGCATATAAAGACCTTGGTCTTAGCCCTTATTTTGTAAGTAAAAAAGATCGGCCTATGCGTCCAGAAGTAGAGGATAAGATAGTTGAAAAAACTGATGTACCTATGACATCAGAAGAAAAATTCAGAAGTGGTGCAAAAGACATGGAAGAAAAATTCCAGAATAGTATTAAAGCACTAGATGCAAAAATAGAGGTTATGGAAAGAAAAGAAGCTGATGTTAAAAAGATATTTGATGAAATGTCCCGAGGCTTCGAAATGACCTATGTAACAAGAATACGTGATGAGCTCAGATCTAAAGCAAAAGTGTTCGAAAATGATAGTGAAGTAGATGAGTTTGTCCCGTCTTTTGTTGAGAAAAAGAAAAATAGAAAAGAAGAGCGCGAAGAAGAGATAGCAGCTATTAAAAAGAAAATGTCAGAAACCGATCAAAAGCTTGAAAAAACAGATGAAAAAGGTGTGATGATATCCGATACGGATATAGCGGATGCTGACAGCTTAATAGGTCGTTTAGATGCGCTTATTAAGAACTATGAAGCTACTCAGAAAAAAGAAACACCAGGAGTGACCAAGGAGTCCTATAGAAATGATAGGGGCTTTAACGCAAATATCCTTTATGGAAGAGTCATGCAGTCAGCCATAAATGATATGCTAAAGTTGGAATTACAGAAGAATAGCTGATTATACTTGTAGTATCTGAATACCAGTATGGGTCAGTATTATATTAAATACTGACCCATATTAATATGTGAC
>Ga0315289_10010886_pt1 | contig 12955 bp, 9 predicted proteins | sample YL17G11_40_MG_FD_203452 | JGI IMG/M metagenome (GOLD analysis project Ga0315289, IMG submission 203452) | Sediment microbial communities from Yellowstone Lake, YNP, Wyoming, USA - YL17G11_40 | ecosystem: Environmental > Aquatic > Freshwater > Lake > Sediment | place: USA: Wyoming | collected...
GGAAAGTTTAATTGCGATATGGAATCGATTGCTGCTGATACGCTTTCTGTTTATCCAGAAATGCTTGTTGCATGGGCTGTGGCAAGTGAAATTCTTGTTAATTATGAAATTGTCTATTTGTAAAGTGTTACCATTATTGCTATCTGGGCCCAGAGTCTGTTTTCTGCTTCATCAAAAATAACTGATTGTTTCCCATGCGCAACATCTTTTGTCACTTCATAGCCGTAATACGCAGGTAAGCAGTGCATAAATATCGCATCAGGTTTTGCCTGACCCATGATATTTTGGTCTATGGTGTATCCTTTGAACTCCCTGATTCTTTGCTCTTTCTGAGCCTCATCTCCCATAGAAACCCAAGTGTCCGTTGCTACTACGTCAGCATCTTTTGCTGCATTTTCTATCCTATCAGTAATTTCTATCTTTACACCGAATTTTTTTGCTTCTTGGACATAATATGAATCAGGCCAGTATTTCTTTGGGGCGACAATCTTTACATTCATTCCTGCGATACCACAACCAATCAAATACGAATGTGCCATGTTGTTGTTTCCATCGCCCATGTAAACAAAATTAAGTCCTTTGAGCTTCTTTTTATGTTCCTTGATTGTCATAAGATCGGTGATAACCTGGCAGGGATGCTCTTTGTCATCTAGCCCACTAATAACCGGTACGGTTGCATATTTTGCCAGCTCCTTCATCGCCTGGCTGCTTTTCGCTCGATACATAATCATATCAACATAGCGTGATAGAACGAGTGCGGTATCCTCAATGCTTTCTCCTCTTCCAAGTTGTATATCATTTGTACTCAAAAATATCGCATGCCCTCCCAGAAGTGTCATGCCTACTTCGAAAGAAACTCTTGTTCGTGTACTAGGTTTTTCAAAAATCATTCCAAGAGTTTTACCATGCAAAAACTCTATCTTCCCTCCTTTCTTAGATTTCCTTTTCAACTTAATTGCTAAATCTATTATTTCTTCAAGATCATCCCTGACATCAAACATAGATAATAGATCTCGTTTCATAGAACTGTAGAATACAATTTACTTCTTTAAAAGTATCGAATATAGAAAATCTCTTTATCCACAACTTTGATATATAGTGTTGATTAGATGGGAGTAAATATTGGTGATTTATTTAAAGAAGAAAAGATATCATTCAGTAATTTAAGCGATAGAGTTATTGCTATCGATGCTTATAACGTACTCCATCAGTTTCTTGCTAGCATCAGACAGAGGGATGGAACCCCATTAAAAGACTCAAGGGGTGAAATCACTTCACATCTATCGGGTCTTTTTCACAGGACAGCTAACTTAGTTGAAGCCAGAATAAAACCTGTTTATGCTTTTGACGGCAAACCTCATCCTTTAAAAGCTAAAACCCTTGAAGAAAGACATAAAAGAAAAGAAATAGCTGAAAAAGAATGGAAAGAAGCATTGGAGTCAGGCGATATTAAAAAAGCAAAAAGTAAAGCACAGCAAACATCACGATTAACAGATGAAATGATACAGCAGAGTAAACAACTTTTAACAGCACTTGGAATACCCTATGTGCAATCACCTTCTGAGGGGGAATCGCAGGCTAGTTACATGGTAAAGAAAGGTGACGCCTATGCCGTAGGCTCACAAGATTATGACTGCTTACTTGTCGGCTCACCTCGACTTGTTAGAAATCTTACGTCAGCTGATAGGCGAAAACTACCAGGTAAAGAAGCCTATGCTAAGATATACCCAAAACTCATAAGATTAGAACCAAACCTTACATCAATGGGTATAACTCAAAAGCAGCTTGTCGATATGGCTATTCTCATTGGTACAGATTTCAATGAGGGTGTAAAAGGCATAGGACCAAAAAAAAGCCTTGATTTAATAAAAAAAAATAGTAACATAGAAAAAACACTAACTACAATAAAACCTGCAAATCCACCAACTAATGAAGAAATAAAAGAAATAAGAAAAATATTTTTAAAACCCAAGGTTACCGATGATTACACACTTGAATGGTCAGAAACCGAGAAAGAAAAAGTCCTAAAAATACTATGCGATCAACACCAGTTCACAAGAGAAAGAGTAGAACCAATACTTCAAAAATTCTCCGATGTTAAAAATATGATAAGACAAAAAACCCTATTCTGATTCTAATTAAAGAACTGAATCGCCTCTACAAAGATGCGAGCAAAAGAAGAAACTTCTGTCTATTTTATTATTTAAACTTATCGAATGTTTTATATTATAGTTTATTGGAATTGTGTTGATTCGTGCTATACTGGCACAAACTGACTTGCCGTTGTTAATATCTTGTTAATTTCTTACAAAATCGAAAGACATATATAATACGAAACTAAAAAATCGTAAGTTATAAATACTTTGTAAGCTAACATATTATAAGAAGAAGAGGTGATTTTGGGTGATAAAAACAGTAGTTTTAGTTAGTCTGGGTTTGTTATTAAGCATGTCAAATGTCAGCACCATACACATTTTTGATCGTACTGTCAATATTGGTCAACAGCAAGCAAACATGATTCCTGAGGCTGTTACGACCATTATACCAGATAAAGCACAAATCGATAATAATGGTGCCGCAGAGATTTTACCCGATGCTAATAATGGACTTGAAAATAATTTTGGAGAAGGGGAACTTTTGATTCCGATAGACTCACAAAACGGCGCGTATGGAAATATTCCTAATGTTGATATCAGCGGAGATCTTAACAAAGCAACACCAGTTTCACCAGAGAAGAATAAAATATCAAATAATTTAAATAATGCAGAGTTCGGCGTATGGATTAACACAAAATATAATGGCGTCTCTAATTCAATAAAACTAGACATTGATCTTGAACAATTTAAACTAATGCTTAATAGCCTCGCATGGAAGTATTATAATATCAATTTTGAGCAACAAGGTGATACCAGGGTTGGTATCCAGTTTAGTCGAACGCAAATTTATGTTACAGGAGAATCAGACCCATATGTGAATGTGGTTCAAACCCAATTTGAGTTTACAACCTCTTGCGATACTAATAAAGATGTAGAGGTTTCTTTGGAAGTACGATTTCCTTTTTCTTTGCTTAGTAAGTCGAGTATATCCCAGTCAGATCAATCGGATTCTACTAAAAGCACTAGCACTGTATCTCAGAAACTTGCAAAGGTATCATTGGCTATTAGTCAAAGTACTCATAGCACACTCTTCAAAATAATTTCAGAAAAACTCGTCGGCACTCCTATACAAACTAACGGAAATAATGTTAATACTCAACCTGTACTTACGAACTCAGAATCCTATTTCTGCATTCGTATGGGGTTCTCTTCACCAGAAGGAGAAAAATTACCGGGAAAGGTATTAACACGATTTTTTTTCGGGAGAAATAAACTTTTTGATCCACAGGTTTTACGAATGAATATTGCACCTGATATTGATGGGGAATCATCGCTTAATTTCTTCAATAGCTATTTAACTGTTGATGAATCCGGTAATGAAGCGTTTTATCGAACGTTTTCCATTGGTTTTGAACCAGCAGTAGAGCTTCAAATTACCTCTATTCTTCGTGAGTTAAAGATCCGTTACGATTTCGGCCTTGGTGCTGATGTTTCAACAAAGATTTCTCTACAGGCTCTTGGTGGAGCATTATCAGACATAGTGCAAAGTTTTATTATTGATCCTCTCCCTGAATACATGTCTTTTGATCTTACTGTATTTGGTGAACGATCATTTAAATATGAAGCTGATCGGCAATATTCGGTGACTTATATGGTGGATTCAATACAGGATGGAAACTTAGTCAAATTGGATCTAAAGAATTTGCCTACTACAATGACAGTGGAATGGGGACTAAGTATCAACCTTCGTGCAAAAACTGCATCAGGACTCATTGATTTAAGTATGTCCAGTGATATTGGTGAGGTCTCTCTCTCGCTTTATGGAAGTACGACTCCTTTTATCAGGGTTACTAATTTCCCGAAAAGTATTCGTTTGGAGGGATTTATTGATGTGCCAAACCTTAACGGGTATGTGACAGCGTCCAAGGTATCTGATGCTACGACAACGATTTCTGTTCCCCTAAAGTTCGATAAATGGTTAATTACTGGAAACCTTAAGATCTATAATGGGTATGGGCAGGTATCGTTTAATCTACCTGGGAGTGATGGTTCTCAGGTAAGTGTTGGTCTTAATACAAATAACAATGCGCTGCTTGGTCTTGATGTCACTATAGTAGATACTCAGACGAGTACTCAAGTGTTATTTGTAAGCGTGGGTGCTATTGCTACAGACAATTTCATGCTCTCGTTTGATAGCTCTGGCGGTGGGGTCTCAAATTTCAAGTTCTCTGGTATGATTACAAAGTTGATAGATATCATAGTCAATGTTAAATATCAGGGGTTGAATTTCGAAATTTCTGGTACATGGGAACTAGGGGAAAAAGGCTCATTTTTAATAGAAGCAAGCAAAACTATTGACCTTAAACTAGATAATATTAATGCTGGAGGCTTTACCATAGACGGAAGCCTTCATGTTAATCCTGGCGGATATGTAAAAGTTGAATGGCAACGAGGAGAAACAGGAAATTTCATATTTTCCACTCACGGAATCATTGCAGAAGCTGAAGTAACCTTTGGAGATTCCAGCAGCAACGTATATTTCAATGGAAAAGTTACGTTAGCACCTGGCGCCACTGTAAAATTTAAGTGGGACTGGAGTTCTGAAGGATATTTCATGGTATTTTGTAACCTATTTAAAGAACTCGATGTTGAAGCATATATTAACTATGGTCAATATGGATTCAAGGCACATGCCACAGATGTAATGTTTACAAGAACACTTCAATGGGATGTCGATAATCTCAGATTTTGGTGGCTAGGCGATGAACCATTACCCGGACAATGGGATATATCGATTTTATGGGATTATGTATGGCATGATGTATTATAAAATAGAAAGAGGTGAAATAAAAAATGAAACGAAATTATAATATTTTGAAGATAGCTGCTGCTGTAATAGTAATGCTGTTTGTGTTTTCATCAGCAGCGCAGGCTGTTGCCAACATCAACAAAATTAATCAACCTTTGGCACTATCAAAGAACACTCCGTCGTTGATTTCGCTCGTGAAGGATTTTTTTGAAAATCTTAGAACAAAAATAGTGCAATCGCTCGGCAAATCTGATATTGAAACCGAGAATAATAATGATAATAACAATGATCCTCCTAGTCCTAGTGCTACTCAGGGTGGTTCTACTCGCACATGGGAAGATGATTTTCTAGATGAAAGTGGAATTGATATAGACAAATCTTACAATTATAAGGTTGACAAAACCCCTCCTGGGAAAGTATTTATGAAGGATACATACGCGGCGTGGTATAACTCAGCATGGAAAAGGATGAAACCCATTGACATCTATAACCGTGGAGATTCTACATTCACTTATTATGTTTTAGATATAACTGTGTATTATGATTCTGATATGCAGCCTGATTTCCGTGATATTCGTTTCACTGATGAACAAGGAACCGATCTCTATTATTGGATTGGTGAGAAAATAAATGGTGAATCAGCAAACGTGCTTGTGAGGGTACCAAATGTTCCCCCTGGTCATACCACTATTTATATGTTCTATGGGGATTCAACTGCAACAGATCAAAGTAACTTTGATATGATTTTCACTTGGGATGACAAGACTGATCCTGATATAATGATCTCCTATAAAGATTATCGTGAGGGTGCTTGGGACCCTGATGTTGCCTATGGTGGTGGTAGATTCCTTGTTGCATGGGAGGAAAGATTAGGGCCAGAGGATCTAAGTGGTATGCAGAGAGCAATACCCTGTGTTATTCATGGGCGGACATATAATTCAGATGGCGGTGATCCACAACCAATACCTACTAGTAATACAGATATTGATATCTCAGATCCTGCTGTCGCCACAACGTATCATAAAGAAAACCCATCTATTGCCTATGGTGATGGCGTGTTTTTTGTTGCTTGGGAGGAAAATCCTGCCACTATTGCTGGTCGGTATGAAGTTAATATAGGCGGTGCTCTTGTTACTCCTGGTGGTACGGTTACTTCAAGATTTATTATTTGTAATAGCCCTGGTATACAAGCTGACCCTTGTGTAGCATTTGATAGTAAAAACCACAGGTTCTTTGTAGTATGGGAGGATGCACGAGATAGTACAAATAACTATGATGTATACGGGCGGATCTATAATGTTAATGGACAACCAGTTGGCCAAGATTTCCAGGTAGCTAGTGGTACGAACTGCCAGGATGAGCCATGGATATGTTCCGATGATCAAGGTACGTTCATGGTGGTCTATGAAGATGGGTACAATGCCGTAGTTGGGCCCTTTGGGCTTTCTGCACAACGCTTTGATAGCAATGGGAACAAAGTTGGACCAACTATTTTCATTGCTGCTGGTAGTGATACTGTTGATAATATTTTTCCATCGGTTTCGTATTGTCCGCAAACTAAACGGTATTTTATAGCTTGGAACGATGGTGATATAAGTGTGAACCCTGACGCTCTTTCTAGCTATAATGGTAATATATGGGGTAAAATACTAGATCAATATGGTAACACTGTAACTGATAACTTCATTGTACAACCTGGTGATCAGTATATAAGAACAGATGTAGTACCATATCTGGATACATTGTTTTTTGTTTGCTACGATGGCATTAGTGATGTCTGGGGTAAACTCATTTCATCAGATGGAAAAGTTCAAACTAATGGACATAGACTCGACGACGGGTCCTCTCAAAGAGTGGATTGGAATAATCTTGCAGTTGGTGAAGGGAGAATCTTTGCAGTCTGGGAAGATGAACGTGATCAAGCTAGTGACTATGCAGATACGTTTGGGAGTGTCTGGCATGTATATCGGTCTACTGGTTCCTCAGACGTATCCTATAATTTTGGTGATGAAAAACAGATTGTTACACAAGCAGTAGTTGTTTCAAAGGAAATTAAAGCAAGTGCTCTTGAAAAATGGGATATGTTTGATGCTATCTACTCTATACCAATTGGTAACATGCAATTTGATATCCTCAACGGGGCAGGTACACAGGTTCTACTTGAAAATATCAATCCTGGACGTGATATCTCAAGTATAACAGCTAATCCTATTCGTCTTCGTGCAACATTTACACGAACAATTCCAAAAGATACACCATCACTTGATAAATGGAGTGTGAGCTGGGTAGGCTCAGATCATGATCCACCATGGACAGAGTATGAGGTAACCCCTGCATCTCCTAATGGTGACAACGGCTGGTACACAGTGTCTGTTGAATTTACGCTTCACCCGCATGATGATGTTTCACTACCTGAGGAAATTAGCACCTACTACAAGATCAACGATGGTTCACAGCAGACATATAATCCCAATAATAGACCAAGGATTTCTGCAGAACAACAAAACAATAAAATCGAATTCTGGTCTGTGGATGCTGCAAAAAATGAAGAAACACCCCATAAAATAGTTAGTGGAATTAAGATCGATCGAACCAATCCAACGGTGATTATTGAAACACCACAATGGGGCCAAGTCCCAAAAGGCGATGTCAAGGTTAGTGGCACTGTCTATGAATCCTCATCAGGATCTGGTATTAACAAGGTTGAGATATGGTTCCAAGGAGGCAAAATCCCTGAAAGTGAGATCACACTTTCACCAACTAAAGACTATTTCGAATGGCATTTCACTGCAGCGAGCGCAAAAACATATACTATGAGCACTCTAGGATACCAGAGTAATGCCGGGGTTCTAGCAACTCAGTATTCTATCGAAGTTCGAGCATATGATAACGCAGGTAATATGGGAAACGCCTACGTAACTGTTAGCTGTTCCAAAAGTATTTCATATCAATTAGGCAAAGATGTATCTCAATCTTATCCATTTACTGAAATCATAACTTTTTATGGATTTACATCTGGTGGAACAGAAGCATATAGCTGTTATTGGACTTTCGGTGGTGGAACTCAAAACAAAAAACTTAATTGATTTCTAAATACGACGTTTTTATTCTTTTGCATCTGGTATGGCAGTCACCGTTAACCTATCTATCTCAGGATATTTCCCTTTAGCTAATTCTATTATCTTTTTTCTTATTTCATCGAGTTCTTTCACAGGCATCTCAGATGAAACAATGATCTCTATTTCACCCTGGACAAAAGGGCCGGCCCTACGCAGACGAACAACCTGGACTGATTTAACTCCTTTTACCCCCTCAACAATCTTTTTGATTTCGCTACCCTGCAGCATGCAATAACCATCACAGGCATCAACAAGCATATAGCTGGACTCTTTAATTGCAGCGAAACCAATACTAACAATAATACCAGCTATAATAAAACCAACAATGGCATCGGCAACATAGAAACCAAACGAGGAAAGAATCAGTGCAATTACAGTAAGACCAGATGTAGTCCCATCTTTTACAGTATTGGATGCATCTAGTTTAACAGAACTCATCTTTGATTTCTTCCCACGGATATATTTATAGACCCCTAACGCCAGAGCAACGATAGCAGCAGCCAAAGCTACAAATATCCCAATTAAAGGCAACTGTACTGCAACAGGGTTAATAAACTGATTATAAGAACGGAAAATAACATATGCAGCAAGTACCAACATAACTCCTGCAGCACCTATGGATGCAAGATTCTCCATCTTATAATAACCATAGTGAAACTTATGATCGGCAGGTCTTCGGAAAAATCTCAGGCCAATCCACACTATAGCAGAAACAAAACCATCACCAATACAATCAATACCATTTGCTACAAGAGCAACACTCTTTGAAATTGTTTCGCCAAATATAATCTGTATTACACCAAATCCAACGAGAACAACAGCTGTCAAAACAGCAAGCCTATCCGCGTTTTGTACAAAATTGTCAGATTTTTCCATGTGTTCTTTAACTCCGCAGAATTACTTTTTCACCACGTTAAACTTATCAACACCTTGAATCAAAGCCAACTCTTCACCGTTATCCCACTTAACCCATATAAGCTCCTGTTCTTCATCTATCTTAAAAACAGTCCCCTTATCTCCTGCTTTAAGTTTCGTCCAAGTATCATCTATAGAAATAAGCTGAATTCTATCACCAACATTCACAGATTCTTTTTTCCCCAAATTTACCACCTCAATTGATAATGTTATGCGGATACCGGGATTCGAACCCGAGTGATTGGCTTGGGAAGCCAATATCATAGCCACTAGATCATATCCGCAAGTCATATGATTTCATTTCTAACTATTTCATTTTGCATATATCTCTTAATTTATAATAAAGCAGATTCTTAAATTTTTCATACTTCTCATCGTCAATTTCTATTAAAGCAAGACGACTGATATCGTCATCAGAAACACAAAAATCACCCTCATTTAACAATTTACAATTATTAACTAAATTTTCCTCAGAAACCTGAGAAACCAAAAAACTACTCTTTATTTTTGTAAAAATTAAATTATTATCGGTCTTAAAAACATCCTTTTGCTCCTTATTTATGAGATATAAATCAAAAACATCTCTTTCTTTTAATTTCCCTCTTGTAAGAATAGCACGGTATTTCTCAAGGATTATTTCGTCAAGAGAATAGGTATTAATTCTCATATTTAAAAAATCATAACCAATAGATCTTAGATATAAATCCTGATCAACAATATTGTTTATTTTTGATTCTAAATAATTATGGATAATTTCTTCTAAAAAGTTTAACTCAATTTTAATAGGAATCTCTTCACCAGTTATTAGAGAATTATAGTAAACATTTAAAATATACACTGCTCTTGAATTCCTTACATCAATATACCTAAGATTTGTTCTATCAGTTTCAAAATCAAATTTAGTAGTATCACATATTAATTTAATTTCGTCAATAATTGGTACAACAACTTTTTTAATCTCTTTTTCTCGTTTATTGTCACTTTCTATCTTTCTTAAATTATTACATTTTTCATATGTAAAATCTATATCTTCACTTATTCTTGGATAGTTCAAAAAATTTCTAATAAGTAATGTCCCCCCCTTAAAAATTAGCTTATTCAAATTAGGTATTTTTCCCTCATCTTTTAACTTTTGCCAAGTTGAAAGAAATAACGAAATAAAATAATCTTTTTCAATATAATAATCTTCGATATTTGATTTCTTTTTTTCTTTGACATAGGATATATATTTTTTAAAATTAGTTATATTCATGAATACAGCACCTTCTTTTTAAAATTTTTAGAATAATTTTTAAGATAATCCCTTAGCTTTTCTTTTTTCTTAAAATTAGATAATTCTGAAGGAGGATTTTTATTAAAATAAATAAAATCAATATAGGTTTTCTCAGGATCTGAATAATAAAAAGTAATTCTATTTTTAGTTATTTTCTTAATATATCCAAAATCAAACTTATCTCTTTTCATTTTATAAAACTTATATTTAACTCCAAGGATCCTTTTTTCACCAGAAAGTTCAGAATTCACAATAATTGGATTTACAACCCCTTGCCATACAATATTATTTCTTTCAAGAGCACTGTAAAGCCCAAGATACCATTTAATATTTAATTTATTAAGAATTGTGTATATCATTTCATTTGTAGAATAATCAGTATAAGATCCTTCTTTTTCTTTTGGATTTAATAAGTAATAATATCCTTTAAAAACATATAAAATCTCTCTGTTTTGCCTTAGATTTACTATAATATTTTCTGAACATTTGTCTTGCAATACATCTTTAAAACTCCTTGTTAACTGTTTTTTGGAAACAAGTTTATCTTTGAAGGATTCTAAGATATTTTTTATAATCTTTTCATCGAGTAACATAGACATGATTAAGGTTATTTAGTATTTAAATACTTTGTTTTAAAAAATATAAAAAATTAGATAATTTGAAACAATTAGTATATAAATAAATTACTATCTTTGGCATATGTGCTCTAATATACCGTCGAAATTTTAGTTGTTCTTTATTAAATCATAGCCACTAGATCATACCCGCAAACAAATCGACAAAAATAAGATCGGTGTTTTAGTAGTTTGCTATGTCAGCTATTCAAAAATTTCTAAGATTAACCTATGCACCCAACCGTAATATATTTGGTTACGTTTAAGATAATCTCTCCAGTAACGTTGACATCGTTCCAATCGAAATAATCTAGGACGTCCCCTTCAGTATGATTTAAGCCATCTCTGTGATGATACAGCCATTGACCATTTTTTAGAAAACAAACAGTTTTACAATTACGAAACGGCATTAAAAGAGACCACATGGTAAATATTCTATCATCGCTATTGTGACCTATGATAGAAAATATCTTGAATACGCCTGTGACGTTTTCCGTTCGGTTAATATAATCTGTCTGACTAACAATCTTCCATATTTCGTTAAGGGATTTCCTGTTGTTTCCCACAACTTCCAACCTGAGTTTCGGCTCAATCTGTTTGAATCCAAGTTGATTTAGATCAATAACATAGATAATTTTTTCCGTCAGGTGCGTAGACACATAATATATTGACCCTCGGCAGCCACTTTCTTCTCCGCCAAATGCGATGAATTTTATAGTGTATTTAGGTGTGATGTTGTGATCTCTGAAGTATTTGGCTATACCAAGTACCATTGCCATACCGATGGCAGAATCTCCTGTACCCTGACACCACCAGGAATCATAGAGGCAATCAATTATAACGGTTTTACTTGGGTCAGTTCCATTAAGTTGCCCTATTACATTATAACTCTCAACACTTCTGTTAAGCCGTTGTTCTAAATAGAAATCAGCAGTATACTCCTCAATGTCAGCATCTATCATCGCTCCAATGGTTCCATTAATAAAAAAAGTAGGAAGACCATTTATACCAAAATAATTCATATCATGCGTATCTTTGTTGTCAGGATAATAAATAATACGTCCTTTATAATGAGGATACTGTCGCTGTGATATCCTATCCAGCAATCTTTTTAGAGGGCGAGAGGAATTTATTTTTTCTTTTATCATATCAATTAAAGTCTTCCCACTAAAGGTAAAATTCTGAACAGATCTTTTTTCAAGTAGCACATAATCTTCTTCATCATTTTTAGAAGACGGATGTTCGCGTCTTATTTTCAATCCAGAAAAGTTATAATTCAGCTGCAATCGCGATAATTTGCCGACTGTTTTAGAATCAACCTTTGTAATCTGCGGTGCACAATCGACAATTAAACTATTCGTCTCGTTATTTATCTTTAGTTTATAATCCAATACGTCAACTTGACTTATAATCCAATCACCGGGATATCTAGTCTTTAGTTTTTCTTTAGTTGTATAAAGACCTAGTTTTGTCATATTTTCGTATAAAATTTCTGCTGCTTTATGTTCCCCAACTGTTCCAAAAGCTCTACCACGCGCTATTTCACCGTTTTCTTCGTCATACTCTGTGAATACTATGTTGCTTAGAGCCTTTGTTATGTTGTAGATATATGGAACATCTAATACTCCATTATCAGGCATTGAACCACTTGTTTGTTCTCCCGAACTAATATTTTCACTTAAGCTAGGTAAAATGCCCGTTACAAAAAATGACACTATTACTCCTAAAGTCAAATATTTTCTAATTAAAGCATTCGTAATCATATATTTTCACCAGTGATATTGAATATCATCTTTCTTTATATATAAAATCTATTATAAACTATTTAAACATTCAACTTATCACCAATATTTTCAGTAAAAAATGGAGAGAAAGGAGGAATCATTTCTCGGATTACACGTTTTCTAATATCTTTTGTACGTACTTGTAGAACTTATCTACTGTACTGATGTGTACTTGCTCCTCTGGTGAATGCGGGTATTTGATAGTTGGCCCTATGGAAATCATGTCCATGCCTGGGAATTTCTCTCCTACGATGCCGCACTCAAGCCCAGCATGTATTGCTTCTACTTTTGGTTCATTACCATACATGTCTTTGAATATTTTTTTGGAAAGTTTCAGTATTTTTG
>Ga0315289_10010887_pt1 | contig 12954 bp, 10 predicted proteins | sample YL17G11_40_MG_FD_203452 | JGI IMG/M metagenome (GOLD analysis project Ga0315289, IMG submission 203452) | Sediment microbial communities from Yellowstone Lake, YNP, Wyoming, USA - YL17G11_40 | ecosystem: Environmental > Aquatic > Freshwater > Lake > Sediment | place: USA: Wyoming | collected...
CCTGTCCACGAAATCAAAGAGCACCGCATAATCATTGTTCTCGCCCAGCCCATTGAGCCTAGCCAGCACCGCGGCATCTGTCTCCTGGTCCATCCATACTCCCTGGCCCATTGCGGCCCCGCTCACTCCTGGCGCGGAGACCTGCGCACCCCCAACCGCCTCACCCTGATCCTCGCCGCTCACCCTCACTTCCGCTGCCTCTCCCCATCCTGCGGTCGGGCCCCTGCTCTCGGCCATCTCTCCCGCCGCTCCGCTTGTTCCGGCCCCTCCTCCGCGCACCATGCCCCCTGCTTCCATCCCCCCGCGCGCAGGCGTCCATATCGCCTCCGGGATTATGGGCGGCAGCCCGAGGTCCACGGCCTGCAGCCTGGAATAGAGGTCAAAGGGCCTGTAGAAGGATGCCTGCCCCGCAGGGTTGAACGTCACCCTCAGGTCCTGCGGAGGCTGGAAGAACCTCACTATGTTGTTGTAGTCGTTCAGCATGAACCTCCGGAACTCTGTCTCGCTGTAGAGCGCAGCCGGGTCCATCGCCGCCATCAGCGCAATCAGCGCCGCAGAAGTGTTGTCCACGTTGCCCCCCAGCCCCAGGCTCGTGGGAATCAGCGCCTCAAGTCTCGTGAATCCGCCCCCTATGTTAAGCTGCTGCGGGAACGTAACCGAGGTGAGCTCCAGCGGAAGGTTTGCGAACCTGCTCCCTTCGGACCCGAATGCCCAGTCCACGTACCCCCTCCACATCCCCCTGAACTGCTCAAATGGGCCCACCACAGGAAGCACAGGCTCCACCCCGGTTGCAAGTGCGCTGCGGAAATCCTCGGCCTCCGGATACATCGCGACAAACCTTGCCAGCACCTCAGTCATGGCCCTCGCGCCACTGGTCGTCTCAAGGACGCTTCTCGGCACCTGCACATGCAGGTAGCTGTTCACCATATCCTGGGAGCCGTACAGCGCATACGGGGAATTGAATCCCGTGAGATGGTCCACCGCGGTGGTCATTGCGTCGCACATCCTCAGGAAATCATCAATGCTGTTGCTGGCCCCAACTATCGCGGGAAGCGCGGAATTGAAAAGGAAGAACGAGGTTCCCGGCGCTATCTCCGACACGAGGCCCGTGATGCGCCCTATGTACTGCTCCTCGCGGGCCATCATCTCCTCTTCACTCATCCTCTGCGTGAGCCTCGGCCCCCCATGCATGTATCTGAGTATCGTTTCGCGGTTGTCTACGAACGCCTTCTGCCCTAGCAGGTCAAGCTGTGCGAACAATATGTCCCCAAGCCTCGGCCTCGCCTCCTCTCCGCCAGCCTCTTCCCCAGGAAGCTCCTGCACCCCTGCCATGTTCAGGTCGTCAAGGAGCCCCTGCCTGTCCCTGAAGAACGAGCGCGTCCCGATCTTCTCGTATGCCGCGAGCAGGAACTCGAATCCGGAAAGCGAAGCCGCATTTGCAGGCAGCCCCAGCTTCTCTATCATCATGCTTCTCGGGTCCTGCGCAGCTTCCTCCCCTTCCCTCAAGCCCACAAACCTGGTCCCGATGACCCCGTACTGCACTATGAATTCGGCAAACCTCCCGAAATAATCATCCCTTAATAGATAGTAGGGCTCCCCCTGCGCCGCGCCCCCCAGCAGCCCGTTCCTCACCCTGTCTGTTTCCGCCCTCAGCTCGCCCGCGTCCCTCGCCCCGGCAATCCTGCTGAGCGCGGCCCTCACCTCGCCCCTCGCCCTCTCCATGTTGTCCACAAACCTTGAATAATCCGCCGTCTCCGATTCCGCGGTGCCATCGAACTTCGCGAGGTGCACCACCATGCCGAGGAACTGCTCCGCCCTGTCCACCATCTCCTCCCGTGCTTCAGCGTTCATCCCGGACAAGTCAACATTGTACGTCCTCTCTACCAGGTCCGCGATCTGCGCCCTCCTTGCCTGCCTCTCTGCAGCGCTCTCTGTCCCGGCCGGGACCAGCGCCTCAATCCTGGCTATGAAACCCGCAAAAACCTCATTCGCATTCCCCGGCCCGGCCTCGGGCACCTGGTGCGAGGAGAGGACCGTCCCGAGCCAGCTCTCCGGCTCAAACCTCTCCGAGAGGAAATCGTTCGGGTCGAACGCCTGCACAATCACCGCGCGGAACATGTCGTTGAACGTGGACTCCGCGACATTCAGCACGGCATCCACCAGCTCCTCCCCATGCCTGCGCCTGAGCGCATCCACATCATATCCCCCGCCGCTTACGGCGGTGGCAATTTTGTCTATCCTATCCAGCATCTGCGCAAATTGTGCATTAGTCCTTATTTCCGCGCCGTCCAGCGCGTCCAGCCTGTAGGCGTTTATTATGCCAACATAGGGCTGTGGGAGCTGCGCCATGAACTCCCTCATGAATGCGGCAAAATTCGCAGATGACATGTCGCTGTAAGCCATGATTGTTGAACTGAGCGTTGCCCATATCTCCGCGCCCTCTTCCCTCTCCGCGGTCACGTATCTCCTGAATAAGCCGGCTGCCTCAGCCGCTTCTGCGCTCATCCTCTGTTGCGCCCTCCTTTGCGCGGATTCCGTTTCCTGTTGCGCCCTGTCCGCCTCGAACTGTCCCTGGGTGCGCGGAGGCTCTTGTGTGGGCGGCGGGGATGCGCCGAACCTCTCCTCCCCCTCACTGTACCCAAAGCGTGATTCGCCAGCGCTCTGTTTCGCCGCCTCATCCTCCCTTCTAACAGCAAGCCTTGCCATATGAATGCTACCCTTTATACTTTCCGAAGTCACGCTATTTATACTTTTCGTATCCGCCAGGGCCGCGGCCGGAACCTCCGCGATGGATGCAAGAAGGAGCGCCCTGCACATCCATATCCTCGCCCCCGGCATCCTCCCATGCGCGCCCATGCCCTTCACTGTTCCGGAGGCGGGCTTCGGTGCCACCGGCCCTTGCTTCCATGCGGCATATCGCTGTCTCTGGGCCTGGAATATCCGCATGGCATACGCGCCTATTTTCAGCCACACCCCTTAAAAATAATTGTCCCGCTTTCCCACGCCGTTGGCGCATGGGGAAAGTATTTAATACTCCTTCTTCCGCTATTTATCCATCAGAATGTTCGTTTAAGGTGAAAATATGAGAAGGGAAATTGATGAGACTGTTCATAGAACGCCGGGTTCTCCAAGAGTAGGGGTTGTTGAGAGGGAATTGGCTCCCGAGGCAACGCACGGCGTGCCGGTCCTCACTGGCACCGGGGCGATAAGGGCGAGGCAGGTCCGCGACGCGCTCAACACAGGCAACTTCGATGCCGTCACCTACGCGGCGGGGAGGGGGAAAAGGGACAAGTTCTCCGGCCTGCTCAGCGAGGAGGACCAGGAATATTTTGTGCAGATGTGGCAAAATGCCTCCGAGGCGGAGCGCACGGCGTTCACGCGCCAGATGAGCATATTCTTTGACGACGAGCACGCCGGGGCGGGCGGAGCCGGCCTCAGGAAAATGTCCGCCATAGTGGACAAGATGAGGGAGGCGGGCGCAACCCTCGCGCAGTTTTCCGATTATTCCAAGTCCGCCGGAGTACGCGTTTCCGGAGGCAGGAGGAGGGCAACACCTGAATCCGTGCCGGCCCGCGAAGAGGCGCCATACGAGATTACGGAGGCGGACAGGGAGCGCTCCCGCGCGGCGATGCGTTCCATGGACCGCAGGATGCAGGAGTATTTCGCGCAGGGCGAAGGGGCTCCGGCAGAGGCAGTTGCTAGCGCACCTGCCCCAGTTCCCACTGTGGTTGAGGTGGACTGGGCGGATGGCCGCGTTAGCGGAGTTCCGGAGGAGAGGCGCGTTTCATACGAGAAATTCATCGAAAGGGCAGTGGCGGCTGGGATGCGCATAGCCGACCCGATGGCGCTGATTGCGCAGCTCGAGCGCGTTGCGGGCGGAGACGCCACAGTTGTGAACATGCCAGCGAACCAAAATGCTGCCGCGAGGAGAAGGGATGCGCAGAAGTTCAATGATTTGTTTGCTTCCCTCGGCATGCAGCTGAGGGTCCGCGAAACATGGACCGGGGAGAGGTATGCACTCTCGCTTATTGGGGCAAGGCCCGCCCCGGTGGAAGAGGCACCCGCGGTAGCGGAGGAGGCGCCGGCCGCGCCAGTTGCTGCGCAGGCAAGGGCAGCCTACACATACGAAGATTTCAGGCTCAGGATGGACAGGCTGGCCGCGCTCGTGCCACAGGGCTATGAGATGAGCGACCCTGCGATATTCGACATTCCAGTGAACGGCGAGGAAGCCCTTGCCGTGTACACGGAGGTGCGCGACCACTTCGCGGAGCTGGACGCGATTCTTTCTGATCCGGCTTTGGAAGCTGGGAGAAGGGCGGCGCTCACAAACCTCCGCACATGGGTCAATGACGCGCTCACCCTGGCCGGAGCGTAATCAGTTTCCATCTATTCGATTGGCGCAAGCACATCCTGCACCCAGTCCAATCCATTCGGGTCCAGCCGTGCCCCGGTCGGCCCGAATATCTCATGCTTCATCAGAAGAAGATACATCGCTATGGGGTCGTTCCTCCTTCCCGGAGGGAGCGCCATCCAGTCCTCCGCAATCGCGCCGCGCAATCCCACATTCTCGCTCTCGCTCAATGTCGGCTTCAGATAAGAATCCCAGGTCTCAAACCCCTTCGCTTCGAGATATGCGCGCACCTGGCCGGAGAAATATCCTTGCGCGCCCTCTATGTGCAGGAGCTCGGCGCGCACGTCCGCCCGCGCCTCAAAATATAAATCGTATAATATGGAAGCCCTCTGGCCTGCCAGTTCGTCCGCAGCCTCCATCAGCTCGAATTCCTTTACCTTGACCTCAATCCTTTCGCTTATCTCCCGGAGAGTGGCTTCTTCCTTGGAAACCGCTTCTCTCCGCGCCGGGCCTGCCATGCCATCTTTTATCCCTACAAGGTTTAAATTACTTTTCCGGCTTCCGGAGGCTAATTATGCCACCGCATGCCCGGAGATGTTCCCAAGGGAGGCCACGCGGGCCTCATCTTTCCCCCGATGTTCCTGGGCGAAACTTTTAGCGGTGTCCAGCATCCCCACAAACTGCGTGAATTCGCCCATGTCCATCTGGGTGCCGGCCGGCCTCATCCCGCCCGCAGCCGCCCCGGTCTGCCGTATCTCCACGGCCTCCGGAATCCCCAGGCCGAGGAAATGGGAAAGCACAGCCACCGGGTTCTGCTGCAAATCCTGCCCCACCCTTTCTTCGTCGATTTGGAATCCCCTCTCCCTCAGCAGGTCGAGGTTTATGCTGATGCTTATGCCGCCTCCCGCGCGTATCCCGAACCTGTCCATCATGCTGTCAAAACCGAGAAGCGCCTGCACCCTCGCGTCCGTTGAATTTATTATTGCCTCAAGGTTGTTGTTCACCGCGTGCGTTGCCTGCTCCATGTTCCCCGCGTTTACGCGGTACTCGAAGACAAGCATTCTCGCGCGCATACCCTCTTCCGCAGGCTGTTGTGTTTGGGGCCGCGCCTCCTCCGCGCGCGTCTCCGCCGCCCTTGCCTCCTCCTGGAACGAGCGCGTTTCCCTCCGGGCCACAGGCACTGCGGCCTCGCTTTCCGCCTCCTCCCTGAAAGTCCTGGGCTGCCCCCTCTGCGCGACCGCGGAATTTACTATATCCTGCTTCTGGAATTCCCATCCATCCCTTATCCTTATGGCCCTCCAGTCCCCCTCCTCGGTCTTCGCCGTCATCACCTGCCCCTGGCCGGGAAGCCGCACAACCTCTATGTCCGTGCATTTCTCGCTCTCAAGCTGCTGCCTCAGCCTCTGTTCGCCGCTTATCTGGAGCTGTGCCATATTACCAAAAGTTTATGCTGCGATTTACCTTTAAATCCTTTTCTTCAGAACAATTCCACATGCGATTCAAATCCATTCTTTTTGGAATCCTTTTGCTTTCCGCATTCCTTTTCTCTGGATGCTGCGGCCAGACCGCACCGGAATACCAGCCGCCTGCCGGGCAGCCGGCAAACGGCACGCAACAGCCCCCGGCAAACCTAACACAACCGCCCGCGCCCTCCTACCCCACAACCACGCGGGAGGAGGCGATTCCCGCGGACGCGGTGAAAATCACCCCGGAGACGGACATCTATCCGCCAATCCTCCACTCCGATGAATTCGAAACCCCTGTCCCGGTCGGCCCTCCGATAAACACGAAGGGCGCGGAGGATTCGCCCTTCATGATGCCGGACGGAAATACATTCTATGTGTGGTTCACGCCCAGCCCAAGCATCCCTGTTGAGCAGCAGCTGTTCGACAATGCCACAGGAATCTATATTTACCATAAAGTTGGCGGGCAATGGACCGGACCGGAGAGGATGTGGCTCATAGAACCAGGCAGGCTCGCTTTGGACGGCTGCCTGTTCGTGCAGGGGGATGAGGCATGGTTCTGCTCTGCAAGGGAGGGTTATTCAGGAATAAGCATGTTCACCGCCAGATATGTGAACGGAAAATGGGCGGACTGGCAGATTGTTGATGAGGATTTGAGAAATTATGAAGTTGGCGAAATGCACCTCTCCTCAGATGGGAATGAATTGTATTTCCACTCCGGCCGCGCAGGAGGGAAAGGGCAGTTGGATGTCTGGGTTACGGAAAAAGTGAATGGCGAATGGCAAACCCCAATTAATTTTGAGATAATGAACTCCGCCGAAAATGAAGGATGGCCGTACATTTCCCAGGACGGGAACGAATTCTGGTTCACGCGCTTCTATTTGGGAAGCCCGGCGCTCTTCCGCTCCAAAAAAAGTAGCGGGGAATGGGCCGAGCCCGAAATGATAGTTTCGCAATTTGCGGGCGAATCAACTTTGGATAATGCGGGAAATTTGTACTTCACCCATCATTTCTACGAGAACAGCGTTATGCTGGAAGCGGACATCTACGTTGCCTACAAAAAGTGACTATTTCGGTTTCGGCATTCTGGTAAGGACTTCCTTTATGGTCTCTCTTTTAGGGATGTCAACTCCCGCAGGCGCTATCGCACAGGGATTGCCGCAGTACGGCCCATCCAGGTAAAATACGCTGTTTATCTCCCTGATGGACAACCGGTGGTCAATATCGTGCCAGTTCCATTCCGTCTGCCCTTCCGATTTTATCCGCAGCATTGTACCTTCTATTGAAACTTCTGTCACTTTGCTCCTGCCCAGCTCAGCCCCCTGAAATACTCTCGAGTGCTGCACAAATGTACCCCCAACAAATGTGCCATTGCGGAACTTTTCTATCTTGGCCAGCCATTCCGCATCTCTAGGCGCCTTATCCTGCAAGAGTTTCCCCGCTCCGCTCGATTCGCCCGCGTCACCAACATTCTGTCCAGTTTTTGTAGCAGATACCATGGTAAAACCTGTGTTATTATTTATGTATGATGGTGTTTATAAATATTTGCCTCTACTCGAAACTATGGTTGTTTTTCCAACCACATGGTTGATTTACCAACCTTTATAAAATATCTTATCCGTAATTCATCCATGCTAAGTCCGGAATTCAGGCTGCTGAAAGCCTTCCTGCACAATCCATCCAGGGAATTATACGGCAGGCAGATAGAAAGGATGACTAACACGAGCCACGAAAGGGTTGTCGCCTATCTGGGCAAATTGGCAAGCAACGGAGTTCTTACGCGGGAGAAGAAAGGAAAGCAGGTTTTCTATCTTCCGAACAGGCAGAACGAGCTTGCCCAGAAAGCGCTGTCCTTTGCGGAGCTGGAAAGGAAAATGGAATTCATGAAAAGAAACGAACCCGGCTTTTTTGTGCAAGACCTTGTTTCGCAGATAACTGGGGAATGCGGGCCGTCCATCTATTTCATTCTTATTTTTGGCTCGGTTGCCCGCGGGCAGGCGAAAGCCGGGAGCGACATCGACCTCCTTTTCGTGCTGCTTGGCAATGGAAACACAAAGGCAAGAATCAAAAAAATAATAAAAAAGAGGGAGACCATAACCGGGAAAAAAATCTCTTTCCATTCCGTAAGCCTTAGGGAACTGGAAAAAGCATGGATGAAGGAGCCGGTTTACAGGAACATCTGGGACGAGAGGATGGTGTTTTTCGGAGAGGAGAACTTCTGGAGATTTATCCTGAAGAACGGGGAGCCAAAATAGCATTTACCGGCATCACTGGCACGGAAAAATGCAGAGGGGGTGGAAAGTTTCCTGTTATAATCTATTGATAACGCACATTAAGCGCACCCGGTGTGCGCATCGTTAATGGTTCATCCCCGCGCATCTTGTCGCTCCAATACCTCAGGTAAATCAATGCCTTTGGCGCTATTAATTTCAAGGCGTGAATCTGCTTAACATCCAGAACGCCCTTTTGCACAAGTACCTGCTCGGCATCATCCAGGTTTTTCCTATTCTTGGACTCAACCGTTATTGCCTTTTCAAGTTCATAGAAACCTTTGTCCATGTTGACAAGCAGCAAAAGCGCCCTTGAAGCTATCGTGGCTAGTTCCTGCCTCGTTATCCTTCCCTCGACCAGGGTTTCCTCAAAGTTTCCCAGTGCGCCTTGTGGAATGAAGAATCCGGGCGAAGGCGAGACCGCTACACATCCAAGCAGGGTCTTTTGGATAGATTCAGCGCATTGAGTCTCGCTAAATTTCGCCTTTCTTAACCGGTTCTGCTCCGATATTATGTGCCGCCAGTCATCCGCCATGTGGTCAAGTCCAGCTCCGATTTCCAGAAGGCAATCAATGTCAAAAATGTCCTTTATTATTTGTGCTGGCTCCGCTTCGAAGCGGCCTATCGTGCCAAACGCGAGGGAGGAAAGTTTTGCCGCAAGGAAATAACATTTCTTTGGAATCAGGATTTCCTTGCCCGAAACCTTGTGCTTCTCCGTTTCCCTAATCTCGAAGCGGCTTACATCCAGTTTTACCATAACATCCCCGTTTGAGATGGTGTAGAACAGGAAGTTGGGGTTGCTGCTCCGGCGCGGTTTTACCACATATCCTGCCTTCTCAAGGCCTTCTAAAAGAGGTTTAACCTCTCCAGCAAATGAAATGTCCAGATCTATGCTTAGGCGCCTGGGTTTTTCGAGCAGGGTCTGGATTGCGCTGCCCCCCAGGAAGACAACACGCGGGTCTATCTCAACAAGCAGTGACAGGGCATGGAATACAGTCTTTGCTCTTTTCTCGAATTCCCTATTCATGCTGCGTCACCATCCTCACAAGCTCCAGGTTCCTTGAGCCGGTCTTGTAGTGCCGTTCATCTATCCTCAGGCGGTTCTTTTTGGACAGCTCATAGGCGAAAATGCTAACGAACCAGCCTAGGTATCTCCTAAGGGAATAGCGGTACAGTTCGTTGAAGCGGATTTTTTCGTCGTGCGTCAGGTAGTGATCCCACAGATCCAGGACGTCCCTAAGCGAAATCGGCAGAATCTCTCCCTTGGCATAATAAAGAAGGTCCACCAGGCATTTCTCAAGCTTTGGATGGATGCCCTCCACTTCGCGCCTGTGCCTGGCCTCGCGGGCAACGATCACGATGCTGGCTTCCTTTTCCCCCCGGCTAACCCCCATACGAATTGGTTTTTTGATTCCAGTGTAAATATCGTAGTGCGGGAAAGCCACATCCATAATCCCAGCTAAAGCATGGACTGCTGCCCTGTCGCATTCCACGAAGATTATATTCTTCCGCCAATTGTGCATATGTGGGATGAAAGGCGTCATATCCCAGATTGTGAAGCTTACGGCTGGCATGTCCCTGGATAGCATTTTGGCTATTTTTCCAACATCCCTTCCGAAGTTTTCATTTGTCATGTAACTATATTATATGACAAATATTTATAACCCCTTCTATGTCATGTAATTAGATTATATGACCAATAACCGGTATGTGCCACTAGCTTCACTTTGAAAGTGCTCAGTAATTGGGTGATGCTTGAGGCGGACATTTACGTGGCGTATAAGAAATGATTATTCCCGCCCGCCATCCCCCAAAAGCCTCATTGAATCCGCAAGGGCCCCCTCCTTTGTTTCCTTTCTCGGTATCTCCACGCCTTTTGGAGCTACTGCATAGCAGCCGATGCCTGGAACATCCAAGTAGAACACGCCGTTTCTTTCAGTGATGGTGATAATGTCCAGCATACTGCAGAGCAGCGGCACATTCCCATCCGCCGTCTTTATGCCCAGCCCGCCGTTTTTCAGCATGACTTCGGCCACTTTTCCGCAGCCCTCTTCCATAGAGAACCTGTATCCTTCCGAATATGTGACCAGCGTCCCGCCAATGAGATTCGCCCCGCAGAACATTTCAGCCATCGCTATCTGGTCTGCACTCCTGGGCTTCGCTTGCAGGGTTGGACGCAGGAATACGGGCGTTCAGTCCATTGTAATGCCGACAAGCTGCGGTTCTCTTGGTCTTCCGATAGGGTTCATGATGAAACCTGCGTATATGATTATCCACGAGTCCCTTTATTCTTCGCTCCATCTGCCTGCGCGCCCGGCACCGGCTTCTTTGCGAAATCCGCGGGAAGCTTGTCCCCGCTCTCCGCGCGGAGTTTTAGCGCCGCGTCCGCAAGTACGATTGCCCTTCTCTCAAAAATATCTTCATGAGAATTCTCTTTAGCCTCGGCAAAACATTTTGCTTTCTGGTCTATGGTCCCGAATATGGCCAGGGCTTCTTCCAATTTGCCAATCTCTGCAAGTTCCGCCGCCCGCCTCAGCGAAGAGGCCAATTCAGACCCAAACGTTTGCATGACCGATTTCCTGTCAGAGTCATTTTGGGCGGTACCAAGAACTCTGCGAAGAACCTTTTGCCTTTCTTCATCAGAATGAATCTGCTTTGCAAAACCAATTGCTTCTGTGATTTTTCCAGCTTTGGCATGGCCCATTGCCAGCACAGAGAGCTTCCAGTTGTCCACCTGTATCTCCTCAATTGTTGGACCGGTATGATCAAGAGCTTTTGGAAGCTTGCTCAAATCAAAAGTATCCGTTAGTTGTCTCTTCCACCCAAGCATCATAGTAGCGGCCATATCTAGGTTGCGCATCGCCTCCGGAAAAAAGCCGGCCCGCATCTGCTCTTGTGCGATGAAACCTAAGTATTCATGCTGAGCACCATCATGAGTTTCTTCTTTAATATCTCCAATCAACTCATCAAACCCGGCCATTATCTCATTTCTGTCCATAGTATCATCCTAGTGTTATTATTTATGTTTTCAAGTGTTTATAAACATTTCCTTTCCCAAAATTCCAGGAATTGAAAAGCAATTATTTGCACTCTTCCCGCGCGTTCGAATTCTCGACCAAACCTTTAAAAACACATATATGCCTATCTATACCTTACCCATTAGTTTTAATGGGCATTTTCTACGAATGGAAACTTGTTCTTTACAAGTTCGACTCACGCTTCAAGGGTCAAGAAGGGGGAATAAATTGAACTAGCTTACCCGCTAGTAAAGTAATTCCTTGAAAATACAGGTACTCCAAATCAACTCCAGTTGATCCTGCTGGAGGGTACTGCTATCGGAGTTCGACTAAGCCATGCAAGTCTACTCTTGGACTTCCAAGGGTGGCACACTGCTGAGTAACACGTAGTCAACCTGCCCCAAGGAGGGGGATAACCTCGGGAAACTGAGGCTAACACCACATAGGCCATCTATGCTGGAATGCTTGATGGCCCAAAAGGCCGGTGAATTGGAGCCGGTCCGCCTTGGGATGGGACTGCGGGGGATTAGGTAGTTGGTAGGGTAACGGCCTACCAAGCCGATAATCTCTAGGGGCCATGAGAGTGGTGGCCCCCAGAAGGGCACTGAGACAAGGGCCCTAGTCCTACGGGATGCAGCAGGCGCGAAACCTCTGCAATGCGCGAAAGCGTGACAGGGGAACTCCGAGTGACGGAAACTTAGTTTCCGCCTTTTGCCAAGTGTAAACAGCTTGGAGAATAAGGGTGTGGGCAAGACTGGTGGCAGCCGCCGCGGTAACACCAGCGCCTCAAGTGGTACCCACGTATACTGGGCCTAGAGCGTCCGTAGCCGGCCTGATAAGTCTTCTGTGAAATAGTGGGGCTCAACTCCACTGCGCGCAGGAGATACTGCCGGGCTTGGGAGCGGGGGAGGTAAGGGGTACACCTAGGGTAGGGGTAAAATCCGTTGAGCCTAGGTGGACCACCAGTGGCGAAGGCGCCTTACCAAAACGCGTCCGACGGTGAGGGACGAAAGCTGGGGGAGCGAACGGGATTAGATACCCCGGTAGTCCCAGCTGTAAATGATGCAGACTGTGGTGTTGCGCCAGATTTAATCTGTCGCAGTGCTGTAGCGTAGGTGTTAAGTCTGCCGCCTGGGGAGTACGACCGCAAGGTTGAAACTTAAAGGAATTGGCGGGGGAGCACCACAAGCCGTGGATGCTACGGTTCAATTGGATACAACGCCGTGAACCTCACCCGGTGCGACGGCAGTATGAAGGCCAGACTGAAGATCTTGCCTGACGAGCCGAGAGGTGTTGCATGGCCATCGTCAGCTCGTGGTGTGAACTGTCCGGTTAAGTCCGGCAACGAGCGAGACCCATGCGTTTAGTTGCTACCTCTGCCTTTAGCAGGGGGCACTCTAAACGGACTGCCCGCGTTAAGTGGGAGGAAGGAGTGGGCGACGGTAGGTCAGTATGGCCCGAATCACCGGGGCTACACGCGGCATACAATGGGTGGAACAATGGGTTGCTACTCCGAGAGGAGGCGCTAATCCCCTAAATCCATCCCTAGTTCGGATCGAGGGTTGCAACTCACCCTCGTGAAGCTGGAATGGCTAGTAATCGCGTGTCATCATCACGCGGTGAATAAGTCCCCGCTCCTTGCACACACCGCCCGTCAAGTCATCCAAATGTGATGTAGGTGAGATTCTGGTTCTTGCCAGGCTCGAACCTATGTTGCGTGAGGAGGGCTAAGTCGTAACAAGGTATCCGTAGGGGAACCTGCGGATAGATCACCTCCAAATTTTCATAATTTGGACAAAGTTAGTTGGAGCAAGGAAAAGGAAAGTGTAGTTCATTATCCCCTTTGATAAGCC
>Ga0315289_10010888_pt1 | contig 12954 bp, 10 predicted proteins | sample YL17G11_40_MG_FD_203452 | JGI IMG/M metagenome (GOLD analysis project Ga0315289, IMG submission 203452) | Sediment microbial communities from Yellowstone Lake, YNP, Wyoming, USA - YL17G11_40 | ecosystem: Environmental > Aquatic > Freshwater > Lake > Sediment | place: USA: Wyoming | collected...
AAATGGCTCTGGGTCTCCTGATGCGGTCCCTGGGCCGCCGCCGGCCGGGATGGCCTACCTTTTATTGAAAGAATATCCACACTTGTGGTACATGATGCTTCAGCCGACAAGGAGAGGAACAGGGATGCTTTCTGGAAGGCCGCGCTTCCGGGAAGATACGAGGAGGGACACATGAGTCTGGAAGGAATTTCTCTTGAGCCGTTTCGGGGCGACTACGAAGCCCTGGAACGGATGGCCCACGCTTCCTGGCGGGATGAGTACGGAGAGGCTTCATTTCCAAACTTCTACAAACCCGCCTTCCTCCATTATCTTTTCGACCGAATCAAAGATAAGGACCACCTCATCGCCGCCTACCAGGGCCAGGAGATTGTAGGCTTCCTGGCCAACCTGCCCCAACGTTTCCGCTTCCGGGGGGAGACCTACAGGAGCGTCTATTCCTGTCTGTTGGTGTCCAGGAGGGAATTCCTGCGCCGCGGACTGGCCACAGCCCTGATCGAAGAAGCCTTGAGGCTGAACAAGAAATACGGCTATGATTTCTCGTTGCTGTCGCTGGAGACCGGGCACCGCTCGACACGATTGATCAAAAAAATGGAAGCGGCCGGGCATCCCGTGGAATGGGTCAAGAAGTGGCGGGTCATCGCCCGTATCCTGGACCTGGAGCGCGTGGCGCATTCCGAGGGCTTAAAGGGCTGGGAAAAGGCGGCCGTCCGGCTCATCGGCGGCCACCGGCCTCCCAGGGGCAGCGGCCCGCTCGGCCTGCGGGAATACAGGACGGATGACCTGGACCAATGCCTGGGGCTGCTCAACCGCTACCAGGATACCGTCCGCTTGGCCCTGGTCTGGGACCGGGAAAGCCTCGCTCCGGAGCTGGATTGTCCCGGCGTTTCCCGGACTTTGGTCTGGGAAAAGGAGGGCCGGATCGCCGGGCTGGTCAACTTCAACACTCACGATCACATCGGCCGGACCGTGGAGAAATGGGCCTGGTTCAATCACGTGGCCTACCCCGACCTCGACGGCAGCGAGCGCTACCGCTTCGTCCAGGATTTTCTGCGCTTCATCCACCAGGCCGGCTACCTGGGGGCCATTGAATGGACGAAGAACTACTATTCCCTCAAACCGTTCTACCGCTCCCGTTTTTTCCCCTATTTCCGCAGCATCAACCTGATGGCCTGGATGTTCAGGCCGGGGTTGTCCCTGCGCGCCATCCCGGACGTTTACGAGATCCAGGTCTAGCCGGCAATTCTTATCCCGTCATTTCAGGCCGAGTTTCAGGCCCCGAGCCCCAAGCTAGTGGCCCATTTTTGCATCTGCGAGTGACAATTTCAAGCAAATGCGCTAATTTAAGAACAGGAGGCCATGGACATTGGACGCAAGCAGGATGTTTCGACCTTCTTTTTCCCCAGAGGAGGCTCGCCAGACGGTCTTCCGTCTTTATGGGCAGGAGGGCGAGGCGCACGAGCTTCCGAGCGAAAGGGACCAGAATTTCCATATTCGGACCTCCGACGGCGCAGACTATGTCCTCAAGATTTCCAATTCCGCCGAGCAAAGAGAATTTCTGGACTTCCAAGACGATATCCTGGTTTATTTGGCCGAACAAAAGCCGGCCCTGGGAGTTCCTCGTATATTGCGCCAGGTTTCCGGAGAACTCTTGGGCCTGATCCGCCAGCGGTCCGGGCAGGAACATTTTGTCCGTCTCTTGAGCTTTCTCCCTGGCCGATTCTTGGCCGAGGTAAAACCCCACCGGCCGGAGCTGCTTAGGGACCTAGGCCGTTTTTTGGGGGAACTGGATAATACCCTGGCAGGCTATGGCCGCTCCGTTCCGGCCAGGGATCTCAAATGGGACATGCGGAACGGCCTGGCGACCGTACGGCGATTCCTCGGCCTCATCCAGGACCGCAGGAAGAGACAGACCGTTGAGCACTTCCTGGACCGCTACCAGGAAGATGTCTCCCCGCTCCTGTCTAAACTCCGCACCGGCCTTCTACTTAATGATGCCAATGACCATAACGTCCTGGTCGGACACGCCTCGCCCGACCTTTTCGGCCGCTGGATGAAGGTAACCGGCATCATCGACTTCGGGGACATGGTCTCCGGCTGGCTGGCCGTCGAGCCGGCCGTGGCGGCGGCTTACGTCATGATGGGCAAGGACGATCCACTGGAGGCCGCCTGCCGGGTAGTGGCCGGCTTCCATGAGATCCTGCCTCTCACCGAAGACGAGCTGGCCTGCCTTTTCGGCTTCATTTGCCTTCGGCTGTGCTTGAGTGTCGCCATCTCGGCGGAACAACATTCCCAAGAGAAAGACAACGCCTACCTTCGCATCAGCGAAAAACCTGCCTGGGAGCTCCTGGAACGGCTGCGGGAGGTCAACCCCAGGCTGGCTCATTATATGCTGAGAGAGGCCTGCGGGCTCCCCCCCTGTCCCGCCACAGCGGCCGTGGTCCGCTGGCTGAGGACCGGGCCAAGCCAGGCCGGCCCGGTGGTCGAGCCCGACTTGAGGACTCCTCCCCAAGTGGTTTTGGACCTAAGCCCGGGAAGCCTCGAGCTGGGTCCGCTATCCTATTCGGACGACCCGGAAGCCGTCGAAGCTCTTATCGCCTCTCGCCTGAAGGCCGCCGGGAAGGCGGTAGCCGTGGGACAATATAATGAAGCCCGGACCGCCTACTCAGGGAAAAGCTTCGAGGTCAAGGTCAACGAGGGAACCGAGATAAGGTCGGTGCACCTGGGCATCGATCTTTTTTTGCCTTCGGGATCAGCAGTGCTGGCGCCCCTGGACGGCGTCATTCATAGCTTCCAAGACAACGCCTCCGGCCAGGACTACGGCCCGACCATCATCCTGGAGCACCGTTTCCCCGACGCCCCGGCCTTTTTCACGCTGTACGGGCATTTGAGCCGCAAGTCGCTGGACGGCCTTCGGGAGGGGGGAAAGGTCCGCCGGGGCGACAAGTTCGCCGAGATCGGACAGACTTCAGAGAACGGCGGCTGGCCTCCTCATCTTCATTTCCAGATCGTGACCGACCTGCTTGATCGAAAGGGCGAATTCCCGGGCGTGGCGCTTCCCAGCCGGAGATCGCTCTGGCTGGGAATCTCGCCTGACCCAAACCTCATCCTCAAGGTCCCGGAGGGCGAATTCCCGGCCCCCTCATGCACTCGGGAAGAGCTCCTTCGGCAGAGGCAGGCCCGGCTGGGGCCATCGCTCAGCGTCTCCTACCGCCGGCCCCTGAAGATCGTCCGCGGATATAAACAATATCTCTATGACCAGGACGGGCAAGCCTACCTCGACAGCGTGAACAATGTGCCCCAGGTGGGGCACAGCCATCCCCGGGTTGTTCGCGCCATTCAGAGTCAGGCGGCCGTGCTCAACACCAACACCCGCTACCTACACGACAACATCGTGGAGTATGCGCGCCGCTTAAGCCAGACCCTGCCCCAGCCGCTTGGAGTGTTCTTCTTCGTAAACAGCGGGAGCGAGGCGAACGACCTGGCCCTGCGTCTGGCCTGGGCCCACACCGGCCGTCGGGAGGTCATCGTCGTGGACGGCGCCTACCATGGCAACCTGAGTTCCCTGATAGAAATTAGCCCCTACAAGTTCGACGGGCCGGGGGGCAGGGGTGCGCCTCCTCACGTCAAAAAAGCCCTTCTGCCGGATGTCTTTCGCGGGCCCTTCCGGCGGCCCGACCAGAAGGCGGGACGGAAATACGCCCAGTCCGTGGAAGAGGTCATCGAGGGTTTGCGCCTCAAGGCCCGCTTGCCGGCGGCCTTTATTGCTGAATCCTTGATGAGCTGCGCCGGGCAGATCGTCCTGCCCGACGGCTATCTCCGGTCCGTTTATCGGGCCGTGCGGGCCGCCGGCGGCGTCTGCATCGCCGACGAGGTCCAGGTCGGATTCGGCCGGGTGGGCACCCACTTCTGGGGATTTGAGACCCAGGGTGTCGTTCCCGATATCGTCACTCTAGGCAAGCCCATGGGCAACGGCCACCCGCTGGGCGCGGCTATCACCACGCCCGAGATCGCCGCCACCTTCCGCACCGGCATGGAATACTTCAACACCTACGGCGGAAATCCCGTGTCCTGCGCCGCGGGGCTGGCCGTGCTGGATGTCATCCGAGACGAAGGCCTGCAGGCTAATGCTCTGGCCGTGGGGAACCATCTCCGGGCCGGACTGGAGAAGTTGAAGGGCCGGCATCCTCTCCTGGGCGATGTCAGAGGATTAGGCCTGTTCCTCGGGCTCGAGCTCGTCCGGGACGGCCGGACGCTCGAGCCGGCCGATGCAGAGGCGTCCTATATTGTCGAGCGGATGCGGGACAAGAGGGTTCTGGCCAGCACCGACGGTATCTTCCGCAATGTCATCAAGATCAAGCCGCCTCTGCTTTATACCAAAGACAATGCGGACACTTTCCTGGGGAAACTTGAGGAAGTTCTGCAAGAAGACGTCTTGCACCTGCCCTGAGGGCGGTCTCTCACTCGGCCCTGGCTTGCCGCTGAAGCGGTTAGCTGCCGTTGGCTTCCAGCAGGTGTTTGACCTTGTCGAACGTCGCCAGGACTTGGTCGATATGGGCCTCGGTGTGGGTAGCCATGTAGCTGGTCCGCAGCAGGGACATATTGGGCGGGACGGCCGGCGGCAGGGCCACGTTGGTGTAAATGCCCGACTCCATGAGGACCTTCCAAGCCTGCAAGGTTTTCATCATATCACCGATGATGATGGGGATGATGGGTGTCTGGGACTCTCCGATCTGATAGCCCATGGCCTTCAGCTCCTGGCGCATCCGTTCGCCGATGGCGTTGACCCGGGCCACGCGCTCCGGCTCCTGCTCGATGACCTCCAGGCAGGCCAGGACGGTGGCCACACAGGAGGGGGGCAGGCTGGCGCTGAATATGAAAGGCCGGGCGAAGATCTGGATCCAGTGGATGACATCCTTCCGGCCGGCGATGAAACCGCCGATCGAGGCAAACGATTTGCTGAAGGTGCCCATGATCAGGTCCACTTCCTTGGTCAGGTTGAAGTGGTGGGCTGTGCCCCGGCCGCCTCCCAAGACGCCCAAGGAATGGGCGTCGTCAACCATCAGCCTGGCCCCGTATTTTTTGCAGAGGGGGGCGATCTCCGGCAGGGGGGCGATGTCGCCGCCCATGCTGAACACTCCGTCCACCACCACTAGCTTGCCCGGCTCCGGGCGCAGGGATTTAAGGATCTGTTCCAGGTCGGCCGCGTCATTGTGCTTGAAATGCCGGATGTGGGCCCTCTTCTGGACCTTGGCCATGCGCACACCGTCCACGATGCTGGCGTGAACTTCTTTATCGGTGATGAGATAATCCTCCGGGTCCATCAGGGCGGGGATGCTGCCCAGGTTGACCTGGAATCCCGTGCTGAAGACCAGGGCGGACTCCAGCCCTACGAATTTGGCCAGTTTGTTCTCCAGCTCGAGATGCATCTGGAGCGTTCCGTTGAGGAACCGCGATCCCGTGCAGCTCGTGCCGTATTTGTGGATGGCCGCTATGGCCGCTTCTTTGACTTTGGGATGGTTGGTCAAGCCCAGGTAGTTGTTGGAGCCGATCATGATCAGCCGTTTGCCGTTGATGATGACTTCCGGGCCTTCGGCCTGCTCGATGGGGATGAAATAGGGGAACATGCCCATCTGCTGAACCGTCCGGGGGTTGGTCGGATACCCGTACTTCTGGGCGACTTTGGGGTCGGAATAAAAGCCCGCGCACTTATCGAAAAGGTCCATTCTGTCTCCTTTCAGGAAAACCGTGTCCCGATCCGGAGCACGGTTCTGGCTGGTGTGTGGGTTGTGGAAGCCGTTTTCCGCACTGGCGAGCATTTTACCAAATCTGGGCTTCCGGAGCAAGCCGGCCTTTTGATTTTGATAATGATGACGGCCAAGGACAAGTTGACAAATGAACTGAATCGGATTATTTATATTATATAGGATTACTAGGAATTAAGATGAGGATTTGAATGAGAAAGAAACGCTCCTGGCTGTCTTGGGCGATCCTGGGGATTCTGATGGGCTTAGGGCCGGCGGGGAATTTTATCGTTCTGCCTGTTCGGGCCGCCCAGGAGCGAACCGTTCAGGCCGGCTCGGCTGAAAAGGCGGCCGTCTTTAAGCCTTTGCCGGGGCCCAAGAAGAAGTGCTGGATCGATGACACGGTCTATTTCACCTATGAATTCAATGAAAAGCCGAAGATGGGGATGGTCATCCTTAAAATTCAGATTTTCAACAAGAAAAGGGACAAAATCGCACCCTTCCTCATCAAGGGCCGGTCCGATATGCCCTCCATGAGGGGAGCGCATGATTCCGGAGACCAGGATTTCAAACTCAGCAGACGGAATGATTATCTGTTGCCGCTCAATATCGTCATGCCCGGGGATTGGGAAGTTCGCTTGACCTTTCTTAAGGGGGAAACGCCCGTTTTCCATGCCAGCCTGGCCTTTCATGTCTAAGCTCTTTCGACTCGGCCTCTTATCCTTTTCCCTGGCCCTGGCCGGCTCGCCCCTGGCCGCCTCGAGCTATCTCTTCTACCTGGAAGCCCAAGGCGTGGCCGGCTATTCGAGCGCCGCACAAAAGGCCGTTTTTTACTCCCTGAGCCCGGAAGAAGCCATGCAGAAGCCGAGCCTGGGGTTTGATTATGTCCAGCGCTTTTCGGACGAATACGGCGACACAGGCGTCCTGTCTCTCCAAGTCCGGCTGACCGTAAATGCCCAGGGTGGGACGACCCTGGAGCCTCAGGTTTACAACGGCTTCCTCAAGCTGAAACTGGGGTTCGTTGATTTATGGGCCGGCCACAACCGGCCCAGGTTCGGTTTGGCGGCCGACTTTGACAACCATGCCTTACTTCTCCAGGCGCTGTCCATGAGAGGGTTCGGATTTGACCGGGATTGGGGAGTGGGCCTGGAACGAGACCTGGCCTGGGGTCAGGCCGGATTGTCCTTGACCTCCGGCTCCGGGATGCCCTTATATTTGAAGGGGAATTTTTTTCTGGCAGGTCGGGTTTCCTGGGGCATTTTGGCCCGGCACAACCTGAGCCTTGGATTTTCGGCGGGCCTGGGAAAGCTCCTGGATGTCATGGGCTTCACCCTGCTCTCTGAGACGCCGCGGCCATTCGCCGCGGTGGGCCTCGATTTCACCCGTTTGTGGAACAACCTGGAGAGTCGGGTGGAGGTCATGGCCGGCCGAATGGCCGGCCAGCCGGCTTATGCCTTGTTCTGGAGGGTGGGGATCGGATTTCTCGAGGAGAACCGGCTCAAGCTCGAAGTCCAGCCCATGGTCATCAGAAAGGAAGGCCAGACCCGGGCTCTGCTCGCTGCCGGTGTCAGCTTCCCGGCCGCGGAGGACTGGACGCTGCGGGGCATGGTCCACTACGACCGGGAGTCGAGGGACACGCTCTTCGTTCTCCAGGTCTATTTTTATAAAGGAGTACGCTTTTGAAAAACTCAAGGCATCCGGCGGCGCGTTCAGCCTGGGCGGTACTCCTTTCTTTGCTTGCGGCCATTCCCCTCTTTCCCGCCGTGGGCTGTGACCTCAACGATCCTGACCGGGACGTGAAGCGGCTTTTCCCCGAGTCCACCGGCTACCGGACTCTCTATGTTTCAGTGGCCGGAAAAGGCGGCCGGGAGCTCCTGCATCAAATCGAGGCGCGTCTGGGCGACTCGTTCAAAGGGCTGTACGAGACGGCGGACGTGCCCTACACCATGTACCAGGTTTATAAAGGGAAAGACCTCATCGGCTACATCCACGGCGTCAACCAAAAGGGCCGCTACGGAGGCCTCCAGGTGTTCCTGGCCCTTGACCTGCAGGGCAACATCCGGTCTTTCTATTTCCAGAAATTGACCTCTCAGGTTGCCAAGCTGCTCCGCGATCCTTCTTTCGGCCGTCAGTTTGAGGGGTTGAACCTGAAGGATTTCTACGGCTACAACGTGACCACGGCCGCAACCCGGGGGGAAAGCCGGGTGGCGGCCATTCGGAATCCGGCTCCCCAGGCCGAGGACGATTTTCGGGCCGCGCTGCGGGCCGTCAAAAAGAACCTTATTCTGGTGGATGAATTCCTCCTGGGGAATAAATATAAGGAGTAACATGGCCAGGCGAATCAATGTCTATCAGGTGGCGGTCAAGAATCTGTTCCGGAAAAAAACGCGCAGCGCGCTGACCGTCCTGGGCATCGGCCTGTCGGCCTGGGTGCTGCTCAGCCTGCTGGGGTTCAACCGGGGCTACGAAGCGGCCCTCAACAAGGATATCGACAACATGGGCTTCCAGGTCCTGGTGGCGGCCAAGGGCTGCCCCTATGAAGCCGCCACTCTTATGCTCAAGGGCGGCACGGGCCTGCGCTATATGAACGAGTCGGTCATCCGGGACATCCTCCGTCATCCCGAAGTGGAGAAGGTCACGCCCATGCTCATGCAGGCCGTCTTCGACCCGAACAAGGGCGAGAGCGGCGGCCTGAGCGCTTACCTGGGAGTGGACCCGGCCACCTTTCCAGCCCTCAAGTCTTATCTGAAATTCAAGCAGGGAGGCTGGTTCACCGACACACAAGCCCATGAGGCCGTAATGGGATATGAGGCGGCCGAGCTCGAGCAGCGCGAGGTGGGCGACCTGCTCCTCATCCCCGAGAAGAACATCGAGTTGAAGGTGGCGGGGGTGCTGACCCGCTCGGGAACCCAGGACGACGGCACCATCTTTGTCCCCCTGCGCATGCTGCAGAAGGAATTCGGCCAGGAAGGGCGGGTTACGGCGGTCGGCATCAAAGTCGACCGGCGGGCCGACATCACCGCCCTGGAGAACAAGCTCTACGACCTGCCCGATGTCCAGGTCGTGTCCATGGCCCAGGTCAAGGAGACCATCATGAGCCTGGTCTCTACGGCCAAGGTCATGGTCCTGTCCATCGCCCTGATCGCCATCCTGATCGCCATGCTGGGCGTGGTCAACACCATTCTCATGTCGGTCCTCGAGCGCTACCAGGAGATCGGCATCATCAAGAGCATGGGGGCCATGCCCTGGGACGTTTTCCGCATGATTTGGACCGAGACGGTCATCCTCTGTTTGCTGGGCGGAGGGGTGGGCATAGGGTTTTCGGTGGTCCTGTCCAAAATCACGGATATTCTCATCCGGAGGCTCTTGCCCTATACGCCGACCGGAAGCCTGGTGGCCGTCGACTCCGGCCTGGCCTTCCTGACTATAGGCGTCATTCTGGGAATCGGGTTGGTCAGCGGCGTTTACCCGGCCTGGCGCGCCTCCCGGGTCCGGCCTCTGGAATCCATCCGGAGCGAAGGAGAATGACATGAGCCGGCAGACATCGGTCCTCGAAGCTCAGAACCTGACCAAAATCTACCGGCGGGGCAGCGAGGAGATCCTGGCCCTCGACAACGTTTCGCTGGTTGTCCGGCCGGGGGAGTTCCTTTCATTTGTCGGGCCTTCGGGCTCGGGCAAAACAACCTTGATCAACATCCTGGGCGGTCTGGACAACGCCACCTCGGGCCGCCTGAAGGTCGGCGGCCGGATGATCTTCGACGGCCGGAAAGGTCTTTCCGAAAGCGAACTGACCCGGATCCGCCGTCAAGTCTTCGGCTATATTTTCCAAAAATTTTACCTCGTTCCCACCCTGACCGTGGAAGAGAACGTTCTCCTGCCCTTCGCCTTCTTCAAAAAGCCCGGCTCCCCGGCCGGCGCCCTTGGCCTCCTGAAGTCCCTCGGGCTGGAGAAGAGGACGCGTCATCGCCCGGCGGAACTCTCAGGCGGAGAGATGCAGAGGGTGGCCATTGCCCGGGCCCTGATCAACAAGCCGGAGATCCTGCTGGCCGACGAGCCCACGGGCAACCTCGACTCCAAGCGGAGCGAAGAGATCGGCCATGTCCTCAAAAGCCTGAACCAGAAGGAGGGCCTGACCATTCTGCTGGTGACTCACAACGCGGCCCTGGCCCGGATGGCTCAGCGAACCATCACTCTGCGGGACGGCCGAATTTCTTCTTGACGAGTCAAAACCAGTCCCTTCCTCATTGATGCAAGCGGAAAGGGCACATCCCTGTCGCCGCGGCCCAGGAGCTTGACATATCCTCTCGCCGAAGTGTTAGACTATCTCCAATCGGAAGGCAAAGTATCGCTGCTATTATGGAAGGGGACGTGTCATGACCAACAGAATCCGGTTCCGATGGCCCGTGCTGGCCGCTGCCCTGGCGGCAGCGACATTTCTCGTTGCGCTGAAGAGTTCGCCCGGAGCACGACTCCTGGACGATCCTGCTCAAGACGCCTGGCTCAAATCCGGAGACCCCTGCTATCCGGTGAAGCAGAATAAAAAATACATCGAAAGCATGGGGGCTGATTCCTCGTATATCCGTTGCGTGCCCCTGACCGTCGAGGTTCTCTGGGAGGTCCAGGAGATCTACCATCATCCTGCCGGCCTCGGCACTTCCCGGGCTAACTACAGCATCCGCGACAAATACACCGCCTCTCTCGAGCTGGTCTACAAATCACCCAAGAGCAAGGAGCTGGCGAGTTTTCAAATCATGGCCCCGGCGCCCTGCTGTCCGGGCAGTGTCGAAACCTCGATCGAGAGCGCCGATGTCGTCTTGGTTGTCTGCTTGCCGGACAGCCGGAAGTGCAAGCTGTTTACCTCCAACGATCCCCTCCACTTCTCCCTTGAGAAACCGGAGGACACAACTTTGGGACTGACCTGGAACGAGGATGAGGGGGCCCACGCCAACTTCCACTCTTCCCGGGTTCAATTTAAAAGCGCGGCGGCGCCCAAGCCCTACGAGACCATAGGCGGCCTGGAAGTGCTGGACAGTGAAACCCACTCGATCGATGTCCGGGGGGAGCCCGGATTCACGCCCGAGGACATCGACCGGCTCATCCGGGATGGGCAATTCCAGGAGGTCTTCACCGACAAACAAGCCACCACGGCGCCCGGCCTCCCGGTGAGCGGGAGCCAGAGCGTCAAGGCCACGGTGAAGCTCATGTTCACTTCGGACTGGGAGAAGTGGCGCGTAACGGTCCAGGGCTGGGAAAAGGATACCATCCGTCCCGATATACGCTACACCCAGGCCGGCGTCGAAAAAACCCTGCCCATTGACATGGAATTTGACTGGACGTTGGAGGGAGAATTTATCATCCGCAACCCCAAGAAAAACCCCGTTTTCGACGCGGGCCAAGTCATCAAGGCCGGGCTCACCCCGCGCCTGGTCTTCCAGGCCGCGGACCTCTATCTTTGCACCATCCTGAGTTGCAACGACACCTACAAGATTTCCGGGCTGGTCGGAGCGCCCCTGGCCGGGACGGTCAGCGGCAAGAACCTGACCTTGACCTGGCCGAAATTCGACCCGTCTCATTGTCTCCTCTGCTCGCCACGCAAACTATTCCTGGGAAAGGCGGCCTATCGGCAGAGGTTCGGGTCACGAGAATTCATGCGCGTGATCTCCCTGCAAAACCTCGTCCTCCAGAACGGGTACTCGACTTCGGGCAAATATCACGATTGGATGACGTACACGATCAGCCTGAAAAAGATACAGTAGAAAAATGCCCTGCTCGGCCGGCCGCTCAAAGCAACCGGAAGGAGGGCCTGACCATTCTGCTGGTGACTCACAACCCGGCCCTGGCCCGGATGGCTCAGCGAACCATCACTCTGCGGGACGGCCGGATTTCTTCTTGACGAGTCAGAACCAGTCCCTTTCCAGGAAAGGCCGGCGGCGGGGGGGGGCCGGCGCCGGGAGAGCCGGCCGGCCGGCCAGCTCTACTAGGTCCTTGATGAGCTCTCGATTGACCGATTCCCAGGACCGGCCCTTGATATAGCGCCGAGCGGCGCGTTTTTTTTCGGCATAGAGGTGCGGATTCTCGAGAAGAAGCCGGCACTTGGCGAAGAAATCGCGGGCGTCGCCGCTGCGGGCCACCAGGCCGCCCCCTGAGTTTTCAATGATCTCCTGACAACCGCCCTGGTCGGCCACCACGGCCGGGATCCCGGAAGCCAGCGCTTCATGGACCACGTTGCCGAATGATTCGGTGACGGAGGGAAAGAGCAAGAGGTCGGAACTGGCATAGATTCTGGAGAGGTCCCGTCCGTAAAGGTATCCGGTGAAGACGGCATCCGGCATCCGCTTCTCCAGAGCTTGACGGGCGGGTCCGTCTCCGGCCAGGGCGAACTGGACCTCTCCCGGAGCGTAGGCCTGGTACAGGTCGTACACATCGGCGAAGATATGGACATCTTTGTACCAGACCAGCCGGCCCGAGAACAGGATGATGAAGCAGCGGTCTCCGGCCAATCGCTTCCTCAGCTTCTTTGATCGAAAGGAGGGGCTGTATTGGCTATGTTCGACCCCGCGCGACCAGATCTTAACGTTCGATACGCCGCGGGAGCTGAGCTCCCGGGCGGCCATTTCGGTTGGAGCATAGACCGTATTGGTGCGGCGGTAGAACCGCACGGCCATTTTCCAGGCAAGCCGTGTCAGGAAACCCATCTTGAAGTACTTCAAATAAGCCGGAAAGCGGGTGTGGTAGGTGGCGATGACCGGGATTCGGTTTTTTCGGGCATAGCGGAAGAAGGCGATGCTCACGAAGTCGGGCACGGTGATATGAATGAGGTCTGGGGCGAAGGTCCGTAAAGACCTCATGACCCGCGGCGTGGGGAAGGTGACCCGATAATCCCGATAGAGGAACAACGGAAGGGAAGGGACGGTGACCAGCCCCAGGCCGCGCCTTTTTTGGGGGGTTATGGAGAAGCCCCAAACGCCGACTTGGATCCGGGCCAGGAGCAGGGAATGGACCAGGCGATAGATCGTTTTGGTCGCCCCGTCCTGGTCCTTTTTGAAGGTGCCCGCGTAGATGGCGATGCGCATTCCGCTCCCCCGTTAGCAGGCCGCCCGCAGGGCGCCGGCCGCCAGCAGCAAACCCAGAAGGATGAAAAAAGCGCCCAGGAACCGGGCCAGGCGGGCCCGGGCTTGAGGCCGGCGTATGAATCGGAGCCGCTGGGCAAGAC
>Ga0315289_10010889_pt1 | contig 12953 bp, 24 predicted proteins | sample YL17G11_40_MG_FD_203452 | JGI IMG/M metagenome (GOLD analysis project Ga0315289, IMG submission 203452) | Sediment microbial communities from Yellowstone Lake, YNP, Wyoming, USA - YL17G11_40 | ecosystem: Environmental > Aquatic > Freshwater > Lake > Sediment | place: USA: Wyoming | collected...
ATTTTCAGGGTAGGGAAAGGGAGTTATGGGAGGGGTCATGGACTATTAAAGGGGGTTTGTGACGTGTCACACTGCCCCTTAGGGACGGGCCCAGTGGTTACATTGGTTCCACTGGAAATGAAGGGCGCACGGAGCGACGAGACATGGCGGCCGCAGGAAGAGGATCCTGACGACCACGAAGGCGAGGACGAGGGGGAATACGACAATGAGTGAAAATCTAAGGAGACTAATCGGGCCGTATGAGATGTTCGAGCTCGCTGACCGCGAGGTTGCGAGCCTAAGAATCACGAGCTGGGAGCGCGGGTCAATGGTGATCCATCCCCGATACCCCGGGGCGCCTGCAGACAAGGAGATCGAGGCGCTGCGGGTCCACCTGGCACCGGGGGTGAAGCCGACCCCGCCCATGTACTGGGATATCACGTCGAAGACGCTGATCGCCCAGCTTATGCCCATGCTCCTCGAGCGGGGCCAGGAGCGCTACGAGTTCATCGTGACGAAGATTGGCGTAGCGCCGAAGGCCCGCTTCACCCTTGAGCGCCGCCCCCTGTAGGCGGCTTGGGCGGGTAGGGGTCCCCGGGAGGCGTCCCGAAGTAGGCCTGCAGGGCTGCGCACAGGGTGTGCATGACGCCAGGGTCGGACCCCAGGTTTGCCGCGACGTATCCCGCGATTTCTTTGCAGTCCTCGCACACCTGGGAGACCATCACCTTCTCGCGGGGCTTTTTATACCCACAGACGAGGCACTGCGTGTAGTTCACCAGGTCCTGGGGGACTGAGGGGGGAATGACGGGCTCCTGGCCGAGGCTCTCGGCGTCCTTCCTGGCGCGGGATATCTGGTCTACCCGGTTTTGCACGAACACCTTGAAGGTCCCGGTGTCCCAGCCGAGGGAGGCGGCGGTTTTCAGGCCGTCGTGGACCTCATAGGGCGTGGGGAGCTCTAGGGCCAGCTGGACGTGGGTTGGGGTGAGCTTCCTCGTGCGGACGGCATCTATAACGTCGGCCGGCAGGTCCTGGATGCCCTCGAGGAATTCGATCCAGCGCTTCTTCCAAGGAAAGATCTTCTCGAGCTCCTCCGGGGTCGAGCCCATGGCCCTCAGCTTGCGGATGGCCTGGCTGATCGATATGTAGTCGTACGAGCCCCTGGCGACGTTCTCGACGATGTTCATGATGAGGGCGAGCTTTTCATCGGCTTCTATCACCTTCACCTGGACGGACGTGGCGCCCTGGGCTGCGAGCTCCGCGATGCGGGAGCGGCCGGCTATCAGCTCGAAATTCCCGTCCCCCAGGGGGCGCACGACGGGGTCCTGGATGACCCCCACCGCTTTTACGGTGGCAGCGAGGAGCGCGCGCTGATCCTCGTCCAGGACCGAGCCCACGCGGACCTCTGGGACCTTTATCTTCTCGATGGGGATGGTTTTCAGCTCAGGCATGTGACGGGCACTCCCTCCTCGTCGCTCATGTAGTCGGGCAGCTCAGACACCACCGACATATATCCGCATTCCGGACAGTTGAGCATGATCATAGTTTTTTTCCCTTCGGGCGCCATGTATGGTCCCATGAAGTGGGCGCAGAAAGGGCAGAACAGCTTGATTTTTTGCTTCGGAATTCTAGTTCACCGAGATGATGTAGGGCGTGCAAGTTTTTATAGTTAGTGCAAAAATAGCCCGGGGCGCTGGGAGACGAAAGCACACCGCCCCCGGGTCGACCAAAGAAGACACTATGGCGGCCGACCGCTACATAGCCGGCACGTCCTTACTTCCGGGGAGAGGGATAAAAGCTATGCGGCGAACGGGGGGGGCGGCCGATGGGGTTTTCACCATCAACGCCCAGATATAAGAGTACCTACCATCACTATCATCACGGCGTTATGGAAATCACAGAACGATGGAAAAGGACCTCCATGTGGAGGCCCCTGTTTGCGCGGAGGGAGCTAGCTACTTTCCCCCGCACAGGAAACACCATCGCGCTCCCAGGGAGGGAGGCGTGGGCACCATAAAAAAGTTGACGTGAACGGCTCAAGGGGTTCTGAACCCCCGGATTAGGCGGGGGCCCTGGCATTCAGCTCAGCTACCCTTTTCATGAAGCGCTTGAGGCGGGGCTGGCAGTATGAGCAGAGGCCGTTCAGCGAGAGGGGGCTGGCCCTCAGCTGGGTGTTGACATGGCACATCTTACAGTATTTTCTCCTCATGGTGCATCACCTCCATCACGGCGGATCTTCGACGCGGGGGGAGGGGAGATCAGCCACTCAGCGCCGCAGGCCTGGCAGTGGCCTTCTGTCATTTTTGTGGACTCCGGCACGTGCGTCTCGATTTTCCCAGAACCGCACACCATGCATTTCGTACCCAGCGCGGCAGACCAAGGAACCTCTGATTTGTAGAGGGACCGCGGCCTCCCTGAGAAGTAGTGGTTTACCTGGATGAGGGTGGGGTTAGGCTGCCCGACAGTGATGATGCCTTGTTTCTCTCCCACCAGAGCCGCATCAATGAGGGCCCCAAGGACATGGCAGGTGGTGGTGTTGTGGTTCGTGCACATGGTCCTGAACTCTTTCCACGCATCGCCATTTACCATGATCGCGGTCCTGACGTAGCCCTGGTGATGATGAGATTTCATGTGGGCGCGTAAGGATTGCGCGTTCGTCCATGCCTTTCCACAGACGATGCATTTATTGATGATGAGATTTAATGGATTCGAGTGCGGCTCAAAATTAGTCAAGGTGTCACGCATCCTTTTTATGATATCTCCAGTGGAAACAGGGGTTCATCATTTTGGGGCTGCCAGTGCTGGCAACTCGATTGCCTTAACATACTCGATTGCACGTTTTATAGTTTCAGGATAAGGCATTTTCCAAATCTCCAGTGGAAACAGGGGTGGGTCTAGCCCGGATAGCCGGTGGCCCATGGGGTCTCCGGGGGAACCCCGCCAATGACCTTGGGCTCTTCCTGGGGCAGGCATGACTGGACTGCCGGGCACCATCGGCACCTCATCACGCCGCCGAACAAGGCCCAGGAGTGCCGGCACATTTACGGCACACTCTCTAGGAGTTTTTCGGCGTACCGCAGGCCGTCGTCGAAGCCTTTGCCGTACATGCCCCAGGATTCACAACGCAACATCCGCTCTATTTCCTTGAGCACCAGCTCGCATTTGTCGCACATCAGCCTCACCGCCCCCGCGGGGGCCGCTTCCTCAAAACCAGCACAGCAAGAGATCCTCCAGAACATGCACAGCCAGCGAGAGAAATACAGAGAACAGCAAGGTGTAGAGGACGAGCTCCTCCAGCGGCACCCAGCGCCTCCGGAATATGGTCCAGATCCAATAGGACGCTAGAAACGCCACCGAGAAGCCCAGCAAGAAGTGACAGCTTAAACAGTATAGAATGAATGAAAGAGACCACATGATCCACCACCCTCACTCCTTCTCCGGCTTCTTCGTGTTGGACCTCAGGTAGGCCTCGAGCTCAGGCTGCACAGCTTCCTGGACGTCCTCGAGCGGGATGGCGAGGGACATGGCCGGCGTCCCTATGAGCAGGTAGCCGTCCCGGACCTCCAGGGTGCACTCCATCTCCCTCAGCGGCTCCCCGGCATCGTAGGACACGGCGCCGTCCGGGCCCAGCATCCTGGCCTTGTCGAAGTAGACGGCCAGGGCGTGCATGATGTCCTCCGGACGGACCTGGCATATGGTTTTTACGGGCATTATATCACCTCTTCCTTGTGAACCGCTATCCAAAACAGCTCACAGAACTTCACGTAAGTTTGTCCTAATGGGTGAGCGTAGTGGTCCACACCGTTAGGATGCTGATAATATACATATTTTCTGCCTTTTGCGTGCCCACCATCAAAGACCCAACGAGTATGCGCGCGCCCGTCTTGATTGCATTTAGGGCACTTATCAATCATTAGGTTAGTTTGCCCCACGTTCTAACGCCCCCTCCCCCCGAGCACCACCTGCTCTCTCGGCGACAGGATCCGGGACAGCATTGCGGCGTGGGACTCGTAGGTCAGCGAGAAGGGCACGCACCCCACGTTCGTCACGAGGACCTCGCCTAGGGAAAACTCCACCCGGACCTCGGTCAGGGTGCTGGGCATTCAGGTCTCCTCCTTGAGCTGCATGATAATCCAGCCCTTCACCTGCTGGGGGGTGGCGTCGGACAGGTCCACGGACTGCCAACAGTCCCCTTGCCAGATCCGGATGGGTATGAGGTCGTACTCCTTGGCGACGAGCTTCAGGAACCGCTTTATTTCCTTGTGGGTATCCATGAATCACTCACCCCTTACCATGGTAAAGAGGTAGGTTTCCTCTGCCTGCTTTTTCGCCTTCTCGAATTCGGCCCAGGGCGCCCCGCAGGCGTCATGAAAAGCGGTTCTGGCCTGGTCTACGGCCTCATTGTGGGCCTTGAGGGCCTGGGCGTGGAGCTCTTCTTTGCTTGTTTTATTTGTCATGCGCTCGCATCACTCCCCCTTTTTTGCTGCGGCCACTGCCTCTTCGTAGGCCTTCTCGGCCGGGGCCACTGCCTCTTCGTAGGCCTTCTCGGCCGGGGCCACTGCCTCTAAGTAGGCCTTCCAGGCTGCAGCCACTGCCTCTTTGCGGGCCTTCTCGGCCGGGGCCACTGCCTCTTCGTGGGCCTTCTCGGCCGGGGCCACTGCCTCTAAGTAGGCCTTCTCGGCTGCGGCCAGTGCGTCCTCTCTGATTTTCTTGTTTGCCATTTTCACACTTCCACAGTAACGCTTCTTGTGATGGGGATATAAACCGCATGTGATGGTGTGACTAGTCACAACTGCTTCAATTATTATTTTTTATGCCATCAGGGAATCACGATATGCTTCAATTATAATGCGAGCAGCTCAGCTGCTTTCCCATCATTTTTAGATATCCAACTTCAAGTATTGAATGGATTGTAGTGGTTTATTACGCCCGGTCGAGCTTGCCGTCGTCGATCTTCGCCACAAGGGCGCCGAGCAGGAAGAAGAGAATGCACAGTCCTATCATGGCGGCTATCACGGCTGCCGCTTCCTTTTCAGGACCTTCGCCAGGGCCACGGCGTCCGGTTCGGCCTGCTTTTGCTGGTCTGTAGAGGGCACAGGTTACGCCCCCGCCGCCTTCTTCTTTTTCATTGTCTCCACTGAGACGATGGTGTCCACGTCGGCCTGGGGGTAGAGTCGCTCGAGCAGCTCGCCCCTCAGCTGGGCCTCGGTGATGAGGCCTCCCCTGAAGGCAGTGGTCAGGTAGGCCAGGCTTGCCACCTTTATCGCCGCTGCGGTCGGGGCCTTCGGCTTCAGGTATTTCGCCACGTAGGCGCTCTGAATGAAGTTCTCGACGGCCTGCGGGTCCACGAGGATCTCCCCTACCCTGGCAGCCAGGTCCTCGTCGGTGACGAGGTCCTTCAAGTATCCTGCTTTGTAGTTTGCGAGGAGGTCCTTCATGTTCTCCCTCGATCGACGCTTCACGGCATACAGGGCGTAGTAGTCCACCCTGGCGGGGCCGGTCCCTATCGCCGCCAGGTTCGCCCTCAGGGTCTCCTCGGTGATGTAACCATCGGTGAAGTCCGTGAGCCACTCCGTGCGGATCTTCGTGATCTCCTCTACCATGGCACGCCCCATCTGTATGTCTGCCATGGTCTCGCTGTCGTCCTCGAAGCCCATGCGGCGGTATCTCTCCACGAGCTCCTCGTCCGTCAGCACGCCCGCCTCCCATGCATATCGGAGGTCCACGCGGGGTATCAGCGTCTTGTAGGACGAGCGGATGATCTCTATGTCCGATTTGGAGATGCCGGGCCTCTTCTCCGGCTTGTAGTCGTGCCAGAATACGTAGGTGTTCAGCTCCTCCGACGTGATCACGCCCTTGTGGTAGGCGTCGACCAGGATGCCCAGCCCTGGCAGCACGAAATGTGCCTCCCAGAAGGCCTCCCCCCAGAAGTGGTCGTAGCCCATGTATAGCATGTTCTGGTAGAATATATCGAGGTTAATGACCTCGCGGACCACGAACCGGATGAGGTCTCCTGCGCCAGGGACCATAGTCGGATACATGGCGTTCGCGTAGTAGTGCATCGGGCGATACGTGGAGGCCTCCAGCGGGATCGTGATGATAGGCGACGTGACCGCGCTCTCCGAGACTGTCTTGACGATGTTGACCAGGGCGTCCTGCACGCCGAGGCCCTTGACTGGGTGGACCAGGTCGACTACGATCCCCGTGACGCTGCTTATGAGAGCAGCGCCGCAGAACATTACGGTCGTGCGGAGGGCGCTGGCCTGGACTTCTTCGTATGATGGTAGGCTGTGCTCTCCCTGCGTCACGATCTTCTGGATCCCCAGCTGCAGGTTCTTGGCCAGGTCCTCGCTGGCTTTCTGGATGTCCTCCGGGAGCGTGTGGGGGCTGAAAGCCTGCGAGACGGCGCCCGTCACTGAGGTTATGATGCCCTGGAACGTCGGTTCTACTGCGGCCCTGACGGCAGATATGGCACCGACTACCTTCTCGGCGATCCAGGTCAGGCCGGACCACAGCCACTCAAGGACCCCCTGGGCGCCCGATGTAACGGCAGACGCAACGCCGGCAAGGGCGTCCTGCACGTATCCGGCTATGGTACCGACCGCCCAGGTGAGCCCGTTCCCTATGGCCGTTATGGCGCCCGACACGGCGCCGGAGGTCTTCGACCATAGGTCTGAGAAGAACGCCCCCAAGGAGGATGCCAGGGACCCGAGGGCCCCGGTGACGGTGTTCCACAGCCACGTGAGGCCCTGGCTCACCTGGGACCATATCCACGAGGCCGAGTCCGTGATCCACTTCACGGCGCCCGCGACGGCGGCGGACACCTTCGTCCACAGCCATTCCCAGCAGTCGGTGAGCCATTCGAAGAGGCTCGTGAAGCTCGACACGATGCCATTCCATACCCAGCCGAGGCCGTCGGTGACCCATTTCGAAACTGAGGAAAAGTTCGCTACGATGTTCGCCCACAGGGTATCGAGACCCGCGGTGATCCAGCCCGAAACGGCCGAGAAGCTCGCAGTGAGGTCGTCCCACAGGCCGGTCAGGCCGTCGGTGATCCACGTGCCCACTGAGTCGAATATGCCCTCGAACCACGGCTGAACGGCCGAGAGGGGCCATGGCCAGTACGTCATGGATCACACCTGTCGGACCTCTGGCTGCTCCGAGTGGCGGCGGTCTATGTCCTCCCTGATGGCCGTTGCCTCGCGGTCCGGGGAGTACTCAGCTGAGGGGATTCTCACAGTAGACGGCGTCAGGAAAGGCGTGGAGTACAACACGTCCATCACCGGGGCGGGCACCCCGTCCGGGCTGTATGACGTGGTCTCCCGCCTCGAGAGGATCCGGGCCCTGTACTTCGACGCCTCAGCCATTCACGGGCGCCCCCTTCCTCGGCCCGAACTTCTCAAGCATGGAATCTCCCATCGATCGGAGTATGTCCCCCGCTTTGGTGTCGTCGCCCTTCATGGCTGCCAGGATGGCCGCGAAGGTAGCCTGGGCCATCGCCTGATCAGATGTATCAACTATCATAGGTTTTTTGCTCGTTTTTCCATACCTCCTTTTCTTTTCTTGCGCTTCGTCACTCTTATTTTCATGCCTTCTCCCTCAGCCCTCTCTTCGTCGCCAACACTAAAAAGAATTGCCCCCCTGCCGCTATGGCGGCGGGGAGGCATGCGTGAGCCAGGTCTCCCAACCCCGAAATCGTGACGCCTGCCGTGGTGATGAAGAATGTGTAGCCCGCCATTATGGCGGAGTCCATCACTGCGTCAGCCCAGTTGAACGAGCCGTCGCCGTTGTTCGTTCCTGCAATTTTCAGCATGGTATGAATTCACCTCTCATAATGTTTTTCAAAATATCATAAAGTAATGCTGTACGCCACATTTATCAGCTGGGCGGCTGTGAAGGGCACTCCCGATGCAAGGATGTCATGGAACAGCATAAAAGTACTAATGCCGGTGGATGCTAATGCCCACTGCGCAAAGAGCCCCGTCTCGGTGACGGTTCCAGATCCGCCCGCTGTAATTGCAGCTGAGAAGTTTATGACGCCTGCCGCATAACTTCCAGCGCCCGACCCAAAAACGGCAGACTCAGGTGCGGTTCCGAAAGCTGTTTCAATTTTATAGTTGGCCCGGGCTGCGGCGGTCGATCCACTGCCGACCTGAATATATGTTCCGGGGGAATTCACTGCGGTGTTGAAGCACACACTACCCGCGACGCAAGTACCAAAAGTGTAAACAGACTGTGAGGCGTTATTCACGTCGATCAGGTTTACATACGAGTTCGAATTTGAGGGGTTCCGAATTAGGCCTGCCAGCCAGGTCCCGAAATTGTTCAGGATGAGATCCCCTGGAACGTTGAGCCCGACGCCTGTGATGCGCTTGCGGCGGTCCAGGACCGAGACGACCACGGATTCGAAGATGCGGCGGTCAGTTTCCCTGCGCATGCGCGCCTGGTGTTCAGCCATCAGCTTCCGCTTCAGGCTGCCAGTTAAGGGATATCCGATATAATTTTTTTCCCAGTTATCGTTCAGCTCTTTCACTGCCATGTTTTTTCACCATTTGTTTCAACTCAAGGTTACCTCAACTGATTCGCTTATTGATTCTGTGGCCGTCGGCGCCGTGGAAATGGTTGGTGACTCATTGATCACCTCGGGCAGGAAGCCCTTCGTGATCGACATCACGCCGCAGAGGACGGGGGGCAGCACGCCGGCGGCCTTCTTCGCGCCACGGACATACTGGCTTGCGATCGACATTACACTTCTTCCCCCACAATTTCCACGTTCATTGTCCCTGCCGCAGTATCATATTTCGCCTGAATGTCGAAAGCCTTCGTGCCGTCGCCCAGCATGGCGTAGTAGTCGTATGGGAAATGCTCGATCAGGATGGTGATGTCGTCCATCAGGCGCTCCGCGCTGATCACGGTGCCGTTCCAGCGGAATCGGACCCAGGCTGCTGTTTCCGCGCTGACCACGATCTTGGAGAGTTGGAATTTTTTCAGAGTGGTGACCACGTGCGAGGCAAATGTGGCATATGCGGCCGTAGTTTCTGCGGCCCCTTTTGTCAGGACCCCCCCTTTCGGGCTTATGATCGTGGTCCCGGCGTCGTCGGGAGGCACGACAGGGCTGACGCTGAAATATTTCGTATAGTCCGGCAGGTCCGACATTGTTTTAGCCTCCCCCGATCATTCTTTTCAGCGTGTCCACGAGGCCCCCGAGTGCCCGCCAAGAGGAGGCAACCTCAGTTGGGGTAATGGCGACGCGGACCGTGACCACGTGATCGTAAGTTGTGTTGGGGCTGCAACCCACAAACTTCAGCTCCGAGGGTATTTCGTCCAGCTCGTAGTAGGGTTCGGTCTTTACTATCTCGTCGTCCCCGGTGACCCACTGGCCCCCGCTCAGGGGTATGAGCTGGAACTCCGAGCGGAGGAGCCGCGCCTTGACGAGGCCGTGGCAGCCAGAGGGAAACTTGACATCGAGGGCGGTGATGACGCCCTTCGTCAATTTTAGGGTCTGGGTGACGGGGGCGGCCTCGAGGGTGCCCGCCGGAATGGTGATGTCCCAGGCGTAGAACATGGAATCACCTCATGAACGGGAGCGAGAGTTCGCAGCGGCGCTTCACCTCGGCGGCGGTGAGGGCACGGTTCCAGACGCAAACGCGAAAAATAGTGCCTGGGAAGCCTTCTGAAGTGGTGGAATAATTTATTCCCACCGTAGAAATTCGGGAAACAGCGTCGATCAGCCCGATGCCCGAGGGCACCGTGGTGCCACCCAGGACGGCATTAGCGTAGAAGCGGTTGGTCGCGGTGTCCCAAGTGCCAATTAGGTGGTACACCTGGGAGGCGACGAGCGTGTGGGAGTCCGTGGCCTGTTTCCAAGCGCCATCGTACTGTTCGAAGCAGGCGATGGTGTTCACCGGATCGATCCTGAGCCTGATCCGCCCCTCGAGCGTGATAATGATTTCTTCTACGGCGGTGAAAGATGAGGGCCTGATCAATGCCTCCAGAGTGGCGCCATTCATGAATGTCGCCTGTGAAAAAATGTCGAGCTTTAAATGTAGGCCGGCAGCCACGCCGTTGAAGCTGAGGGCGCTCCCGCGGCGTCCGGCGACCCATGTGCAGCCGGAGAGGGTGCCGTGGTTGCCCTTCCCGGACCTATCATACGCGCGCGCTCCGGAGCGGTCGTCGAAGGGCAGGTCCAGCACCAGCCCTCGATCGAGCGGGAATGGTGATGAGCCGTGGAGCGGCCGGGCGTAGGGGAGCACTGTCACTCCCTCACTTTCACCTTCGCCCGGCACTCCGCGACCGAGGCTATGTTGTTATCGAGCCGGAGCCGGATTTGTAAGGGCCCCGGCGGGACGATCATTGTCTTCACCTCGGCGTCGCCGAGGTTCATCTCCACGTAGGGGACGGTGTCCCACACGGCGCCATCCAGCGAGCACTCCACGTTGATGTCCACGCTCGTGGAAACGTTGTCGGAGGGGGTGGTGTCGGCCTGGACGGCGATCGAGGTTGCGCGCTCCACGTCGATGATGATGTCCTGGAAGGGGGCCTGGTCCGTGGCCGAGGCGACCACGCTGTCCCAGAAGAACTCGTAGACCTGGGGGAGGCGCTCAACGTCCTTCCGGTAGCCCTTGATCCACTTCTTCGTCAGGAAGTCCCATATCTGGACGTCCTGCACGACGAGGGGCTGGGACGGCTGCTTGCAATTTTCATCTGGCACTAGGTTTCACGCTCCTTTATCGGGTAAACGAAAAAAAAAAGGGGGGAATGCAGCCGGGTCAGTATTTCCTCAGCTGCTGGAGCAGGTTGTTGCACGTCACGCTGCCGGCAACGGCGCGGAGGCGAACCTCGAGGCTGCCTACTTTGGTGATGTCGTACCAGTCGTTGAGGTCGCCCATGTCGCCGAAATCGATCGGGAGGCAGCCGTGGGGCATGTATCCGGTGATGAGGGACCTCAAATCAGCCGAGAGGGCCGATGAGTAGACCGTGGCCTTGCCGCCTCCGCCCGTGGCGTTCCGGTAGACAGTCGCGCTGCTCAGGACGCCGAACGCGATGTTCACGTATTCGCCCGGGGTCACATAGATGTAGTTGCTGGAGCTCGAGGCCAGGGTGTGGCACATGATCTCGCTGTAGAGGCCGTATTTCTTCATGAGGCCAGCCGTATACTGGTACAGGCCGATATCCAGGGGGACCTTTTTCTGGTTGTCCTCGCTGATGCGGATCTCGTCGATGTTGTCGGTGAAAGTGGACCCGGCCACCAGCGTCTGGGTCAGGATCCTCCTGAGGATGTAGTCGTTCGGGAGGTCGAACTCCTTGTAGGACGAGGCCGAGGTCGTGAAGGTGTAGAAGTCCTTGGCGCTGAGGAAGCCTATGGGGGTGGCGGGCTTCTCATCGAAGACGTCGGCATACACGGATAGGTAGGCCGCGTCCGGCGTCGAGCCTCCGCTGGCCAGGTTGTGCGTGATCTTCAGCTGCGGGTTGCTGAACTTCTTCGGGTCCAGGGCTAGCAAGGGGTCCCAGAGCCTGCGGCCGAAGTTCAGGTTGAAGAACTCCTGGTCGGGCATGTCGTTGCGCATGTCCATCTCGTATTCGCGGCACTGGCCCGTGTCGTAGAAGTCCAGGGCCTGGGCCTCCATCCCGCTGAGGCTCATGAGGACGTCAGAGCCGTCCACGAGCTCGATCTTGGAGACGCAGTTTGCCGGGTGGGCCGTCGGGGTGCTCCCGTTGTTGATGGGCTCGTATCGGATCTGGATCCGGCTCACCTTCTCGTTCAGCTTGATATCGAGGGTCTTGGTGGCGGCGGTCGTGGCGCTTTCCCTGGAGAGGAGGGTGGTTTTTCTATAGTTCATGACTATCTACCTCCATAGATCCGGGATGCTACGCCTTCCCCTTGAGGGCTTTCAGTCCCCTGAGGTTCTCCAGCATCCTGCCCTCGCGGTCCGAGTCGGTGACGTTCGACATGGCGTCGACCTTGCCGAGGTGGCTCATCAGCATGGGCTGGAAGGCCGTGATGAAGGCCTGGACCTTCGCCTCGCGCTTCACGACGCCGTCGACGAGCTTGTCGGCGCCCAGCGTGGTGGCATACATGGACCACTCAGCCATGCTGGTCTTCTCGAGAGCCTTTTTCCGGCTCTGGTTATCGATAGCTTTTCGGGTTTCTTCTGCGTATTTTGCCTCCGAGGCTATGCCCTTCGCGATGGGGTCCGCCTTGGGCGATTTCACGCCGATCAGGTAGTTGGCGCGGCCGTTCGACTTCAGGGAATCGATCTGCCGCCTTCTCCAATCCTCAGGATTTATGACTCTCATTACAGTGCTCATAAATTCACCACTTCACAATGAGCAATCCTGATATATCAGGTTCCGAATAGAATTTTATGAATAGAATTATGGGAGCGGGAATGATGGCGCTGAGGGAGAAGAGGCACTGGCAGCCCAGGGAGATGCAGATGCTGGCCGAGTGGATCGCGAAGACCCAGCAAGGGAAGAGGGTCCTGCAGCGCGTGAGGCTGGGCTCCCCCAGCTCGTCGGTCCCTACGGCGGAGATGGGCCCCGAGGAGATGGCCATGGTGGGTGTCTGGCGGCGGTGGGCCGATGCTGTGATATTGGAAGACAAGGGGGTCACGATAGTGGAGGCAGCCATAAGGCCCCAGCCCGGGAAGATCTCCCAGCTCGAATTGTATGCAATGCTCTTCCCGCACACCCCGGAGATGGAGGCGTGGAAGGGACTGCCTATCTCCCTCCTTCTGCTTTACGCCATCGAGGACCCCGCCACCATACTCCTGGCAAGGGGTAGGGGAATCCTATGCATAGAATACAAGCCGTCATGGCTCCCCGCATACCTGGATATATTGATGCCGCGGGAAAGGAGGGGCTCCAGGCTGTGATGATGCACGACCATGAGGCTGTCGCTGTGACGGGTATAATAACAAATTGCCCATCACACATAACAGGTAGCGGGGCTCCCATGGAGCCGCACCGTGGAAATG
>Ga0315289_10010890_pt1 | contig 12953 bp, 12 predicted proteins | sample YL17G11_40_MG_FD_203452 | JGI IMG/M metagenome (GOLD analysis project Ga0315289, IMG submission 203452) | Sediment microbial communities from Yellowstone Lake, YNP, Wyoming, USA - YL17G11_40 | ecosystem: Environmental > Aquatic > Freshwater > Lake > Sediment | place: USA: Wyoming | collected...
GAAAGCGTGCCCGACAGCGCGGCCTTTTTAGCCACCTGCTCCAGTTGCCATAGCGCACCGACGTGCTCCGCATTGAAGAGATCGTCGCTCGAAATCATCCGAACGGAGCCGCTGACGCCGTTCACCTCCACCGTAGTTGCAGTTGCACTGGTCTTTCGGAACGGACCGTCCGTGATGAGGGTATTGCAGTCTGTGAGCGACCATGAAGTATGACCCGATCTGACCAGTCTCCTGGGACTGTACGCGCCTGTCGTGCTCACGATGTAAGCGGTGTCCGCGCTCTGGTACATCCGAAGCGTGAAGACATCGTTGCCGTCATAGGGAGTTTCGATAGTATATGGACTCACGCCGCTGTTGACGATTCCAGCGCCCCGATAGAACCGCAATAGATGATGACTGTACTCAAGAATGTACGCATCGGATTCGCTGTAGATGAAAGACTGAAGGCAGGATTGGCCGGGCGACGTTGCAACGTAAATACTGCCCGGCCTTCGAGTGACGGCCCCAACGTCGATCACCTGCACATTCGTCAATTCGCGGCACCCCATTTCAGGTGCTCTCAGATCGAGTCTGCCCGCCATAAGAGGACTGATCTGGCCGCCCAGAAACGACGAGACGGGCTTATTGTGCAGAGTTTGACCCGCCGCTATCGAGGCCAGCAGGAACGACACCAGAAGAACTCTTTGCATCAATAGCCCCAAAGGCCGGCGAGACCCAAGGACGGATTGCCATTCAATCCGTTGGTGACGTTCGTCTGCGATCTTCCCATTCGATTCTTTGCCTTTTTTCGCTCGCGGGCCTCCGACAGAAGAATCGACGTACTCGTATAGTCCGGCATCGACAGATCGACGGATCGCTTCTCCCTTCTCGCCTTGTCCTGCATGCGCTTGGCCGCTACGTACAATCCATAACCCCACATCGTTGTCGTCCTTTTATGAAGGTTGCGGGAAATTGAAGTCGAGAATTCCTGGCGACAATTCGACGGACGATCCAGTTTGGGCAAAGCGGCTCGGAACGAAGCACCGCTTCTGGCAATCCGACCTCGCAGACGCGTAAGCGTCTTTGAAAAGATTGAGAACGTACGCCTGACCGTCCTGACTGACTCCCATCGGACGCGCCAGCATGACGGCCAACAGGTGACCTACCGTCTGGAACATCGCCTCCGACCACGTCGTCGTATCGTCCACCCTGACGTTGTGACGGAACAAGTAAGACGGATCGGCGTCGTCGTTCTCGATATTACAGGCGATCTGCTCCCCGATCTCCAGGTACGGATATTCCACCCACTCTCCCGTGTTCCCATCGACCGCATTGCCGACCAGGCCACGGAGCGCCAAGCTTCCCGACGGCCGTGCGTACAAGTACAGCCAGCCGGGAACCGTCAAGGCCGAGGGCGAAGCCAGTGCAGCGCCCATCTTGGCGAAGCGCATGACCTCGGGCCAGTCCCACATGCCCTGGATTTTGTCTCTCGCTCTCGGATAGAGAATCTGGCACCATCGCATGGCCGGTAAACTCGTTACATCAGCGGGATTCCCCTCCAATGTGTCCAGCCACGGGTAAGTGGCGCCCGCCGCACCGCCCAGAATGCCAAGGGCGAAGTTGCACACATCGACTGCGCCGGGAGCGGCCGTCGTCGTGATCGTTCCATCGTAGGCGGCGCCCATTGGATAAGCCACATCGGAATCGGGCTTACTGAGTCCGGTACTCTCCGACCAGTAAAGCGTGTAGGTAACATTGCCGATCCAGGCCGTGGGCTCCGCAATCAGTAGCTCCCAAACGGCGCCGCCGATGTAGGATGCCGGGCCGGCCGGGACCTCCGTGTCGCTCCACGTCTCGTTGGCTCCGTCCCACCAGTACCCGGCATGGTCGCCCGTTCGCGCTCTTAAATACAGATAGACGGTCCCGGCCGTTATTGCCGAGCCGTCCGATAGGGCGACTACATTCGCCTGAAGCCTGTTCGTCGTCCCTGATGGATAGAACGCCTGCATGGGGCTTACCGACCTTTCACAAGTGGGTAAATCCTGGTCAGATGGGCCTTGTTATCGATCAGCACCACGAGCACCCTGGCCCCAAAGGAATCGAAACTGCACCGTCCGATCCCATCAGTGCAGCCGGTGTAATCGACGCTGCTGAGCCATTCGTAGTCTTCGCCAGGCGTGATTTCGCCCTCGGCCCATTTGTACGATTCGTTAGGATCGAGATTGCCGCCGTTGATCTCCGTCCCTGGATGGACGGGGAAATGCGTAGCTTCCAACTCGCCTACGGTGACGGTGAAACTACAGACATGGTCCCAACTGGAATAGGAATCGACCACGTACACGTTCACATCGAACGTGCCTGCATTGGCGTCGCCGTCGCCGTTGCCGTCGCCGTAGCACAGAAACGCCATACTCAGATAGTTCCACTCAGGAGGAATGGGTAAATAGGTCCCCGTGTCTTGCCACGTCATGGCGTTGGCATCCGGAGTGGAATCGTTGGTATCCAGGTAGCCGGAGGCGTAACGATTGCGAGCGTATTCCCACGGGCACTGACTCGTGGCCAATCCGGACGAGGAGCGCAATTCACCGGCAAAAGGAGATGGAATAGGCGCTGAATACAGATAGGTTGCAACGAGCAGCAGCGCAAGAAAGCTTGCCGTACACACAATCACTCGCCGCATATATGCGTCCTTTCAAGGTAAAGGCCAAGGGGCGGACAAGGAAGGGTCGAATCCGCCCCCGGCCAAAAAGCGTTTACGGAAGATCGAGCGTGATATCGGTGTAGTTGGCACCCCATGCATTCGCTTCGTCAGCCGCAGAATCGACAAAGGCACTTGTATCACCAGCCGCATCACTCGACGCCGCACGGTTGTCATCCACAAAGATGTCCGTGCAGTTGGCGGAGAGCGTGATGCCCCAGCCCGCACTGGCGTCATCGGTGCCGGCGATCCGGTTGCCTTGAATCCGCATACCACCGACGGTGCCGCTCAGATTGATGGCGGGGTTAGTGCTGGAGCCAATGCCCTGGAAGAAGCAGTTCAGGATTGAGCCGCCCGTGCAGTTTCCGGCAATCTCAATACCGGACTGGTCACAGCCTACCAAGCCTGCCCAAGCACCATAGAAGGTGCAGTTTTCGATGATCAGGTAGGGCATGTCGGCCCCGGACGCGATGAGTATGCCATCGTTGGCAGGAGCAGCAGAGGCGTCTCTACCGATCACACAATCGTGAATGTAGCAAGCATAGGCTCCGGCGGACGCCTCGGCATCAGCCGTGATAGCTGGAACCGTTGCGTCACCGCCGCCGATGACGAGATTCGCCAGTTCCACACGGTCGCTGGCGTTTTTGAACTCGAACGCAGCCACGGCAGAAGCGGGCATGAATCTCGGATAGGGCATCGTCTTGCCGTTGCCCATGCCGATGATATGACAAAAGGCATCGGTGAGGCTAATGGTCGCACCGCCGCCGGAATAATCCATGACCAGAATCCAGTCATCCACGGTGTTGGAGCACACCGCAAGAGCTTCGCCCAGCGTGCCGAATGCGGTCGTCGGACTCTTCCCGGTTCCGGAAGTGACACCGCCGTTGACGTACCAGACGGCCAGGGACATTCCGGTCCCTTGAACCACATGGAGACCGGTAGCCATCTGAATTTCCTGGATCTTCTGAGTGTACTCCTGGCGCTCCAGAACAGAACCATCCCCATTGGAGACTATAGTAGACGAGTCCACGACGTTGTCGGCATCAGTAGGTACACCGATAATGCCGGCCACGCCGGTCGCCGTGTCTGCAATAGTCGTGCCGTTGGTTCCGATGGCATCCACCAGCGACTTGCTCGTGGCAAGTTGGGTGCCAAGACCAGTACCGCCGGAGGCAATGAAGGCCGCCAAGGAATTGGCAACCGGGGCAGCGTTGAGCGCCAAGCCCTGAATCACGCCATTCGCGTCGATGGCGGCCTGCACGCCGTCTTCAATCTCATTGACGGCACTATTGGCAAGCTCGGACGCTCCGACGGCATCGGCCGCAAGCTCATCTGCACCGATTGCGCTCGCGGCAATCTCCGCTGCCCCGATGGCATCCGTGGCAATCTCCGCCGATCCGATGGCGTCAGTAGCGATCTCATCCGCAGCAATCGCTGCACTGGCGATCTCAGACGCCCCGATCGAGTCAGCAGCGATCGTCACCGCCGTAATACTGCCCGTCTGAACCGGGAACATAAGCGGGGCAGCATCTATGGTAATGGCTACCCAGCACGGAGCCACACATTTCATGGACCCCGGATCGATGGACGTGGCAAAAGCGTCCGTATAGACCCAGTTGTCTCCGTACACGCCCGTGGCCGCGCCCGCAAATTCAATTCCGAACTGGCCAGTAGTGCGGTTCTCAACGACGTTGCCGATACAGACCACATCGGTCGGGATGGCAGCGCCGCCCCAAATGCCGGCCTCAGCAAACTCGCCCTTGATGACGTTGCCGTAGATGCGGGGATTGCCGATCGTGGCGGCACTCAAATCGATGAAGTTATTGGCCCCGACGCCTCCGATATTCGTATACGTGTTGTAGCGGATCGTCACATTCGTGGCTGTAGTACCGACCTGGATGCAGTCGATAAACTCATCGGTTCCGGCCGCCTCACCTTCGAGGAACTCGCAATCTTCGATGACCGCCCAGTCCCCGGCGTTCTCGACATCGATGCAGTGTGTGACTGCCGTCACTGAGGCCATGAAGGTCAGATTTCTGACCGTCACAGCGGCTGCGCCAATGACAAACTCGCCGTCGGCGTGGTCGAAATCGAATCGCGGGCGGTCTGAGCCTTGCCCGCACCCGATCACAATAATACCGGCCACGTTGAGGTCCACGGCGTCGGCGGCCGTCAGGGACTCATTGTGGCCCTGCGCCACGTAGATGATGTCGCCGTTATTGGCCGTACACAGGGCGATAGCACCAGCCAAGGTGCTCTTGGCTTTACCCCAGGTCGTTCCATCGCCTGCTGTTGCAACTCCTGAATCGGCATAGAAAGTATTTCCGGTTCCGACGGTCGGGCCCGTAGACGCCAGACTCTCCATCCTCAAAGCCCACTGATAGAGGGGATTGTAGTTTGGATTGTCCGACATGATCCAGCCACGATTCGGACCCACGAGGTCGCTGACGTTCTGGCCCCAACAGGGCGACAAGAACGCCAGCAAACAAAAGACTGTGCGTTTCATTGTTGAATCTCCAAAAAGGGCCGGGGGGAGCCGCAAATGCGACTCCCCGCAAGCCTTGTCGTTTTACGGAAAGCTGATTCCCGACTCTTGGCTGATATTGCCAACTCGGATCGGAACGGCCGCCTTGAGGGCCAGACCCACCTGGATCGTCAAGTCGTGCTCGTTGCTGACCTGAGTCCAGTTCAAGTAATACTGCCAGTACCGATAGGGGATCGCGATGGGGGGAATGACCGCGGAGAAGAGTCCGCCGGTTCGATCCGTCTTCTGGCACCAGGACCCGCTCTGCGTGAATGTCGGAGAGGTGATCAGATCGACAACGGTTCCATTGAGATCGGTCCCGTCCGTGGTTGCCGAGCCCCGCAAGATGAACTGATAGGTGTCCGTTCCGGTACGCGTGCCGCCGGATACGACTTGAACGAAGAACGCCATCTCCTGCGTGTTCTGCAGCGTGGGATACACCGCCGTCATGTCGAGAGCGCCGGGATTTCCGTACCCATCGGCAGAACAGGCGTGAATGTACGTGGTAGAGCTGTCATACCACTGAGCGATCGCTTCGATTAACATGCCTTATGCCTTTCTCAAAAGAGTTTCGTTTGCCCTTAAACCGGCGCGACGGCCGTCTCGTTGATGTTGATGGCACGGCACATTCGCATGAACACCTTGCCGGCCCAGTTCTCCGGCGAAAGCTGGTACGGATTCTCCGTAGTGAACACGACGTTCTGTTTGCCTTCGAACAGGACATCGAAAATGGTCCTCATGCGGGGCGGAATATACATGAAGATTCCGTCCGTACTGCCGAGGAAGTATTCCTCGATGATCTGGAAGATCAGGGTCTTGAGTCCCGAGTTGTTGAACGTCAGGTCCGGGTTGATGTTCCTCAGACGCGCAACGTGATTGCCGCCGTTCTCGCCCGGATAGATCGACAGGCCGTGCTTCCACTCGTACTGCTTCATCCAGCACTCGCGATATTTGACGGGCTCGTTGCTGGACGTGGTCCACTGCATTTGCAAGCTCTTATCCTCTATTTTCATACCGTACTGGGGATCGTTCAGCGGGGTAATCAGTGAGGCCGCCCGTCTGCCCCACCGCACGAACCAGATGGAGGTGGTGCCCGTTCCAGTTGCCCCAGCGCTCCACACGCCCTTTTGGGCTGCTGTCGCCGGGTCCGGATTGATGGCGTCGTAGCCGGCCGTTCCGTTGTCGGGGACTCGGAATCGAGGGGCCAAGCCGGTGTACTTCTCAGGAGTGGCCGTAGGGGTTGTAGACGCTCCATTGACGATGATCGTATCGCTGGCGGGACCGTTCGTGCCGTACATCAGGTGATTCTCAACGCTCTGGCCGAACGCATTCTGCTTGGTAGCCTCTTCTTCCGACAACCAAACCATACCTTGGAGGTCCGCAACATCCTTCGGAATGGCACTGGCGTCGCTGAAGATCGAAATGTCGTCCCGGAACGTGCCCCATCCGGCCGTCGAGGTCGTCCGGTATCCACCGACCTTGATTGCTTCGGCCGTGGGCATATAGATTCCGTAGGAACCCTGATGGCCCATGAGTTCGTTGGCCTGCTGGACCACGGCGTCGCGAATCAGAGTATTGTCGCGAAAGAGATTTCGCGCAGGCTGATTGAATTTCCCGTCTTTCATCAGGGGATGGACGGCCAGCATATTGTAATACTGGCCGCCTACAATGGGCGTAGTCGCCATGAGTGTATCCTTCCAAAAAGTTGAGATGAAGTTGACTTTTTCGGAAGGTCCTCGTGACGATCACGAGCTTCCTGGCTGCTTCACGCCCAGTTGCAGGCGACCGCCACTTTGACGGCGAAGCATCAGGCCCTCGATGGGAGGGGTCCCTGAAATGTTACAACACACCGCAATATGTACAATTGACAATCGGTTTGTCAAGTGCAATGTTTCCAGAATCACAGTTTCTTCACATAGACCTGTTGGATGGCAAGGGGCTCCACGATGAAACCCGCCGGCGTGTAACTCACCACGCCCTCCCTGGACTCCTTCTTGGCAATTTCGATAGCCTCTGATTCATCATCGACTTCTACTGTGAATTGGCGCCTGTACCAGTCCGGGCCGACGACGGTGAATTCGTAGCGCATCTTCACTTTCTGTTCAGGACCTCCCAACCCCTGCTCGTTCTCTATCGTCTCCAGCTTTCGAACATACGGGGCATGGCCTTTTTGAAACGGCATCTTCGATCCTTTCGAGTTTCGGCAGTTTTGGGTCGTAGTTCACGAGAAGGCCGCGGTATTGAGCATTGTAGTCGATGCAAGCCACAATACCGGGCTCGGCATCCTGGACCCAGATTCGACGGCCCTGAATCGTCACATTGGTTGGAGTCAGGGTCATCTTCCGCCTCCCGTCTTCTCCTTCGCGTACTTGGACCAGACCTCATGTCCGCGATTCGGCCACATGCTCTTGGCCTCATTGTAAGAATCGGAAAATGCGTCGTTGGCCGTTCCGCCGAACTGTCTCGGCCCGCCGCCGTTCCCTTCGCTGAGTAAGACATCGTACAAGTGGTCCATCGCCGCGTGGAGGACCGGGCTGCTACATTCCTTCATAAGCTGCGTGAAGGCGTTCTTGACAGGCTGACCGTCTGCACCCAATAGGCCCTTGGGGTTCTGCACCAGGACCTCATCCAATTGAGCGGCGACCAACTCTGAATTGCGAACGTGCTCCGTCCAGTGCAAGCCGTGCCGGACCTTCAGGGACCGCTCCAACTCGTCCTGGCGGTCGATCTTCGTATCGGTGTCGCCCTCGATGTTCGATTCGATGTGAGACAAGGCGACGGCAAGCTGCCTCTCGAATTGCCACGGAAGAGAACCCACTTCCGCCGCCTCCTCCATGCACTTATCGAAGAAACTCGGCGGAATCTTGCCCTTGAGATCTTCCGGCAAGTTCTTCACGGCGCCGTCCACGATGGTCTTGTACCCGGCAGCGTCTTTGGGAGCGCCCATCCTGGACAAGATGGCCCGATGCTGCTTCCGGGCCTCTTCCGGCTTGGTATTCTCGGCAGGGAAATCGATCTTGCGATCTTCATTGAGCTTGGTAATCATTCTCTCCCGGGCGGGAATGCTCTTGAGGGCATCCTTATCGGTTTTGTACTTCGAGTAGATTCCCTTGTCCTCTTCGTTGGCCTCGAGAGGCGTAAACCACGGCTCACTCACTTCTTCCGTGAGCTCCGGCGACTCTATCACTGGGTCAGGCATTCGATTCTCCTTGTAAGACCTGGTCTATGACATTCACCGAATCCATCGGTGACACGAACACTTTGGGTTGGGGAACGAGTTGAACGCCGCACGCCTCGAATACTTTAGTCACGACGTTCTGGGCGACGGCCTCCGCATCGTTGGAAACGATCTGATTGATGTGCCCGATTTCCATGAGGAGTTCACGCAAGGACTCACCTGCCGTCGTGCCGAACATCATGGCCTGAAGCGTACGCGTTCGATCATGGCTCATTGGACTCCTTCTGGGCTTTGACGTTTTCCTTATTGGCCTTGGCCATTTTATGCTGGGCATCCGCCATGCCCTTGGCCACTTCAGTCTGGTGCAACTCGGCGTCGGCCTCATTCTGCGCCGAGATGATCGCCTGATATTCATCATCGCTGTTGATGGCGTCCTGCGGGAAGCCGGTAAGGTCCAAAATGCGCTCGACGGCGACAGCGGAATTGATCTTGGCCCGAACGGCCTGCGGGTCGAGTGCCATAAACGGCTGCACCGTCTGAAAGGCCCCGACGATACGGCGCTGCATGAAGACCTGTTCCTGCGCCTGGGCCAAGGGACCCTTGTACCGGACAGACACGGTCGGATCGAATCCATATTCATAGGCCAGCTCATAGAGAACGTCCGGCGGCTCGGGCAATCGCTTATTGATCCTCTCGATCTGCCAGACACGGGCATGGCACTGGTCCAAGAGGAGTTTCTGCATCAGTCCGATACGCGGACTCAGGGCCGCCGCCCGCTCTCCGATCCGCTCGATCACTTCCGGAATCGTCATCTCCTTCGTCGTCTGACTCATCATCAGAAAGAAATCGAGTTGAAGAACATCGGAAATCTCCCGCTCCGTCCGGTCCAACTGGTCCACGCCGAATGGATATCGGATATTCGGCTGCGACTCTTTGAGAATATCGCGATTCGGGTCCTCACCATAGGTGATTCCGGAACCGGGACCCGACGGACTCAGGTCGATCTTGCCCCTCAGTGTGCCAGACGCCCACATCGGAGGACTGATGCTCTTTTGGCCGGCCAGCATGACCTGTTTGTGCTCGGCATGGCATCTCTTGAGTGTGTAAATCGCACTTCCAAGAGGGCCACGGCCCTGGGTCTCGCCGCTCTTGAGCCAGTAGGGCCAGTCGGCAAAGGGCATGGTGAAATAACCATCCTGCTCGATAATGCCGCCCATGCGGTCCAGGGCGCCCTCGTAAGCGCGGTTCTCATGGCCGAGATTCTCCCTGGCATCCAATTCGATCCACAACTCGATGAAGGGTCGCGGCCTCACGAATCGCAAGCCCTCCAGGATCGGATCGTCTTTCGGATAGACGGCATGAACGAATGAATGGTTTTTCATCGGGTCCCGCACGACATCCACTTTGACGGACTCGGACACGGCGGATCGCCATCTCCGGTGCGCCTCGTACGCCGTGAGAGTTATCTTCTCATGGACGATATCCAGACGCCCGAACCGGTTCCTCTTCCACCAAACGCCGAGGGCTTCACGGTATTCGAAGAACGGCAACGATTCGTCCAAGTCGTTGCCGATATAGAGCAACCCGTCTCCGATACTCATGGAATCCATCGCCACGGGGGGCATCGCGGCGTAGAAGTTGGAACTCGCGTAAATGGAATACATGTGCTCTTCGCACGCCTGTAACCACTCCAACAAGTTGTCCACGGCCGTCTTCAACTCGGGGATCGGACATTTTCCGGACAGGCGAGGATCGGCCATCTCCAATCCGAACCAGCCGTGCGGAGTGAACACGTTTCCGCAAAAGGCATCCGCCGCCCGCTCCAGGTCCGTCACGGGACGGCTGGTGTACATGTACCGAGTGTTCGACTGACCCTTGATCGGGTCATTGTCCTCCAGCCATTGCGACAGGTCCGGCCGTCCGTACCTTATGACCTCCTTCGTCCGAAACGACCATTGCTGCCTCTCCGGATCGTTCTCCAAGAACGTTTGCCGCTCCTGAATCAGTTGGGCGAGCGTCCTGGTGCGCTGAGTCGCTGCGATTGCGTCGATCTGAGGACTGCTCTCAACCATTGCCGTATTCCTTTCCGTGCCTGGCCAAAAGAACAAGGGGACCTGAATCGGTAGTTATCCGACTCAAGCCCCCTTGCAGGCTCGGTGGTCAAAGGCACCTCGGCGGTCGCGACTCCGCCTATGCCCCTTATCTTTTGGCGACTATATGTTCAATTGCCTAACATCCGCCAGGTCCTTTGTCAAGAGTTTTCGTTAAGCGTCCGCCTTCCGGCCGGAACCTCAACAGCCATACACTCCCGCACTTGCACTGCCATCAGGACGATCCAATCCCTCTGTCCGCAATCCTGGCACTCATGGGCAACAGGAGACTTGTTCAGATTCAACCGAAGCATTCCGCCCGCCTCGATATTGGGGCCTTGCGTGAAGTCAAGGCGATTGACGGTACGGCACGCGCCACACGACCATGGATGATAGGCTTGCGCTCGATATCCATCATCGCGAAATCTTGGCGGCGTTATAATTCTACCCATTCTTCACTCCACAAATTCGTACGGATCGTACTCGGGCACTTTATCGCCGGAGACGTGCTCGTGCCATTTTGCCAAAACACTACTATTGCCCAGGTACTTTCCCCCGATGGCGTCGTACTTGTAAACCATAGCAAGGGTTTGAAGGCCATCGGCCGCATGGCTGCTGCCGTCGTGGACCGGACTATCGCTGTACTTGGCCAAGTCGTCATCCCAGTCGAACCGGTAGTACGCCAGCTTCTTCAAGCCCACATCGCATTTCACGGAGTCGAAGTGCAACTGTGGAAACAGCGCCCTTACCGCAGCGATGCCGTCAGGCTTGGCTTGCGGCCTCTCGGCAACGTGTATCTTCACACCGAGGTCCACCCACAAGTCTTTCAGGACCGTGCCGCTGCCCTTTTCGTGCTGCTTGATGTCGTGAGGCATGAAACACCACTTGTGGTCCCTGGCATACACGTAGCCACGATTGGTGATCTGGCCTACATGATAGGCCGCGCCACGGCCCACCATCTCGTAATAATCGATCACGTGGATCTCATCTTTGACGAACTGGATGAACCAGGCCACCGTGGCGTCGCCATAGCCGATATCACAAGCGATATAGACGGGCAATGACTCATTATAGGGCACTCGTCCGATCCTACCCTCCGACCGTGCCCGCTCCAATTCCTCTCCGTAGACCGCACCTTCCACCGATGACTGAAAACACTCATCTACCGTGGAGGGCTCCTCACGAAACATGAGCTTGCCGAGACCGTTCGGACCATCCTTCCGCATGGAGTACCATGCCTTCTGATAAACGTCCAACTCGATCCCCTTGGGCACGAGGGAATCGAAGTACTCATTCAACTCGGAACTGATGGAAATACCCAGCGGATCGATCGCGTTCTTCTTGTCCTGCCACCACGGGAAGAAGTGAAACCGATACTGCATTGGACCCAAAGGAATCCCGGACTTCTCCGACTCCTGAGTGTCCACTCTCGCCCTTTGACACAACTCGTAGAAGTCGCCGTAGGAACCCTCGGCAGTGCTCTCCACCAAAATCGTTCCACCCAACTGGGGGTGCACCGCCGGAATGGAACCCGTCTTGATCTCCTCCGCACGCTGAGGATACTTGGCGCAAGTCTTGCCCAACTCGGTGATCACAAGCCTGTGGCACGTATCGCTTCTGAACGAAACGGCCACCTGGACCGAAGAGCCATTGGCAAACTCGATGTGCCCCTTATCGAACGCTAAGGCCGGATTCAGCCGCCTGAGGGCTTCCGGCCATTCATTGTATGACACGGCAATCTTCGTAGAAAAAATCTTCTGAGCGTCCAACTTCGTGTGCGCTATCACCCCGCACTGAAGATCAGGTGTGAAAAATGCGTCATCCAACAGATCGATGCACGCCTCGGATGTCATCCCATGCTGACGGCTCTTGAGAACTACATCCAAACCATGACGCGACTCGGCAAACTTCTTCTGAATGGGCCGACGCTCGTAAGGGACCTTGAGGCCCCCTTCATCGACAATCGTGTACAAATGATTCATCCGCCACGCCTTGTCCGACAAGCAACGCTTGGCCCGGCTCAGCAACTTGTCATTCTTGCCGCCCACTTTTCCGTACTTGAACTTGCCCATCACTTCATAGATCCCATGAAAATGCGATCTTCCTCAGCTCTCATAATTTCAATCCTGTCCGAGAGCGCTCTCTCGAACTCGACCCGGTCATCCTTCGATTCGAAACAGAGCCATGCCCTGCACGTCGTGAACCGCCTTCCGTGTTCCCTGTCCTCAGTCAACCAGGTACGCGCACCTACTCGCCTGATCCGGTCACGCAACCCCTTCGGAATCCGGCCAATCGAACGGTGAATGTCATTATGGAAATCTCCGACTCAGCAGTCTCAATCATTCCCACTCCGTCACGTTAGGTGCCAAAACACAATCCACGGTAGGGGGACCCCACTCGATAGGAAACTTGTGTAACTGCCCACAGAGTCGGCACCACTCACGGACACTATCGCCGCCATCGTACTCCGGAAAACCCCGTGCA
>Ga0315289_10010892_pt1 | contig 12947 bp, 11 predicted proteins | sample YL17G11_40_MG_FD_203452 | JGI IMG/M metagenome (GOLD analysis project Ga0315289, IMG submission 203452) | Sediment microbial communities from Yellowstone Lake, YNP, Wyoming, USA - YL17G11_40 | ecosystem: Environmental > Aquatic > Freshwater > Lake > Sediment | place: USA: Wyoming | collected...
AACTGGCCCAGCGCTGCGAGCGCCTGCTGGAGGAGGCCCGCCAGACCGTCGCCAAGGTCATCGCCGCCGGCGAGCGCGAGCCTCAGACCGAGCCGTTCGAGCCCGAGGAAGAGGCCTGAGCGCCCCTCGGCATCCCCGGCCCCAGCACCTCGTAAACGCTCATCCGCCCTAGGCGCTCTGGCAGCGACTCCTGCGGCACCTCGCGCACCGTGACCAGATCGCTGCCGTGCGCGTAGACGGTCTCGCTGATCAACATCTGCGCCCCCACGATCCCGCAGAACTTCTCCAGTTCGCTGGCCCCGTTCACCGCGAGGCCGATGGCCGTGTACTGCAGCCGCCGCCGCGACCCGACCGCCCCCAGAACCACCAGCCCGCTGTGAAGGCCGATGTTGACCTTCGGCTCCTCCTCCGCCCCCCCGAAAAGCCACTCCTCGCGCAGCAGATTCATCTCTCGTAACACGGCCAGCCCCGCCCGTAGGCCGTTGCGCGCGTGCTCCCCCTCGATCCCTACGTCGTGGAACAACGCCATGATGCAGTCGCCCATGTACTTGTCTGTCGTGCCCCCGTGCTCGCGGATGATGGGGTCCACCCGCTCGAAGAATAGATTGAGCAGCCCCACCACCTCGCGCACCTCGAGCCGCTCCACCAGCCGCGTGAACCCACGCAGGTCGCAGAAGAGCACCGTGACCTCCGCCCGCCGGCCGTACAGCAGTTCCATGTCTTGCTCGCCGCGAACCACCCGCTCCGCCAGTTCGGGAACCCCGAAGCGCTCGAACGCAGCCCGCAGGGCCGCCGTGCGGTGCTGGAACAGCACCAGGCTTCGCGCCGAGCCCGTCACGTAGCCGATCAGCAGCCCCAGCAGCGGCGAGGCCATCGGCACCCACAGTTGCGCGCGCACGAACGCCGCGTCCGTCACCGCCAGCCACACCACGCCCGTCGCCAGCATCAGAGGCAGCGCCAGCAGAGGCGACACCAGCCCGCCGATGAGAGCGCCCAGCAGCGCCATGAGCATGATCAGCAGCACAGCGTCTCTCGTGCCCGTGGTACGAATGAACGACCCCGTGAGCAGGGAGTGCAGCAGATGGGCGTTCAGGTGCACGCCGTAGAAGTCGGCTGAGTAGGGATTGGGGCGCTCGTCTCCCCCCCCGCGCAGCGTCGAGCCCACCAGCACCACGGCCCCCCGCATGACCCCCGCGCCCGCCTCGCCGCGCACCACCGTCAGCATGGACACCTCGGGCAGCGCCTCCCGCCCACCGAGGAAGTTGACGACCACTCGCCCCTCCCGGTCCAGAGGCGCCTCCCAGCCGGGCGGCATCAGGATCCCCTCGCGGCTGCATGCCAACCGGCCTGGCGGCTCGTTCCACAGCGCGGCTGCGGCCGCCAGCGCCAGATTCGGGAAGGCGCCGTCTCCATAACGCACAAGCGGGTACGCATGGCGGTACCTGCCGTCGGCGTCTGGATCAATGTCCGTAGCACCGACCCCACGGCAACCGTCGAGCAACTCCGCCAGAGGCCCCTCCACCGAGTCCGAGCCCGGAAGCGTCCGCAAGACGGCGGCAGGCAGCGCCGGGCCCTCCCACTTGTCCGGCAAGCGCCGCGTGACCGATCGCGGCGGGCCCGCCCCCTTCCCCTCCTGCTGGCCTTCGCGCTCCCCCTCCGCAGGTGCCCCACCCGCTCGGCGTTCTATCCAGCGCTCTTCCGCCTTGGGTGCCGCCGCCTCATAGGCGGTTGCCGCCAGCACCACGTTGCCGGCCTCTCGAATCGCCTTAGCCAGACCGGCGTCGCCAGCGGCCTCCCCGGGCGTCGTGAACAAGAGGTCGAGCACCACCAGCCGGGCGCCAGCGGCCTTCAGACGGCCAATCAGCTCGGCGTACCGGCCCCTCGGCATGGCGCCGGGCTCGCCATAGCCAGCCGTGTGGGCGGTGGCCTCGTCTATGACCACCACGACCATGGGAACCGCCGGCTTCAGGGGCCCGCGCCGCTGGAAATGGAAGTCCAGGCCCCTCAGTTCGGCCTGCTGCAGCCAGCGGACCGACCAGCAGTAGGACAGATAGACCACCAGCAGCCCGGCCAGCATACCCCACACCAGGGGGCCGGCAAGGCTGTGGTAGGGGCCCTGCTCCCGCCTGCGCACCATGGCTAATCCACGCTCAGTTTATTACTTTGCGCCCCGCGGGTAGAATGTATCCAAACGGGCCTCTGCCGAGGAGGGCCAATGTACAGAAGCGCAGTCGCCTTGCTGTTGGCGTTCTTCCTCATGCTTATCGTCATCGTCCTGGCCTCGCAGTCCATGCTCGTCATCCAGCGTATTGCGCACGTGGACTCGGTGCAAGGCAAGGTTGAGTGCCAGGAGCGGCGGGCCTCGCCGTGGCAGCCCCTCAGGCAGGGCATGCTGGTCAAGGCCGGCACGCAGATCCGCACCGCCGCCGACGGCGCCGCGCTGCTCACCTGGGCCGACGGTGCCAAGGTCAAGGTCGGTCCCGATACCCTCCTCTCGGTGGAAAAGTGCTACGCCAAATCCGGCACCGACGAAGAAGTCAGCCTCTTTAGACTCCACCGCGGTCGTGTCTGGACTCGCATCGCCAAGCGCCTTGGCGAGGGCGCGCAATTCCAAGTCGCCACCCCCATCGCCGTGGCCGGAGTGCGCGGCACCGTCTTCGGCGTCGAGACACAGGGCCGGGCACAAAGCGCCGTCTCCGTTTACGAAGGCACCGTGGAACTCACCACCGCCCAGGGCAACAAGGTTGTCGCCAACGGCACCGTGGCTACCGTCACACCAGCGGGACAGGTCCAAGTCCGCCAGCAATCGCCGGAGGAACTCCGCCAGTGGCGTGCCAGGGAGGACATCCTGCTACCCGTGCTGGAACTCACCACTCCGCGAGAAGGCGAGCCCCTACGGGGCGATTCGGTCTCGGTAGCCGGGCGCGTCGAGCCGGGCGCCCGCCTGACCGTCAACGGGGTCGCGGTTGCCCATGCGCCCTCGGGGCGTTTCCGCACCACCTGCAAACCCCAGCCCCAGCAGAGCAAGATCACGGTCACCGCGGAGGATCGCGCGGGGCGCCGTACCGTCCGCGAACTGCCGCTCCTGCGCGACTCCCGCCGCTAGACTACCCGCACTCCCTGTTCGTCCAGTATCCGCCTCAGCGCCAGAATGTCCTCCAAGAGCGTCGGCCTCAGGCTCCCCTGGTGCAACGCGGCCGCGGGGTGATAGAGCGGCAGGTACACCATGCCTCGCTGCTTGAAGGCGCGGCCGTGTAACCTGCCGATCTGCGCGTCTTTGCCCAGCAGCGTGCGCACGGCGGGTGAACCCAGAGGGCACAACACCGCGGGCCGAATCAGGGCTATCTGAGAGACCAGGTAGGGCCGGCACGCGGCGATCTCCTCCGGTTGCGGCTCTCGATTCCCGGGGGGGCGGCACTTCACGATGTTGGTGATGAAAACCGAGGGGCGCGGCAGACCCGCGTGCGTCAGCAACTCGTCAAGGAGTTTCCCCGCCGGTCCCACAAAGGGCCTGCCCAAGCGATCTTCTTCCTGGCCCGGCCCTTCCCCCACAAACAGCACTCTCGCGTTGCCCGAGCCCTCCCCCGGCACGGCGTTGGTCCTCCCCTGCGCCAACGCGCACTTGGCGCAGCCGCGAATCTCCTCGTGCACTTGCTCCAGCAGCATCTGGCGGTCAGACCAATCCCAGCCCCTGCACGACCTCCCGAATCTGGGCCACACTCTTTTCCTCGCACTCGGTCAAGGGCAGACGCAGCCCACCCACGTCAAAGCCGCACAGGCGCATCGCGGTCTTTACCGGCGACGGGCTGGTGCACGCGGGCAGGAAGAGCACCTTGATCAGCGGGCCCAGGCGCAGATGTGCCTTGCGAGCCTTCTCCCAGTCGCCGGCTGCGGCGGCCTCCACCAGTTCCTTCATCGCCGGCCCCGCTATGTGCGACACCACGCTGATGACCCCCACTCCGCCCAGAGCCATGATGTGAAAGGTGTCCGCGTCGTTCCCGCTGTAAACCGCGAACTCCGGAGGCACGCGCCGGAACAACTCGGCGATCTGTCCCAGGTCGCCGCACGCTTCCTTCAGCGCCACGATGTTCGACACCGCCGTCAGCCTTTCGACCGTTGCCGGCTCCAGGTTCGACGCGGTGCGCGAGGGGACATTGTAGAGGATGACCGGCAGCGCTGTAGCCTCGGCAATCGCGCGGAAGTGCCGGTACATGCCCTCCTGCGAAGGCTTGTTGTAGTAGGGGCAGACGGCCATCACGCCATCCACGCCGGTGTCGTTCGCGGCCCTGGTCAGGGCCACGCTGGCGGCGGTGTCGTTGGTGCCGGTGCCGGCTATGACCGAACCTTTCCCTCCCAATGCCTCTGCCACCCGGGCGAAGAGCGTCAGTTTCTCCTCCTTGCTGAGCGTCGGAGACTCGCCCGTCGTGCCGGCGACGACCACGCCGTCAGAGCCGTTCTCCACCAAGTGCCGCGCCAGGGCCAGGGCGCGGTCATAGTCAACGGCCCCATTGGGCGTGAACGGCGTCACCATCGCGGTCAGCAGTCGCCCAAAGCGCATCCCGACCACCTCTTTCTTCACTTGCCCGCCAGCAGCCCCTGCGCGTGGCAATACTCCGCTATCTGCACTGCGTTGGTGGCGGCGCCCTTCAGCAGGTTGTCCGCCACCACCCACAAACACAGGCCATTGTCGAAGGCCACATCCTGGCGGATGCGGCCCACGTACACTTGCCAGCCCCCCGCCGCGTCAATGGGGGTCGGGTAGCGCTTCCTCGGATCCTCTGCCAATGGATCGTCAATCACCACCAGGTGTGGGCCGCGCCCCCCCGCCAGCCGCTCCGCCTCCTGTTGCAGCAGGTCGCGAGCCTCCTCCGGAGACAGGGGGCGCTGCGTCTCGATGCTGACTGCCTCGGCATGCCCGCGCACCACCGGCACCCGCACGCAAGTCGCCGAGACGCGGATGTTCTCGTCCCCCAGAATCTTCCGCGTCTCCTGCAGCATCTTGATCTCCTCTTTGGTGTAGCCGTTGGGCAGGAAAGCGTCTATCTGGGGCACCACGTTGAACGCGATCTGACGCGCGATGATGCTGAAGTCCACCTCAGGCTCCTTGCCCGCAAGCACCTGCGCCGACTGCTCCATCAATTGTGTCACCGCCGCCCTACCCCATCCCGAGCAGGAGTTATAAGTCGACACCACGATGCGCTTGATGCGCGCCGCTCGATGTATCGGCGCCAACGCCACCACCATCTGTGTGGTGGAGCAGTTCGGATTCGCGATGAAGCGGTGCTCGGGCCCGATGACGGAGCCGTTGACCTCCGGGACCACCAAGGGAACGTTCGGGTACTGCCGGAAAGCGCTGCTGTTGTCCACCACCAGCGCGCCCCTGGCCACCGCCTCCCAGCCGTATTGCTCGCTCGCCCCCTTAACCCCCTCGCTCCCGGCGAAGAGCGCCAAGTCAACGCCCTCGAACTTCTCCGGCGCCACTTCCTCGACCTGATACTCCCGGCCGTCAACCTTCTCAGCGCGCGCGTGGCGCGCGAAAATGCGAACGGGCTCCTCCACCGGCAGGCACGACTGCTGCAGCGCCCGCACCATCTCCTGCCCCACCAGCCCTATCCCCACAATGGCTACCCTGTAACCCACGTTCGACCTCCTGCGTGGCGAACTGCCTACAAATCTAGCAGATGCTCCAGCCCGTACACCAGTCTCTTCAGGTTGATGACCTTCTCCACCGCGATGAGCACCCCGGGGATGAAGGCCTCGCGGCTGACGGTGTCGTGCCTTATGGAAAGCGTCTGCCCCAGGCCGCCGAAAACCACCTCCTGGTGCGCCACCAGGCCCGGCAGCCGCACGCTGTGAATCCGCACCCCGCGAGACACCAGGCCCCTCTCCGGCGGCCCCGGTTCCTGCGGCGGCTCCCCCCGCGCCTCCGCGATCATCGCCGCCGTCAACAGCGCCGTCCCGGAGGGCGAGTCCAGCTTGCCGTCGTGGTGCAGTTCGATGATCTCCACCCCCGGCAGCACGCTCGCCGCCATCTGGCTCATCTTCATCATCAGCACCGCGCCCACGGCGAAGTTCGGAGCGATCACGCACCCCAGTTCCCGCTCCTCGCAGGTGGAGGCAAATCGCTCCACCTGCTCCGGGCTCAGCCCCGTCGTCCCCACCACCGGCCGCACGCCTAACTCCAGCGCGCACTCCACCTCCCCCGCCACCGCGTTCGGCCGCGTGAAGTCCACCACCACCTGCGCCCGCGAGCGCTCCAGCGCCTCCCCCAACTCAGGTTCCACCGCAACCCCCAAGGGAGGCAGGCCGGCCAGCACGCCGGCATCCTCGTTCACGTGCTCCAAGTCCACGGCCGCAACGAGCGTCATGTTCTCCGCCCGCGCGACCCCCCTCACGACTTCCCGTCCCATCCTTCCCGCCGCCCCAGCAACAGCCACACGGATCGCCGCCATCGCCATACCTCCTTCAAGCCGCGGCCCGCAGGAGCCTCAGCCGGTCCCATACGGCTCCGCCCAGTGGCCCAACCGCAGCCAACGCCAATCTCTGGGGAGCCAGCAGCGTCTTCGCCAGTTCACTCACTTCCACCGCCGTCACACGCTCGACTTCGCTCAGCGCCTCCGCCATCGGCAGCACCCGGTCCAAGAGGAGAACATTCTTCGCCAGCCTGCCCATGCGCGCCGTCGTGCTGTCCATCGAGAGAACCAGCCCGGCCCGCGCCTGCTGCTTCGCGCGCTCGAGTTCCGCCTGTTGGACACCCTCCTCGCGCAGCCGAGCCACCTCGGTCAGCACCGACTCCAGAGCAGACTCCGCTAGCGTTGGCGCCGTGGAAAAAGAAATGAGCATAATGCCCTTCTGCCGGAACAGGCTCACGCTCGACCCCACCGAGTAGGCCAGGCCGCGTTCCTCCCGCACCGCCTGAAACAGCCGCGAACTCACCGAGCCCCCCAGAATGGCGTCGAGCAACGCCAACGGATAGCGCTCCAGGGCCGCCGCGCCCGGGCACTCGCTAGCCAGGCACACGTGCACTTGCTCGAAGTCGCGCTCCTTGGCCCATTCGCCGACCGCAAGGCAAGAGGCGCCCGGCGCCACCAGCGGCTCGGACCGCGCCCAGGGATCGCCAACCGCCTCCGCCACCAGCCGCGCCAAACGCGCGACGTCCACCGGGCCCGCCACGGCCAGTAGCGCCCGGCTCGGATGATACGCCTGCCGGTGAAAGGCCCCCAGCCGCTCCGGCGCACAGTTCGCCACCACGTTGTCTTTGCCCAGAATGGGAAAGCCGAGCGGATTGCCCGGCCACACGTTCTCGAGCAGCAGGTCCGCCAGCACGTCCCCTGGGCGGTCCTCGGCCATTGCCTTCTCCTGCAACACTACCTGCTTCTCGCGTTCGATCTCCTCCCCGGGCAGCAGCGGCCTAAACGCCAGGTCGCACAGCAGGCGCACTCCCCGCTCCAAGTGCTCCGGGATCACGCGCACCTCCAGGAGGCTGAACTCGCGCTCGGTGACGCCGTCGAGATCACCGCCCAACTCGTCCGCCTCCAGCGCCAGTTGGCGCGTGTCGCGCTTGCCCGCGCCCTTGAAAAGGCAGTGCTCCAGAAAGTGCGAGAGGCCGGAGGTAGAGCCCGACTCATACACCGGGCCCGCCCGCAGCCACAGCCCCAGCGCGATGCTCTCCCAGGCCGGAAGATGTTCGCAGACTAGCCCGAGCCCGCACGGAAGTGTCTCTTGGACGAACGGGCCGTCCCGCATGGTCTAGCGACGGCCGCGCGGCTTGCGATCCCGAAGATAGACTCGGTCGCGCGGCGGCTTGGGCTGCTCCTGTCCCCCGCCCGGCGGAGGGGGCAGCAGCGCCTTGCGGGACAGGTTTATGCGCCCGCGCTCGTCTATCTCCTTGACCACCACTTCCACCGTGTCGCCAATGTTAACCACGTCCTCAATCCGGCGCGGCCGTTCGTGATCAATCTCGTCCGCCGGGATCATGCCTTCCTTGCCCGGCGACAACTCCACGAAAGCGCCAATCCCCATGATCCGCGTCACCTTGCCGGTGAAGCGCTCGCCGACGGCGATCTCCTTGACGATATCGGTAATGCGCTGCACCGCAAGACGCAGCATCTGCTCGTCAGGCGAAGCCACGAAGACGCTGCCGTCCTCCTTGATGTCTATCTCGGCGCTGGTTTCCGCCTGTATGGCCTTGATGACGCGGCCGCCCGGGCCAATGACCTCGCCTATGCGGGAGGGGTCAATGTGGATGGTCGTCATCTTGGGCGCATAGGGCGACAGCGAAGCCCGCGGCGCAGGCAGCGCCTGCTTGATCACCTCGAGTATCTGCAGCCGCCCTGCGCGCGCCGCCTCCAGCGCCTGGGCAATGACCTTCAGCGGCAGTCCGCCCACCTTCATATCCACCTGCATCGCGGTAACGCCCTGCTCCGTCCCGGCCACCTTGAAGTCCATGTCGCCGTAGGCGTCCTCCCGGCCCTCCAGGTCGGTGAGCAAGAGGTAGTCGTCACCCTCGTGAATAAGGCCGATGGAGAGGCCCGCCACCGGGCGCTCTATGGGCACCCCCGCGTCCATCAGCGCCAGCGTGCTCCCGCAGACGCTGGCCATCGAGGTGGAGCCGTTTGACTCCAGCACCTCGGACACCAGCCGGATGGTCTGCGGGAACTCCTCCTCCGAGGGAATAAGCGGGAGCAAAGCCTTTTCCGCCAAGGCGCCGTGGCCCACCTCGCGCCGCCGCGGGCCGCGCAGCATCGCTACCTCGCCGGTGCTGAACGGCGGGAAGTTGTACTGGTGCATGAAGCGCTTGTACTCGCCGACGCCGATGATATCCAGCCTCTGCTGGTCGCTCACGGCGCCCAGGGTCGCAATCGTGAGCACCTGAGTCCGCCCGCGCGTGAACAGCCCCGCGCCGTGCGCCCGCGGCAGCATGGCGACCTCGCAACTAAGTGCACGCAGCTCGTCCAGCGGCCGCCCGTCCGGCCGCCGCCGCTGCCCCACAACCAGGCTGCGGAAGTGCGCGCGGCGAATCTCATCCGCGACCGTGAGACACTCAACCGCCGACTCGGGAATCTCCCTCGCCAGTTCAGTGACCATGCGCGTCTTGAGCGCCTGCCAGGCCCGCTCGCGCTCGCGCTTGTCCGTCAGCAGGTCTATCCCTTCGATGTCTTGCTGGTAGCGCTCGCCAACGGCAGCGGCCACCTCTTCGCGCACCTCTCTCCCGGCGAAGGGCCGCGGCTGCACCCCCACCTTCTCCGCCAGTTCGTCAATCACCTTCACCAGCCGGCGGGTCTCCTGCTGCCCGAACTCCACGGCGCGCAGGATGACCTCGTTGTCCACCTCTTTGGCACCCGCCTCGATCATGTTAACCATGTCCGCGGCGCCCGCGACCACCAGGTCGAGCCCGCCCTCGCTCACCTGCGCGTAGGTGGGCATCGCGACGAACTCCCCGTCCACCCGGCCGACCCGCACCCCGGCCAAGGTACTCTTGATCGGTATGCCGCCCACGCGCAAGGCTGCGGAGGCGCCAATCAGGCCCAGAATGTCGGGCCGGTCCTCCTCGTCCGCCGACAGCGTGGTAACGATCACCTGCACGTCGTTGCGCAGCGTCTTGGGCAGCAGCGGGCGAACGGGCCGGTCAATCATGCGCGCCGCCAGCACCGCCTGGTCCGAGGGCCTGCCCTCGCGGCGGAAGAAACTGCCGGGAATCCGCCCCACTGCGTACAACCGTTCCTCGAAGTCCACCACCAACGGCACGAAGTCAATGCCCTCGCGCGGCTGATCCGCCATCACCGCCGTGGCCATAATGACCGTGTCGCCGTAGCGCACCACCACGGCGCCGTCCGCTTGGCCGGCAACCTTGCCGGTCTCAATGGTAAGCGGCTTGCCGCCGAGTTCCAGCGATATCTGATGTGTCATCGTCTGCTCCCCTTAGTGCCGCAGGCCCAGCCGCTCGCAAACCTCGCGGTAGCGCGGCAGGTCACTGCGCTGCAAGTAGTTCAGCAGGCGGCGCCGCTTGCCGACGAGTTTGATCAAACCTCGCCGCGAGTGGTGATCGCCGCGGTGCTGGCGTAAGTGCTCGGTTAGGTCGGTGATGCGCCGGGTCAGAATCGCGATCTGCACCCCGGGCGACCCGGTGTCATCCTCACGCTGGCCAAACTGGGATACGATCTCTTGCTTCACTTCCTTACCAACTGCCATATGCTCACTCCTATTTGGGCGAAGTCCTATTGTACCACCGCGTGGCCCGCCCGTAAACGCCGCATGCGCGCGCCCAAAGCGGTCTGGGGCGCAACTAGCCTCTCATCCGCTCCCTGCCGCAGCCCCCGCGCCACGCACAACGGGCCTGTCCGCCCCTGCCGCGAGCACCCGGGCCGCTTGTTCCACGTCCCGCCGCATCTGCCCCACCAGGCCCGCAGCGCGGGGCCACTTGCGATCACCCCGCAAGCGCTCGATGAAGTCCAGGCTAACCGTCCGCGGCGGCCGCCGCACCTGCCCGCCCAGAACGTGCGCCTCCACCACCACCTTCGCCCCGTCGTCGGAGAACGTCGGCCTCGCGCCAATGTAGACGGCGGCAGGGCGCGCCTCTCCGCCCCACCACGCCCGACACGCGTAGATGCCCCGCGCAGGCAGCAGCCGTTCCGCCGGACACGACAGGTTCAGCGTCGGGAATCCCAGCGTTCTGCCCCTCCCCTCGCCCGCCACCACGGCTCCGCTCACCCTGTACGGGCGCCCGAGCGCGCGCGCAGCCTGCCTCACCTCTGCTGCGCCGAGCATCCTCCGGATGGCGGTGCTGGTCACCAGCCGGCCGTCCAGCGCCACCCGTTCCACAACCTCCACTTCAAAACCTAGCGCCCCCCCCGCCGCGCGCAACGTGGCCACCTTGCCGCGCCCACCTGCGCCGAAGGTGTGCGTCGAGCCCACTACCACAAGCCTGGCCCGCAGCATGCCGGACAGCACCCGCGCCACAAACTCCTCCGGCGCCACGCGGGCTAGCGCGCCATCGAACCGCATCACGTAAAGGACTCCCAGGCCTAGCCCGCGCATGAGCGCAACCTTCTCGCTCAGGCCCGTCAACTGCAATGGCGCCCCGCCCTCCCCGAGCACCGTCGCCGGCGACGGGTCGAAGGTGAGCGCGGCCGCAGGTAGGCCCAACCGCCACGCGTGCTCTACGGCCCGCGCGAGCAATCGCTGATGCCCGAGGTGCACTCCGTCGAAAACCCCCACCGCCAGCACGCACGGGCTCTTGCGCACCTGTCCCCTGGTCAGCGCAATGCGCTCAACTCTCATCGCGCACCCCGCCGCCCACGAGCAGCCGTTCCGGACTCACGACCACCCCAGGCCCGCCCCCCGGGCGACCCCGGCACAGCGCCACGGCCCTGCCGCTCGGCCCCACCGCCAGGCAGAACTCCTCAGGCGCCGGCGGCCTCTGCTTGGGCAGCACCCGCACCGACGCCCCTCGCAGAAGAGCAGACACGCCCTCCTCCGGCAACGTCACCCGCCGAATGCCCAAGTCGGCCTCCTCGATGGGTATCACTGCCTGCTCCAATGTCCTTTCCGCCGCTCGGCGCAACGCCTCATCCAGCGGCAGCGCTTCTTCCACCTTCCAAGACCCTATCCTCGTGCGCCTCAGGCTGGCGGCGTGCGCGGGAACGCCCAACGCGCGGCCGATGTCGGCGCACAGGGTCCGCACGTAGGTGCCCGCCGACACCACCATCCGCAAGTCCAGCACTGGCCGGTCACCGCTCTCGAACTGGATCAACTCCAGTTCGCTCACCTCTATCTGCCTGCCCGGCCGCTCAACCGACTGCCCTTGCCGCGCCAGTTGGTAGAGACGCCGGCCCTCGAAGTGTACCGCCGAGACCATCGGCGGCACTTGCTCCAGCGTGCCGCGGAAACGCTCGAGCACCTCGCGCACCTGCGCCTCGGTCACCTCCACCGTGGCGCGCTCCTCCACGACCTCGCCCTGGGCGTCGTCGGTGCTGGTCTCGACCCCAAGCAGCGCCTTCACGCGGTACTCCTTGGGCAAGCCGGTGGCGAAGCGCGCCAGCCGCGTGGCCTCCCCCAGAACGATCACCAGCAGCCCCGCCGCTCCCGGATCCAGCGTGCCGCAGTGGCCAACACGCCGGCAGCCGGTGCTCCTGCGCAACTGAGCCACCACGTCGTGGGAGGTGGGGCCCTCCGCCTTGTCAATCAGGAGGAAACCTCGCATCGGGCTGCCTAGGAACTCCCCGTCAGCCGGGCCCGCAGTTCAATCAGGGCGTCTTCCACGACCTGCTGCATGGGGGCGTCCCGCTCAAAGCCCGCGGCGGCCGCGTGCCCTCCCCCACCCCACAGTTGCGCCACCTCCGACACGTCGAGCGCCGCCTTCGAGCGCAGACTCACCTTCACTACTCCGTCCTCGCGCTCGTAGGCCAGCAGCGCCACGCGAGAATCGCGGTGGCCGCGCAGCAAGTCAATCACGCCCTCCATATCGTCCGGCGACGCTCCACACTCCACGAACGTCTGGTGCGGCAGCGCGCTCCACATGATCGCGCTCTCCGGGTCCACCTTGGCTCTTTGCAGCACCGCGCCCAGAAGGCGCAGCCCACCGTAGGAGCGCACCTCGTACAGCCAGGTGCTCACTTCCTCCGGCCGCGCGCCCCGCTCCACCAGTTCCGCGCAGATGCGGTAGGTGTGCGCCTTAGTGTTGCGGTAGCGCAAGGAGCCGGTGTCCACGTAGATGCCCGCCAGCAGAGCGGTCGCCATCTCTCCAGTGATGCCGATGCCCATCTCGAGAAGGAGCGCATAGACCATCTCCGCTACCGCCGCCCGCTCCGGCTCCACCCACTGCACGTCGCCGAAGGCGCGCTCCCGCTCGTGGTGGTCAATGTCCACCACCCGCTTGGCTCGCGCGAGCAGCCCCTCCAGCGCCGCGGTGCGAGCAGCGCCGTCGCAATCGAGCAAGACGACCGCGT
>Ga0315289_10010893_pt1 | contig 12947 bp, 7 predicted proteins | sample YL17G11_40_MG_FD_203452 | JGI IMG/M metagenome (GOLD analysis project Ga0315289, IMG submission 203452) | Sediment microbial communities from Yellowstone Lake, YNP, Wyoming, USA - YL17G11_40 | ecosystem: Environmental > Aquatic > Freshwater > Lake > Sediment | place: USA: Wyoming | collected...
AAATCCGCCGGGAAGGGATAGCTCAAATGCTCTCTCGACCTCGCTGATGTCTCCCTGCCACACCTCCTCCGAAGCGAAGAACTCATTTAGAGCTTTCGCAACGAACCGCACCATTGTGAATTGGACGCCCTCCGAAAGACTGCTGAACTCATCATGACTTTGGCAGAAATCATGAATCCATTCCGCGACAACCGGAGCTTCAGGTGCTTTTGGCTCAATCCCCGCTGCGAGAAAATGAGCCATCGCTTCATGAAGAAGCAAGCCCACAAGCAGAACGACAGGGCGCTCGGGAATTTCGAGTCCCAATATCTGCTCATAGAAGAATTTGCGAGGGCATTGAATGAATTCGGCCAAGGCCGTTGCTGAAATGGGAAAGGATTTCAGAGAGTGCTTTGCGGGAAATTGCGGTGATGTCGAGGAAAGAGACTCGCCTTTAGTGAAGGAAATTGGATGAATGAAATCCACGCACTCAATGGAGCGTTGTGTGGAGCGTCTCTCCGTAAGAGCGACCTTCATCAACGCACGAAATAGAGGGCTCTCGGCGATAGGTTCATTTCTCGATGCCTTGGTGGCACATGAGACGAGTAGATCATACTTCGACCGTGCGAGCACATCGAGGAGGTTGCGCTGCGACTCGCGCAAAAACGATGACATTGAGCGAGCCAACTGCAATTTCACCGAACGCCCATCGGTCGCCAATTTAGCCTGCAGCTCTTCGGCCGCTTCTCGGGGAAATACAGGATTCCGCAGAATGGAGCCGGGCAATGATTCCCGCGTGAGACCGGCAATCCAAACATGGGCTCCGATTGCGAGCTCCGGGCGCTCCAAAGTCGTCACTTGGATCCCGCGATGTAGGCAAATAGTGGAATCGAAATCGCAGTTCAACAGACCGTTCTTGAGAGCTTCTTTGAATTCGGGACACTGAATAGGAGAATCATGCGAAATTACTTTTTCGCAGGCTGTCTCAAAGTCCTCGAGAAAACCCCTCAGAAGAATATTGCGCCATAGGGATGCGTTCAGAAATCCATGCTGATCCGGCATGTCGTGCGCAATATTGGAGGAGGAGTCAGATGTTTGGAGCGAAGGAATCCAATGGCTCCAAATACAGCCGCGAAGAGAAATCTTCATCTCCAACCATGCCGCCGCCTCGAGAAGCAATTCAAGTTGAGTCGTCGGGGAGGTCAAGAAAATGACAACGCGAGCGTTGGAGCTGCGTTCTCTCGACCAAAGAAGACCCTGCAAGAGCTCCTCAAAGGGAGAAGCCGCCCGAAGCAGAGTCCAGCTTGCGTCGCTTCCCTCGGCTTCAATAAGACGCATGACCCGATCCTCGAACGGGAGCGGCTCATCAACTTGTCTCCCCAGGACCACCTGGCGAGCGCGTTCTCTGATTTCTCTCAGAGATCCACTCTCCACTTCTTCAAAGAGTTGACCTTCGGGCAACAGACTCAGAGCGAAGGTCGCGTGGCGACACAGCCGGGACACGACAGGCCAAGTCGCCGCATTGAGTTCGTGTGCATCATCTACGAGGAGATAGGCGGGGAGGAAAGCTCTGTCAATCTCATCTTCCGAGAAATAATGAGCGAGGGCAATCAGATCAGAATAATGGTTCTCATCGAAGTAGGAGCAGAACTCACCGTACAATGTCACGAGTTCTTGCCATTTATCCCGAGGGTGTTCATCAAGCGAAATCTCAGACAGCAAGATCGGATGAAGGTTCCATTTTCGCCAATCGTCAAAAACGGGAAGATAACGATGTGCCAGAATCTTCAGATCATCCGCGAGCCGGTTTCTCAGCCAGTTGTAGAGTTGCCATCGGGAGGCAGGACGAAGAGGATAAAGCGGATGCCCTCGACAGGCCAACACCTCGCGGGCATAATCCGCCAGAAATCCACCGACGCTCTGGATTCGACCGTCCCAAATTCCCGCGAGCCGTTGCAGAATCTGCAAACACAAATGGCGAGCTCTTGCCTCGTTCATGGCAAGCAAGAGAATGTCGTTCGGAGATACACCGGCGCTCGCAAGTTGCACATACCTTTCACAAAGCCATGCGCTCTTTCCGCTGCCCCGATCCCCGCTCAGCCAGATATTATCGTGAACCGCATTCCCCATCGTATCGGCAGACTCAACAATGAAGTGGCCCGCACCTCGAACGGCACGGGCCCACTTCTTTCAAGCCCTCTCTATTGCGAAAGATTATTGCGCATCCACAACAGCAATGGCCGCCATATCCACGATTTCACTGACTTCAGCTCCGTGTTGCAGTACATGAATGCACTTCTCCGGCCCCACCAGAATCGGGCCAACCGCCTCCGCTTGACCCAATCGCTGCAACAGTTTATAAGCAATGTTCCCTGAAACGAGGTCCGGGAAAACCAGCACATTCACCAGCCCCTTGCCACTCAAATCAGAAAAGGGATATTGCGTGTCTAGCAATTCAGGAACCACCGCCGTATCCGCTTGCATTTCCCCATCCACACAGAGGTCTGGGTAGCGCTCTTTGAGCAGGCGAACCGCTTTTTGAACCTTCTCGACTTGGGGATGCTTCACACTGCCAAAATTGGAAAATGACAGCATCGCGATTCGCGGTTCAAAATCAAGGGCTTTCGCTACGGAAGCCGCGCCGACAGCTATCTCAACGAGATCTTCAGCCGTCGGCTCAATGTTGACGGTCGTGTCCGCAAAGAACATCACGCGATCTTTGAAGATCATCATGTAGATACCGGCGATGATACGGACTCCCTCGCGCGTCTTGACAATCTGAAGAGCCGGCCTCAAAGTATCCGGGTAATGCTGGGCGACTCCTGCGACAAGAGCGTCAGCGTCTCCCATATAGACCATCATTGGGCCGAAATAATTGCGCTGCAATACCAGGTGGCGGGCTTCCTTGAGCGTCACGCCTTTTCGTTTGCGCAGGTTCCAGAATTTCTCCACATAAGTATCAAGCTGTGGAAACTCGTTCGGGCTGATGAGGATTGCTTTGCTGATATCCATGCCAAGACTCTGCGCTCGCTCTCGGATCAGTTCAGGTTTGCCCAAGAGAATGGGTTTTCCGATCTCTTCATCCAGAATGATCTGAGCTGCACGAATAATTTTCTCTTGGTCACCCTCCGGAAAAACAATGCGCTTGGGATCTTTCTTCGCCTTATTAATGATTTTGCGAACGACTTCACGGCCAGGGAAGATCTTCTTTTCAAGTTCTTCGACATAGGCTTCCCAGTCCTTAATCGGCTTCCGCGCGACACCCGTTTCCACGGCGGCCTTCGCGACCGCGAGAGCCTCACGAAGGAGCACGCGCGGGTCGAAAGGCTTTGGAATAATATAGTCGCGGCCGAACTGGAGCTTCTCCACACCATAGGCTCGGCAAACGATGTCCGGGACATCCTCCATTGCCAACTCCGCCAGAGCATGGGAAGCGGCTCTCTTCATCTCCTCATTGATCTTGGTCGCTTGAACATCCAACGCTCCTCGAAAGATGAAAGGGAATCCCAGAACATTATTCACCTGGTTCGGATAATCACTGCGACCTGTAGCCATGATGACATCGTCGCGAGCCGCGATCGCATCGGGATAGGTAATTTCCGGATCAGGATTCGCCATCGCAAACACAATGGGATTGTCCGCCATGGAGCGAAGCATCTCTTTCGTCACACAGTCTTTGACGGAAACACCGCAGAAGACATCCGCCCCTTTCATAGCGTCCGCGAGGGTTCGGGCATCTGTCTTGACGGCAAAGCGAGCCTTGTAAGGATTCATGCCCTTCGTCCGCCCGTCATAAATGACTCCCACGGAATCACAGAGAATGACATTCTCCTTGCGCACGCCCAATGAGATATAGAATGTGGCACACGCGATTCCTGCCGCACCGGCCCCATTGAATACGACCTTGACCTTCTCAATATTCTTTCCAGCGATTCTGAGCGCATTCAGCAGACCCGCTCCTGAGATAATGGCGGTTCCATGCTGATCATCATGAAAGACAGGGATTGAGAGTTCACGAATAAGCGTCTCCTCAATATAGAAGCACTCGGGAGCTTTGATGTCTTCGAGATTGATTCCCCCGAAGGTGGGCTCCAAGAGCTTGCAGGCATTGATGATTTCGTCGGGATTCTCCGTATTGAGCTCAATATCAAAAACATCCACATCTGCAAATCGTTTAAAAAGGACTCCCTTACCCTCCATCACAGGTTTTCCCGCCAACGCCCCGATATTGCCCAGACCGAGCACGGCAGTACCATTGGACACAACCGCAACAAGATTGCCCTTCGCTGTATAGAGATAGGCATCTTCCGGATTCTTGGCGATTTCAAGACAGGGCTCTGCAACTCCCGGAGTATAGGCCATCGAAAGGTCTCGCTGAGTCTTGCAGGGTTTCGTCGCAATGACCTCGATCTTTCCCCTTCGGGCGCGACTGTGATATTCAAGAGCTTCGGCACGGTGAATAGTTTTGCTTTCCATGTTCGTAATTCCCATCAGAAAATGATTCTATTTCCAGTTCTGCTTACCAGTAGGTTTGTGTCAAGCACATTCAGTAATTTAACCTCATGCTTTCAAAAAATCAAGTCGAAGTGGCTGCCTGCAGTGTGTTTTGCATCAGCATGGCAATTGTCATGGGACCCACTCCACCCGGCACCGGCGTTATGGCCGAGGCAATGGGGGCGACCGATTCGAAAGCCACATCTCCGATGAGCTTCCCATCGCTTCTTCGATGAGTCCCCACATCAATCACGACGACGCCCGGTTTCACCATATCCGAAGTGACATATTCGGGCTTTCCAATAGCTGATACAAGAATATCTGCCCGTCTTGCGATCGTGTGGAGGTTGGGCGTCTGCGAATGGCAGAGTGTCACGGTCGCATCGCAATCCGGCGCCTTCAGAGACAAGAGCAAAGCTAACGGTCTTCCCACAAGGTTTGAGCGGCCAAGAACGACCACTTCTTTTCCCGTAGGCGAATGGCCCGTGCGCTTGAGAAGTTCCCAAACTCCATACGGCGTGCAAGGGATGAATCGAGGCCGTCCCGCCGCCAGCAGACCCAAATTCAGAGGATGAAGACCGTCTACATCCTTGGCCGGAAGGACTCGCTCAAGAATTGTCTCAGCTCGCAAATGAGGCGGCAACGGCAGTTGGACAAGAATTCCATGAACCTCGCCATCATCATTCAAACGGTCAATCATCGCAATAACCTGCTCCTGCGAAATCATTTCGGAGAGTCTCGTGGTTTCCGAGGAAATCCCCAACTCACCGGCGGTTTTCGTCTTTGATTTCACATAGACCTCGGAGGCAGGATTGTTGCCGATAAGCAAGACATGCAAGCAGGGCACAATCCCTTTTTCAAGCCGCAGAGTCTTCACTCCGGAAGCGACTTCGCTCTTTATCTCTTGGGAGATTTTTCTGCCATCCAGAATCTCGGGCATAGTGAATCTACTTTCCTCTTTTTTCTTGGGAATGGAGGAATCCAGCTCCATATTGCCGAAGATGAAGGTAATCGAACACTATTGGGGGAACATGCAGCGGCAATAGAAGGGTCGTCATCAGGCGAATGAAATGATAGAACGGCGCTTGCATGAGAAAGCGGATCCAGGGTTTCTCCAATTGATGAAGATTCAATTCACGATAGAGCTGCGGATGCTTTTCCACCAGACGCGGAACGGATTTCTCGCCATAGATTCTTAGATTTCTTAGCAGGTCATTCAAGGAACGATGGTGGTGGTGCCAAGCCTTGGCGCGCGGTTCATAGACAATCGCGATTCCCGCTCCTTCGAGACGCACACCAAAGTCCAAATCCTCCCCGCCCCAGGCGAAGATTTCATTAAAGAGTCCAACTCGCTGGAGAAGGGTCTTGGGCACGGAACAATTTCGCGTGACGAAATAGCGCCCAGGCAAAGGTGAGCCTGAACGCAATTTGTGCGCTCCTCGCGTATTCAAGTATCGAAACAGGGCGCGAAAGCGCCAGTGACCGCTGTATTGGGATTGACCTACCACAACACACTCGCACTCCGCATGGCGTTTTGCATGAGAAAGAATGAGTCCCTTGTCAATAGTGTGATCGCCATCGAGCATGATGATGACGTCATTTTGCGCGATGCGAATTCCATCATTTCGCACTGCGGAGCGGCCTCGATCTCTTTCTCGAAGAATGACGCGGAGCCGCGCACTCTCCAAAGTAGCGAGCCATTCTCGGCTTCCATTGGAGGATCCGTCGTCCACGACGATTATCTCCAGTTTTTCGCATGGGTATTCCTCTGAATCAAGTTGAGGCAGGAGTCGCTGAAGAATCTGCCTCTGGTTAAAACTTGTCACCACGATCGAAACAGAGGGCAGATGGCCTTGATTAATGCTCTCGGAATTCACACCCATCCTTCGCGTCGGTAATAGCCATAGAGAACATCCGCAACTCTCGTGATGTCATGCCAAGCGGCGACCCATTGCCGTCCTCTCCTGCCCAGCTCATCACGCTGCTCCCTGTTTCGAATCAGAGAAGATAGGACTTCGGTAAGGGAGTCAGGCGTCGCTTGAACAAATGGAGGCTCCACGAGTCTCGCGGTCATCTTTTCGGGAATATTGGTGACAACAGGCATCCCCATCGCCAAAGCCTCCACCGCGCTCATTCCATAACCCCAACCCCCTTCGTTCGTCAACTGATCCACAAAAATGTCGCATTTCGATTTCAATGTCAATGCTTCCTCGTAGGGAACATTCCGCAGCAAAACCAACTGAATATCGAACTCTTTGCGCAGCTCTCGAAATGCACGGATGACCGACTCCGTTCCTTTGTAGACATTCCGAGCTGCGTGGCAGATCTTGACGGTTTGCCCTGCATTTCCGCTCTTGGGCGAAAAACGCCCCGTATCAATCGGAAGATGAAGATACTCGAGTCGCGGATCAAGCTCCATTAGATCCCATTCACTGGTCAGACGCAGATGAGTTCGCTTGTCAATTTCAGGAAGGATGCCTCGATTTCGGAGATCCGTGCCATGATAGAAACAGACGATCTTCTTCCCCGTTCCAATCCATTTCTTGAGCGTGCGCGCATCCCGATAGAATTCGAGACCACCGTCCAAGTGATAGATGTCGAAATCATGAAGCCCGTACTTTTCAATCGCTGCTTCGAGACGAGGACGCAAGAGCTCATCCCGCGCGGAGAAAAGCCATCGTTCCCAAAAGGGAGGATTCCATAGCGGAGGCTGTCCCATACGCACTGCGCGTGAACTGGAACCTCGAAATCCTTCAATGACTTTCTTCCCAAATCTGACCCATTGTCTGTTGGGCATGAATGGCAAGTTCAGGCATATATCTTCGGGAAACTGATAGGGACTGTGGAAAAAGGTCACAAACCGGCATTCATTGCCTCGACGGCGATGCTCCGCTCGAAACAGTGAGAGCGTGCCGGACACATGCTCGGCTGCAATATGGAGAATCTTCATGGATGACGAAACAGTGTTTTCAAGCGACGGCGTTCCTCCGAACGCAAAAAACCCGTTGCCCATAATGCGAAAGGCATCGCTACAATTAGTCCAATCCGGGGCAACAGTCCATGAAAAACCTCGAGAGAACCAAGACAGAAAAGCCCGCCCACAATCAGCGTGAGATGCAGAAGCCGGCCCCACTCATAGGGCACCGGATAACTTCGACGGATAAATACCCAAAGCAGAAGTGCTTCGACGGCAAAGGCAAGCAGTGTCAACCAGGCGGCTGCCCACATTCCAAAACTCGGAACAAGGAGAAGATTTCCTCCCACATTGACAACCGCAGCAATGCCCGTCACCCATGGAAGAACAGCCGTTTTCTTTTTGATGTAGACTCCGGCCATCAGATTCGCATAGATGCCATCAAAAGCGTGCGCGAGCAAAATGATGGGAAAGACCCCAAGCCCTGCCCAATAGCGTTTCTCGATGATGGCATCTCCAAGGCCAGGGATGCTCGCGGTCATCAAGAGAGGCACCAAAAGCGAAAAACTCAAGAATAGAAAACCGCAAATAAGAATAAAGTAGGTCAAAACGCGCGCAAAAAGCCGGGGGGCTTCCGGTTCTTCCGCATGCGAAAGAAAAAAAGGCTGCCACGCAAATCGAAACGCACCCGTCACGACCGCCATGAACATACCCAACTTGTACCCGGCGCTATAGAGTCCGGCCTCCTCGAGACCGCGCATCGCCTCAAGGATTTTTCGGTCGGCCAGCTCAATGACCATCACGAAAAGATAGGTTGGAATATTTGGCAGACCAAATGCCAGCATTTGTTTCAGCAGTTTCTTGTCGAAGCTTGGCTTCGCACTGCGCCAGACTTCAGGCAACTGGATGGCAAGAGTAATCGCCGACGCCCAGAAATTCGCCCAAAGAACACCCGCCACGGACCATCGCCAGACTCCAAGAAATAGAATGTTCAAGGCAATGTTGACAGCGACATTGAAGAGTCTTATCGTCGCGAACTGGAAGGGTCGGTGCGTCCCGCGAAGCATGATGAACGGGAAAATCGAAAGCGTGTCAAAGAAGAGTATGGCGGCGCAGACACGAATCATTGTCGCTGCAATTTCCGGATGGACTGGCTCACGAATAAGCCATCCCGAAATCTGCGGCGCCGCAACCATCAAAAAGAGCGTCAATGCCGCAGAGGATAGCGACGATGTTAGAAGCGTTGTTCCAAAAATCGTCCGTCGAGCACTTTCGTCTTTCTGAAGTGTATAGTACCGCAAGAAGGCAATGTCCAGCCCATACGAGTAGAAGGTCTGCACTACTGCGATGAAAAGGTAGTAGAGCGTTACTTCACCATATTCAGCCGGTGCAAGCTGATGGCTGTAATAGGGCAACAGCAAAAAGGTGACAAAACGCGTGAGAATATGGCCGACGCCATAAATGAGTGATTCTCGCGAAAGACTCTTCAGCTCTCTAAACACGCGCCAACTCTCCAAAGGGAATCATGAAAAGTATATAGGGAAAGAGCAGCACTGCGAATAGTATCCACTGACGAGTCGCGCTTTTCCCTGCGATTCCGATCATAATAGCCCATACCGGCCAGGCACTCAATAGATAGCGTCCTTCAGCTTGAAAGTAATGCAGATTCAACCATGCGAATCCGCCAATTCCAGCAAGCATGAGAAGACAGAAGAGTGCTGGCTCGCGCAATTTCTTGAGTTGCTCGGAGGATGAAATCGTTAGGTACAGAATAACAAGAATGATACTCAGGAGAAGCAAGGACCCCGGCCAACCACTCCAGAATTCCTGCCAGGGAAAGAGAAACGAACGCACCGCATAAGCGAGAACGGATAGAACCGGCCCGCTTTCCGTTCCCGGTATCCCAAAACCTGCCGATAGTGGCACAACTGAACCGAAGATCTGCGCATTGCGAATCCAGATTGGTAGTGTAGCGAAGACAACGATGATGGTCCAGACAAACCAGTTCAGGCTCTGCCTCCAATTCCGCCTCAAGAGCGAATACAGCATCGGCAAAGGCAGAAGGAGTAGAATCGAGAACTTCGTGAAGAGGCCGGCCACCATAGACAGACACCAGAACAATAGATTGAGCCGTGCCGGAGATTCGCGTTCAGCCCGCAGCCAGAAGTAGATCGCAAGACCTGAGAACAGCCAGCAAAGAGTGTCATTAGAAACAAGCGAGCTGAAACGGACAAAGCTGCCCAGAACGGAAACCACAATGACTGATCCTGCCGCAGCGGAACGGTCCAAACCAAAAGCCGATGCGATTAAGAACATCAACGGTAAAAGCGCCATGCCCGCAAGAAGTGAGATCATTCGCGCGGCCAGGTAGCTTCTTGGCCAGCCCGCAGTTTGCCACAGAGCAACAGTGGGAGCGCAAAGCAAGTAGTAAAGAGGCGGCTGATAATTCTCAAACGCCGCTTCTGCGCCGGTTGCATTGTCTCTTATTGAACCGCCAGATCCGGGTAACCGATGATGGGCAAGTAGATAGGTTATGTAATTGAAATGCGCACGCTCATCATTGTAAGCGGATAACTTTCCCTCGACTGCTTCGCCCTCAAGAGGTGCAAGCAAGAGAAAGACGACTCGCACAACAGCTCCCACCAAGACAGCAACGAAAACAACCTTCAAGGTTTGTCCTTGCAAACGCGCAGACGAAAAGCCCTGCTTCCCATAGGCAGTGGCGTCATCTCACTTATTCAATAATTAGACTTCTCCCCGTCATTTCGGGAGATTGCGCCAAGTCCATGAGTTTCAAAACTGTCGGAGCCACATCGCATAATCTCCCCCCTTCCCGCAAACGAAATTCGTCATGATGCGAAAGGACATAGAATGGAACCGGATTTGTCGTATGAGCCGTGTGGGGGCCGTTGGTTTCATTGTCCCACATCGTTTCGGCGTTGCCGTGATCCGAGGTTAGCAGGAGCGTGTATCCCATTTCATCTGCGGCCTTCCATATCTTCCCCACTCCGGCATCCACAGCTTCAACGGCTTTGCGCGCCGCATCGAGAATTCCCGTATGACCAACCATATCGCAATTGGCAAAATTGAGAACGACGAAATCGTACAAGCCGAGGCGGAGCCGTTGGCAGGTTTCCTCCGCGACAAGGGGCGCACTCATTTCGGGCTGCAAATCATAAGTGGCGACTTTCGGCGAGGGAATCATCACGCGGTCTTCTCCGTCAAACGGCTTTTCCTCGCCGCCGTTGAAGAAATAGGTCACATGAGGGTACTTCTCCGTCTCCGCAATTCGCAATTGTCTCAGTCCTTTTTCTGCCAGTAGTTCAGGGAGAATCCGCGTCAACTTCTGCGGTTGAAAGACAACGCCGACATTGAAGGTCTCAGCGTATTGTGTCATTGTCAAGAATCGCTCAATTCGACCGTCCACCGCAAATTCATGGAAGTCAGGCTGACTGAAAGCCTGCGTAAGCTGGCGCGCTCGATCCCCCCGAAAATTGAAAAAGAAAATGCCGTCATTCGCCTTGATGGTTGTCGCAGGCAAGCCATCGTGGCACAGCACGGTTGGATGGACAAATTCATCCGTGACACCCTTCGAATAGGAGGCGCGCATAGCATCCAAGGCATTGTCGGCAGTCTCACCTTTGCCGTACCGTAGAGCGTTGTAGGCTTTCGCCGTGCGTTCCCAGCGCTTGTCTCGATCCATCGCCCAATAACGCCCGCTAATCGTCGCAATTTGTCCAATGCCAATCTGCTGCATCCACTTCTCCACAGTGGCCAGATAGCCGATTCCACTTTCGGGCGAGGTGTCCCGGCCATCGGTGAACGCATGAAGGAAAACGCGCGAAAATCCCTCACGCCGGCACGATTCCAGGATAGCGCGAAGATGCGCATCGGAACTGTGAACGCATCCGTCCGATACGAGACCCAACAGATGCAGCCTACCATCTGAACGCTTAAGATCATCAAGGAATTTCCGCAGTGCCGGGAGCCGATAGAACTCGCCATCGGCAATACATTTATCAATACGCGTCACTTCTAGATAGACAATGCGACCCGCCCCGAAGTTCAGGTGCCCGACTTCACTGTTTCCCATCTGCCCTTCAGGCAAACCGACATCAGGGCCCGATGCGCCAATTTGCGTCCCGGGAAAATGCGAAAAAATCCAATCGAGATTTGGCTTCTGTGCAATGGCGATGGCATTGTAAGGATCGGCTTCCCTCAAACCAAATCCATCCATGATTACCAGAATGATCTTCCTCATATCTTCCTTAAATCGCTTCCGTTGTGACGGCTCTTTGTGCAGTCTCTCTGATGATATCCTCGAAATCCGGATTTTGCGGAATCTCGATCTCTCGACCTTCGTCCAAATGAAGAACACGCAGCATCAGTTCTTTCACTTGCGGCCAGAGTCCTTTTCGCCAAGCCATGGCATAGAAATTGAGCTGCCGTTCCGCCCGTGCGGCCGCCTCATCATTCCACAGACCGGTCTTGAAATCAATGAGCCTTCCCTTCTCCTGCTGAATCTCAAGACGATCCACAGCGCCTCGCAGCCACAAAAGCGATTCCTCTGTGCTTATCAAGAGGTCGAAAGGTAATTCAGAGAAGGACTCTCCATCCTTTGACAGGAATTCCCTCACAACTCGCTGCCACTCAGAAATCTCAGCGGCTGACAAAAGGGAAGTGCGGTCCAAATCATGAATAGTGGACAGCCAATCTCGCCCTTTTCCGGTGAGGCGTATCGCGTCATGGACTAACACGCCTCGGTGTATCGCGTATTGCTGCGAATTCTTATCTGCAGTTCTGCTATAAGCGCCCGCGCTCGTATGCCACTTGGAGTACTCACGCTCAAAATCCGAAAAGGACCAGCGAATAATCGGCAATGCACTGAGCACTTTGCCGGCACCCTTTCGCGGGAAATTGGACGCCACCACCTGATGACGCTCGCCGAGAGATACATCGGGCACCAGACAGGCCAGACTCTCAGCATCCGGTGAGCGTGAGAAGAAAAACCTTTCCCGACAATTGGCCGCGAAATCCTCAAGGAGTTGCAGGACTTGCGGAAGACCGCTTCGCTTGCTCTCATGGCCACACACAATCTGCAATTTCTTCGCGCGCGTCAGGGCAACATAATCGAGCCGTTTTTCCTCACCCCTTGCATCTTCTTTGTAGCGCTCGTCGGGGTGATTCTGGATTTCCTTGTTCGCAAAATCCTCTGATAGGAGCAATCCCGCTCCTTCGCAATGCCAATCTCCGCTCGCATAACGCGGACGAAGATGAACAAAGAAACCTTGCGGACGCTGAATCACTTTATCGTGAACACCGCAATAGATGACAATGGGAAATTCAAGTCCTTTGGCGCGATGAATTGTCGTTAGAATGACACCATCGAGTTCGCCACAAGGAGCTTCTACCTCATCTTCTCCAGCGTCAATAGCGAAATCAAGATAACTGAGAATCTCGCGCTCTGAGAGCGCAACGGGTGGCATGGCCAGTTGATGGGCGAGTTCGTAAAGCTTTCGCAAATTAGCCTGAGCACGCAATCTCTCCTTTGCCTCCCAAG
>Ga0315289_10010897_pt1 | contig 12943 bp, 9 predicted proteins | sample YL17G11_40_MG_FD_203452 | JGI IMG/M metagenome (GOLD analysis project Ga0315289, IMG submission 203452) | Sediment microbial communities from Yellowstone Lake, YNP, Wyoming, USA - YL17G11_40 | ecosystem: Environmental > Aquatic > Freshwater > Lake > Sediment | place: USA: Wyoming | collected...
TTCCCTTGGATTCCTCGACGGTGATGACGCCGTCTTTGCCGACCTTGTCCATTGCCTCAGCGATCAGTTCGCCGATCTCGCTGTCGTTGTTGCCGGATATCGCTGCGATCTGAGCGATCTCCGAACGTTCCTTGACCGGCTGGGCGATCTTCTTGATCTCCCGAACCGCCTTCTCGACAGCCTTCTCGATGCCCCGCTTGATGGCCATCGGGTTCGAGCCTGCGGCTACGTTCTTCAGCCCTTCGCGGACTATCGCCTGCGCCAGCACCGTCGCCGTCGTAGTGCCGTCGCCTGCAACGTCGTTGGTCTTTGACGCGACCTCCCGAGCAAGCTGAGCGCCCATGTTCTCGAACCGGTCCTCTACCTCGATCTCCTTAGCTATGGTGACTCCATCGTTGATGACCGTGGGGCTGCCGAATTTCTTCTCGATGACGACGTTCCGGCCTCTTGGGCCCAGCGTCACCTTGACCGCATCCGCCAGGACGTTCACACCTCGCTCAATTGCCCGCCTGGCCTCCTCGCCGAATCTCAGATCCTTTGCTGCCAACCCTACTTACCCCCTTTTTTCGGCTTCCGCGGCTCGATCACCGCCAGCACATCCTCCTGGCGCAGGATGATGTACTCCTGGCCGTCAACCTTGATCTCAGTGCCCCCGTACTTGGCGAAGATGATCGTGTCCCCCACTTTCACGTCCATGGGAACTGTTTTGCCGGAGTCGAGCAGCTTGCCCGGGCCGACTGCGATTACCTCGCCCTCCTGGGGCTTCTCCTTTGCGGTGTCGGGCAGCACGATGCCGCCCTTGGTGACCTCTTCGGTCCCTGTGGATTTGGCGATGATTCTGTCGCTCAGCGGTTTCAGCATATTCCGCACCTCCTATGTGGTTGATACTAGCCGCACGGCTTGGCACTCAAGAGCTAAGAGTGCTAAACCCGTAAGAGTATACGCGATATGCCCCGCCTGTTGCAAGAGGCAGTGCGGCGATGTCCGGGCGTGCGCCACGATTATGACGGGGCGTCTCGATGGTGCGGGCAGAATCGCGCAGGTGGTGTAGGGTCGAAGCAACCGCCCGTTGTCTTCCGCTCGGAGGCGGTTCCAGTCGCGGCTGCTTCACCCGTGAGTCCAGAAGTGACCGGGCGAAGCATTTGCGGCTATACTTGCTCAGATCGACATCATCGTACGGCAAATGCTTCGACCCTACAGCCCGCCTCACGATCTTGGCGCACACCCGCCATGTCGCGTGAGGTACGGTCAAAAACAAGCACACGCGGGCTGTCAGCTCGCGCTATCTGTGCGTTTCTGGCTATTCCTGGGGCCTTTTATTGGGTGGAGACTGCGACGGCCTGGATGAATCGCTCGCCTTCGAGCGTGGTAAGCCTGCCTGCCACCGTCGCGAGTGCGCCTTCCTCGACGCTGTCCTGCCAGAGGACGCCGATCCCCGCATATCGCTCGGTCTCCTCGATGTAAAACCGGCCGGAGAATGCAGCCGTCACGGTTTTCGCGCTCAGGACTATGGCAGAGGTGTCAGGCAGAGCTTTTGCCGAAGCGATGTCGGTCACTCCTTGAGCTGCCAGGATTGGACCAGAGGATGCCTGGCTCTGCATGCCGAAGCCGTTCGTCGCTCGAACAGTGAAGTAGTAGTCCTCCCCAACGTTGAGGGAAAGTCCTTCCTGGGTGACATGGGTGGCTGTGCCGACATCCGTCCATCCAACTACGCCGCCCTCGCCCGGCAGAGTGCCGATCTCATATTCGTACTTGGCGATGCCGGTCTCCGGGTCGCCGGACGACCACGATGCTCCAAGGCGCGTGAGGTCCGTCGTATATCTATAATCCGGTGTGACAACGGGCAGCGAAGGTGGGTCGCCGTCGAAGAGCACAGAATAGGTCCCGGAGCCGACCTTGTTCCACACTACGATGCCGTACCGCCCCGCCGCCGGAAGCTGGAAGAGCAAAGTCTCGGCTTCTCCTGGGCCTCCGGTGTCCGATTCCGCAATTGACTCACTTCTTGACCGGAAGTAGGTGCTCGGCAGGCCAGCGGTCGAGCCGAATACGCTCAGTCCGACGTCGGGCGTCCCGACAGTCGGCTGCACCCGTATTCCGCACGATGCCGGGCCAGCAACTTCGACATCCCACGCCCTGAGAACGTCCGAATCGCCGAACGAACGCACGTCAGCAGTGCCAGGGACGAGGTCAGCGGTATGAGTGGCCCATTCTATCGTATAGCCGCCCGGTCCGGAGTAAGCCGCGGCCTCGGGATAGAGCTTGCCGGGAGCGGCGCGGTTGCCATCTACGGCGACGAACTCAGGCCCGTCGCCTCGGGTGGCGGAGGTGGCAAAGAGAGAAGCGTAGCCGGGGTCCGAGAAGAGCATGAGGTCGTGGTCGCTGCCCTGAGCCGGCCTCAGCCCGACCGCGGACCACCCGCCTGTCTGCAGCACCGCCTCGAAGCAGTCAGGCTGGGGCGGGGTTGGCGACTGCACGGGCGAGTAGGGATCGAGCAGGGCGCCGCCGACGATTCCGTTGCGGATCACGAGCGCGTAGTCCTGATCCAGTGGGTTCCCGTTGCCCGGGACGCCGTCGGCGGCGATGTTCGCGGCCGTCACAGTCACCCAGTAAACCCCTGATGGGTTCGGCAGGTAAACACATTCCACGTTGTTCTTATAATCTCGGCTGCCTCCCACTGTCGACCAACCACTCTGAAAGACGTTTCCCAGGTAGGTGTCCGACTGGCCCGTGACCACCAGGTCGAAGTCGTTCGCCCAGGCATAGGCCCCCGGCGTGCCGGGCGCGTCCGACCACACAAGGGTGATCTTGAGCGGCTTCGCGGAATCCGCCACAGTCACCCGGTAGCGGCGGAGCTGTCCGCTCTCGGTGAGTAGATTCGCCTGGTCCTCGTAATGCGTATTTGGAGGATTGATCGAAGCTGCTATGTTCAGCCGTCCCCAGCCCTGATCGCCGTTAGGGACATGATCCAGGTAGCCGCCTCGTCCATCGGGGCCGCCTGCTATGTCGTCTGCGCCATTTATGAGGATCGCCTTGCACATCGCCGGGCTGGGGTTTGCCCCCTGGTGGGTCGGCCGCCACCACTGTCCGATCAGCGCAAGCGCCCCTGTGACCACGGGCGCGGCCATAGACGAGCCGCTCATCCACGCGTAGTCAGGGGTCTCGGGGTTGACGAGCGCCGTACACCAACCGCTGCCATAAGTGGCCGAGTAGGATGCTGCTGAAGCGACGTCCGTGCCTGGGGCAACAAGCGTTGGGGCGTAGCGTCCGTCGAGGCATGGCCCGCGGCTGCTGAAGTCGGCAACGCCGTCAATGTTGTTGGACGCTCCGCAGGTCGGCCCCAGAGGCGCCACCGGGCGGTAGTTCTCGCTCGCGCCGACTGTGATTGTGTTCTTGGACTCTTTTGGCTCCAGTATCGTGGACATGCCTGGGCCTGAGTTGCCGGTGGAGAATACGAGCGCAAGCGGCTGTGCCCCTGGCGTGGATGGGTCAGCATCCCTGACGAGGGAGTCGAAGGTGCCGCAAATGGTCGTGTAGCCCAGGCCAGGGGTATGGTTCGAGTACCAACTGTTGTTCGACACAAATGCGCCGGCCGCGTAGCTATCGCGGGTGAGCCTGGCCCAGTTGCCGTCCGGCGGGAAGAAGCTGCTGGCGACGGCGTTTTGAACGACCAGGCTGCTGGCCCGGGCGACGCCCTGGCCGTAGAGAAAGCCCTCGTCGTCAACCGTGCCGATCGCCGCCGAACCGGCGGCTATTCCTGCCACGTGCGTGCCGTGCCCCGCGATGTCGGTGTCAGGCGTGAGCGGATAGGTTATAATGCTCGCCAGCCGTCCGCGAAGGTCTAGGTGTGCTGTTGTGCTGACGTTGGTATCACAGCCCGTGTCCACGAACGCAATCGTCGAGCCGGAGCCGTCCAGCCCAACCTGATCGAGCCAAGACCTGTAGGACGGATTTGCATAAGGGATGCCGTTGACGCGATGGCCAACCACAATCTGGCAGGTGACCTCATCGTCGAGGCCGGGAGCCGGTGAGAACCTGTCCAGCCGCACGACTCTGGGCAAACGGGCGATCTTCGGGATGAGTGATGGGCCTGCGAAGAACACGGCGGTCACCGCCGGGATGCCGGGCGCGAACGGGGAGTCAAGCGTGCGAACGAACCTCGCTCCCAGCGACTTGATCTTGGCCACGGTCTCGCCGGCCGGATCGTCATAGATGACCACGGACACGTAACCGCTCTGGCCGCGGCCCGTCCCAAGCGCCTTCGCTATCTTGTAACCCGGATGGTAGAGTCCTTTCCATCTGATGAACTGCGCCCGATCGAGCACCGGCAGGCGTGCGGGATCGAGCCACACAAGATAGGTATTCTGGGGTATGTAGGTTACGATCTTGCCGCCCGCTCGCTCTATCTCATCGGTCCAATCGCGCTTGATGGGGCCGGCCATGTGAACAAGGTAGAACGTCGGCGAGCCAGGGGCTGGAGCAGCGGTGAGGTCAGGTGGGAGGCTTGGGGGGCCTGTGCGGACGTCGAACTCATGTCCCTGCAGCCCGATGACCCCCGATGACTTCTCCTCCTGGATTCGGGCTTTTGCGGCTCTCAGAGAGTTGACCGCCGCCGCAGGGACTTCCACGACCGAGAAGCCGTCGTAGTCAATCCGGCTCGCTACCTTGACCCCGGAGAGTTTTGGCAGGTCCTCAAGCGGAACCCGGAGCGTGACGGTGTTCTCTGGCACGCCCGCGAACGCAGCCGACACTGCAAGCACGGCGCTTACCAGTGCGGTGCCCCACAGACGTGGCAGTACGCCCTGTCCAGAACTTCGAAAGGCCATAGCACGAGTCCCCGGCGCGGGTTTCGGCACAGCTATTAAACTTGACGACCCTGGAGTTCGGCTTGTTCCTCCCGGATCGTCACATGAGGAATTATAGGCGTGCGGAGGCACTTGCTGGATAGCGCACACAACAGCTCAGGATTGCCTGGTGCAGTCTCGACCGGGCAACCCGTCTCACCCTTCGACAGGCTCAGGATGGCCGGGTTGTGCTAAGTTTTCTTCCTATGCTTCGGCTCGTTCTTTGGAGCCGAAGCGAACTTTCGCTCTGGCAAGTCTAAACGTAGTGGCCGGGCGCCGTCCCGGCCTGATTCTTCCTATCCTTCGGCTCGTTCTTTGGAGCCGAAGCGAACTCTCGCTCTGGCAAGTCTAAACGTAGTGGCGGGGTGCAGTTTCGGCCTGGTTCTGAGACAGCCTCCTCAGTCCCGAAAGCGTTGGCGGCGGAATATGTAGTAGTAAGGCCTGCCGAGGAGCTTTCTCGCAAGCCTGGGGAGCAGGCGGAGTTTCTCGGGAATGGGCGCGGAGAGCCAGTAGCGGATGTAGAGGGAGAGCAGGAGTCGGGTATCGTTCAGCCTGTCCACCTGGTAGTTGACATTGAGGGCGTGCAGTCGGTAGGAGGCCAGCTCCTCGGGCATGTAGATAATCGGGCGCTGACGGATGATCTTGAGCCAGGCATCGAAGTCGTCACTGGTCGTGTACCGAGGGTCGAACAGGCCGATGTCGAGCAGGGCATCCCGTCGGACGAGAACCGCAGATGCCGTGATCACGTAGTTGCCGTGGTAGAAGAGCCACAGGAAGGAGGGCCGGCGAGGTATTATGGACTGATCGAATGGAAGTCGGTGCGCATGGGAGCCAAACAGCTTCACGCGGCAGAAGACCATGCCGGCCTCCGGCGCATTCTCTAGCTCTTGCACCTGGCGCGCCAGCTTCTCCGGCGCCCAAAGGTCATCGTGGTCGAGGAAGGCGACAAATTCTGCCTCCGTGGCCTGCAGCCCCGCGTTCCGGGACCGCGCATGCCCGATGTTGCTGTCGCCCCGTATGACCTGCAGTCCCGGCAGGCCATGCACACGCGCCAGGATCGGCGCGATGTTCCTGGGGGAGGCGTCGTCAACGACGATGACCTCAAAATCCCTGAAGGTCTGCCGGGCGACCGATTCCAGCGCCTCGGTAAGATAGATCTCGTGCTGTTCCGAGCTGCAATAGACTGGGATGACCACCGCCACCGCCGGGACTTTCCTTGTCTTGCTCACGGGACTATTCTAGCCCTTTTTCCCATCGCCTGCCAGCCCGCGGGCGCGTGGCCCAGGAGGTTTCGGACGGCGCGAGGCAGAAGTGGCAGTAACAAGACAGTTCTGGGGGTAAATGGTTTGAGGCCGGCAGCGATAGCTACGTGGACGTTCGGACTTGGCGCGTGCGAAGAGGCGGTGAGAAACCTGCGGGCCGGCACGAACGCTCTTGACGCAGTCGAGCGCGGGATCAGGGTCGTCGAGGATGATCCGGAGGTCGAGTCGGTCGGCTTCGGCGGCGCTCCGAATGCGGATGGAGTGGTCGAGCTCGATGCGGCGGTGATGTGGGGGCCTGGGCGCCGATGCGGCGCGGTGGCAGGGCTTCGGGATATACGAGAGGCCATCTCGGTCGCTCGCCTGGTGATGGAGCGGACGCCGCATTGCCTGCTCGTCGGTGAGGGGGCGAGGCGGTTCGCCCTGGATCATGGGTTCGCGGCGCAGGAACTCTTGACGGAGGGCAGCAGGTCGAAGTGGGAGGAATGGAAGCGCGCAGGGGCGTGCGAGGAATCTCACGACACAATCTGTGTGCTCGGTCTGGACCTGAACGGCGACCTGTGCGCGGGTACCTCCACGAGCGGAATCAGGTACAAGCTGGCCGGCAGGGTGGGGGACACACCATTGGTCGGCTGCGGCCTCTACTGCGATAATGAAGTCGGTGCTGTGGCAGCGACCGGCCCGGGTGAGGACATTGTCCGCTACGCAATGAGCTTCCGCATCGTTGAGGAGATGCGCCGCGGCGTGGAGCCGGCCCTGGCCTGCCGGTCCACCATAGAGTGGGCGATCTTCGACGACCCGCGGCTTCGTGACAGGTTGATCGGCGTGATTGCGCTCGATCCCGCGGGCCGGTGGGGCGCTGCTGCGAGCCGGGAGGGATTCTCGGCTGCGGTCGGCGACAAGGCAGGCGTCGAGCTGGTGCCGGTTGCGCCGGTGTGAGAGTTGAAGCGTTGCTTCGGCGCGACAGGCGTGCGCCGAAGCATAGGGCACAGAGCACAGGAGATCGCGGGGTTCGATCAATGGCTGACGTGTCGCAGATGGGTGAGGGGGGCGGGCAGATCAAGAGGCAGGGGATGGGCCTCGTGCGGGACCTTTGGAGCGGGCTGCTCGATCTCGTCTATCCTCCGAAGTGCCTGGTGTGCGGAGACATGCAGCCAGAGTATTTTTGCGAGGCGTGCCGCGCCGAGATCGTCTTCATTCAGCCGCCGGTGTGCTCGCGGTGCGGTGCGCCCATCCAGGACGGCCCGTGCGCGGAGTGCTTCGGCATCGAGTACGCCTTCGACGCTGCGCGGGCCGTAGGCGTTTACGACGGCCCGCTGAGAGAGGCGATCCATCAGCTCAAATACTCTGGTCACCGCGTGCTCGCGCCGGTACTCGGGGGGCTGCTCGTGGACCATCTGCGAGGCCGCAGCGGCTTCATCCAGCGCATCGGGTGCATAGTTCCCATGCCGATCCACACGTCGCGGCGCAGGCAGCGAGGCTTCAACCAGTCGGCGCTGCTGGCCGAGCCTGTGGGCCGGGCATTTGCGCTGCCCGTCGTCGAGCGTGCCCTGATAAGAACTCATGCGACGCGGCCTCAGGTTGACCTGCCGATCGAGATGCGGCGGGAAAACGTCGAGGGCGCATTTCAGGTCGCCGGAGCGGACGCAGTCGCCGGCAGAAGCGTCCTGCTCATTGACGACGTGTTCACCACGGGAAGCACAGCAGATTCAGCAGCTCGTGCTTTGCGCGACGCTGGCGCACGCGAAATCCACGTTCTCACACTGGCCCGAAGCGTATAACTGCTGCTTGCCAGTCGCCCGGCGGTACGTAAAGAAGCCCCCGCCTGCTGTGGCGGGGGCCACTACGATCAGGCTCGATTCTACTCCCCTTTGATCGTCACGTTGGCAGCTTGCGGCCCCTTGGGGCCTTGCTCGATTTCGAACTCTACATGCTGACCCTCGTACAGGGTCTTGCGGCCAACGGCGTTGATGGCGGAGTAATGTACGAAGACATCACTGCCGTCGTCGGTTGCGATGAATCCGTAGCCCTTCGCGTCACTGAACCATTTGACGGTACCGCTTAGCAAACCCCCAACCCTCCTTCTTCCTACGTCAAGTTCAAGTCCGAGTGGGAGGCGCGGCCAGCTCGCCAGAACCTTCAACTGCACAAACTTGCACTTAAACGCTTGCGATCTTCCAGCGGTTACGTGGAACCGCCAGCCGGATTATAGCATACAAGCTCAGCTTTGTAAATGGGCAAATAGCACGCATCCGCGCGAGCCTAACTAGTGAAGCCCCAATTGCTCGACGTAATACTGTCTGTAGCTCAGAATTCGCATTCCGCGCTTTCGCGCATGGGCGAGTAGTCCGGAGATGATGGTCAACTGCGGGTCCTCGCGTATAGAGCTCCAGTCGTGGTAAGCCAGGCTGAGGACGCAGTTTTTTTCAATGGCCTCGTCAACAAGAGAGCACTGGTAGTCTCTGAACTCGTCAACATTCTGCCAGCCGCGCTCGGCCCGCCAGAGGCAGTCCTGCCAGCCGTGGACGGGGAACTCGAAGATGTCGGGGTAGCCTTGGGGTGCGTACCAGAACGGCTGAATGGATAGACTCAACGGCTGCCAATCGTGCTCGTCACGGGCGTAGGAGCGCACGAAACGGATGCCGAGCCTGTGGAGGAGGCCCAGTAGATCCGGGCGGTCCGACAGGCCCCTGTAGTAGCCGTAAGGTGTCGTGAGCCCTTGAGCCTCGATTCCGAGAGTGTCCTTCAGCACCTGCAATCCGCGCCTGACATCCCGCCGGACTCGGTCGAGCGATCCGCCGCGAAATACGGTGATCGCCTTTCCGTCGTCCTGGCAGACGGTCTTGAGCAGGCAGTGGGAGTAGGTGTGCGATTGGATGTCAAAGATATCTGGCCGCGCAGCAGCCGGCTTGAAGGCATCTACATTGTGTTCAAGCGTGCGGCCGACGGCGAAGAAGCTGCAGGGGGCGCCGAGCGCCGTGTGCAGCTCGACCGCCCTGGCCAGGAACTGCCTGGTCTCGTGCGAATACCGGGGAGGGGCCTCAACGTCGTAACCTATGAGAAGCGTGGACAACTGAACGGGCCTCCTTCCCTGCCTTCCTCAGAACATTGCAGGCTGTGCTTCGATTTCAATTCTGGCCAGCTCGTGCACGTTCTGGAAAACCTTGTGGAAGGCGTCCACATAGGCGCGGAGGGCTGGCGTGCCGTTCGGCGGGTAAATGGCCGAGTGAATCACCAGCGAGCTGGCGAGGACGCGGCGAGTGATGGGGTATTCTGCAGGATCGTAGTTCACCCGCACTTTGTACATATGGCAGCTCCAGGGGCAGCCGCCTCCGTAGCCTTCCAGCTTCTGAAAGAGCGTCTGGCCAGGCACGGGCAAGGTCTGCCAGGGGAAGGCTGATACGCCTTCTGCCTGCAGTGCCCTCATTACGCGGTCTCTGAACAAGGCGGGCTCGACTTCGACTCCGCAGGCGGAAGGGTCCAGCTTGAACCGGTAGAGGTGGTAAACGTGGGTCCTGTCCGGCGGGGTCTTCGGTGGAATGACCCCCGGTATCTGGGCCAGCTCTCGAGACAGGTACTGTGCATTCTGCACCCGCAGGTGGTTCTCCGCATCCAGACGCCGCAGTCCGCTTCTGGCCAGCGCGGCGGATATCTCTTGCGTCCGGTACATCCATCCCATGCCGTGGGCGTTATAGGTCCGCTGCTCGCCCTTGACCAACACCTCGCCGAATGTGCGGATGGACTTGGCCTTGACATACTTCGCTTCATCGTCGGTATTGAACAGGCCGCCCTCACCGCCTGCCAGGTTCTTGGTCGTGTTGAGGCTGAATGCGGCGCTCTCTCCCAGGCTGCCAACCTTCCTGGACTTGTAGGTTGCGCCGTGCGCCTGGCAGGCATCCTCGATGACCGCAAGCCCGTGCTTCCTGCCCAGCTCCAGGATCTCCTCCATGTCCGCAGGCAGGCCGTGCAAATGGACGGGGATTATGGCCTTGGTTCGCTCGGTGATTCGCTCCTTGATCGAGTCGGCCGTGACGTTGAAAGTGTCCGGGTCCACGTCCGCAAACACCGGTACCCCGTTTTGGTGAAGGATGCAGGATGCCGATGCAAGGAAGGTAAGCGCGCTGGTGATGACCTCATCGCCCGGCCCGACGCCTGCGGCGGCGACGGCCATGTGCAGCGCAGCAGTACCACTGTTGGTCGCAAGGCAGTACTTGGTTCCTATGTAATGCGACCACTCCCGCTCGAGCGACACAGTCTCCGGGGAGTCCTCTCCCCAGAGCACCCCCCGGTCGAGAACCGCCATGACGGCTGCCTTGTCGTCGTCCGTTACGTTCGGCCAGGCTTTCACCAGTCCCTCGGTGACCGCTGGCTCCCCACCGAATACTGCAAGTTTGCCCATAAGCCTCTCTCAAGCTGGCGCTGAGGTCACGCCGCCCAACAAAGCCGCAGCGCGCGGACTCCGCCCGTATCTCACTATAGTGGAGACGGGTGTCTGGGTCAACCGCGCTGTTCCCCCGCGCACGAATTGACGGCGAAAAGCACTGATTCCCGCGCCAGATTCTTCGCTGGCGCTCAGAATGACATGAGTAACGCGCGCCGGACCTCTTCACTCCGGGCGCCGCCCCGGTAATTGTACCAGTTGACTCTGGTGGGGAAGCTGGCTATAGTACGAATGAGCCGCACCAAAACGGGTCTGCGGCTGTTAGGCTTCAAAAGGAGTTCCCCGATGCGAACATGCAAAGCAATTCTCGTGACACTGTTCCTGGCCGGTCTTGTGCAGCCCGTTCTCGGCCTGCCCGATCTCGACGTGGCCTACATTTCCAGGACGCCGCGCTACGATCGCTACAATGTCTCCTATCAGTATGGCGTGGACCCGAACGACTACTGGACCGGCACGCCGTACCTGACGGCCTCCGAGCAGACGAAGCAGCGCTGGCCGAACGCGGGCCAGTCTGTGACCTTCACCGCAGTCATCAAGAACCCTGGGAATGCGGCAACCGGCGCCTTTGCCTATAAGTGGTACCTCGACGGCGTGGAGGTCAAAAACGGCGCGCTGACCTCCATCGCGGCAGGGGGGCAGACTTCCACGACCTACAACTGGACTTGGGATTCGGAGCAGAACACTCACATGATCAAGTTCGTGGCCGATCCCAGCAACTCCATCGCCGAGGATATCGAGACCAACAACTCCCGAGAGGACCCGACGAACGCGCTGACGTTCCGCTTTCACGTTTGGCAGTCGCTCTATAACTGGTTCCGGACGAATGCAAGGACTTACGCCCCGCAGATCGCGTCCTGGGACGACTGGGGCCAGCAGCAGGTGTATCACATGAACCGGATGTTCGCAGAGGCCGTCCACCCGCAAGCGCCAAACGGTATGGTGGAGCGCGTGAGGCTGGACGATATCCTCATCGAGCCTGACGGAACTCCTGACCCCGGCGGAACCCACGCCCCGGAGGATATTCAGTGGGACGGCCGCTGGGGATTCGCCAATGGCTACCTCGGCCCGCCCAACTTCTACGAGCAGAATCCCTGGGTGCTGCAGAACTACGAGGGATCGCTGATCCACGAGCTCAGCCATCAGATCGGCATGATTGATATGTACTGCCTGAACATCGAGAACGGCGCGAACCACATTGTGGCGACGATCAACCACCCCAACACCCGCGAGGGCGGCATGATGACCGGCTCGTACAACCGTTACTCCGACCATGAAGCTTACTCGCTGAACAGCGGCCTGCACAAGCGTCGAGGGTTCTTTGGGGAGTATTTGTACGATCTTCCGCTTACCTGCAAGATCCGAGTGCTGGACGCTTACTACAGGCCGCTGCCGGGCGCGACCCTCACCTTCTACCAGGACAAAGACCGCCTGTTCGACCCACCTGCCAAGTTCGTCCTTACAAGCGACTCGCAAGGCTACGCCACGCTTCCCAACCGCACCTGCTACGGCTCCTTCACGACCGCCACAGGCCACACATTGCACGACAACCCCTGGGGCCTGATTAACGTGGTTGGGACGAACGCAGTTTTCTTCGTCAAGATTGAAGCTGCGTCCCAGGTGGACTACCAGTATATGGAGATTCTGCCGTTCAACATTGCCTATTGGTCTGGGTTCACGGACTCGTTTACCTACAATTTTCAGGCGAACGTCATACCAGGGGGCAGACCCACTACGGGCAACATCAACGGTGTCAAGCTGATGTCCCAGGGCCCGGGCTACGCAGTGGGCGCGGGTGGGATCATCCTCCGGTGGAACGGCACGACATGGTCGTCGGTGTCGAGTCCTACGACGAGCAACCTGAACGCCGTTGACCAAATAGCGAGCGGCCTTGCTTGCGCCGCGGGCGACTCCGGGACGGTGCTCATTAACTCGACCGGGACGTGGGTCAAGAAGACGGTTGGATCGGCGAACTTTCGGGCCTGCGCCATAGCTTCGTCGTCCGTGATAGTTGTTGGCGGGAACAGCGGGACTCTCTACCGGAGCACCAACGGCGGCACGTCTTTTACCCCGCTCAGCGTGACCGCGAACAACATCCGGAGCATCCGGTTCCTGGACGCAAACAAGGGCATACTTGTGGGCGAGGGCCCCGTGGCCTTCTACACCACGAACGGCGGCGCGTCGTGGATAGCCGGTACCGGATACCCGGGCAACTGGATCATAGACTGCTCCTACCCGTCCGCATCGGAGGCCTGGGCCTGCAACGATGACGGCGGCATCCTCAAGAGCGCGAACGGCGGAGCGACCTGGACGAATCCGTGTGGATTCGGCTACGCCGAGCCGTGGTACGCCATTGACATGCTTCCCGGCGCAACAGGCTGGGCTGCGGGCCGAGGGCACTCGTT
>Ga0315289_10010899_pt1 | contig 12939 bp, 12 predicted proteins | sample YL17G11_40_MG_FD_203452 | JGI IMG/M metagenome (GOLD analysis project Ga0315289, IMG submission 203452) | Sediment microbial communities from Yellowstone Lake, YNP, Wyoming, USA - YL17G11_40 | ecosystem: Environmental > Aquatic > Freshwater > Lake > Sediment | place: USA: Wyoming | collected...
GACATTTACATCATTCCACGCCTACTTGTAGCCATCTTCATACTTGGCATTCTAGGCAACCTCTCTTACCTCTGGTTCCGCAAGATCAACTGGTTCCTAGACTTCCTGTTTACAGGTGGACTAGGATTCCTCGTCTTCGTCACCTTCACTGTGAGACTCATCTATCTGCTACCCTTCGTCATTAACTTGGGATTCGTTGATTGGACAGACGCAGTTCTAAACTTCATCGGAATCATCATCCTCGGAGCAATCCTCAACGTCACACACAGACTCATCGATAGCCAGCTAGACAAGCGCCTCGCACAGGGCTTCCAGGGCATGCAGAGCCAAATCTAGCGGCATTTTCATGTTGAGGCAAAAGACCTCGCAAAATAGGTGAAAATAGGAATTGAAGACTTCGCGTAAGACGCTCAGCACTTCAGGAATGTCAACTCTAGGCGTAGCAGCGCTTGTCATCATAGTCCTGATAGGCTCAGTCGTAGTGGCCGGCGTGGCCACTAACCAGATCAGCTTGACCGGCGGCACAACACCCCCGTGTGGTGCAGGAACTCAATGGAATGGCAGTGAATGTGTTGCAACAGGAGCACCACCGTCACCTGTCACAGGGGTTCTCGGCAACCCAACTTCAGCTCTCTACAGGGTCGGCGTAACCGACCTTTACGGTGCAGCATTGATCACCGCTGCCACAGGTGTGGACGTGATCTCCCAGAGTAACCTTGACACGAGACATGACAATACGGTAATGACTGCTACAGCTACGGCGGGAGCACAGGCGCTCGCTTCCGGTAACAACCTATACTTCCACGTGTACTCAACAGCAGGCAACGGATACTATGATCGCTGGTTCAGAGTGAACAATCTCCAGGTTGGAGCACCAGTTGAACTCATGACTCCAGTTTGGCATGATGCGCAGCCAATAGGCTCATGGGACTTCAGCTACACGTCTATTGGTAATGTCGAGTACCTTGCGGGTGCAACTCCATATTGGATCTTTCCAACATTCCCCATAATTCAGCGATCCACAGCCGGCAATGTGGGCTATGCAGCGCAATGGGCTGGTGCAACAACAGTTTCAGCGACAGGTGCAGCATCGACAACGTATGCCAGTGGTTTGAAGTACAATGCTACAGGGCCAACTTTCAAGATGAAGTTCGAGATCAGCACTGCCGCTGTGAGCACAAGTATCGGTCAGCCGATGCTTGTATTGACTTCCACGCTACCAAGACAATTCAGGGCACTATTCTTCATCATGTGGTTCAGCTTGAACAATACTCAGTGCATTGACAGTGACGGTCCATTCCAGAACGGCTTCCACAAAGTACCATTCAGCTCAACAGTCTACAGTGTCTACTACAAAGTCATCAACCCCGTAACCAGCACCCAGAACAGCGGTGGCAACCGCGCTGAAGAAATCAGCATGAACACTGCACCAGTCGGAGGACTTGTCTTTATCCAAGTCAAGTTCTGGTGCACTGACTTGCAATCACCGACCGATGCAGCAGGCGGCGCATCTGACAACTATCCACTACCCTACGGTGGCATGACCGCAATCGGAACAGGAATAACATTGATCGATGCTAACGGCTTCCAATACGCCGCTGCCGTACCAGCGAACGAATGCTGCTACACAAACATAGAAACCAGCGCCTAGTCACACCATAGCGCCATGAGTGTCGCCTAACCTAATGGCGTAAAGCGAAGAAGAAGTCTGAGCGAGAAAGAAAAGGCGACAATCCCCACGCTCGAAACCCGTGAAACCGCTAAAAGGCGGTAGAGGAAACGAGTCTTTTTCTCCGGCATTTTCCCTAATGAAGATTCTTGTTTGCAGCCACGGAGATTCTATCGAACGTCGTCATCTTCGGTTTCTATTACGATTTTGCGGTGAACGGTGAGCGGCGTCTAGAGCGAATCATTCTGGCTGTTTCAGAATTTGGTGGGCTGCTCGATCGTATGCTCGATGGTATGCTTGATCGGGTCCTGAATGGTTGGCAGGAGGGCAGACAGAGAACTGGTACGGGTGATGGCCGGAAGCATACGGCGCGGAAGGAGACGCATGTTGCGGACATTGAGCTTTTTCAAGCGCTAAGCCTGTTGTTCTTCTTCATGTATTTTGGTTTGAATACGGTGAACATTGAGGCGCAGTTCAACCGTTTCGTCTTCTATGGTATGCTTCTCTTAGGCTCGTTGGTGTCGTTGAATACGACGATGATTCGGCATGGCTTACCGATGCCAGGTAAGAATGTTCCAGATTGGGATGAGAACTTTCAGTGGTGGCATCTCGGCGTCATCATGGCTAGTGTAAGCGCAATCTACAGCCTTAACACTCTCTTTCTAGGACCACTATCAACCTCTTTTCCGGAGCCAATGTCAGGAACACTTGCCCCCATAGCATTTGCGTTGATTCCCCAAGTGTATGCGAACCTGATTCAACAGATATTGTGGCAAACCTTCGTAGTCGCGTTTGCGGAAGAAACATTGAAGATGGCTGTGATCTTGCCGTTCTCGCGGCGCTGGCAGCTTGAGTTCATCATGGCACCCGTAGTGATAGGAATCTGGGCAGAAGGCCACAGCGTACTCGCCTACGGAGGCGCGTTTTGGCCTCTAGTCGCAGCATTCGCAGGAGGCATCATCATCTACGCAATCATCCGCATCACGCGAAACCTACTCACAGGTGTCATCACCCACGCCGCCGTAAATTTGGTTTCTCTGTTACCCTTGATTAGTCTGTTACAAAAACTGTGACTATGGCTACCGCAGCCGTGCTCAATCCAGTTGCTCTTCTGCTAATGCCTGTTGTCTTGCTCCACCCCACTGCCAGAGCGATGATGGCACGTACATTTTCTTATTGTAGTGGGCCTAGATGAAGTCGGGTTCGGTTTTTCGGTTCATCGCTATTCTTGCGGCTGTGCTGTTGTTGGGGATTCTGTTTGTTTCGCCTTTCCAAGAAGGGTTCGGCTGGACTGTAAGTACGCAGGCAGGCACAGGCGTGTTTGTTGCAACTGGTACGTTCGTCTTCACGACGACTGATCAGTTTGGAAACGTGTTCACGACGACTTCTACAGGCACGTACCTCACAACATCCACTACTGCGACGGCTACTACTTGCCCGTCAGGCTATGTGCTTGTGGGTGGTAACTGCGTGAAACCCGGCGCAGCCTACTTGACGCTCACATTAACCGGAACAACTGTTCTGCTTGATAAGGACGGGAATACGCTTTCCACGAGCACAATTGAAATTGTGCCCGCGACTGGTGGTGCAGCCGCATCCAAGTTCGGTTTCACTCTTGACGCGACTGTGGCAGGCGTTGGGATTCAATGGGATACGTTACAGGTGATTGTGAGCATCGGCGGCGTAGTAGGTCAACCAAGCCTGACTGACCCGAATAATGCGGACATCGTCAACGATGCTGGCGTAATCAAACATGTGCAATCGAATCAGAAGGCAACCCACGTCACAGGCGACGTCACCATTGACCAATTGGTCGGTGGAAAATCTTGGGATCACGGACGCTACTTGATGCCGGCGCTTGGAGTCACCGCAACCGCCGTCGCCAAAATTTCTCCTGGCTTTTCTTATGAGCTTGCCGGAGTTCCAACCGAGACCGTTGGCATAATCACATCTCCAGTGGTCTCGCTTGCAAGCCTCAAATGGTATCAGCCACCGACGCCTACGCAGACAGGTGCACCTACACAGACAGCAAAGACCGAGATACGTGAAACGACCGGACATGGCACGGAAACGGAACCGCCGCCAGACATCACGCATACAGGAATTCCGCCGTTACCGCCAACCGGTGTGGTTGTTGTTCCTGTGCTTCCTCCAGTTTCGCCTACGACGAGTGCCATTGTGGTGGAGGCTGCTGCTAACTCCGTTCAGGCGGCTGCCGAGGAAAAGGCATTGAGAGCCTCGATGGAGCGCTCGGGGCCGTCGGTGACGTTTGAGAAACCGTTGCCTTCAGGGCCGAGAGTGTATGAAAAGATGACCGGTAAGATCGGCGGCACGGGAGCCACCTACATAAACCAGCTTCTTGGAAGCCCCTCACTGATCACGATTTGGGGCGAAGTCGGCAGCAACATCGCATTAGGATCCTCTGGCCGCCTCCCAATGCTCATAGTCTCCCTCACCCTAATGGTAGTCGCTGGAGTGTGGGTTCTGAGTGACAGAAATGCGAAGAAACGGTTCAAGCATTTGAGTGGCTGGTTTTCAAACATCTAGACAAACGTTAATACTTGCTTGCGGCGACCATACTCAATATTGATATTACATGGCTCTTAGCGGGTTTGGCGCTTGGTCCCTAGCCGCGCTGACGATCATATTTGCGGCAGGCATGTTCACTTACTTTCTGGCAATTAGGCGCGAGTCCCAGGCACAGGCTCCCCTCTATGTTACCTATGCAACGTTTGGAGCTGCACTTTCCATAGCAGCGACCTTCCTCGGCGTTCTGCTGACCATCTTCGGCTTCGGCTAGGCGGATGGTTCTCAAACATCTAGGCGAACGGTTCTAGTTGCGCAAGGGATCCGATGCCGGCAAATCGAATAGTTTCGCGTTTTGTCGTAGTCGTTCTTGCCACTCCAGAGGAACGGAGCCACTCTGCATCTCTGGATGAGCCCTAATCTCATCGTCCGTGAATCCGAAAATGTGAACCAGTTCGTGCCCAAGAACGCGCCCAGCGCGTGTCAGATTCCACGGCCAGATGAAGAAATTCTTTGTAAATGCGTTGTCATCCAAGAATGCATAGGCTATTCCATCAACCATGATGTATGACATGCTGGTGCATGCGGGATTGCTTTGACCTACTGATCGGAAGATGCCGATCGGTATGTCGTTCTCTGGGTAGAACAAGTGGGCTTTCGAGCCCCAAGAAGCCAGAGTAGTTCTTCTACAGTTATCGTCGAGTGGCATGAACTCTTCTGGTTGTGCAGCAACAATGACAAAGAAGATGCCGAGGGAATCCCACTCTTGGTTCATCCAAGTTACGGTTTCTTGGATGTGTTCCACGTTGACATTCAGGTTCGGATTCCAGAGAAAGAGAAGTGCGATGGCTATGTAGCTGTGACGCTTGAGTTGTCGCTGTAGTGCTGTGGCATTTTGTTCGAGTTGAGTGATGGTGGTCTTGCTCAGGTCAAGATCACTTTGCAGTTGTTGGTTCTGAGCTTTCAATTCGGTGTTTTCGCGTTGAAGGGTCACGTTTTGGTTATATTCGTAGATGCTGAAGATTCCCATGCCAGAAACGAGAAGAATCACGAAGATGCCGGGAACTAGACGGTTCATGCAGCCACCCCAGGATATTTCTCGACCGCTTTGACTCGAATCTTACCGTATAGTACCAAAGTAGCATCTACACCTTCACGAATACCTTCACTTCTTGACATCTGCACCGGTCTCTTCAAATAGCAGAAATTCACTCGCCTCTCTGTTTCAGGCCAAGGATTCATAGGTCTGAAGCAATTCTTTCAAGAGTGTTAGATCTTCCTCAATTTGCGGAAGATGCCTCTTTGCTCTTGAGGCTAATGCTCTAATGACGGACTCTTTCTCACCATCCTCCTTGAGGTAACTTCGTGCTCGCTTTCTCTCTAGTTGGGTTAGGATTCTGGTAAACATTCAGCCACCTCTCCGCATCTGATATAGAGCAACGCTTATATTTGTGTTGCGCTCTACCGTAGAGCGTAGCGTGGTCACTTACAGGTGTATGCGAAATGATTGGGAAAAACGGTGGCGGAAAGATTAAGGGGACAGGTGTTGTGCGTGTGTGTTTGTCGGTGCCGAAGGGGCTTCTCGGGTTCCTAGCTGATCTCTTGAAGATCTCAGGGTCTGAAATGACGGTGACGCAGGTTCTGGAGAAGGAACTGGCCTCTGTGTGTCCGGACGCGATTCTCACTGAACTGCAAGGCGCCTGGTTCAATGCGGAACGCATCCGCAAGAAGTACAATCTACCGGAACCAGAAGACTGCTAGGGCGTGGAGCAATCGTGGAACCGGAGCCTCAGGCGAAGGATATTGGCAGAATCTTCTACGAGGACGGTCAAGCGTGGACAGTTGTCTTGACGGAACCTACGCGGCTACGGCGGCTTGTATGGAAGCTTCTGGATTCAGTCGAAGTTGGCCAAGTCTCTGCAATAGCGAAGTGTGGAGGTGAATGAAACGAGCGAGAAAGAATTAGTTGAGAAGTTCAAGCAGACTATTGAATCAAACCACCCGTGCTGGAGGGTTAAGACCGAAGTACCGATTGGGCCGACAAGCAGAGCCGACGCTAGAGTAGACGAGGTCGATGAGAACGGCATCGTCCGTGCAATCGTCAGCTACGTTGAAGTCAAGGATGCAAGCGCAGACGTCAAGGAACTGCGATCCGGGTACGCTGACGCCCTTTACTACAGCGAACAGTCAGGAAGTTCAGGCTGGTTAGCCGTACCAGATGAGTGTATCAAGAAGCTCATGGAGTCCGGCCAGAAGTTCGATCCGCGTGCGCAACTCTTCAACCTTGGCACAATGGAAATCGTCCAGGTTGAATCTATCACTGAGCGGATGAGCAAAAGCAGGATGAAACGGAAGATGGAAAGCCTACTCTTTCAGGGATGGTCAGAAAACTACACGATAGAGACCACAAGCCCCCTCGCAATCACGACACCACAATACGGAGAAAACAAGGAAGACGTCCTCTTCAATTTGGGGCCCAGAATTAGAGGAACACTCAAAGAAACCGCAAAGACAATCAGTGGAACCTTATCAGAAAGCATCAAGTACAGCCTGTACGTCACGCCAGCAATCGTCGTCATCTGCAAGAAATCAGAATTGACCATGCTCAGAAAATTCGTTCCAAACAAAACTGGAGGGTCTGCCGCGCGAGAATTCTATGAAATCGCACCACCCCGAAAGTTCGCGTTCGTTGTTCACTGCCTAAACCAACGCTTGACAAAAGAAATCGTTGAAAACCTGCTAAGGCAGGCAGGCCAGTTTGCCGGTTTGGGAGATTCACACTCGGACGCGTTACATGGCAGGTTTAACTTGGTCCAGAACTGAATCATGCGTGAACGTTCAGGCCGTAACCCGGCAAGACCGAACCAACTAACCTATTCCGAGAGTGACGGCCTATCCCGTCCCGCGACACCCTGCGCTGTCGTGCCCTAAACTGTCTCGCGCCCCGCTGGCCCTACCCACTCCTACCCCGAGCTTTCCAATCCAACCCAACAGTGACACTCCACGCCGACACGAGCCTATTTGGGCCAATCCGTGATGTTTCACGCCTCGCCACTCCATGCCACACCTATCCATTCCAAGAGTGCGACCCCAGAGGATAAGGGCACTATTCAGCTTGCGAGAAGATACTACCGAGCCGAGCAACAGGTTAATACCGTGTCTGAGTCGTCATCTATGGAGGCTTGACTGTCTTGGAGAGGGTCTTCACGGTTGTTTTGGCGGAAGAGGAGGAGGGTGGTTACTCGGTTCAATGCGTCGAGCTTCCTGGAGCGATCAGTCAAGGTGAGACGAGGGAAGAGGCGCTTGCGAATATTAGGGAGGCAATCGAACTCGTCTTGGAAGAGCTTGAGTCCCGCGTTGTCTGCCTACCTGAAAACTGTAGGAAAGAAACGGTGATTGTTTAAGCGTCTGCCTACGAATCTGCGTTGGCAAGAAGTCGCTAATGTTCTGAAGAAACTAGAGTATGCGCCGACGAGACAGAGGGGTTCACATTTGGTTCTGGCGAACAAGCAGGGGAAGATCGTTACAGTGGTCATGAAGAGTCCGGTGAAACACGGTACGTTGGAGAAGATTCTTGATACGATTGGACTCACAAAAGAGAAGTTCCTTGAAATGCTCTGAGGAAGGATGATTCGAGATGAGGTACAAGCTGCGTTATGTTCTGAAGAAGTTGCTTCCATGTAAGCGGTGCTTCAAGCTCACGATGGAGTTTGTTGCGGGTCGAGCTTTCGGCGTTTGCTCTAACTGTGGTTGCATGATTCGTTGGGAGCGCTACGCATCTTTTCTGCATAGGAATCCAGAAGTTAAGGGATGGTATGAACTGACGAGACGAGAGAGTTTGGGTCATTTCAAGAGTTCAGAGATGGGACTCATCAAAGAGATCGCATGGGAAGACCGTGAGCTTCTCAAGATGTTGGCGACGAATGGGCGGTACAAGCCGAAGCGAGAGTAAGCTATCTGATAGGGAATTCGCGGCATTTTCTTCTTGCGGTCTGTCTGAGCTGACCGATGGTAGGAGGGCGAGATTGCCCCCTCAGAGGGCAGAGTTTAGCGGCTCCTAATCTCTGTGTGGGATGGAGGGACTGGCCTGGCCTGTAAGGGCGGTCGGCTCTGCCCTCGCTAACTCTTATGAAGCGGCGGTTCGCGTATTTTGTTAGATAATCTAAAGGCACAAATAGCCCCTTTGAATATAGCCGATGGTGCGATGAGGGCGAGGAGGATGCGAACCCCGCAAGGGGATGACTAATCGCAAGATTAGTCTCAACTCGCCCCAAGCATTTTCTGTTTTGACTAGCTGGTGTGGGCTGGTGTGGGCCCGGCGGGATTTGAACCCGCGTCGAGGGGATGCGAATCCCCCATGCTCATCCGGACTACACTACAGGCCCACTGACGTATCCGGCTTCAATTCATGTTTAAGCATTGGCAGGGAATAGCTGTGTGTGCAACATTTTCAATAGTGAGGGATGGGTGCTTGGGCGATTTCAAGTCCACCTGTGTCGGGATCCTTGCAGGTGTAGGTGTGTTCGTGCTTGCGAGTGTCTTACTCACCAACTATTTGACGTGGCTCATTCCGCATCCTCAGGGGATGCCGCTGGATTGGTTGGCCAGTGCGATAGGTATGACAAGCATCACGTTGACTGCAACTTTGGCTGCTGCCGTTTTCGGAATGGCGGTAGGCGTTTTCGCATTCATTAGAACCCGATAGTTTCGGTTCGCCGGCACTCGGAAGAGCAAAGCTGTTCGTGGGCCTATTTTCTTTTTAGAGGTAGCAAGGCTTGGGTCGTTTCACGCTCGTCCTAGGTACGTTGCTCATAGCTGTTTTTATTGTGCCTCTCATCTCGGCTCTTGCGGGTGGTCCTGCATTTGGCATGGAGCGTCAGGTCTCTGAGGATGTTGCGATTGTGATTCCGCCTGATACTGATCCGAATGTGCCTCGGGGGAGTCTTGATTTTGTGGATTCTAGTGTTTCTGGTGGTTCGGGGGGCTGTGAGGCGTATGCGGTTGGGGTTCCTGGACAATACGAGGACTCTACACGTTTCGATCCTACTGTGAAGCAGACTGCCTACATGCAGTGTATATTGGCTAATAATGTGATTTTTACGCGGAAGTTTGCTGGATACACAATCAGCTACATCTACTTCCGTGAGCCGTTTCAGATACTTGCTTCTCTAGACAATAGTAATCCTATGGTCTACAGTGGCGGGGGATACAGCGGTCCCGAGTTGAGACTTGTTAACTTCGGTGGTGATCGACTGATATGGCTGAAGGATTCAAATGGCTGCATTGTGAGTTCTGCGCCAAAGAGTTGGGCTAATCGGGATATCTCAACAAGCTGTCCGTATCCGGGGATTCCAAGCGGAATCAGTTTCCCCGTTCCTATCTCAAATGCTCAATTCTGGAGGCTGGTCATGGGTGACATGTATAACAACTGGTATTGTAACGTGCCCACTGGGTCAAGTCTCACTTCGGAGGAAGCAGCGACTTGCGGACGGTTCGCAACTGCTGAAGAGTTTTTGCTGTACTATTACGAACATGGCTCGGACTACTTAGGCCCGATTTGGACGCAGTATGGCATATACGTTGAGAACGAGAAGTTTGGATACACATACACGAAGGAGAAGGTGGCCGCATCATGTGGTGGCCTCTGGCTTCCGAACTATAAGCCGTTCGGATGTGAGTACATCCGCCAACACTATGAGACGCGGTTTGAATCTTTCTCGAATCCGCCGCAAATGGATGCGGAAATGTTGTCCACTTGGGTTTGGGACCCGAAAGCAGAACTTCTCTACAGCTATCCAACCGACCCGACTGGAACAACTGTAACCTATACTGTTCAGGAGGCACGTCACGCAGCTTGTGCTCAGTCATGCAGTATTGCAGGAAAGTATGGCACTTGTATAGGGCAAATAGGTCCGCGCGTTTGTCAACCTAAGTGGGATCCTCCCGGAACCGTGTATGATGACAATCGGGTTGGTACTTGGAATTTTCGCACTGAATCATACGGTGGAACCATTGAAATCATTGGGCCGACTGTGACTCGGATTCACATTAACAAGTGGCATTACGTCTACTGCGGTTCGGGCTGGAATTGGGTCGAGTACGGTCATTTGTGTCCAGTCGGCGAATCTTCGCCCGGTGTCATCTATGAAGCGATGACTGCGGCTGAGTGGTCACTCGTTTCAGGATATTGGGCAGAACTGGCTGCTGCTGACCGCATGGCAGACATGGCGTTATTCGCATTCTACACGAATCAATGGAACGGGTACATGACGCAGGCACGCTTAGACATGTTCAAACAATACATTGCGACGGGGAACGTGAATGCTTTCGCTGCTGCGACCTGCAAATATTGTCCAGACAAGGGTGGAGATCCTGCGGATTATGGGTGGACTGGCACATACAATCGCCTTGTGGAGCAGTGGGGTGTTCATGGTGATCCGACGGGAGCGTGGATTGTTGAGCCGAACCATTGGGACCCCGAAGGCTGTGGTGAGACAGATCATCCGATTTGGACTAATCAGCCGTCGCTCTGTCAGATGATGCAGTGGAAGTATGGTGGATTCTACTGTTGGACTGCAACAATGCGTCATGCTTCGGGGTTCCGAGCAGACATAGGTCCACTTCAGCCTGATTGGACTAGCTACTTGGCGCTGACGAAAGGCGCACTTTGCAGTATTGACAGAATCGAATGCTACAACCCAATACCGCCATCAGTACGGGGTAAGTCGTTGGTAAATGCGGAGGCTGTTGATCTCGAACGAAGAGAAGCTGCAATGAGCCGTTCCGACATTGAGTACAAGTTCTATGATCAAAACGGAAAGTCGATCTCGATCTACGAGTATGGACAATTGGCAGCGTGTAAGAGTGGAGGATGCACGGCTGAAAGGATTCTTCCAGCGGGAGCTAAAGTGACCGAAGTTCCAGCGGGATCGCATTGCGAATCAAATTGTGGTACAAAAGATGCGAAGTGGGTGACGGACACGGTGGACCGTATCACCTACAGCTTGCTTGATCGTTTGCGCGGTGTGACAATCTTCGATTTCGGCGGAGACTATTGTGGAGTCACAACCACGAACCCCGTGAAGTTCGTGTGCATAGCACCTGCTTCGGGATACTGGATTCCAACTGGACGACAGAATGCGTTGATGTCAATTGGATCTTCTGGTTGGCTGTTCATTGATGATCTATGGTTCGTGTACCTTGGCTGCGTGGGCGTTTTCCTTGCGGTGTTGATTGTCAAGCGGCGTGTCAAGCGTCGTGGTGGCGGTTGGCAATCGGCAGTGAAGCATACCTAACTTGAGGATCCCAGATTGAAATGGTATCTGGATAGGCGTCAAACTGGAGTGAAGTAGGTGTGTCTTTTTTTCAGACTTTTCGACCTAAACCATTACTCTTGGTACTTCTAGTTCTGGTATTCACTCTCTATCCGGCCCTAGAGCCAACACTAGATTCTTCTCAAAGCTTTGAGAAAACTCCAAGTCTACCCATAATTCCAACTCGTCATGAAGGCAACGATCCTATATCGACGTTTTGGAATTGGTTACAAGGAGTCTTTCATCAATCAAGGAACTTCTTTCAGGAGTATGTAGGACATGTGCGTCCTGCTTGGGCGGTTTCATCGGGCCCAAAAAGTTTCGGCACCTTTGCGACTGTTGCATACGGTACGGTAGATTGGGCTAACTCTGCTAATGCGGCATCAAGCGATAATGGGTACGCATCTGCCGTACTCGCTAACACCAAAACTTCATATTACCTTAAGGCGACAAATGCAGGATTCGCTATTCCAACAGGCGCCACAATTAACGGCATCTATGCAGAATTTGAACGTAAAAAAGCCGAAGGCTATTTGGGAACGATTGTTGACGCAAGTATCAAGATAGTGAAGGGTGGCGTTATAGGGGGAACAGATCAGTCAGCCGGAGCTGGATGGCCTGCTGCTGACGCTTACGCAGGATATGGTGGAGCCACTGCTCTCTGGGGGCTCACGTGGACACCTGCTGACATAAACGCCGCAACATTCGGATTCGCTATCGCGTGTTACTCTTCCAATCTTAATACGGCAAATGTTGACCACATGCGTATCACTGTCTACTACACTTCGACTGTCACGATCACTTTTGCTCTTAGCGGTGTCAACAATGATGCAACAGGCACAATCATTGCCATAGATGGTACAAACTATGTCTATGCGGATTTTCCGAAGGCTTTCTCATGGACTATTGCTTCGACAAAATCTGTGGCGGCAACAGATCCAGTTCCAGCCGGTACAGGTAAGCAGTATGATTGGACGCAGTGGACGAATGGTGACGGATTGTCAGGTGCATCTGGAACCTACACTGTTCCATCTTCTGCGATAACCGTTACAGCGGTTTACGCTACACAATGGTATTTGACTGTCACAAGCACTTATGGTTCACCGACCGGACAAGGCTGGTACACTAGCGGCAACAGTGCTTCATCAACTGTGACATCGCCTGTGTCTGGTGGGTCAGGGGTCCAGTATGTTTGTACTGGTTGGACTGGGACAGGCAGTGCGCCTGCAAGTGGCTCAGGTGCAGACACGGGGTTATTCACGATGTCTGCGGTTTCGTCGGTGACTTGGAGTTGGAAGACTCAATATCAGGTCACATTCACAAGTAGTGGAATCGGTGCTGACACTGCTGGGGCAGTTGTCACCTTGAATGGCACAGCCAAAACTCAGGCTCAACTACCTTCCACCGCCTGGTGGAACTCGACTTCATCAA
>Ga0315289_10010901_pt1 | contig 12938 bp, 9 predicted proteins | sample YL17G11_40_MG_FD_203452 | JGI IMG/M metagenome (GOLD analysis project Ga0315289, IMG submission 203452) | Sediment microbial communities from Yellowstone Lake, YNP, Wyoming, USA - YL17G11_40 | ecosystem: Environmental > Aquatic > Freshwater > Lake > Sediment | place: USA: Wyoming | collected...
CTACGGATTCCGCAAGAGATATCGAAATCTCAGGTGTAAATGGTTTACTAGTTTCGGCTGACAAAGGTATCGTTATCAGTAGCCTAGCTGGTCTGTTGTCTCCAAATGTTAAAGTTTCGGATGCTGCGGATCAAACTAAGTTTAGTGAAACCACTTACAAACATGGAATTTCGTTACTTGCATCAACTACAGATACTCCAATATCTGTTTTAGGTTTTGATAAAACAGTTTACGCTAGTGAAATTATCGAATATCAACTAGTAGATAATGTTACTACATCGAGTATCAGAACTGGTAGAATTTATGTAGCTGCTGCTCAAGGTTCCGCTACTATCTCTGATCAGTATGTAGAAACAGCAAGTGTAGGTGTAAGTTGGAATGTAGGTGTTGCAGGAAACAATGTATCGGTTAAGTATACAACCGGTGCTGATGATGCTGTAATGCATGCTCAAGTGATTAAATTCATGGTAGGGCCAACTGTAGCTCCTTTTATGAGCACAATTCCAGCGGATGGAGTTGAAATTATCCCAGCGGATGGAGTTGAAATTATCCCCGCTACTTAAAAAATAAATAGTTACTATTTAGGCGGGGTATGAGTAATCATACCCCGTTTTTTAATTTAAATTGTTATATTATTTATAGATACATTTTACATTAAGGGAGATATTTGTGGCTAAAAATATTAAACAAACAGTCAAAATAAATGGAAACACTTTATTTTCTCGTGGATGGGCTACTAAAGAAAATGTTGAATGTTTAAAAAAAGCTATAGAAAACCCAACAACACAGAATAAAAAAGAGTTTTTTAGTTTAATTCCTGATGAATATAAAGTTCAATTCAACCAAATAGGTATAACGCTGCCAACTGAAACTATAGATATTACCTTAACGTTAGGTGACTTTTTATTCGATATAATTGTTGAGTCCATACCTAAACCAACGGCACCTTTAAAGTTAGCTGCATATAATAAAGGTATAGGTGATTTAGCAGAAAGATTACTCGCTCCTGAATTTGAACTTACTGAATCTGAGCTTGAGGCAGTTAGAAAAGTAATGGATGATGATGTACTTTGGAGTAAGGTAAAAGTTGATGCGGAAATAAATGGTGGGAAAACTCTAGCATTATCCCAGGCAGGTATTTCTATTTTTGACAAAGTAGTTCAAGGGGCTGTTAATATTTTTGTACCCCCTGAAGAAAAAATAGAAATGATAGAAGAAAAAATAGAAGAAAAAACCACGCCAAAACGTGGTAGGAAAAAGAAAATTTAATACCTATTTAACACGTATTAACCATACAACTTCTAGATAAGATGGCTCATTATTTACCGCAGTAGGTGATGCATTACCTAATGTTACTGTTGTCTTATGTAAGTGATCACCCACAAAACTTGTAGTTCCAGAAAATGCATTTACTGTATGGTCATGACTACCGTCAAAATTGGTTAGTGAACTCAACCCAAGAGTTGAAGGGTGATCTCCACGAGCAGCACCACTACCGCTAGCAGCAGTGCCGTTACCGTAAGATGTAATATTATGTTGGTGAGGACCTGATGCATTTATAACATGAGTGTGGGTCATCATGTGAGAATGATCGCCATCAACCGTAGATGTAAAAGTACCACTTAGAGATGGGATATTAGAAGCGGCTAATGTAACTGTGTTACCCCCACCAGTATTTCCACTAGTCGTAGAACCTTTCAAATATCTATTTGTCATATTCGGTAATATTTTACCAGCTAATGGAGACCCTTGTCCTGAAGGTACAGTAGACCCGTCAGCTCGCATAAATCCGTTTTTTATCACCCCTGATGCCGGAGGTTGCCAAGATCCAGTAACAGATGGCATAATAGCTACCATACCACCAATCGGAACTTGTCCTACAAAAACATCAGATGCCTTTTCAGCAAAAACAGCACTACTAACACAAAAAGATAATAATAAATTTACAAAAAACTTCATATGAACCTCACCAATTAAAAATAAATAGACCACCCAACAATGTCATCTATGTATACCAATGTATACATTTTACTTCCAATATTACACTCAAAATCCTCTGCATTTCCTCTAATATTTTTTCCATTCCTCGCCAAAATACAAGAATTTATATCAAAGCTACTTTTAGCATCAACAACAATCAAAGAATCTCCAGATATTGGTGATGATGGTAATGTTAAGGTTATTGGAGCTGCTTGTGTATCAACTAAAGCTTTATCATTAACATATACTAGTGAATCTGAATTTACTGAATGTGTAGTCCATGCTCTATCTGGAACATATTGTGAAAGGTTTGATGTTGCATAGGTTAGAATAACGGTTTTATCTGAACCAAGAATACCTACTAATGAAGGTACACTTGTTTTTAGTTTAACTTGAGTTGTATTTGAAACAAAATAATCACCATGATTTAAGTATTCGTAATCACCATCTATATTTTTTAATTTAAATGATAACTCTGGAACTACTCCAAGGTTATGGGATAATGGAAGAATACCATCCAAATCCTCAGTTAAGATTTCTAAAGTCCTCGCTTTAGCTGGTTTACTGTAACCAGTTTGATGACCGTTAAACAATTTAACTGCAACACTATAAGTTGACGGGTATGCTGTTAAATCAAACCAAACATTATTTAAATCTGTGTTAACTACAACACCGTAGATAGGATATTCTTGATGTCCGTTACTTATCCAAAAATCCCAACGCTGTGATTCAGGAGTAAGTGTACGGCTATGTGCCAATTTAGAACAAAAAATAGTGTGCTTATCACCATCCTCGAAACAAAAATCCTTACTATAAAAAACCTCATCAACTCTACCTGAGTAGAAAACATTAGTTACTGGGCTATATCCAATTTTAAAACCACTAGACATTGGATATAATGGCGCAGTTAATGTATGTGTTATAGTATTTTTATAATCTATGTTTACGATAAATTTAGTTGTTGTTGAATCATAAGACACAACTAAATGATGCCAGCCAGATGCCAATATGTCAGAATAAGAAACTACTTCCTCTGTAGCACCATCACTAGTGCAGGTTAATGTTAGAGAACCAGCAACACACTCTAGCTTCCAAGATTTGTCAGCTAATTCCCAATGTGAGAAAAATGTTTGATTTGTAAAATCACAGTTAAACCAACCACCAACTGTAAAACTGTTTCCGGTAGTGAAAAATAGATCATCAGACATTAAATATTGATTAGTTCCATTTAAGGTAATGCAAGAATCAGCAACTCCTAAAATACCAACCCCTAATACAATAGCATCTCCCACAAGGGATAAGGTATTACCTAATGCACTATTATCGGAAGCACTAGTTAAGTTGTACCAACTTGTACTAGCCAAGTACGATGAATAAAAACTACTGCTACTTAAATTATGTCCTGCAAAAGTTTGATCAACATCCCCAATATTTCCAATTGTAGTATAATCTCTAGAATATTCTAATGACGCATCTGCACCTAATGCAATTGAGTGTAGCTTAGAAGGGTTATTTACATAGGTAGCCGCTTCTGAGAGTTTTTTATAAATAGAAGTTATAAAAACATACCTATTGGCGTTTATAAATTCAGGAGGTGTTGTCAAGTGTACTAAATTGCTACCGGTAACAATATAAGCCTCTATTGCTGTATCAGTTGGAATAATAGGAGCCGTAGATAAACTTGCCAAGTCTATGTAGAGATAATAGTTAACTGAATCAGAAATACTAGATGTATCATATGTAATATTGGCGGCATAATCATTTAGAACATTGCCTGATCCATCGTATGTTACAAGAATCCTACCATCTGATAATGCAAGATACCCACCAGCAATTGTAAGAGTATTCCCACTAACATTTATTGCTGTAAAATCTTTAAGATTAGCGACAATACCACCACTAGTTGTGTAATTTGTAATCCGATCATTTTTTATAACATCAGAATCCGCACCGTAAGTTTTAAAATTAAAACCACCTAAAGATTTTAATACTATGTCACCTACCGGAATACCTTTTAAGTAAGAAACGGTAAGACCTGCATCTTCTAAATCAAAATCAGGATTTGCACCAGATGGAATAGCTGGGGAAAATCTGGTATCTATTGCATTAATGTCAGAACGATATGTAGCTACCATTCTTACATAATCATCAGCGGAAACATTTGGTCTTTTAAATGCCTCACCATTAGTTAAAATAGTGCCGCCAAATGTGCCGCCAAATTCAGATGAACTTAAAAAATTAATGTAAGATCCACTATATGTTTTTAATGTAAAATCGTAAGGAGGGATACTATCGGTAGAGCCATCCGTATTAACTATTTTATTAGACTCAAAATGAAGATACCCATCTGCATTTGCTCTTGTTGCATGCATAGATAAGGATTTGCTTACACCGACCTGCGGGATAAACCAATCCCCACTTGTAGTTGTCTTATCATAGAGGAAAAATTTTCTTTCAGAACTTGGAGATATATTAGCTAAAGGTGTACCATTAAAATTATTAACGGAGATGTCACCAGTAGATTGGTTTTGGATTACAAAATATCTACCCTTTTTTAAAGAACTAGCATCGGGCAGGTTAACTTGACCAATCGCACCTGTGAATCTTAAATAAGTTTTAGATCCTATGTCTAGTATATATGGACCACTAGATGTGGTTATTGTTTCACATTGTTGTATTAACGCACCTTGAGAAAATGATGCCACCAAAACCCCCTATTCTATTTAAATTCCATTGTGTCTATTTCGTATATCGTCATCTTATCCCATATCTGTATCTGTTCTGGGCTGTATGAAACAGAAAAAGGTTTAACAATTTTTTGCAGATCTGGTAGTAGTTTTTCTAACTCATCATATTTGTCTGCGTCAACAATAGCTAGAGAAACATGAGGTTTGAATGAAAATTTTTGTGTTGTATCCATTAATTCATCTATAAATTTTATAAACTTTAAAACCTTAGATTCATTTTCTACTTTTAAATGCCAACAAATATATGCGTAAGGGGTTGAAGATCCCTTTAACACAATAATGTCATCGGTTTTTACTTTTGTTGAACATAATGGACCAGCTAGTTTAATTTTATGCTTTTGATCAGCATCCGGTGGCGGTATATAAGCTATAGAAAAATGAGGCCAATCGGCTACCGTAGGCTTAACTTCAATACCTTTTTTATGCAAAAACTCTTTAATTGATAAATATGCTTTTTTGTAGTTTCTCGGTGGAAAATCCCATGCCACAAGCTGACTTGAACTAGCTACTATTCTAATAAAATCTTTAAGGAAATCTTTCTTAGATTTAAGAGATATATCATAAAGTGCTGATTTTATTATATCTTTTTTATTCATAATTAAAATATTTGCCTTTCTAAAGTTCTAACTATAGATATCCGATAATAAAGATATAACAAAGGGAGGATTGATTTTTATGGGGAATATCCACAATTATGAAAAACAAAGCATGGCTCTTCAAGAGGATTATGAATCTTTACTAGGATTGCCTTTACTAGAAAAAGAAACCCAAGAAGATCGATCAAAAAAATTAGAAGAAATTCTAAATAAATCAGAAACTTTAAAAAGTTTAATTATTTTAACTAAAATAGCTCAAGCGGTACATGATCTTCCGTTTGGGGGTAGTATAGCACTTCCTTGGTGTCGAGAATCTTTCCCCGAACTTGATCAAGCAATGAAAGAGTGGGAGAAAACACAAAATAAATAGGAGGAAAAAAATGGAAGAATATAGGAAGTACACAGATTATGATGATAACGAATACGAATTACAACCGCATGAAAGCAAAAAAGGAGATCGTGCGTGTATAGGTTGTGCGTTTATTTTTGGAAACAGTGAAGCCTGTAGAATGGCAAAATCTTGTACTCCAGAAGATAAATACAGAAATCGTTTATTAAAAGGACGATATGTGTGGGTACAAACATCATGGGGATGCTGCAAAAGTAAAAAAGATTAGAATAAATTATTTTCTCCAATAAAATTACTTATACCATCATCTATTTTTAAAGTAGATTCCATTTTCTTACCTAATGAAAACCAGTTACAATTTTGATGATAATAAGTCAAAGATAATGCCGCTAATTCTGATGACATTCTTTTTGACAAAACTAAAAGAGATTTGTGAGATACTGATAGATTATGAATCTTATTAGCTTTTTTCTTAACTTGTATATTTTTATAATTACTATCAATAAATGTCATAATACCATAGTTTGTGTGTATAGTATTTATCAACTTTTCATTATGTTTGTCCCACATCCACTCAGGTATTACATAATATAGCATATTTGGTGTTGCTGAATTAGCTATATATTTATTATCTAAATACTCCTTGGCATCAGATGGTGTTTTAAAAGTCCTTACTGGAGTACCACCAACCATAGCAACAAAATAGTCATGCTTATTAATAATATTAAATGTAATATTTTGTTTAGTTCCTACATCGGGACTATCCCATATAATAGGCATTGGATCATATATAAGATGTTTTGGTTTCTTTGAATCAGATAAAAAGTCTTTTAAACTAGTCTTTACTTCAAACTCAAATAAAAGTTTACCATCTGACGTTAAAACATCTGCCAAACAACCAGCTACTGTACCAACCTCTGTTGCAAGATAAGGCATCTGTTTGTAGTATCGACAATAGGATAAAAGTGCTACTTTTGCTGTGCTACTTTCACTCATCTTAATCCACCATTTAACTTAAATTATCCCATATGTTCCAAATTCTATCCCACCTATAGTTACCATCAATTACAGCATTATTACTTCTCATAGCTGACTCCATCCAGTTTTCTTTATTGTGGTAGAGATTAACTATTTTGGCATAGTATTCTTCCCTAGCCGTTTTCGAATAAGGGAAGTGCATAACCCTATGCCCATAATCACCTACTGTAGTTTGAAGAGCACCTTCATTTGAGCATAAAATAGGTGTGTATGATAATTGTGCTTCTCTTGCTGTTAACATATAGGTTTCATGGAAGGAACTAGGATAAAATAACATCCAAGCTTTTCTCCACTCTTTACTTAGCTCTATTTGATTAACCCTATCATGAAAGATAACGTGATCTTTAAGCGATTCAATTTGACGCTGCATAGCTTCAATGCTCTCTATTTCTTTTGCATTTCCTCTATGTTTTGCAGCACTAATCCAGTTATGGTACCCATAAAAAATATGAAGTTTTAAATCAGGACAGCGATCTAATACAAATGGAAGTAAGTAAAGAACGTTATCGAGACCACGATCTAAACTTGATGACCAATGGAGCCTACCCCATTCCATCTGTTTAAGTTTGTCTTCAAAACTAAAGCCATCAAACCACTCATAGTTAATACCATTTGGAATAATTTCAATCTTAGATTCAGGTAAACTATGATGCTCCGATACAAACTTTTTATGCCAAGGACTCAGGCATATAAATTTATCCACACGTTTACGATGATAATCTGATATTGGTTTACCACTTAAAAGCCAAATATCATGAATGTGAACAAAAACTTTTTTAGCTTTAAGTCTACTATCAATACAATTTAGATTCCTAGATCCGATAAAAATATCAAAGTATTCTTCTTCGGGTTTGAATTGATCCCAAGGAACTAGTGTAACTCCGTATTGCTCTTTAGCTTGGTCCGGATGGCAGTATAATGTAACATCATGACCAGCCGCTGCCGCAGCTTCCGCTAAACACCCTTCAACATACTCAGAGCCACCGATACCAGATCCACCAGATCTATAATTATTTAAATCCCAGGATTCCCATGCTTGGCCTGTCCAAATCCCAATACGCTTTTTCTTGCCCCACCTTTTTCTGGTAAGGTTGTTGTTATATTGATCTTCTTTGTGATGTAGGTCATAATTTTGATCTTCAGAAAATTTACGTGTTTTCCCACCAAAATGAAAACACATAGCAGTATCTAACCAGTAACTTAGGTAACCAAACCTCTCAGCACGTTTGCAATAATCAAGATCTTCCCCGCCATTCTTAAATAAAGTGTTAAGATTTCCCACATCCTTAACAACTTTTTTAGGTACTAATGTGCAGTAAAAAGCACAAAAAGGAGAGCTGATTAATAAATTAGTTGGTTTACTATTTGATAAAAAACCATCTCCTAGAGAATCAATTTCATCTTCGGTAAAATCAGATATTTTCATATTTGGTATTAAAGATTTACCAGACAGACAAGTTAACTCATCATTATGTAGCCAACTTTTGTCACAGTTACTATATGGATTGATAATGCTATTGTCACCGTTTTCTATAGATTTTTCTACCATCCTCGATAAGCATTCTTTACTAAGAATAGTATCATCATTAAGTAGCAAATAGTGCGTAGTTCTTGGGTCAGAATTATTTAATGCAAGATTATTAGCTTCTGAAAATGAAAGACGGTGTGGGTGTTTTATCAATCTTAGATTGGTATGTTCCTTAAATATAGGAGAAACATCGGAAGGGTTTATATCGCTAGAAGATACCACAAGTACATCAACGGATATGCCTTTGGATTGTAATGCAGATTTAATTGATAATTCAAGATAATCAACACGATTTGAGTAGTGAGGAATTATAACCTGAACAAAAGCATCGGATACTGTTTTACTGCTTACCAAATTTAAAAATTTAGATATTTGATTATGTGGGTGTAAGTATTTAAAGGCTACGTCATAACCAGATATTCCCATTCTATTACATAAATCAGGATTATCTTTTAATGTGAAAATAGCGTTAAGCCAATCTTCTTTAGTTTCAGCAATTAAAGCATTTTCACCATGCTTTACATACTTAAGATACGCTGGCAAAGGGGATACGATACACGGTTTTTTCCTAGACCAAGCTAAAGCTAATCTGTTAACGCTTTTTGCTGGCTGAAGTTTTGTTCTAGCAGGTAGTAGGATAACATCACAGCTATCGATAAATTCATGTATTTTTTTATAATCGTAAGGTACTGAAGCACATGGGTATTCATGACATGTTTTTAAAGTAGCTCCCGATAATTCTAACTCTTCTCTAAATATTTCTACAAGACCAGAACTGCCACCGTATCCAAACCAACCAAATACTGTCATACCTTCTCCGCATTACTAAGGATTCGACCAAACCAAATTACCACCACTAACCGCTAAACATTGACCAGATGATCCATCCTGAGATGGTAGTGTCCAAACTTTACTAGATGTAATATTTGCCGGTGCTTTAAATCCAACATAATTAGAATTGTCGGAATCTGCAAGACGAAACTCTGTTTGAGATCCCATTTCCAAAACCCCATTCATTGTATCACCATCTACTCTTAAAAATATATTAGGATCTGGTGCCAATCCCGTTATACCTGCCATACCGGTAACACCACGTGGACCTATGGAACCTGTTGAACCTACTACTCCCATATTTCCGGTAACACCTTGCACCCCTGTCACACCAGGACTATCCCCGTATTTTGGAGTAGTTTCAGTAGATAGTAAACCAGGAAACGGAATTCTATGTGCTGAGAAAAAAGAAGCACCACCTATAAATAAGTAGTCACCTGTAGTTAAATCCCCCATGTAGCTCCATAGTCTGAGAAAACGAAGAGAAAAAATTTCAGGTAAAGTAGAAGATTCATTCCAAACCTTATGCCATGTTCTATTGACTACGTTTAATGCCGCAAGATTTGTAATAACTTGGCTGGTGTCACTATCAAGTACGGTAAAATTACCACCTACATATAGATAACCGTCATCACCAAACACAACAACATTAGTGTAACCAGAATCTACACTAATAATTTCCCAGAATGAGCCAAAAGATACCGGAAGCACAGCAACACCACTAGCTGTATCACTAGTAATCCTACTTACAGCCGCATATAAATTATCTTCGCTTGAATCGTAAACAAATGACCTCAAATTAAAACCATCGAACATTTCAGTATTAGAAGTTTTTGCCCATGTAGTTATGGCAGGAGTAATAGATAGAGCCGCTGTCTTAATTAAAGGATCGCCAGAAACTTCTGTAAATGTGCCACCTACTGCAATATAGTTTCTAGTATTGGCCACGGCTACTGCGGATACAAATTCATCGTAACCACTTGTCCCAAAATCACCATGAGAGTGCCAAGTATTATTTGCTGTGTCGTATCTTGCAAATTTAACAACATCAGTACCACTTATTTGTCTAAAAAAACCACCTATGTATAAATCTTGACCGTTATTAGATAGAGCCATTGTAGTGACACTACGGAATCCACTATTAGAGTTAGTACCAAATGCATGCAAAAATTCTGGATTAGCAAGGTCCCACCAGTATATATTTGGCATAGCACCACTTATATACAAAACATCACGATTAATGTCATATAAAAGTGTTTCGATACCTAACCAAAAAGCCCAATTATAGTCGCCCGTACCTGCTACTGGATAAAACTTAACACCATCAAACATTGCAAGATATGTGATATCTTCTGAGTCAGGTGATGTTATTATAAAATCCCCACCGATATATAACTGAGTTCTAGTGGGATCAAAAGACATACTATAAATATTACCTGATAATGTTTGTGTATTTCCAGTATAATCCCATACAAGATTTCCAGAGCCATCTGTTTTTAGTGTGTCACCATATTGACCATCGTTTGCAGGGAGTGTCCAAACTATACTACTTCCAGAGTGCGGCCAATTAAATCCTACCGAATTGCTACCTGCCTTGAAATTAAAACCATTTGGTGTTTGCATCAAAAGTGGTGATGTTAGTGTGTAATTATGGTAATCCGATCCTTTGTAACCTCTAGGTCCAGTTGCACCTCTGATACCAGTAGCACCTATGTTACCAACACTACTAGAATCCCCAATACCTAAAATTTCACACATATTTGACACAGAGCCTATATTGTCCGCACCAAAAGTATAACGTGTAATTATCGAATTTGGATTCGTAGGAACAAGATACCTTAAATCTCTTATGTTATAAACTGCACTACCATCCCACTGCACTAGTGCAACCCTAGCTAGCTTATTAAGTTTAAGGGATATCTCTGTCTCAAGTTCAGCCCATAGCTGAATTTTTGCACTTTGACCCACATCTTCAGAACTAATAATTAGAATACCAAGTACAGATGTAAATATTTTTTCGGAAAGTTTAATTCTATTTGCGTTAGTTAGAATCAAATCTTCGGATAGTATAATGCCATCAACACCGGTACCATATACCCTAACAGTTAAAGATAAATTTGAAGAACTACCTGCATCAGAAAGACCAATAGATATTCTAGATAAATCGAAAATATTACAAAAGATAGGATATAATTCCCCAACAAAAGAAGTTATTTTATCTAAATAAATTATTGATTGAATTTGTTGAGGGTTTTTAAAAAATGAGCCATCTTTTTTTACATATATTGTGTAATCTCTAGCCATACCTGAACCATCAAAATCAATCTTTGGGTTATTTAATTTTGATAATGAAAAACCTTCGGTAATAATAATTTCCTGAGAAGTTTCAGGTTGAGAGAATGAAAGAATATTCGATTGATCTACACTTACTGATGGTTCTACAGCAAGCACACGATTATAGTGTAAAATAAGGGAATCATATAATGTAACAAGTCGTACCCCTACATCAACACCAAATGAATTAGACAGGTAGCACACCTGAACTAAACCTTCAGGTGTAATCTTAATCTTCCAAGTAAATTTAGTGCTGCTACCTGTGTCCTCAAACGTACCATCTTTATAAACAGTAAGTGTGCCTTGGCGAACAGTACCAACAAAGTTTTCACTAGTTATTATATAATCTTTTACAACTAAACGATCATATTCATTACTAGAAAATGTCCAATCGGGGATAACGATTTCTTCCCCTTGAGTAGCATCTAAGTTAAAAACTACAGGATCAAGTGTAATAGGATTTCCTAATAAAACTGAATTAGATATAGGCTCAACTAAAACAAGAATGTTAGTTTCTTTTATTAAATCAAATGCGTAACCGTTTCCTTTATTTGTCTTAGAATAAAAGGATGTAATATTAACAGGAAAATAAGCTAGTCGTATATACTTAGATCCAATACCACCAAACCTACTCTCTTTAGTAACTAAACCAGTAACGTCTGTTAAGATGTTTTCTTGATCTATTTCTTCAGTCCAAGAGTACCCTTCGATACCTTTTACATAATCGTCACGAGATTGAACTAAACCAAATGAATTTGTTTGGTCGTATAGTGTAAAATTACCAGATACTAAATCTGTAAGGGATGTTCCATGTATATTTAAATCAGAAGGTGATCCTGTACCTATTTTATCTCTATGCTCTATGTCTACTACTGAAAACCAAGATCTTACTGAGAAATCAAAGTATAAAACGGTGCTTCCTAAAGAATCTAACCCTACTGTAACTTTAGCCAGTAGAACAATATTTTCTTTTCTAGAATCAGGATAGATTATTTTATTATCTAGATTAGCCCATAAATCACGATTAATTACATCTGTACTTTGAACTCTTCTTAGCTTCTGACTATGCCCACTCTTATCTAACCTCACGGGATCTGAGTCTACTATTATGTTTTCAATAAAGACTGCATACTCAGTACCAATTTTCAAGTTACCATAAGGTTTTTTAGGATCTAATGATAAATCCACTGTTACAGATGTATTTGCCACAACACAACCATTAGGACAAACAACGGTACCTGCTGTTACATTTATATTTAAAGGATTTGATGGAGATGGGTAGACCAAACAAGGTCTATTCGTATCACTAGCTAATATGTCTGATGGATTTACAATATCGACAATACCATATTTAGATGTATTATATTTATTGCCAAAGATAATACAAAATCTATCTAGAATAGCGTTTTCAATTGCTTGTGCCTCAAACGATAGGTCATCCACAAGTAAATTGCTATTATAATTCAAACCTTCTAAAATTCTTGTCATATGTTAGTATCCTTTAGATATGCTATGCCTTAAAATAATGTCAAAAA
>Ga0315289_10010902_pt1 | contig 12938 bp, 17 predicted proteins | sample YL17G11_40_MG_FD_203452 | JGI IMG/M metagenome (GOLD analysis project Ga0315289, IMG submission 203452) | Sediment microbial communities from Yellowstone Lake, YNP, Wyoming, USA - YL17G11_40 | ecosystem: Environmental > Aquatic > Freshwater > Lake > Sediment | place: USA: Wyoming | collected...
AACAGTAAGTGGCGTCAAGATTTGCCGCCCCCGAGATTATTTCGCTTATCAAAAACGAAGGGCCTAAAGAATGGAGTTCAGTTTAGAAGGAGAATAAATAAAAGATGGTCGGGGAGAGGAGATTTGAACTCCCGACTTCTTGGTCCCGAAGGAAGGTCATGGATTTAGGGAGAATGCCAGCAAACTCTTTATTTTCAAGGCGTTACCAAATTTTGTGATTGATTTTTTTTGAGGTAAAAGTATAATCAGTTATAGAGGATTTCAAAGGGTTTTTTTTAGGTCGAATCAAGTTAGTGGTAAGAAGTTGGTAAGAAATTTAGGGCCTCCATAGGGATGACGTCCCCGACAAGCCGGGAAATCCTCACCCGGTTTGGAGGCCTTAACTTTGAGGGCCATGGAGGAGTGGCAATGGGAAAACTATTAGAGGTATGGTTGAGGAAATTAGAGGAAATGGAAAAACCCGGGATGAGATATGATGGTTGGGCTCTTGAGACCCTTGAACATTATCGAGAAGATTATGAGAAAGGCGGCAATCCTGGCCACCCTATTCACCTTATCCTTATGGGGGCTTTTAATCATACGCTTAAACACGAACTTCCCATTCCTGAATGGGTGATCACAGGGCTGGATGCAGATAAGAGATTTCAGAAATACCGTCCATTGCCTCAACAATGCGAGAGCATAGAATGGTTGAGTAGTGCCGAAGTGATGACCCGATTAGGGGTCAATGATCTTACATTAGCGAATCACGTCTCAAATAAAGAACTGGGGTATTACGTCAGATCCGGGCAATGGCTATCTAAGGTCGCGCAGGCTGTCCGAGAGAAGGAGATCATCACCCACAAGGGAAATCGGGTACATTTGATGGCCGATGGTTGGACTTGGGTTGATGATGGAGAGATAACCTTTGATAAGATTCTGGCAAATTTAAGTGATTTAGCATTTTCCATGAAGGATGTAATTGAATTTGAGACAAAGCATTTAATTAATAGATCTTCTTTCCCCACGCCATTACTTATTGGAGAAAAATCACCCACCTTACCTACGCTTGCCATAGGGGGGCAGGTAACAGAGGAAGAGAATTACATCTTTAAGAAAGCTGGCTCAAGTCTGAAGGGGAAGATAAGGTGGGAAATCGTTTATAAAGGGATGAAACTCCCCGAATTAGAGTATAAAGGACTTATGTACGTTCAATATTATATGAAGCATCCAGATGATAAACTCTTTAATTGGGAAATAGAAAAGAATCTTGAGCCGGGAATGCCCGTGGAAACCAAACGCCCTAATATTGATTTTAAAGAAGACAAGGATGGAAAAATGAAACCCGATGGATTACAGGTTGTGGGTGTAGAAGGACTTAAAGGGTTTCAGCCTATAGGAGATCGTCAAACATTAAAGGAATACACGGAAGAGAAAAATAAATTAGACAGTGAGATTGAAGAAACTGGCAAAAAAGGAGAAGAGGCCCTTAAAAAAGAATTGATTAAGAGACGTGATTTTATTGAGGAACAAATAAATGAAATTATTCAAAAGGGAAAATATAAGGGATTCGAGGATCAGGACACTAAAAGGATTAATGGGACAATAAGGGGTAGTATGGATGAGCTGTTAAAAAATCTCAAGAGATTCACGGGACCAGGGATACAGGAATTCGTTGACCACCTTGAGAAGAGTTTTAAACCTTCTTATTCGTCCCACGCCAGGAAATGGTATTTACCTTCTTCACCTATCAAATGGGACTTTGGAGATGATTAATATCTTCTAATCCCTTCCCTTTGGTAGACAGTTCCTACCTATGGTAGACACCTTGTCCCCCTTAATATAAATAGGAGGACAAGGTGAAAAATTCCACCGAAAATATTTTTACCAGGGAGTTTATACCCACAAGCCCGACCTTATTAAAACCAGAAGAACTGGCCAGGGCGCTTCAGGTTTCCCTCCGCTGGGTCTTTGAACACTCCTCCCCGTCATCTAAGAATCCCATTCCTGTAAAGCGAGTTGGTAGGCTTCTCCGTTTTGATCTCAGAGAAGTCATGCAATGGATTGACAAACAAAAAGGGGAGGTTAATGCAGATACCCAGGTGTGATGTGTGCGGACAAGAAGTGGAGATGAAGGATGGAAGTCTCTCAATCTCTTTCAAGGAAATTCGGGATGTCCAAGAGCGAGAGGCAGCGTGGAAAAAAGCCCATGCTGGCCTGTTTTTAGACGTGGGCGAAGTTATGGCTTTTCCCGTCCGTGTGCCGTGGACGTGGCATCATTGCAAGTGCAGCGTGAAGGGCTCTTCTTATGAAATTGAAGGAAGTCGTTTTGACAGTGTCGAGAAGGTACTGCACTGGACCCTTCACCTCATGGAAAAGAACTGGTTTGAATTCACGGACTGGCGTACCGTAATCGAGCGATTTTATCCCGAATGTAGTTAGGTGACCAAATGGAGAATAACATCTCAGTATTCATAAAAAATTTCGGGAGAGGTGATTACGAATAACGATTCCTTGGAACAAAATAGGGTTCTGATGCTCATGCCTGGGGAGGAGTTGAGGGTTCTGATTTTGCCAGGCAATTTGAATGATACTCCGGGTGGCGAAGATTTGGTTTTGATCATCACTGAAGAAGAATTTATGAAAATGTGGAGGCGCGGTCAGGCCATGATTCGAAACCGGCGTTTGAAGGGAAAATGGGTCGATGGGGATTTTAGAAGAAGCCTTGAGATATGCTGAAAAGGGAATTTCAGTTATTCCCATGATGACCTACCTTGACGAACAGGGAGAGGTAAAGAAAAAACCTATCATTCCATGGACTGAATTTCAAACTCGTCTTGCATCAACAGATGAAATTAAGAAATGGTTTACCAAAAATCCAAAAGCTTTAATTGGCGGTGTGTGCGGCAAAATCTCAAATATCTGTGTTGCAGATGCGGATAAACCGGAGGGACTAACACGCCTGACTGAATTTCTCACGACTTCAAGAATCCCTACTTCTCGTACTCCACGCCCAGGCAATCATTTTTATTTCCGCCCTCCCAAAAATTGCCCGGGAGGAAATTCAACTCCTATAGGTTTAGATTTCCGTGGTGAAGGTAGTCTTGTTATTCTCCCACCCTCTATAAACTGCAAGGGACAACCTTACTCATGGCTGCCTGGACTATCATTTTATGAGGTTGAACCACCACCGTTACCAGGAGCTTTCATTGAATTTATACGATCCTCTTCTTTTGGAAGTAAGTCAAGCACCTTCACAAAAGGGATGAAGATGTTTGGAAATGGCAACCGGGATAATTCCCTTTTTCATACTGCTAATTGTCTTGTCAAAGGTGGGATGCCAGAAAATGAAATCTTTCAAGTATTGGAAAATCTCATTATCTCCTGGGGAGAAAATCCAGATCCAAAATGGATTCAGACCAAAATTGAATCTGCGATGAAGCGGAAAACAGGAAAGGATAGAAATTTAACCCAGGAAGTTAAAGATGCAATTTCCATAACAGCAGGGACATTCAGAGTAGCGGAAATATATCGATTAGTTTCAAATGCTGTTCCGGAAGACCGAGGGAAAATTAGGACGGTTTTATGCCGTTTGGTTGTTGACGGCACTATTGAGCGTGTAGGAAAGGAAGATGGCCTTTTTCGGAGGGTCGAGAATGATGAACAGCGAATCGACATTCGACAAAAAAGTGGTGGTGAAGTAAACCTTGTGATGCCCTTCCAGTTGCAGGAGAAAGTAAAGATCCTTCCGAAGAATATCATCATCATTGGTGGCACTCCCGATGGTGGCAAAACAGCCTTTCTTCTCAATGTCGCTGCGATGAACCGAAACTCTCATAGCATCTTCTACTTTACATCTGAGATGGGCCTGGACGAACTTCAGGAGCGAATTGACAAGATAGGCATAGGACGTGAAGAGTGGCAGAGCAAAATCACTACTATTGAGCGCTCTTCTAACTTTTCCGATGTTATCCGACCTGACGGCCTAAACATAATCGATTTCTTGGAACTGTCCGGGGACGATTTTTTAAAGGTGGGTGAACACATCCGTCGAATTTGGGACAAGTTGACTAACGGGGTCTGTTTCATTGCCATTCAGAAACGATACGGGACCGACCTACCGCAGGGAGGAATCGGGGCAATAGAGAAGGCTCGCCTTGCACTGTCTTTTGACTGTGGAATAGTAAAAATTGTTAAGGCCAAGAACTGGCGAGATGGTAGAAGCAATCCGAACGGCCTTGAGATGGAATTTAAGCTCATTGATGGATGGAAATTCATTGAATCCGGCCCCTGGACTAAGGCAAGCCAAAACGTGAAAGTTCCAAGTCTCTATAACGAAACGGAAAATCAACACAAATACGCAAGAAAAAGGATGGGCAAGACCGAACTCCAAAAAGAATTCGAAGGAATCGTCTCAGGATAATATGAACATATCATTAGTATCATTGAGCGCAACATGAGCGCAACATGACTAAAAAACGGAATTCCTTAATCGTTTTGTATCACTTACGTCACAGCGCAACAAACGCAACATTTTTAGGCGTGTGTGTCTCTTTAACTACCTTGCTATATTTAAAAAAAAATAAATATAAGAGTCCCGGCAGCACGAAAATAAGGAAGGAAGAGATAAAAGCGGAAACAGCGGAAACATCCGTCAACTTCGGGTTTCCAGGTGATAGCGAAGGTTGAAATATGGATTCTCCCAGCGATCTTAATAGGTTGAATAGAAAAATGATTATAAAAGGGAGCCTTGGACAAAGGAAACAATTTTGGAAACAGTTTACAAAAATTGGAAGGGAAAGTAGATGGACCCTCTCTTAACGGTAGATGATCTTTCAAAGGCTTGGAAAGTGACGCCTGTCTGGATTTATAAACTTGTCCGGGAAAAGAGAATTCCTTTTATTCATGTGGAAAGATGCGTCCGGTTTTCACCTTCAGAAATCGATCAATGGCTTGAAGAGAGGAGAAATAAGGGGTGGTCTCTTGGTGCTGGTTCAAGAAGACATGGTTAAGGCATTGAAAATATTAAAGATAAAATTAACATCTTACCGGTTTCTTACCATAATTAAGAAGAGTTTTTGCACGAATCTTGATGAGGTCTTAGATAAGTGGTTGCCTTAAGGGTGTGATTGAATGACAACGAGAAGGATTTCAATGGTCGAGTTACAAAAATGCCTTGAGGCCGGCCTTGGAATTTCTGAAACTGCTCGTCAATTAGGCGTAACCAAGGGAGCAGTCTCAAAAAGGGCCAAGTCTCTTAGAATCACCCTGAAACAGAACACCACAAAGGATGTGCTTCTCTTCCATGCGGGGGAGATCGTAAGCAAGGAAATCAATGCGGTGGAGCAACTTCATAAAATTAATGCCCATGCGAACGAATTGCTTGATTTATTGATGCGGTGGAACAGAGGCGATAATGAAGCCCTTCAGATATTGGAATCTCAGGTCAGAAAGGTAAAGGTTCGGGGACGGGAAGAAGAGGTTACTGAATATCGTTTTAAGGACCCGCGAGAGCTTGCACTAAGGGCTATGCAAGAGATCCGGGGACAGATTCAGCTTCAATTCGAGATTTTTTCAAAACTGTACGACATGGAGTCTGTGGCCGAATTTCAGGAAGCGATTTTAACCACAATAGGAGAGGTTGAACCCGATGTCAGAAAAAGGATCATCGAAAAACTTAAAGATAGACGAATACTTCGATCAGCTATTAAATGCGCTTGACTTTCAGTTTGAGGAAGGAAACAAGGACCTCTCCATGCTTGATTGGGCTCAAAAGGTTCAACTTGCGACCGGCCCTTTCCAGATTGAAGGCCATGAATACCAAATACCCATGCTTCAGGATGAGGCCCAGTGCCAATGTTACAAGAAGGGCGCTCAAATGACCGTTACCGAGACGAACGTGCTGAAAAGTATGCACGGTCTAATATCAGGCCGATATCCTCAAGGGGTCCTCTATCTTTTCCCGACCGTTAATGACGTGACAGACTTCTCTAAAGGCCGGTTCTCTCCTTTGTTGGATGACAACCCCGAAATACCTTGTGAGAAACACAGACAGTGTGAGTGTCAAGAGAATTAGAAAGTCAATGCTGTATCTCCGGGGAGCCAGGGCAACGGGAAAGATCGAGGGGATCAAGAAAACCTCTTCCTCATTGAAAGGAATCCCGGTTGATCGGATAGTTTTCGATGAGGTTGACGAAATGGATCCGGCAATGATTGACCTTGCCCTTGAGAGACTTTCACATTCTAAGGTGAAGGAAGAAGCCTATCTTTCAACCCCATCTATACCGGACTTTGGAATTAGTAAGCTTTACGACGAGTCCGATCAACGAATTTGGATGATCCTCTGTGAACATTGCGGCGCTGAGACTTGCCTTGAATTGGAGTTTCCTAACTGTCTTTTGGAACTACCTACCGGCCAGGTGATCAGAGCTTGTAAGAAATGTCAGAAAGAAATCTTTCCGAGAAATGGCCATTGGGTTGTGCAATACCTTCAGAGATCAAAAGACCTTGTGGGATGGTGGATCAGTCAATTAAACTCCGTCTACGTTGACCCTGGAAAGATCCTGAAGGCTTTTCGGGACCCTCCTAACAGAAACCTTGCAGAAGTCTATAACTCCAAGCTCGGAATGGCCTATATCAGCGCGGATAACCGATTGACAGTCAATGACGTGTATGCTTGTTGTGGGCAGGGAGCTATGGCCATGAATCACCAGGGGCCTTGTGGCATGGGAGTTGATGTAGGAAGCCTTTTAAACGTAGTAGTAGGCTTTAAACCAAAGGATAGGGTCCTCCAGGTCTGCTACACGGCCAGGGTATCGAGCTTCAATGATGTTTCGGATATTGTGAAACGTTTTAATGTCAAATTTGCAGTGATCGACATGGAACCTGAATTACGAAAGGTCAGGGAATTCCAGGCAGCAGAGCCTTACCTGGTCTTTCTCTGTGACTACGTAGATAGTGTGGTAACGGGTCCGGCTTGGGATGAAAGCAAGATGATTGTGAAGGTCAACAGGACAGAGGTTTGTGACACAACCCATGATCTTGTTACCTCTCCCGGTCTTCTCATTCTTCCAAAGAGAAATGAGGAATTAGAAATCTTCGCTAAACAAGTATCCAACATGGCTAAGGTCCTTCAAGAAGATCAAGAGACAGGATCAAGGGGATACCGATACCGCAAACTTGGAGAAGATCATTACCGACACGCCCTAAACTACTTTTACCTTGCTTCAACAAGGATTAGGGTGGTTGAAACACCGGAAGAGTACGAACGACGACGCATGTTAGAATCCCTGGGTGTTAAGGAAGGGGGAGACTACAATCCCCTCACCTTTGGCCTGGATTCTACGTCATCAAAGGAGGATGGCTATAATCCGCTTACCGATGGCCTTGACTAAGCATTCTTTTTGGGGAGACCCCCACCCCCCCTGGAGCGACCCCTCCGGGTCAATCGATGGGGGTACTCCGGAAAGTTTTTCAACTTTTTTTTTCAACTCTTTAAGGTGACCTTGGAATGAAAGGGTTTAATCCATACATCAAGCTGGGGACTTTGGCTCGGTATTTGAGGATACACCCAGTAATTATTCATAAAATCTGTGAATACTCGATGTTAAGGGAAATAGACAGACAGTGTCCTCTGTGGTGCTGTCAGTGGCTCTTTGACAATTGAATATTGACTTTCTTTTTTTTGACGCTTTCACCTACTTCTCTTCAGTTTTGAGATTGGTTGAAGATTGATGATTATGGATTGAAATAAACAAAGAGGGCTCACCACCACGCAGCGGCGGCTATCAGCCGCCCGCTGGAGTGATTTATTAAACGATGTATTTTCTAGATGATCGCTTAACGCCAGAGACACCAAAGGATAATCGTTTTATGCCGTCATATATGCCAACGAATAACAGGAGCAAGAAAACGCTAGAATAGGATGAGATCTCTCCCTTCATATTTAAACCAATACCAATCCAAAAGAGTAGTGACGAAACAGCTTCAGTTAGGCCTAAGAAGATATTGTTTAATGGATTACCCCTGATGAATCTATTGCAGTTATCGCAGAAGTATTCCGAACTTTTCCCAAGGAAGCTTATGGCTCTTTCTTTTCCAACGATCGTGATACCACCGCATTTGGTGCATGTTCCGCTATCATATTTTTTCTTCGTTATCGGGTCTTTTGATTCAAAAACATCCGTTATTTCTGCATAATCAAACTTGGGTTCAAAATATCTAAAAAGAAAGCTAAAAAAAGTTAAGGATAAATATACAACAATTTCTTCTTCTAAGGTACTGATTAAAGACTCACTAATCAAAGATGGATTGTAAATAGAAATGAATATCAATCTGTATAAGAATAGACCTACAAAAGAAAAAGCGATAATTATCTTCAACTTTTTAATTTTGTATATATAATTCGCTAACCATACACCATATGAAAAATGCAAAATACAAACAATCAGCCATCCGCCTTCAGCAATTTCTTTAAATAGTTTAGAAAAGGTAAAGGTCAAGATAACATCATACAAAATGAGCGAAGCAGGAATTAGCATTATAAGAAGAATTAATTTAATAAAAGAAACTTCTTTTAACTTTAAAGAAGAAATTAAAGATTCTGTAACAGACGGTTGTTCAACATGTGGCGTTGAAACAAAGGAGCCAGATGAAGATGCCTCGGTTTGAATAATTTCTTCCCTTTTCAACCATTCACCACAATGTTTACATTTTATTGCCTGGTCTTGTATCTCCTCTGCACAATAAGGACATTTTTTCATTGTATAGCCCCTTTATTTAATTAAGGCAAATATCGAATAACTTGATTATATCTGAACCTTGAGTTCTTCTATATTCCCAATTTGGAGGGATAGACGAAATACTATGGATATACAACCTGTTGATTACTGCCTGGAATATACACCCCTTTAGCAAATTTGTAAAATATTTATTTCAGGAAGTACTCTACACCCATAAAATGCTATCAGAAGGAGAATGAAAATGAGGAATTTCTTTACTGTGAATGAGTTAACTGAGCATTTTGGAGTCAACCCCAAGACCATCTATCGGTGCTTATGGGCGAAGTGAATTCCGGCCTACAAGGTGGGAAGATCCTGCAGGATTGCAAAGAAGGATCTCATTTGGCTGAAGAGGTAGGTTCTTTTGTGCCTTCCAATGTCGAATAGAGGCCAAAGAAAAAGCTTGACAAAAGGAATAGATTGTGTATAATTGACTCAGTACAGTACACGAAGGGAGGTTGTTTGAGTATGACAATGAAAAGGATGAACTTCTATTTGGCAGATATGCAGATCAGAAGGCTAAAGGCGATTCAAAAGAAAACTGGACTCCCACTTTCTGATATATTGAGGCGAGCGATTGATGAGTATTGGGAGAAGTTTAAGGAGAAACAAAGGAGATGATTGGAATGGCAAAAGAAATGGGAACAATTGAAATTGAAGGAATGGAATTCACCCTTTTTTACGACTATGACCAGTTAAAAGATGGAAAATTAGCCAAGTTATCTGAGGATGGGAAAATCAAATGGTTTGGATTCAGGACGGAAATGGTTTTTTTAGAACCACTACGCAGGATCTTTAACAGAAAATCAGTTGCACACAAGGAACTTAACTCTTCTCCCGAATCCGATTGGCCCCGTGCAGCAGTGATGACAGCAGCTTTCTCCATTCTATTAAATGGGGTAGAAGCATTGGGATCTTTCCTTAATTATTCCAAAACTTGCGTTCACGAGCATAAAAGAAAAAGAAGCAAGAATTATTTTGCTTTTAGAGAGTTCATCCGGAGATATATGAAAGATTGGGATGTAGTGATTCAAGACACTTCTTATCCATCTTCATACTTGCCCGAAATTCTGTGGGAATATTTTAGAAACGGGATTGCTCATGCCTTTGTGGTTGGAGGTGGGGGGATAGAATATGAGGCAGACCCAACAAGATGGTTAATAAAATGGGGGGGATATCTTGAAATAGGACCCGTCAGATTTTTTGAAGATTTTTTAAAAGGGGTTACTAATTTTTTTGAACATGCTAAATCTGAGCATCGAATGAATTTCCTATCACGGTTTAAGGCAGCTTATCCATGTTGATAGATACAAACAGCTTATTGAAAGGAGGTGAAACCGTTTAATTTGAGATGGCCGATGGCTAAACAAGGAGCTGATCTGAATGAACCTTAGAAAAGGGTTTTTTAGACTCACGTTGGTTTTATCTATTTTGGTAGGGATAATCAGCTCATTTTGGGTGCTTGAGCATATTATTGAGTATGACGCGAGCCATGCGGCATACGTTTATGTTGGAGATCGTCTTGAATATAAAACAAGCCATGAGGCCGCGATTATTAAGAGATGTCTCCCTTATGGCTTGCAGATTGGGCTCACCAATGAAGAAAAGGCAAGGACAGCAGAAAGATTGGCGAAAGAGAGCCATTTACGTGACTCTGAAGTACTTGAACTTCTTCGTTTGCTTGATTGCAAAACACACGAATCTTTTGGGCCAGATTACATCTTGTTTTGGTGGAGACACTTGGCTATCTTGAGCCTTCCTGGTTTTGTCACAGTCTGGCTTATCTATGGGCTTATAAGATGGGTTATTGTCCCTTTCATTGTTAGAGGATTTCGAGACAGTTCATCGAAAGGAGGTCAGCTGAGATGAATTTCAAGATATCCAAAGGGGAAGAAATGAGGTGGCCTAAGAAATGTGTTACTTGTGGAGGGAACGCAACCACAAGTAACATGGCTTACGGGAGTTCACTTGCTGGATATAAATTTAAATTAATTCTTCATGAATTTACTCACAACACGGTGGATATTTCCTATCCAATATGCATAAAACACAAATATACCGTAATGATAATCCGAGCACTTTATTATATATCAGGTTTTGCTATGTTGGTATTTGGATTATTGACTTTTGTTTTTCTTGTTCTTCTTATTGCAAATGTACCAGATTCTTATCTTTTTAATCACCAGGAAGGATTAAAGTTTTGTTTTATATTCCTAATTTCTATCATTGCCTTTATAGTGCTTTGGAAGTTGCAACCGATTCGTTTAAAGAATATTGGCGAATACTTTATTACTATCGTTATAAGAAATGAGCAATATGCGCAGGAATTTGCCCTGCTTAATGGTTTAGACCCTTTATAGGAAAGGAGGTGAAACCGGGTAAGTCAAAACAATCCAAAATGAGGAGGTGATCTGAATGGATGAAAAACGGAAGAAAGAAATTCTAAAGAAAATAATTTCATCTTCATGCGATGATTGGGATGAGAAGTCTTATACAGATCATCCTTACATTGGACACTCTAAAATAGCTTTTTATAAGCCGGATACATCAGTAGTGTTAGCCTGGGGATATGAGGTAGACAATGATTTTAAAGCACCCTGGGCAAATAAATTCCCTGACCCCAAAGCATCCAGCCATTATGTCGATGTCTATTATAATGATGTCGCATTGGAAAGATTTTTATATGTTGACGTTGACGGTGGTAGAGCGATGTTGCCGTTAGTCGAAAGCCTAAAAACTAAGTTAATTACCTATGATGAATATTCCTGCTTAATTAAATTATTGGACGAAATTCGCTTTGGTTCTGGATCTCAATATGAAGAATATGTTAAGTGGGCAGGTTTAGAAATACCGAAAAACAGTTTGAATGGTAATCTATTATCGTAAAAAAAGGAGGTGAGTTGAATGGGTAAATATCTTAAAACACGTTATCCTGGGATATTTCAATATGTCGGTAAGAATACGACAGTCTATGGAATCAGTTATCGCACCGGAGGAAAAAAACACCGGGAGATTATTGGTTCTCTCTTAGGCGAGGCCCAGGAAAAGTTGGCAGAAAAGAAGGCATTGACAAAGAAGGGAATAGTTCTTTCAGCTTCTGAGAAGAGGAAAATTACGTTCGAAAAGTTGAAAGAAAAATACTGTGAACTCCAAAAAGGTGAACGGTCTTTTGAAACCTCCAAGAAGCATTTCGTCAATGCGGTATCAGACTACTTCAAGGACAAGAGGCTTTTCCAAATCAATCCATTGGATATTGAGCAATTCAAGAAACAGAGAAAAGAAACCCCGGTCCGTGGAGAAAAGATCAGGTCAGATGTTTCCGTCAACAGGGAGCTTGAAGTCCTTCGCCATATGCTCAATAAGGCTATTGAATGGGGTATGCTCGATCAAAATCCTTTTAATAGGTTTAAGGAATCCATTTTCTTTGAGGAGAGAAACGACCGGGTGAGATTCCTTGAAGAAGGCGAGATCAAGAAACTCCTGGATGTTTCTCTCTCCTATCTCGCGAATCTCATCAAGGGAGCTATTTTCACGGGATTAAGGAAGGGTGATCTCTTCAATCTCAAATGGAGTGATGTGAATTTGGAAAGGGGCTTTCTCAATTATAGAGAGCAGAAGAAAAGGGAGAAACTTGGATTCAAATATTTGAATGGGGATATGATCGATCTTCTAATGCAGATCCCAAAAGGAGAGAGTGACTACATCTTCCTGGGACCCGATGGAAAACCTCTCAAGGATATTAAAAGATCATTTCATACGGCACTGAAAAAGGCCAGGATCAAGGATTTTCACTGGCACGACCTCAGACATACAAGTGCTTCCCATCTTCTCATGAGAGGGGCATCGATGAAAGCAGTTCAGGAACACCTTGGACATACCACCATCGCCATGACTCAAAGATACTCTCATTTGAGCAGAGACTTTCAGAAGGAAGAAGTTAATCGCTTGAATGGGCTATGCGGAGAAAATGGTAAGAAATTGGTAAGAAATGAGGATTTGGTAAGAAATGAAGCCGAGGGTACAATCAATGCAACTGCTTGATATCCTTCATAAAAAAATGGTCGGGGAGAGGAGATTTGAACTCCCGACTTCTTGGTCCCGAACCAAGCGCGCTACCAGGCTGCGCTACTCCCCGAACTTAAAATTACCGCAAAGTGCAAAGAGCATAGGGCATAGGGT
>Ga0315289_10010903_pt1 | contig 12936 bp, 13 predicted proteins | sample YL17G11_40_MG_FD_203452 | JGI IMG/M metagenome (GOLD analysis project Ga0315289, IMG submission 203452) | Sediment microbial communities from Yellowstone Lake, YNP, Wyoming, USA - YL17G11_40 | ecosystem: Environmental > Aquatic > Freshwater > Lake > Sediment | place: USA: Wyoming | collected...
CATCCGGCTTAACACAAAAACCGGCAAGATATTAGGTGAGCGGTCTATGTGGGCAGAAGAAGGAGAAAATACTATCGTCAGGAACTCCAAAGAAATATGCCCGGGGCTTTATGCCTGCGGCATGTGCGCTAACGCGGTGTTCGGGGGCCCGCGCATGGGCCCGATTTTCGGCGGGATGCTGCTTGCCGGGAAAAAGGTGGCGGGGGATCTGCTTAAGAAACTGTAGGCAGCTTATCCTTAGTTTCTGACATCCGGCTAGGTAAATGGGGAGTGGAAAATCCATTCCCCATTTTTTATTGACAAAATGAATATTCTGCTATATCATACTAATCATACATTTCACACAAAACACACGGAGGTGTCGATATGACCAGTTTTTTTAAAGGCAAGGCATACGGTTCGGTAACTGTGGGAGAAAGAGGGCAGTTGGTAATCCCGGCTGAATTAAGGAAAGAGCTGGGGATCAAATCCGGAGACCAGCTGATGGTTTTCGCCCACCTTGACAAGAAGGTAATTAACCTGATGCCCATAAAAGATTTTAGCCATTTTTTGGATAAGGCATCAAAGATGATAGAAAAATTAGAAAGCAAGATGCCAAAGAAGCGCTAAAGGATTTATGCTAAATTTCATAAAAGTTATAATTATAGTATCTCTAATTTCAGGTTTCCTTCCTGTTAGCGTAAGGGCTGAAGAGCTCCTTACCTGGGGAGAATGTATTAACGAGGCGGCGAAGAATCACCCCGATCTGATTGCGGCCCAAGAGCAGGTGAAAGAGTCAGAAGCCAGCAAAAAGATCACCGCAAGCACGCTTTACCCTCAGGTAGGCAGTAATTTGAGCGCATCCACCGGAAGAAACGATACCGGCACATCAAACTCTACAAGCGATTCCTATAGTTATGGAGTGACCGGATCCCAGTTGATCTTTGACGGAATGCAGACGATCAATAATGTAAAGTCAGCCTCCGAGAATATAAAAGCGGCAAAACAGAACTTTAAGTTTACTTCAGCCACGGTAAGATACAGGCTGCGCTCCGCTTTCGTCAGCTTGCTCAAGACGCAGGAAATGCTCAATATCACGCAGGAGATCTATAAAATCAGGAGAGAAAACCTGGAGCTGGTTTCTTTACGGTATGAATCCGGACTAGAGAACAAGGGGGCGCTGTTGACCGCGGAGGCGGATTTAGCCGATGCGCAATATCAGATCTCCCAGGCAAAAAGGCAGGTGGAAGTTGCCCAGAGGAACCTTACCAAAGAGATGGGAAGGAAGCAACTGGTCCCTATGCAGGTAAAAGGGGACTTTAATGTTAGTGACGCCGCTAAGGTCAAGCCCGATTTTGTGTCTTTATCCGCAACAAATCCTTCCTTGCAGCAGATTATCGCCCAGAAGAACGCGGCGGAGTTTGGCCTTAAGTCTAGCTACGGCGCTTTTGCGCCCACGCTTTCAGGAAACGCCGGGGCTAATAAAAGCGATGCGCATTGGGCGCCTAAAAATGATGAATGGACCATGGGCCTTACTTTATCTCTACCCATATTTGAGGGCGGCTTAAGGGTGGCGCAGGTATCCGGGGCCAAGGCTTTGTTAAATCAGCTAAGGGAAAATGAAAGAAGCACCAGGGACGGAATTATTTCTACATTGGAACAGGCCTGGGCAACGCTGCAGGATGCGATGGAGAATGTGGGGGTGCAGAAAGAAAACTTAAACGCGACAGATGTACGTTCAAAGATAGCCCAGGAGCAGTATTCTTTAGGTTTTATTTCATTTGATAACTGGACGATAATCGAAGATAACCTGGTGAAGGCAAAGAGGACTTATTTAGACGCCGAGGCTGCCGCGTTGCTTACCGAGGCAAACTGGATCCAGGCGAAAGGAGAGACTTTAGAATATGAATAAGAAACCAAAGATTTTTTTAATTATCATAGTTATCTTAGCCGCGGTCGGTTTTTTTGCGCTAAAGATTAGACCTAAGGCTGGTCCGGAAGAAATGGTCAAAGAGATAAATCCGACAATCGGCTCTATTGAGACCATTGTCTCTACCACCGGAACGGTGCTGCCGATGAACCGCCTGGAAATTAAACCACCGGTGAACGGCCGTGTGGAAAGCATCCTGGTCAAAGAGGGAGAGAAGGTAAAAATGGGCCAGAATTTAGCCTGGATGAGTTCAACCGAAAGGGCCGCTCTTTTAGACGCTGCCCACGCCAAGGGCCCGGAACAATTAAAATACTGGCAGGAGGCCTATAAGCCCATTGCCCTGCTTGCCCCGATTGACGGGGAGGTGATCGTGGCTACTATTCAGCCCGGGCAGACCGTGACCGCTGCCGATGCGGTAGTGGTGTTGTCAGACCATTTGATCGTGCGCGCCCAGGTGGATGAGACGGATATCGGAAAGATCAAGCCCGGCCAAAAAGCGGTCATCAGCCTTGATGCCTATCCTGAGGCAAAGATCGATGCCCGCGTGGAGCACATCTATTACGAGTCAAAGACCGTCAACAACGTCACCATATACGAAGTGGACCTGATTCCCGCAGAGATCCCGCATTTTTTCCGCTCGGGGATGAACGCGACGGTAAATTTCATCACAGAAAATAAAGACAATTGTTTACTCGTTCCTATCGAGGCGGTGCAGAAAGCCAAAGATGAAAGCTTCGTCTTGGTAAAGAAAAACTCAGGAGAGCCGGTCAAGCAGGTTGTGTCGCTGGGGATTTCCGACGACAAGAACGTGGAAGTCCTTTCCGGGATCAGTGAAAACGATACTCTGGTCACCAAGACAAAAAAGTTCGCCCTGCCCAAGAGCAATGTAGGCAGCAGCCCCTTTACGCCCTTTGGCCAGAGAAGGGATGTCCCGCGCAGGTAAAGGATAGGTCCATGATAGAAATAAAAAATATATATAAGACATACCAGATGGGCAAGGTCGAGGTAAAAGCCCTGTCGGACGTTTCCTTAAAGATCGCGTCGGGTGAGTTTGTGGCGATCATGGGAGCTTCCGGTTCGGGGAAATCCACCCTGATGCATATCCTGGGGCTTTTAGACCGCCCGGATGCGGGGACGTATTTTTTAGGGGACAAGGAGATAACCAAGCTTTCGGATGAGGAATTAGCGAGCCTGCGCAACAGGTTCATCGGGTTTGTCTTTCAGCAGTTTCATTTATTGCCGAGGATGACCGCTTTAGAGAATACGGAACTGCCGTTGATCTACGCGGGGAAAAGGCATTTAAAAGAAAACGCGAAGAAGGCGATCGAGCGGGTGGGTTTAAAGGACCGGATGAGCCATAGGCCGAATGAGATGTCCGGAGGCCAGCAGCAGCGGGTGGCCATCGCGCGCTCCCTAGTCAATGAGCCGCTGATCTTGTTTGCCGATGAGCCCACAGGGAACCTGGACTCAAAGAGCAAAGATGAGATAATCGCCATCCTTAAGAAGCTTAATCAGGAAGGCAAGACCGTTGTCATCGTGACGCACGAAAAAGATATCGCCGAGTGCGCAAGGCGCGTGATCCAGATGCGCGACGGAAAGATCATTAGTGATGAGCGGACAGAGAACGGCAAAAAGGTCACGGAGGTCCCCGCTTTAGAGGACCGCCTCGTAAACGCGGCTTTAGCGACACATCATAAAGTCGCAGGACAGGGTCAGTTCCTGGATTATTCGCGCCAGGCGGTATTCGCGATGCTCTCCCATAAAATGCGCTCTTTTTTATCGATCCTGGGGATATTGATCGGTGTTGCCGCAGTGATAGCTATGCTTGCTGTTGGGACGGGTGCAAAAGAGTCTATCGAGAAACAGCTGTCTTCGCTGGGCTCAAATCTTTTGATCGTAATGGCCGGTTCTTCAAAAGTGCATGGCGTGGCTATACAGGCAGGGACGGTCACCCGCTTTACATTCAGCGATGTAACGGCAATAAGCAGGCTTACGGATCAGGTAAGCAGGGCCTATCCCTCGGCGACAGGAAGAGGACAAGTGGTTTTCGCGAATAAGAACTGGAATACGCAGGTAGACGGCGTGGGGATAGATTTTCCCGAAATGCGCGCGTCTGTCCCCGCTATCGGAAGATTTTTTACGGAGCAAGAGCTTAAGATGCGGGAAAAGGTGGTGGTCATCGGCACCACAGTAGCGCGCGAACTTTTCGCAGAATCCAATCCGATCGGCCAGACTATAAAGATCAATCTCCTTAATTTTAAGGTGATCGGCATCCTTCCTTCTAAGGGTGCTAGCACTTTCAGGGATCAGGATGATGTGGTGGTTATACCGGTCACTACCGCTATGTACCGGGTTTTTGGAAAAGAATATCTGGACGCGATTTTCGTAGAGGCCAGAAGCCCTGGCTTGATAGAGCCGCTTACGGAAGAAATAACAAAGGTCATCATAAAACAGCACCATCTTACGAAAGAAGACGAGGATTCCTTTAATATCCGCAATATGGCGGATATCAAGAATACGCTTGAGGCGACCACGAAAGTCATGTCTTTATTGCTGGGCTCAATCGCGGCCATATCGCTTATGGTAGGAGGTATAGGGATCATGAACATCATGCTTGTCTCGGTGACCGAGCGCACGCGCGAGATCGGCCTGCGCAAAGCCATAGGCGCAAGCAATAGAGATATCATGGCGCAATTCCTTATTGAGGCCATACTGATGTCTTTTATCGGGGGGGTCGCGGGGATTTTGCTGGGGAGCGGGATAGCCGCGCTGATCACTCTTTTCGCCGGATGGTCGGTAAAGGTTTCAGTATCTTCCGTTGTTCTTGCGACAGGTTTTTCTTTAATGGTGGGAATAGTCTTTGGGCTCTGGCCCGCGCAAAAGGCCGCAAAGCTTGACCCCATCGAAGCACTAAGATACGAATAATAAAAAAAGGCTCTTTTTTCTCCTTGTCCTTGCTATTTGGGTTGCCTATTGTATAATATTAATATCCATGAAAAGAACATTAATTTTCCTGATAATATTTTGTGTTACAGGCGTATCCTGGGCCAAAGAGATCAAGATTGTTACCTCTTTTTACCCCGCCTATATCATGGCCCTTAATGTCACCAAAGGCGCTCCCGGCGTTTCGGTGGCTAATCTGACCCCGAGTATCAAAGGATGCCTTCACGATTATTCTCTCACCACAGCTGATATGCAGAAACTAAGCGACGCGGATATCTTTATCGTCAATGGCGCGGGGATGGAAGGATTCTTAAGGAATATCGCGGCCCAGTGCCCCAAATTAAAAGTGGTAAAGCTTGCCGACAAGGTCCCGCTTATCGATAATAACCCGCATATCTGGTTAAGTATTTCCGGGGCGATCATGCAGGTGAAAAATTTAGGGATGAGCCTGGCCGGGCTTGATCCGGGAAACGCGCCCCTTTATCAGAAAAATACCGATGCCTATGTGGTTAAGCTGGAAAGGCTCGGCCTTAAAATGTATTCCGCTTTAGCTCCTTACAAAGGCGCTAAAGTAATTACCCTGCATGACGCCTTTGTCTACTTTGCCCGGGAATTCGGGCTTGAGATCGTCGCGGTGGTGGAAAGGGAGCCGGATGCCCAGCCTAGCGCTAAAGATCTAAGCGAAATAATACAATTGATCAAGAAAGAAGGGGTAAAGGCGATTTTCAGCGACGATTGGTATCCGGTTTCTTACCTGGACACTATTGCCATGGAGTCGGGTGCTTCGGTCTATTTTATAAATCCGGCGGTAAACGGGCCCAATGACCCCGGCGCGTATATCGAGATAATGCAGAACAACCTGGATACGTTAAAAGAGGCTTTGAAATAATAAGGAGCGTGATTTTGCAAAATTCCTGCGCGCATTGCTGCACAAAAATCGAGAACCTGGGAGTAGATTTCGGCAGGCGCTCTGTTTTAGAGGGTATCGACCTGCATTTAAATTGCCGTGAAATCCTTGCTCTTATCGGGCCAAACGGCGCCGGGAAGACTACTTTGTTACGCGCCTTGCTCGGCGAGATCCCCTACAGCGGAAAGATAAATTTCCTGGTCAGGTCCGCGCCAAAGAAGAAACCGGCCATCGGTTATGTCCCGCAAAAACTTATTTTTGACCTCGATTCGCCTATAAACGTCCTGGATCTTATTGCCTGTAGCATTAAGCGCTGCCCGGTCTGGATGGGAGTCAAGCGCGGTGTCCGCAAAGAAGCGCAGGAGATATTAAAGAAATTTTCCGCCGATGATCTCATACACAGAAGGGTCGGAGAGCTAAGCGGCGGAGAATTGCAGCGGGTATTTTTGGCGATGGCGATGACTCCGGTCCCGGATCTACTGTTGCTGGATGAACCGGTCTCGGCAGTCGACGTAAAAGGCCTGTCATTATTTTATGATATCGTCGAAGGGCTTAAGAAAGAATACGATATTTCTATTATCATGGCTACCCATGATCTAGCCGGAGTCGCCCCTCATGCCGACAGGATGGTCCTTTTAAACCGCACGATCATTGCCGACGGAACGCCCGGGGAGGTTTTTCAGAATAAAAAGATACCGGAAACATTCCGGCTAAGCCTGTGGAATATCTCAAGCTTAAAACATGATTGATATCTACTATAAGATAATCGAGGCGCTGTTTCCTTTTAGCTGGGCGCAGTATACATTTATGAAGAATGCGTTCCTTGCGATAATTTTTATCGCGCCGCTCTTTGCGCTTTTAGGGACGCTGGTCGTGGGAAAACGCATGGCTTTTTTCTCGGATGTCCTGGGGCACTCCGCGTTAACCGGCATTGCCCTGGGCCTGATTTTGGGATTTAGCGAGCCATTCTGGGCGATGCTGATTTTTATGGTGGCACTTGCCGTCGTTATAAATTTATTCAAAGGCCTGACCCAGGCTTCTTCGGATACGGTCCTCGGTGTCTTCTTTGCCATAGCTGTCGCCATAGGCATCGTTATTTTAAGTAAAGGAGGAGGATTTAATAAATTCACCAATTATCTTATCGGGGATATACTGGCGATCTCTGCCAAACAGATCTACTGGTTGATGGGGATAGTCATAGCAGTGTTTTGGTACTGGTTATTTTTTGGCAACAACCTGTTATTGATCAGCGTCAACCCGGTCCTTGCCCGCACGCGGGGGATCAGGGTCTTTTGGATGGAAACGAGTTTTGTGATAATCCTGGCAGTCATCGTGGCCGTATCCATACGCTTGATGGGGATCCTGATGATCAATTCGCTTCTCATCCTGCCGGCCGCGGCAGCAAGGAATCTTGCCAATAGCGTGCGCGGCTATACCTTCTGGAGCATTGCCATCAGTTTGGTTTGCGGAATCCTGGGATTGATATTTTCGTATTATCTGGGGACAGCAACGGGGGCGACCATTGTTTTATTTTGCGCCGGAGCCTATTTAATCGCCGCGGTTTCGGGACGGTTTTGGCGCGGGGAGGGAGGGCGGATAAAATGAGCAGGAGAAAGCCGTTCCTGGTTACGTTGGAAGAGGGAGATAAATTTACCCGCCTCCTCGGGGGTTTTCCCGAGACTATGGGGATCAAGTCAGGGCATGTGGTCTTGCAGCCCGGAGAAAGCATCGGCGAACACGTCACGGAAGAAAAAGAAGAAGTGATCATTGTGCTCAAAGGAAAAGCGATGATAATCTGCGGGAACGATGACGAACCGTTGATCGCCGCAGAGCGTTCTGTGGTCTATATCGGGCCTGAGACAAAACACGACGTAAAGAATATAGGCGACAGCGCCCTTGAGTATGTCTATGTAGTCTCGCCGGTCTCTCCGTAAGCCGCAAAAGCAACAAGGACCTTGATATTTAAGGCTTTCGGTATATAATAACAATATTCCTTACTTTATAAAAAAAATCAGGAGGCATATATGAAGAAATCTTTCTTGGTGCTTATGGTATTATGTTTAAGCGGCTGCGTCTTTATTGTCAAAGATAATGAAAAGGTAAAGTACTACGGAGTTAAGCAGGATCAAGGCGCAGAAATAATGCAGCAGTTACAACAAAGGCAGGAAGAGACCAAAGACAAGCCCCCACTGATCAATATAAAATAATGCGAAAGATAAAAGTTTTATCGCTGGCGCTTTTGATGGCCGTGATATGCGCTCCTGCGTTTGCGCAGCAAGCCCTGAAGCCCGACGGGTATGCCGTGATTACGAGCATCCAGGGAACGGCCGAGGTAAAAGTCGGGAAGAAAGAATGGGTGGCGGCCAAGCCGGGGATGCTGGTCAATCAGGGAGAGACTATCAGGACAAAGGGTAGCACCTGGGTGCAGCTTGATTTCTATGCGGGAAAAAAGAAACGCATCGCTTCGGTCGAGATCAAACAGAACAGCCAGTTGCGCATTGCGCAGCTGGAGCCAAGCCAGGGAATACTCCTGGATTTAGCGCTCGGGGAAGTGCTGGTGAGGTCTGAAAAGTTAAACGGCGGCAAGGCAAAATTCGAGGTGAAAACCCCGACTTCGCTTGTCGAAGTAGCCGGCAAAGCGGCGTTTTCGGTCGCCGTAGAAAAATTAGAGCAATAGGCTGCGCGCGGGTGGTGGAATGGCAGACACGCAAGCATGAGGGGCTTGTGCCGAAAGGCTTGGGGGTTCAACTCCCCCCTCGCGCACTAGTAAATAATTAGGGACGGTTCTGAAGTTAATCTTAAAGTGTCCCCTGAAAAAGGGACACTTTTGCTTTGGTTTCAGAACCGTCCCTATCTTTTGTTGCCGTTACGCCTATCCTTGACGAAATTGCTTCTTTCCTGCGCCTTGGCAAGGGTCTTTAATTCCGCTCCGATCTCACTGATTTGCGCGACATGGGTTATTGCGCGCTCCTCATTGGTGACTACCCCGATAGAAACCGATAATAATCTGATTTTCTGCTCTTTGCCCTTGCGGTCCTTGGCGACAATGTAACCCTTTTTCCGGTCTGTTTCATTATAAAATGTAGGCACAGTTTTATCAAATTCATCGATGATCTTTAAACAGAGGCCGTCGGATTTATCGGGAGTGGTGACGATGACAAAATCATCGCCTCCGATATGGCCGATAAAATCATCCGGGTTGCCCGCTTCCTCTGTCGTGCGGATCAAAATTCGCGCGGTCTCGCGTATGACTTCATCACCATGCTCAAAGCCGTACTTATCATTAAAAGCCTTAAATTTATCCAGGTCAATGTAGCAGACTGAGAAAATCGATTTGTTTTCCAGCCGCTTTGAGAGCTCATTCAAAATTGAGACATTCCCCGGTAAGCGTGTTAAAGGATTTGCCTCCAGGTCGCGCGCGGTGCGCCGTAAAATCATGCGGATGCGCGCCAGCAATTCCTTGGGCTCAAAAGGCTTGACGATATAATCATCAGCGCCGGCATCGATGCCGTTGACCTTGTCATTGATATCGCCTTTGCCGGTGACCATGATGATAGGCAGGTGGCTTAAGAGGAGGTCCTTTTTCACCGCCTGGCATACCTTTCTTCCGTCGAGCTTGGGCATCTTGTAATCGACAAGGACCAGGTCAAGGGGCTTGGAATTGATGATCTTCAAAGCCTCTTCGCCATCTCCGGCCTCAAGGACTTCGTAGTTCTCTTCGGAGAGGGTGATCTTAAGGACATCCCTGATATCCGGATCGTCGTCCGCTATTAATATTTTGACTGTCATAATTTACGCAAGGGGTAATGTGAAGCTGAATGTCGAACCCGCGCCGATCTTGCTTCTGACCCAAATCTTTCCCCCGTGCGCCTCGATAATATGTTTCACCAGGGCCAGGCCGAGGCCCGTGCCTTTTACCTCCTGATTGATCGCGTTATCCACACGGTAAAATTCCTCGAATATCGCTTCCTGCGCCTCAGGAGGAATGCCGCAGCCGGTATCGGTGATATCCACCTGTACTTGGTTTTGCTCTAGGCGGCAGCTTTGAATAGTGATTTTACCGCCCCGAGGAGTAAACTTCAAGGCATTACCGATCAGATTGATGAATACGCGTTCAATCTGGTTGTGGTCCGCTAAGATATTGCGCGTATCAGGAGCTATCGCGCATTTTAATTCCACGTTTTCTTCTTTTGCCTGTAAAGATAACAAATCCACAACTTTTTCCGCGATATCCTGCAGGTCCTGCGGCTCCTGTTTCATGGTCACGCGCCCGGCTTCAATGCGCGAGATATCCAGGAGGTCATTGACCATGTGCACCAGTTCATCGCTGTGCCGGTTGACTTTTTCCAGGCGCTCCCTTACCTCCTGCGGGATGTTGCCCAATTTCCCGGCAAGCAATATCGCTGCATATCCTTTAATAGAGGTAAGGGGGGTGCGCAGCTCGTGGGAGACGCTGGAGATAAAATCAGTCTTACGTTTGCTTATCCTCTTTACTTCCTCCAGGACATTTTTTAATTCCCGGGTCCGCTCATCGACTTTCTTCTCCAGCTCCTGCTGCGCCTTCCAGGTTTTTTCAAAGAGCCTGGCGTTCTCAAGCGCCTGGCCCAGCTGGTTGGCCAGGATGACGATCAATTCCTCGTCCCCCTCGGTGATTACGATATCGGTATTTTCCGTGCCTACAAAAAGAAAACCTTTATTCCCTTCGCGCGGCGATAAGGGAGAGATAATAAAGGAATTGACTTTTAGTATGCGGTTTAACTGGTCCTTGCCTACCGCAAAGCCTGAAATAGAAGAGGCGGTTTCCTCTTTCCGGATAAGATGAGCGAACAGTTCTTTATTCGACTCAATAAAGGACTGCACGGTTTTTAGCCCCTCTTCAGAGTAGCCGATATTAAGGAAATTCCGCGGTAATTTATCCTCCTGCCACAAAAAGACAAGCGCCTTTTCAAAACCAAGGTCTTCCAGAAAACCCGTTTCGATCCTGCTAAAGATCTGGTTTTCTTCTAGCGTCGTGCTCACTGCCCGGGAGAACCGCTGCAGGGCGTAGAGGCCGGCGATCTTCTTATCCAGCTCTTCCTGCGTTTTGTTCAGTTCGATATCCGTGCGCACGATAAGCTTGGCCTGTTCATCCATTTCGTCGAGGGATTTCTGAAGAGCTTGCGCGCGGGAGAGCCAAGTCCTCGCCTGCTTGATCTTCAAGAGAAGGAGAAGTGCTAGGGCAATGATAACGATAGAGCAGCCCAGCAGTGAGTAGATAGTGATTTCCGTATTCATCAGTTATCCCGCTATCCCAAGTATGGTGACCGTATGGCTCTGAAAATATGTTTTGCCTAAATAATTGATCGCGGAGAGCGGCGCCTGTTCCGCGTATGTGTATATCCCGATGACAGGGATATTTCTCCCCAGTTTTTCTTTGATGACCTCTATTTCTCTGTAGGCATGTCTTCCGAAGAGGGTAAGGCGCGAGGCGGAATTGAAGATAAGCGCGAATTTCATGGTGTGGTGCCCAAGGTTCTTCTTTGCTTCCTCAGCTGCCAGGGCCGCAGCCTCAAGGCAGGAATCTTTTGTGCCGATCATCAGCCTTATGGTGCTGCCTTCGGGGACATCGCCCTGAAAGAGGAGGCCTCCATTTTTTACGGAGATAGCGTTACGTAAAAGATACTCTTTTTCCCCGGGGATCTTTATGCCTATAGGATAGAGCATCGCTATGCGTTTTAAATCTTTTTTGAATTCCGGGATGCTCTTAGCAAAATATTCCTCATAGATTCCTGCCGCAGGCGCATTATCTATTTCATCCACGACATCGCCGCTTGCCTTAGTCACCCGGCGCGGCTTGCCCAGGGGTTTCCATCCGTGCTGTATACCTAAGCCGAAGTTCCACTTTCCTCCGAATAGTATGCCGCAGACAGCGTCGGTTAAGACCTCCCCTCCAAAATACAGGTACGTTTTTTCAAACGTCAGATTATCCGAGGCGCAGGCGCCGACTAAAGGAAAGCTCCTGCCCAGTTTCTCCTGCAGTCCAAAGATCAGTTCCGGGCCGTTGGGTATAAGGCCATCGGAAAAAATAATGCTTAAATTCCTGCGCACCCCTTTGCATCCGTAGAGCAATTTTTCGCCGAGTTCCTTTCCCGATAAAAGCGCGCCTTTCTTGCTGATATCCTTCACGCAGGCGATGTTGAAATAAGTATCTTCCTGTATAGCCAAAAGCACGACCGCAAGGCCGTATTTTTTGATCCCCTGGTCAGAAATGATCCCAAGGCTGCTTGCGCCAAATACCGGGACATCCCGCAGGATGCCCGAAATGGTCTTTAAAACTATGGGATGGGCAAAATCAATGGTGCTGAAAATTATCGCCGCGTCTATTTTCTTTTTGCCAAGATTAACTTGCGCCGCTTCAGTCGCTTCTTTTGCTGCCAGTATATGGTCGCGGCTGGTGCTTATGCCGATTCCGATGTGCATAGATAAAATCATAACATAATATAGGGGCGGGTCAACAAAATTTGTTGACTTGCCCCTATAATATAGGTAAAATACACCTGAATTTTGAATTTTTTATGGCCCCATCGTCCCCCGCAAACAATGATGAAAATTAGTCTCGTTGCGGGGTCCCGCATCGGATAATTTAATAGCTGAATGCGAAATAACCTGGCCCATAGCTTAAGGGTAAAGTAAGGAAATGAAGACATTAGAAAGAGATAAAGCAATAGAATTAAGAAGGCAAGGCATGACTTTTAGCGAGATACTTAAGGAAATACCTATTTCTAAAGGTAGCCTAAGTTATTGGTTAAAAGATATTAAATTGACTTCGGCACAGTTGTCGAGGATAGAGTATAAAAATCAGGCAATAAAAGATAAGTTCATTAAATTTAATGAGCTGAGAAGTAAGCAGGCGGACATAAGGAAAAGCAATATCTTGCAAAATGCTATACATCAGATAGATTTTATATCTGATAGAGAATTAAAGTTTATAGGTATAGCATTATATTGGGCTGAGGGATATAAGGGGTGCGCTTGTAAAGGAGTAGAGTTTACTAATAGTGACCCTGAAATGATTATATTAATGATGCGCTGGTTTAGAAAAATATGCCAGGTTAATGAAACTAAATTCCGCATACGAATACAGGTGCACGGGGTAAAGAATATTAATAAAATTAAAGAATACTGGTCGGTGGTTACA
>Ga0315289_10010906_pt1 | contig 12931 bp, 9 predicted proteins | sample YL17G11_40_MG_FD_203452 | JGI IMG/M metagenome (GOLD analysis project Ga0315289, IMG submission 203452) | Sediment microbial communities from Yellowstone Lake, YNP, Wyoming, USA - YL17G11_40 | ecosystem: Environmental > Aquatic > Freshwater > Lake > Sediment | place: USA: Wyoming | collected...
TTTTTTTAGTTGTCTTAATAGTTCCGCTGTGGCTAATCTCTTTCTATAGGTCTCTTTCCTTAGGTGTTTACTATTTTTATCTATTTATTCTTCTGGCCCTGATACTTTTTTTCTGGCAAGCTCGACTCTTCATTCAGATTGTAACCCTAATTGCCGCCCTCTCTTTTCCTCTTTTAGCGTTGGCTTCTGGATTACGCCTTCCTGAGTCGTCGGTGCTAAAAGCCCGTAAGGAAAGGAATCTCTCACGAGCCGTTTGGCTTTTCCTTAAAGTAACCATTGTTACTATCTTTGGTGGACTTCTAATTGCTTGTCTACTCACTCGTTTGGACTTTATGTTGAAAGTTCACCAGTTTCGAGGTGTGAAAGCTTCTTTTATCCTCCCGTTGATAATGGGTTTATTCCTTATGTCTGGATGGTCGGAGCAATCTCTCAAAAAAGGCGGGCTAATACGTTTTTATATAGGTAGAGTATCAGAGTTTCTTTCCAGAAAAGTCGAATTTAGGCACCTGTTAATCTTTTCCATTTTGGCTTTAGGCGGAATTGTGCTTCTGTTGAGGAGCGGAAACTATTCCGGACCATTTCTTTGGGAAATAGAAAACAGGGCGAGGCAGATAATAGAAAAATTACTTGTTGCTCGACCAAGAATAAAAGAGTTCTTTATTGGGCATCCCCTAATGATCCTGGGAATCTACCTATATTTAAATGGCAAGTTTGGGAAAGAAGAAAATTTAAGGCTAAAAGCAAAAAGTTGGCAATCGTTTATTATTCTCGGTTTGATCGGACAGGTCTCTATAATAAATAGTTTCTGTCATGCCCATACGCCATTGGTTATTTCTTTAGGGAGAACAATAAATGGCATCTGGTTAGGGATAATAGTGGGAGTCTTATTGGTCGCTATTGCCCGACGGTTTTGTCTTAAGAAATCCAGAAGTTCTTTGCAAACTATCTTTCAAATTTTGTAGCGGTCCCGATAAATCGGGACTAAAAGTAGTGTAGGGGCTTGTCCCCGTAACAATTACGCCCATAAAGGGCTACACTACCAGCAAATTGGAGTAGCGGAGCGATAGAGGCTGTGTCGCAACCCCCTTTTGTCATTGCGAGCGACCGTAGGGAGCGTGGCAATCCGACCCGAAGGGTCGTTGCGAGCCCGAAGGGCGTGGCAATCTCCTGCCCCAGTGATGAGATTGCTTCACGGAGTTTACCCTGAGCCGTTCTTGAGATTCTTCGCTCCGCTCAGAATGACAGAAGCGAAGGGTTCGCAATGACACTGCGTGTCAGATTGCTTCGTCGCTTTGCTCCTCGCAATGACATTATGACACAGCCTCGATAGTTCCGCGTTATAATTGCGAAGCCTGGCTTCGCTACTCCAGTTTATTCCGGCTGGCCAGCCGGATGGCGAGAAGGGTTCAGATGAAGTGATTGGAAAATGGTAAATAGAATTTTGCTTGCTGGGTATTACGGTTTCGATAACGGCGGCGATGAGTTGATTCTCTTCTCCTTAGTGAAGGAACTTAAAAGACTCAATAGCAACATAGAGATTTTTGTCCTCTCCAGAGAACCAGGCAAAACTGGCAAATACTACGGAGTAAAAGCAATAAACCGCTGGAACCTTTTAAGCATAGCCCTTGCAATTTTGCGCACAGACCTGTTTGTTTTTGGTGGAGGAGGGCTTTTGCAGGACCTTACTAGTAGCTGGAGCATCTATTATTATCTTGGATTGATTCTATTAACTAAACTATTTTTCAAGAAGGTTTTTCTTATTTCTCAGGGTGTGGGACCAATTAGAAAGAAAATTAATAGAAAAGTTACTGGAATAGTTCTCGGGTTTGTAGATTTGATTACCGTTCGGGACGAATTGTCGAAAGTTGAAGCGGGAAAACTGAACAGGAACCTTTCAGTTTTTATTGCCTCTGACCCGGTGTTCAATTTGGACAGATTCGTATTCAAAAGTGGAGCAGCTATATATTTACCCACGCCCCTCTTTGAAGGGCGGGGTTCGCCCTCTAACGAGCGACCTGTTATTGGAGTCTGTCTCCAGGGATTTGGAAAGGATGAGAAATTCAAAGAGAGTGTTGGAGAGATATGTGATGAGCTGGTAAGAAAGATTGAATCGAAGATTATCTTTATACCTTTCCATAAATTGGAAGACTTGAAGATAAGTAGAGATATAATAGCCAACAGAACGAATGCTTACAAATTATTTCTCTGGCAAGAAATTGAGGACCTATTTGAGTTTTACAATAAGATAGATTTGATAGTGGGAATGCGGCTCCATTCAATCATTTTGGCATGCCTTTTCGGGAAGCCTTTTGTGGTCATCTCTTTGCCCAAAACTCATCCCCTTTACGATCCCAAAGTCGAGGGCTTTTTGGAGCTATTGGGTTATGAAGCAATGGATATGGCAGTTCCGGCTGCTGAAATAGCTGGGAAAGTACACGAAATTTGGACAAATCGCCAGAAATTCCTTGAGAAACTCACTCCCAGAGTAGCAAAATTGAGGGAAAGCTCCAGGAAAAATATAGAAATGGTGCAGAGCTTATTGGAAAATGTTTCATGATCTTTATGTAGTTCTTAAAGGGATGGCAAATTATTTCTGCCTGCGCCTATCATGTTGATAATCCTTTACAACTACTACAATTTTTTGGTATAGTATAAAAAGGTAGGGGCTCTTCGTTGACCATTTGCTATTTTGAATAATAGGAGGAAAAGAAATGTTTAAGAGAAGGAAAATTTTGTGGAGTTTAGGGTTAGGCTTATTTTTGCTATTTTCTTTATTAATAATTAGCGACAAGGCTATTCAAGGTGTGGTAGAAAAGGGAGCCGAGATCTATGAGCAGGTAAAATTGTTGACCGAGGTCTTTACGTTGATCAGGGATAACTATGTGGAGCCTGTAGAGGCTAAGAAATTGATTTACGGCGCTTGTGAAGGGATGGTCAGCAAATTGGATCCTTTCTCTCAGTTTATGGATCCTACGGCTCATGAGATGATGAAATCTGAGACCGAGGGGAGGTTCGGAGGAGTGGGCATAAGGATTGCCATCCGGGAGGGAAGGTTGACTGTGGTTACTCCACTTCCCGGGACACCGGCCTATGAATTAGGAATTTTGCCTGGAGATATAATAATGAAAATCGAGGGTAAAGATACCAAAGATACTACACTTTCGCAGGTAGTTGAGGTTTTGCGGGGAACGCCCGGCACAAAAGTTACTATCTCCATTCTTCGAGAAGGAGTGAAAGACTTAATTGACTTTACTATAACCAGGGCGATGGTGAAGATAGAAAGTGTTCCTGACGCCAGGATGCTCACTGATAAAATAGGTTATATCGAATTGAGTGAATTCTCCAAGGATACACCTTATGAGTTCGATAAGGTCTGGAAAAAATTGGAGAAGCAAGGAATGGAGAATTTAATTCTCGATCTGAGGTATAATCCTGGAGGATTATTAACTACTGCCGTGGAGATTTGTAAGAATTTCATCGGCGATGAAAAATTGATTGTTTATACTCAGGGCCGTAGTGAAGAACAGGTAGTTAAGTTTTTTGCCGAAAAGAAGGCTAAACATGAGAAGATACCTTTAGTAATTTTAGTGAACAAGGGTTCGGCTTCGGGATCAGAGATTGTAGCAGGATGTATTCAGGATTGGAAGAGGGGCGTTGTCTTAGGAGAAAAGACATTCGGCAAGGCCTCTGTGCAGAGTTTGATGCCTCTATCGGATGGCTCTGGTTTGAGATTGACTACTGCTAAGTATTATACCCCAGCTGGACGTTCAATCCATGAAGTGGGAATCACTCCTGATATCATTGTAGAGGTACCTGCTGAGATTATGACAGAGCTGATGAAGCAAAGGGAAAAAATATATGGCTTGCCTGAAGAAGCTAAGGAGAAGAGAGAAAAAGAAAAGATAAAAGATCCACAAATTGAGCGTGCAAAGGAGATCTTATTAGCTCGAGAGATGTTCTCTGGGACGGAGAAGAGGGTCGAAGAAATACAGGAAGGAGTGAAAGAAGGTGCCCCGAAAGAAAAAGAAAAGTAAAAAGATAACTGCATTCATAATTGTAGCCCTCGCTCTGGCTGGCGCAATCTACTATTATCTTAAAGTCAGACCTGTTGACTATACAAATGTTTCTCAACAGATCGACGGAGTAATTAACGAAGAACTGGTAAGATTAGGAGTTACTGATAGGGATTTAATAAAAATTTATAGAGAAGAAAAGAAAAAGGATAATGTTTCTTGGGTCTCGGTGACCAAGGAGGTTCGGGTTCGCCGTGAAATCAGTATGGAAAGCTACAAAAAGTCTCTTACCAGTTCCCTGAGACGTATAGGAGCTCAGCTTTACGAGGCGAAACTAAGCGATAAAGGCGATTGGCTGAGTATGAAAATTGGAAAGCGTTTGTTAGTAATGCAAAATCTCCTTCTCCGTTACCCATTAGCCAAGTATAGGGTTAGCATTGTCATTGATGACCTCGGCCAACGAAAAGATCTGGTAAGGAATTTCTTGCGCCTGGATATACCTTTAACCTTTTCTATTCTGCCTCAACTCCCTTATTCTACTCTCCTTGCAATGGAGCTTAAGAATTCAGGCTATGAGACAATTCTTCACATTCCTATGGAACCTGAGGACTATCCTGAGATCAATCCCGGCCCGGGATCTTTATTGGTCTCAATGGGCTCTTCCCAGATAGAGAGCATTATCCTGAAAAATCTTAAGACTGTTCCCGGAGTTATTGGCGCCAGTAACCATGAGGGTTCTCGCTTCACAGATAATCGTGAAAAGATGGTCGAGGCTTTGAGAGTTCTGAAGAAAGAGAGGCTCTTCTTCTTTGATTCTAAGACTTCTCCGCACTCAGTAGGAGAAGAAGTGGCTCGAGATCTGGGAATGCCCGCGCTTTCTAACCAGGTTTTTTTAGATACAAAGGACGAATACGGGTCTATCTGCCGACAATTGGATAAATTACACCGTAGAGTTCTTAAGTTTGGAACAGCGATTGGTATTGGTCATGTCCATAGGAAGTTTACTGCCGATGCCTTAGCTGAATATATTCCTAGATTTAAAGAAGATGGTATTGAATTTGTGAGTCTATCGGAATTATTGAAGTAGGCGCTACATTTCTGGAAAAAAATGGGTGCTTATTTTAGGAAGAACTTATGTTAATTTTGGGCATTGAGACTTCCTGTGATGAAACGGCTGCCAGCGTTGTGGAAGACGGTCGAAGGATGTTGTCGAATGTGGTCTCTTCCCAGATTGATATCCACAGGAAGTATGGTGGGGTTGTTCCTGAGCTTGCTTCTCGGAAACATCTGGAAACAATCAATCTCGTTGTAGAACAAGCACTTTCCAGGGCAGGACGCTCTTTTAGGGAACTAGATGGTATTGCGGTTACCTATGGACCTGGCCTGGTGGCGGCACTATTGGTTGGTTTGGCGACTGCCAAGGCTGTAGCCTATGCTTTTGAGTTGCCCCTGATCGGGGTCAATCATATAGAAGGACATATTTTCTCAAATTTTTTGGAGCATCCCGAGAATAGGTTCTCAACCGATAAGCTTGTACCTCCTTTTATTGCCTTGGTCGTATCCGGTGGCCATTCCGATTTAGTCTTTGTGGAGGGTTACGGAAAATATGAATTGTTGGGACGCACCCGGGACGACGCTGTGGGAGAGGCTTTTGATAAGGTGGCAAAGCTTCTCCATCTGGGCTATCCTGGCGGGCCAATAATTGATGAGATTGCCCCAAAGGGAAACGCTGAAGCAATTAAATTTCCTTTGGCTCGTATGAAGGACGACTCTTTAGATTTCAGTTTTAGTGGACTTAAGACTGCTGTCGCAAATTTTGTCAAGAATCATAAGTTGTCAATAGAACCACAGTCAGTTGCCGATATTGCCGCTTGCTTCCAGCGAGCTGCTGTTGAAGCGCTGGTGGAGAAGACTTTTTGTGCCATAGAAGAGAAGGGGCTTGACAAAGTAGCTCTGGGAGGAGGCGTAGCTTCAAATTCTCACCTACGTAGTGTTTTCAAAAATCGAGCAGAAAAAAACGGAATAGAGGTCTACTACCCGCCACCAGCGCTGTGTACGGATAATGCGGCAATGATTAGCTGTGTGGGATATTATAAGATGGAACATAGTGTTCCCAGGCCATTCGAGTCTCTAACGGCTGAGGCCAATTTGGAACTGGAGTCATGGATTTGAGACAAATATCTATTTTTAAGAGATTGTCATAATTATGAAAAAAAAAGAAGTTTTCGGGGCTGTATTACTATTGTTTGGAATAATAATATTTGCTTTAGGCAACAGGGCCCATATATATGGAGAAGAAGTTGAGTCGACGTACACGGAAAGAGAAGCTCAGGAGGTATCCCCACGACAGGAAGAACCAACTAAAAGAGAGTCTACAAAAGCTTCTTTCGATATGTATGGGAACTTCGGAACTGCAATATTGACCGACCTTGAGACGGGAGACCAGAAGATTTACTATAAGTTATGTTTACAGCCCGAACTTACTATTGGGAAATTTGGCTTTGGTTTGAACCTGGAGTTCTATTTTGACGAAAATAGTAACCTCAGGAAGGAAGATTGGACCTGGAGTAAAACTATAGAGAAAATTTGGTATGCTCGTTACGGTCATAAATACGAGCCAGTATATGCTTATCTTGGTGGATTCAAGGATGTGACTCTGGGCCATGGACTGATTATAGCGCACTATACCAATATGCTTCGCTATCCAGACATAAAAAAGGTCGGGTTTGAGTTAGACCTCGATTTCGGCACCCATGGCTTTGAGTCTTTCTTAAGCAATTTTGTCAGGGCAGAGATTTACGGAGGTCGGGCATACTATAGGCCATTTTATAATTCTTATCTTCCCCTTCTACCCAGACTGGGTCTGGGCTTCACCTGTGTTAGTGACCAGGACCCGGACGCCAGGAGGTCTACAAAGGATGACCAAATCACAGTCTTGGGAGGAGATTTGGACATTCCCCTTTTGGAGCACCAGGTCATCTCTATCTTATCATACGTGGATTTTGCACAGATGAGCTTGGGCAAAAAGTATACAAAACACGAGATTCCTCCTTCTCTTGACGGTGGACAGGGTTGGGCTCTGGGTGTTATGGGAGGTATATTAACGGGGATAAGTTATCGTTTAGAATTCAGGAGACTTGAAAACAACTTCATCCCTTCCTATTTCGATTCATATTATGAGGTTGATAGGAAGGCGGGTAAAGCAGCGGGAATTCCCGGAACAAGAAGGCCGATAAAGATAGGACCTTATGTTGAACTTGCTTACGATATTCTAAATAAGATTACCCTCTCAGCCTCATTCGAAAATTACAATCACGACCCAACCGATATTTATCCCCATCTCAGGGCTACTGTGAGGGTTCATCCTTCGCTATTGATGGATAAGTTCAGCCTCTTATTCTCCTATGATAAGAGGGATGCCGACACGTGGAAAGATTTAATTAAAGTTAGAGGGCCCAACACTATCCTTACAACGGAAATCGGATACCACGTTGATCCTCATATAGCTTTAGTCATTATCTATAGACAGACTTTCAATGCTTTTGGTAAGCCAATAAGAACAACGACCATGGAGGCTAGGGTTCACTTCTAATGTTATTGGAGTAGCTCCGATTCATCGGAGCTACCCCTAAGACAAAACTTAAAGGAGAGGAATTATGACTGAAAAAGATGTATTAAAAGTGGTAAAAGAAAAGGGGATCAAATTTATTCGTCTCTGGTTTACAGACATTCTTGGGCAGTTGAAGAGTGTGGCAATTACAGAGAGGGAATTGCCGAGAGCCCTGGATGGCGGCATGGGTTTCGATGGGTCTTCAATTGAGGGCTTTGCCAGAATTTTTGAGAGCGATCTTGTAGCTCTGCCCGACCCTTCAACATTCCAGATTCTCCCTGGGGATCTCTCCGGAAAGCACTCAGAAACCCAAGGAGAAATGACGAGGGGTGCTCTGGAAGGGAGTGCGGCGGGTAGAATGTTCTGTGACATATTGAATCCGGATGGTTCTCCATATGAGGGAGATCCCCGTTATACTTTGAAGAAGAACCTGGAGAGGGCAAAGAAGATGGGCTATACTTATTACGTTGGCCCGGAACTTGAGTATTTCTATTTCAAGAGTGAGAAAGGCACAGATGTCCTTGATGCAGGCGGCTATTTCGACCTATTGCCTCTGGATATGGCTCACGATTTACGGAAGGAGACTGTCCTTTATCTGGAGAAGATGGGAATTCCCGTAGAATATAGTCATCATGAAGTGGCACCCTCCCAGCATGAGATAGACTTACGCTACGCTGATGCCCTAACCATGGCGGACAGCGTCCAGACCTATAAAGTTATTGTTAAGGAGGTGGCCTTGAGGAGGGGGGTGTATGCCACATTTATGCCAAAGCCTCTCTTTGGACAGAATGGTTCGGGGATGCATACGCATCAATCGTTATTCAAAGGTAATAATAATGCTTTGTTCGATGCACGGGATAATTATCACCTTTCCAAAGAAGGTAAAGCATTTATTGCTGGTCTCCTTTTTCACGCTCAGGAGATTACTTCGATTTGTAACCAGTGGGTTAACTCTTATAAGAGGTTGGTTCCAGGATATGAAGCGCCCGTTTATATCTGCTGGGGGCAAAGGAACCGTTCGGCATTGGTGCGCGTTCCCATGTATAAGCCAGGGGAAGAGATGACCACTCGTGCAGAGTTGAGGAGTCCTGACCCTGCCTGCAACCCCTATTTAGCTTTTGCAGTGATGTTGGCGGCTGGTCTGGAGGGGATAGAAAAAGGATATGAATTACCAGACCCAATAGAAAAGGATATCTTCCTCCTGAGTAATGAGGAAAAGGAAACCTATGGGATAAAATCACTCCCGGGGAGTCTAATCGAGGCCATCCAGATTACTGAGAAGAGCCAGCTTGTTAGGAAAACTCTGGGTGAACACATCTTCAACAAGTTCATCGATAATAAGAAGATTGAGTGGGATCGTTATCGCACTCAGGTTACAGACTACGAACTGCAGAAGTATCTGCCCATATTGTAGATGATAATAACATTCTATAAATATCAGGATCGCCCCGCAGCGTCGGGGCGATTTTTTGTGAGGAGTAGCGGAGCGATAGCTTTGCATCAATGTAGGGGCGACACTCAGTTTACCCCGATGTATCGGGGTGGTCGCCCAAAGGAAGGGACGGCACAGAGTCCGTCCCCTACAGGAAGGCAAAGCTTACGCTTTGCTGCTACAAGGAGCTCTGCTTCAAGGCAGGGCGGCACTTCTGTTAGGAGTAACATTGATTTTGCAATGAAGAGATTAATTCTGATCTTACTTATTTTTGTTTTCAATTTTCGGGCGTGGTGTTTTGAAATCCATCTTTCTACCACTGTTCCAACTCAAGGCGATACTCTGGCAGTAGAAATTAAAGGGGTAGAGAAAGGGAGCAAATGTTCCTGCTGGTTCAACGCAAGGGAGTATCCCGTGCATTCTACAGATAGAGGCTCTCTCAGGACATTGATTGGACTGCCATACAATTTCGTTCCTGGCAGGTATGCTGTTCTTATTTTGGAGAAGGCAGCAGGGAAGAAAATAATGAGAGAGTACGAGCTCCTAACTGTTAATAGAAAGGTTTTTCCTGTATCATATGTTAGCTTCAGTCCAGAAAAGATGAAACTTATTGGTTCACCTCTGAATGAACGAGAGAGAGATTTGATTACTAGTGCCTTAAAAATTGAGAAGAAAAAGCAAAATTGGCAGGGAGAATTCATTCTGCCAGTTGAAGGAATGATTGTTGGAGAATATGGTGTTAAGAGAATGGTTGGCAGACAATTTCTTGGGAGCCACAAGGGGGTCGATTTAAAGGCTCCGGAGGACACCCCGGTTCAAGCAGCCAATAGCGGTGAGGTTATTCTGGCGGAGGAGGGTTTTTATCTTCATGGAAAGACCGTAATGATTGATCACGGCCAAGGGGTAACCACGATCTATCTGCATTTAAAGTCTATCAATGTTACAAAATTAGATAGAGTTGCCAAAGGACAAATTATTGGCAGCGTGGGAAAGACAGGTCTTGCTACAGGTCCCCATCTCCATTGGGGATTATATATCCATGGTGTCCCGATCGACCCTCTCCCCTGGGTAGAGAGAGAATACTGAGTAGAATTAAAAATAGTTTGTTCATCGCTTAGGGGATTTCTTAACGCCAAAAAACTTCGGACTTTCGAGGGCGCAAATAAAAACTCCTCCCCCGATAAATCGGGGGCTTAGGTTAAGATGTAATCAATCCCGATACATCGGGACTTTCTTAGGAAACTATGTGTAAAAGTTAGGAGTAGCGAAGCGAAGCTTCGCAATTATAACGCAGAGCTTTGCTCTGCTACTCCAACTTCCGCTTTAGCGGAAGGATCAGCCGTTCAATATGATTAGAACTATAAATCTTACCAAAAGATTTGGTCATTTGATTGCAGTGGATAACCTGAATTTGGAGATTTCTCCCGGGGAGATTTTCGGTTTCTTGGGACCTAATGGCGCAGGGAAGACTACCACAGTAAAAATATTGACAGGACTCCTCAAACCGACCAGTGGTCAGGCGCTAGTGGGAGGATACGATATCCAGAAGGAGCCAGAAATAGCTAAGAAGATTATTGGTCTAGTTCCTGACCAGCCCTTCCTTTACCAGAAATTGACGGGTGATGAGTTTCTAAATTTTGTTGCAGATCTATATGAACTGCCACTTGAAGTGAAGAAGAGAAGAATACCAGAGCTTCTCTCTCTATTTGAGATAGATGAATGGAAAGATGTATTGATCGAAAATTATTCTCATGGGATGCAGCGAAAGCTGGTAATGGCTTCTGTTCTTCTGCACGACCCAAAAGTAATCTTTTTAGATGAGCCTTTAGTGGGTTTAGACCCCAAGACAGGGAGATTGGTAAAGAGGATTTTCCAAGAGCTTTCCCAAAGGAAAGTAACAATCTTTATGTCCACTCATACTCTGGAGATTGCTGAGAAACTATGCCATCGCATTGGGATTATCCAGGAGGGGAGATTGGTTGCCCTGGGCACAAATGAAGAGTTGAGAAGAAAGGTAGAAAGGGGAGGGGAAATGGCAGAGCGGGCAAATCTAGAGGATATATTTCTAAAGTTGACTGGGGGGACTGAATACGAGGAATTATTGAAATATTTAGAGTGATATTGGCTGGAATATCGGTTTCTGTATAAGAAGGAGAGGTATCTGGGCTACAAATGAAGATTGTTCTCTTATGTCAAATGAAGCTTCGGGAAGTCAGAAATCGATTTCGGTTTATGGCGGCGGGGGCAAAAATAAAGAATGGTTTCCTGTTTGGGATTGGCCTTCTCTTTCTCTGGGCGCTATATAGCGGATTTTACCGTGTCTTAACTTATCTCCGTGAAGTTCCTCTTCTGGGACCGATACTGGTGGTTAAGCTTCTTTCCATGGTCTTTCTTACATTTTTAGCGATGCTCGTTTTCAGCAACGTCATCACTTCCTTTTCCACCGTCTATTTCTCTTCCGACTTGCCCTTCCTATTGTCTACTCCTTTCTCATTCCGTTCAATTTTCGGAATTAAGTTTCTGGAAACGCTAATCTATTCTTCCTGGATGGTGGTTCTTGCTTTCTCTCCGTTTCTTTTGGCGTATGGAAAAACCTATTCATTAAAAGTTCCATTCTATCTCCAGATTGTCTTCGTGTTGATACCATTCTTAGTAATTGCCGCAGGTGCGGGAGTTATTTTCTCTCTAATTCTTATGCACTTTTTCCCTACAAGAAAGACAAGGGATATCCTTTTAGTTCTGGCTGTCTTCTTGGGAGGTGGGTTATACCTACTCTTTCGGTTCCTTCAGCCAGAAAGCCTGGTTAAACCTGAAGCAATGGGTAGTGTGCTGAACTATCTGGCTATGATAAGAGCGCCCACTTCAAAGTTCTTACCGAGCTTCTGGATTACTCAGGCAGTTGCCTTTGCCACCCATAGCGACCTTCTTGGATATATTCATTTTTTTTCAATTCTTCTTTCAGTAGCCATTGCCCTGGTGTTAATCAGTCTCCTTTTAGCTACGAGAACATACTATTCCAACTGGGCGACTGCCCAAGAGGGTAGTGGCCAGAGCCTTAGAAAAGATATAATAGGAAAAGTGATTCGATTTTTCTCTCAAGGCTTCTCTCGACAGGTAAGAGCACTTCTCGAGAAGGATACTAAACTCTTCTTTCGAGATACTGGTCAGTGGTCTCAACTCTTTCTTTTAGGGGCACTGGTAATCGTCTATCTTTTTAATATTTATAAATTGCCACTGGATACTGTCTATTTGAAGAGCCTCATCTCTTTTCTGAATATAGGTTTGGCTGGCTTCGTTCTGGCAGCTTTGGCTCTTCGCTTTGTTTACCCAGCAGTAAGCCTTGAAGGGTCCTCCTTCTGGATTATTCAGAGCTCGCCCCTTTCTCTAAGGAGATTTTTGAAAGAAAAGTTCTGGATTAGCTTTTTTCCATTATTGATTCTGGGAGGGTTTTTGGTTTTGGTTTCAAATCTGTTTTTAAAAGCCGATATTTTTATGACCCTTCTCTCTTTGGGAAGTGTGGAAGTGATGGTAGTGGGATTGACCAGTCTGGCGTTAGGAATGGGTGCGATCTATCCTAAGTTTCATGTGGAGAACATTTCTCAGGTTGAATCATCGCTTGGCGGGATTTTATTCATGATTTATGCGCTCTTTTATGTGGGTATAATTATTGCATTGGAGGCTTTGCCAGTGAGAAGCTATTTCCAGTACTCCCTCGGTCTTAAGGGTAGCTTTTATTGGCCTGCAATTGCCTTTACAATTTCTGCTTTCGTTATCGTCAATCTGATTATAATTTGGCTGCCTCTTCACTTGGGTACGAAGGCTTTACTAAATTATGAGGGATAATCTTTAATCTCCTCTTTCAATTTCCAGAGAGAA
>Ga0315289_10010907_pt1 | contig 12931 bp, 10 predicted proteins | sample YL17G11_40_MG_FD_203452 | JGI IMG/M metagenome (GOLD analysis project Ga0315289, IMG submission 203452) | Sediment microbial communities from Yellowstone Lake, YNP, Wyoming, USA - YL17G11_40 | ecosystem: Environmental > Aquatic > Freshwater > Lake > Sediment | place: USA: Wyoming | collected...
AGTATCTCGAACAACTTCAGGCCTCCGCCCAACCGTCTCCTTGAGTCTCAAATGTCCCCTGATAGAACACTTAGCCACTCGTCTTCTGCCCTCTCTTCAGGAAGTCTGGGCAGGAGGCAAGTCACCAGAGGCGACCAAGGCTCCTGCCCTACGGAGATCGTGCTTGCCGCGAGAAAGGCTCCCGCTAGTCGTAGCCGCTAAGAACGGAGCTGCTGGTTTCCGGCCCTGAAGCGCCAGCGTTCGACCGCCGTGCCCGTTGGTGCAGAATGGCGAATATCCCGCGCTCACCGTATGGGCGGACCTGGGGATTGCCCGCGGCAGCGAGGCGCAGTCCAGCACGCATATCGCCCCGGGCAAGGGCCTCACCAGCCGATAGAGGTTTGCCCAGTGCTGAGGATCGTGATGCACGTGTTGCTGGCGTCGCTGGCAGTGGGGCTTCTGGCATCAGGTGCGCCCGCGCGCCAGGGGATGACGCGGCGCGGCTGACCGGCGTGTGGTAGGGAAAATGACATGAGGCCGAGGCCGACGCAGAGAATGCGAGGGAGGCGACACAATGGATGAGGGGACAACGTTGCTGAAGCAGATTCTGGAGCAGGTGACGAGGACGGCAGAGGCAACCGAGAAGATACTGCATCTGCTTGAGGCCGACCTCAAGGAAATGGGCATGTCCTTGAATGAGCTGAAGCAGGACGTGCGCGAACTGAAGTACGTTCGCCGCTGACGCGCGTGGCAGATGCAGCCGGTCCACCACCCCGTGCTGCCTCTGAAGCGCCGCCAGGTCCTGGTTGGCGACGCGGCAGCAGCGGCGGGTCATTTCGAGCGTCGTGTGGCCCAGCAGCGCCTGCACGTGGAACGGTGAGGCGCCTGAGCGCAGGTGAAGGGGATGCGGACGAGGTGCCATCGACACTGCGGAAATGTGGACGAGGCGGCGGATTTCGATGCCAGAGCGTTTTGGTGAGGAAAATGACCTCGGATCGAAACGGTGGGCGCTCGGGCTGGCGACGGAATTCACTGCAAGGGCGTGGGAAAAGAACTCCGAGGGAGATGTGAGCCACCAGCCCAGGCGCTCTCCACTTCCATCGAGGGACGTTCCTTCCCCGACACCAGCATCACCGCCTACCGTCTTGCCATCATCCGCCAAGTGCAGAGCACTATCTGCGTCGCCCAAGCGGTGTCGCACGCCGATGTAACACCGACAGAGGTCCCCATGGCCGCTTCCTCCCACAGCCCGCGAGTGGACGCCGCGTACCAGGCCGACTCATCCTTCTTGAGGCGTGTTATCACGGGGCCGCCCAAGGCCGGGACGCTAGGATTGGGCGGTTGAGGAGTACAGGACCGCTCCGCAGAGGGAATCCGCCAGCACCGGCGAAGGACCTGCTCCAGAGATCAAGGGAAGCTGGAGCGGAATGCTCTGCGCCGGGGAGGGAGCCTGGTGGTCGAGCTGCTTCTCCTGCCAGGATTAGTCTTGGCGATCGTGGTCCCGCTGGCGGTTGGCGTGGTGGTCGAGCGAGTGGCCGTGCAACGTCGCCGCAGGCAGCCCGAGCCGCCGGGCGCGGGCCAACGCCCACCCATCATTTTGGCGCTCGCATCGGTGGCACTGGCGCTGCTGACGTGGCCCGCGGGTCTCTCCATGAGGGGGATGGTCGGGGGTCTGGTCTCGGCGGACCTACTGGCCCATCCGCCGGGTCCGCTCACCATGGTCGCCGTGCTCAGCAGTGTGCCCCTGCTCGCGCTCGCGTGTGGAATGGCGGCGCTCTATCGGGCCAGGCGGTGGGAAGCGGGGCGGGGCGCCACAGACCTGGCGCGGGCTGGGCTCGTGCTCTCCTCGTGGGCCTGCCTCTTCATGCTGCTCCCTCTCACCCGCGCGGTGCAACGCGATGGCGTCGAGAGGGCCGACCGCGACGCATGTGGTCGGAACGCGGCGAAGCTGGTCGCGGCGATGGAGCTATACCTGGCGGACAATGACGGGGTGTTCCCGCCTGGGGAGCGCTGGTGCGAGCGCATCTGGCCCCATGTGAAAGGGGACCTGGAGTCTAACCGCTCTGCGTGCGACTGCGGGTTCAACGCGAGGCTATCCGGGAGGAAGCGCGGGGACTTGAAGGAGCCGAGCCGGCTGGTGCTCATCTTCGACACCGACTCCAACCCGGACGGCAGCAACGTGGCTGGCGGGCCGGAGCGGTTGCCCCGCGTTCCGCATCACCGCTACGGAGACAGCTACGGGTTCGCGGATGGCCAGCACCGGTGGCTGCCGCGCAGGAGGTCGGGCTTGGATGCCCAGGGCGAGATCACCTGGTCAAAGAAGTGCGACGCCGACCGGGTGCGCTGGGTGCCGTAGGGCCAGCCGGTGCAACGGAGGGGCCACTCACTGGCCCTGGATCATACCTGAGAGAGTCAGCTCGGGCAAGCCATAACGCTCTCACAGCGGTCTCACAGCCCCTCGACATACGCACATGGAAACAGAGAAAGAGAGACCAGAAACCCCGTTTTGGGGCCGAAAACGGCTTCCGAAGGGACGGGCTCGTCCGATGATGTTAAGAAGCCGAAACGCCCAGAACCTCGCCACAGACGCCAGGATAGGCCAGAAGGCGCCCTCGGTTGAGAGCGCCAGGAATCACCCAGAGACAGTTCCCTCTCAGGAGGGTGGTGGAGGAAAACGACCTGGGATCGGAACACGTGGTGCGCCGAGCCAGAGCCACGACACGGTTAACAACAACCGCCCATCATGGCGAGCGCCTGCTCACTCGGTTCTTCTAGGCAGTACTCGGGCGACTCTGTTCCCCTGCGGAAGCCGGTGCTTTGCCGCTGTTGCCGCGGACGGACCAATCACGCGGCAAGCCCGCTTGGCTCCAGAACTGGTAGCAGCCGCGCTGTTCCTTAGCGCGGTACATGGCCGAGTCGGCATTCTTCAGCAGGCCCTCAGGGTCCTCTGCGTCCGCGGGATATAAGCTAATGCCTATGCTTGTGCTGGCGGCGATTTCCGTACCGCCGACCGGGATGGGCTTCGAAAGCGCACTCAGGATCCTCTGCGCGATGTCGGCGGCGCCTTGCGCGTCGGTGGTCCCCGAAAGGAGGATGACGAACTCGTCTCCTCCCAGGCGCGCGACGACATCGCAATCGCGTACGCAGCTTGTCAGCCGCTCGGCCACGCCCTTCAGGAGCATGTCTCCTGCCGCATGCCCCAGGGCATCGTTGACTGCCTTGAAGTGATCCAGGTCGAGCACCATGATGGCCAGTGTTTGCTGGTTTCGACGGGCCAGGGAAATCGCGCGAACCAGAGCCTCCTCAAAGAACGCTCGGTTGGCCAGGCCGGACAGGGGATCATGGGTGGCCAAGTGGCGGAGACGTTCCTCCGTCTGCTTGCGGTACGTTACGTCCCTGAGCACGCCTACGTAGTTGGCCACGGATCCCAAGGCTTGCTTGACTGCACTGATGGTGAGCCAGACGGGAAATGCCGCGCCGCTCTTGCGGCGGTCCCAGAGCTCGCCCTCCCATCGGCCGGTCTCCGTAAGCGAGCGCCACATTTCCTGGTAGAACTCGGCATCTTGCTGCCCGGACTTGAGCAGGGAGGGCTTCTTGCCCAGCACTTCCTCGGCGGCATAGCCGGTGATTTCGGTGAACGCCTCATTGACGGAGACGATCTGTCCCTGGTGGTCGGTGATGAGAATGCCCTCGGAGACGCTCTCGAAGACCTTCGCGGCCAGGCGCGTGTACTCCTCCGTGCGGTGCTGGCGGAGCGCTCGCCCTATGACGGTGGGCAGCAGATCCAGGTAACCGCAATCCATGTCCTTGACGATGTAATCACGCGCCCCCAACCTCAACGCCTCGACGGCAACCTGCTCATTCCCGCTGCCCGTGACCATCACGACCGGCGGCAGGGGGCCCTGCGCCGCCAGACGGCGGATGACCTCGAGTCCGTCATAGACGGGCATGGCATGATCCAGCAGCACCACGTCGTAGTCACCTGCCTCGTACATGGCCAGGCCCTGCTCTCCGTCTGGAGCGTGATCAACGACATAGCCGTTCCGCTCCAGTCTCGTCCGGCACAGGTGCGCCAGGCCCATATCGTCCTCCATCAGGAGGATGCGCAGAGGCCTTTCCAAGGCCATCTCTAGCTCCCGTCGGGGAAGGCGACGATCGACAGGAACAGGCCCAGCTTCCGCACCGCTTCAGAGAAGTGCTCGTAGTCCACGGGTTTGGTCACGTACACATTGCAGCCCAGGCCGTAGCACCGGTCCACCTCGCGCGGGTCATCCGTGGTCGTCAGGACAACCACCGGGATGCGTCTGGTGCGCTCGTCTGCCTTCATGCGCTCGAGCACCTGGTAGCCGTCCAGCACCGGCATGTTCAGGTCCAGCAGCACCAGTGTCGGCCGCACGCGCTCCTCCCCCGCACGCGTCCCTTCGCCGAACAGGTAGTCCAGTGCCGCCTGGCCGTCTTGGACAGTGATGATTCGGTTTGTTATATTTGCCCGACGCAGGTTCTTCTCGATGAGCGCTGCGTGGCCCAGGTCATCCTCGGCCAGCAGAATAGTGACCTCGTGCTTGTCAGCTTGCTGCAGTTGGGGCATTGCTGTCTCCTTCCTCTTCGGGGTGGTTGCTGAGAACAACGGTGAACGTCGTTCCTACACCCAGCTCCGAGTCACAACGGATGTAGCCGCCGTGTCGGTGCGCCAGTGCCTGCGCGTAAACCAGACCCATGCCTTCACCTTTCACGTCCTGCTTGCCCGCTCGGCGGAAAAGCGCGAATACCTTGGGCATGTCGGACTCGGCGATCCCTCGCCCGTTGTCGCGAACGAAGAAGGTGGTCTCGGCGCCCTGTTGCTCGCCAGCGACCTCGATCTCGCCAGGCCGGCCTGGCTCAAGGTAGTTGACGGCATTGGTCAGGATGTTCCCGACGATCTGCTCCATCGCCGTGCGATCGCCAACCACTTCCGGCAGTCGCCCCACCGTCACCCTCGCCTGGCGCTCTTCGATCTGGTGCGCCAGGCCGTCCAACGCGGACTGTACAACATCGTGCAGGTTAACCCGCTCGAAGTGCAGATCGTTGCGTCCTAAGCGCGACAGCTTCAGAACCGCGTTGATGAAGCCGTCCATGCGCGCGACGGAGGCTTCAATGAACTCCAATGCCGGGGGTATATCTTGCCGAAGGGCTGCGGTCGCTTCTCGCTGGTGTTCCTCGTCAAGGTGCGGCAGCACCGCGGTTAGAAGCGAGTCGAGGGTTGCGCACGCCGAGCGAAGCTCGAACGTAAAGCCCCTCAGGTTGATGAGCGGGCCCCGCAGATCGTGGGACACTATGTACGCGAACTGCTTGACTTCTTCGTTGGCCCGTTCCAGGTCATCGGCATACCGCTTCAGCTTCTCCTCCGCGTGCTTGCGTTCGGTGATGTCCCGGAAGAAACCTACCAGACACCGTCGCCCCGCGTAGATGGTCGGCCGCGCTGCAATGTCGGCAAGGAAGATGCTGCCGTCCTTTCGCGCGCAAGGCAGGCCTGGGGCCATAACTTGTTCGCCCTCCGCTTGGGCGTGGAAAGCCGCCTCTACTGTCCCGAGGCTGGCGGCGGGGTGAATGTCGGAGACTCGCTTCTCAAGGAACTCACGCTCACAATACCCGAACATAGCGCACGCGGCAGGGCTGACCCGCACAATCCTCCCGGTGTCAACCTCCGCCACCACCAAACCGTCCGCAATACAATTGTAGATCGCCTGCAACTGATCGGTGCTTTCCCGCAGCGCCTTCTCCACCTGCTTGCGCCCGGTGATATCGCGATCAACGCCGTGGTAGCCCGTCAAGCTGCCGTCGGGAGCGAAAAACGGGACACCGCTGACCTCGATGCTCACCAGGTGGCCGTCTCGATGGATGAGTGTGGCCTCACGAGGCCCGATCGGCATCCTTGAGGCGACGAGTTCTTCATGGACGGCGGCGAGGATGGTGGCTTCCTCCTGCGGCATGAAGTCGAAGAACTTCTTTCCCACCATTTCCTCGGGTTCATAGCCCAGCAGATCGCGGACTCTGGGGCTGGCATAGGTGTAGACCCCCTCAGCGTTCATCTCCCAGATCCAGTCATTGACGGTTTCGACCAGAGTGCGCAGCCAATCCTCCGACGCGTTGGCCGCATCCTTGGCCTCTCGGAGTTCCTGGAGCGTGTGCTCCAGCTTCGCGGACTGCTCGATCACAACACGCTCCTGCACCGCGAGCAGCTCGTTCAGAATCGCCACCTCGGCCTTCAACGCGCTCACATTCTCGGGCACGGTGTCAACAGCCACTGGTCCTGTCCTCCCCGCAGAGGATGTCTGCTTTCATATCAGGAGAAGATGGTGTTGCCGTCGAACGGCAGCAGAACGATCTTTGCGCTCAGCGCCAGGGTCCTGAACATCTCCGCCGTCTCGGGAAGCAGTGAGGCTCTGACGAACATGATGATGACGAACAGATTGCCCGATGGCAGCATGCCGCCGAATCCGAGCACCGATCGCACGCCGAACGGGATCACGAATTCCTGCTGCGCGGGCACGTACCGGCTGCCGACTGCTTCGGGCACGAAGAAGACGTTGTACGTTGTCTGCGCGAGGTCCACCAAGATGGCTGGGTCCGGCTCCAGCACCGTGTTGACCGTCAGTCCCAGCTGTTGGACGAGCTGTCTGACCATGGGGAACTGCTCGATGAAATGCTCGCTGGGTAACGGGATGGCTTTGTGTCCTGTGGAGCCTTTCCGCGAATGCCACTCCGGCTTCACCCCGGCGCTCGCCAGTAGGGTCAGACATTTCATCGCCGGAGACTCGACAGGGGTGTCGAGCATTCCCCGCGCGAAGGCCTGCAACTCCTCGTCCAGCTCCGCGTAGGGATGTGTCTTGAAGAGACGGACAAGGGCTAGAGCCCTTTCGCCCGTTTCCTTGTCCACAAGATGATCGTAGAAGTAGTGCACGATCCTGTCGGATACCTCCTCCATGCTGGTGGCGTCCGCCCCCAGCCGGCGCAAGGCACCCGAGCATTCGGCCATGTCGGCCAGTGTGAAGTGGCTGATGTCATACATCGTGGAGCTCCGGGTCCGCTCTCGGGCAGGCATGGTCTAGGCGGCCGCCCCTGATGTTTGCGGCAACTGGATCGCGCGGCACTGCTCTTCAGAACCCTCCGCCCTGCCCCTCCCTTGTGCTCCAGTGGCCCGCTAAGGAACATCTACGGTCTCTGGGCGCCTGGCCAGCCCAGACGAACTCTTCCGTGCGCCCGCCAGCCCAAAGCCACGCAGTGTCTAGCAGGAGCGGACGGCAATTGTATTCCATACGCGTGCGTATTCCAACGGAAGTGGTCACGCGATGATGTCTCGTTCTTCCTACACCGGGAGGTCCGCAGCTGCGCGGCGCTATCCCGCACATGGGGCGAGGTTCCGACGCCAGGTCGTTCTGGTGCTGGTGCCCTGCTCCGCCCTCCTCCGTCGGGCTACGAAGGGCACTCTGCATAGCTCCGCCTTGCGGAGCGACGCAGAGTGGAGGAAAACATCCTGCCATGGTTCGGCCGCGTTTACCTGAACCAAGCTGAAGGGCTCACCACAGGTCGAAACAGCGGGGCCTGCCCTGACCTGTCCCTTCGCTCTGCTCAGGGCCGGCTCTGAGCAAAGTCGAAGGAGCGGAGTCGAATGGGATGTGGACGAGGTCAACGATTTCGATGCCAGAGCGTCTTGCTGAGGAAAACGACCTGGGATCGAAACGCGCGCAAGAGTCCGATGCCCCGCTTCGTGCCGCCGGGAAGACGGCGGGGATGGCCTACGGCGCGCTGCTTGCACACAACGGCTTCGGGAGACGCTGCGCGGGCAGCCCTTCGCACAGGCCCTTGCCGCGGTTAATGCCGCGGTAGCTGAGGTTCACGAGGAGACGGCTGAGGAGCTTCCCACGTACGGTGAAGCAGCGCTTGAGGATCGACGGTATCGAGTAGAAACGCCCATAGGCGTACCGCTGTCCCTGCCGCAGTTCGAGGTCCGTCATGTGCTGGGGACGGAACACCACGTTGCTCATGGTGTAGTGTGACCAGTCGCGGTCAACGATCCGCCCCTCGCGTTCGAGCTGCTGACGCATCGCCGTGCCCGGGAAGGGAGTGAGCACCGCGAACTGGGCGGCGACCAGCTTGTGCTGCTCCGCGAACGCCACCGTCCTCGCGAAGACGCCACTGTCATCTCCGTCCAACCCCAGGACGAACGACCCGATGATCTCAATGCCGGCCTTGTGGATCGTCCGAATGGCCGCGCCCATGTCCGTTCCCAGGTTGGGCGACTTGCCGATGGCTCGCAGATTCTCCTGCGAGAGCGACTCCAGGCCAACGAACATTGCCTGGCACCCGCTGCGGGCGGCGAGGGAGAGGAGTTCCGGGTCCTTCGCCATGGTCAGATCCGCCTGGCCGATCCAGCGAGTGCGAAGTGGGATCAGTGCCTCGAACAGCTCCTTCGCCCGGTGTGGGTGGCCGGCGATGTTGTCGTCAACGAACCCGACCCATCCGCCGAGCGAGCTGACCTCCTCAACCACTTCGCCAACGGGCCGGAAGCGGTAACGCCGGCCCGATACCGTGCTCACCGTGCAGAAGGCACACGCATTCGGGCACCCGCGCCCGGTTTGAACGACATTGGTGGTGAGGTAGCGATCGCCCCGAAGCAACTCGCGGCGAGGGCGAGGGAGACCCGAGAGATCGGCGTAGTCGTCATGCTGGTAGCGAGGCCTGAGACGACCGGCTGCCAGATCCGCCAACACCTCCCGCCATACCGGTTCGGCCTCGCCGATGACAACCGCGTCCGCGTGAGCGGCGGCCTCATCGGGCAGCACCGTAGGATGAATGCCGCCCATGACGACCGGCACGCCTCGTTGCCGAAATGCGTTGGCTATCGCATAGGCGCGGGGCGCTGAGGCCGTCATGCAGGTGATCGCCACCCAATCCACGTCGGCATTCGTATCGACGGCCTCGACGTTTTCGTCGACCAGCCGCACGTCCACGTCCGGCGGCGTCATGCCCGCCAGCAGCGGCAGGACCAACGGGGGCGCCAGCACCTTGCCGCGCCCCCACCACCCTTGCGACCACGCGGGCGCGATAATGAGCAGCCGTGGCCTGTTCTTCGTTGTCGTCGTCTCCACGGTGAGCGCTCCCTGTCGCGCACTGGTGGTAAGGCGGCCAAGCCGTCAGGAGACCGATCGCCGGACACTGTCCCCTTAGCGCCGGAAGCGCCTCCTGCGCGGACGCTTTGCGGCGTGCTTGGCAGCCCTAGCATCATCGCGCTGCCGCCGGCAGGCCGGACACGCGCGAGGCACCGGATACCCAGCTTGGTCGTCTGCAACCTGCGCAGCGGCCGGGTAGAGAAAGGTCTGCCCACACACCTCGCACACAAGCTCGCGGTCGGGCATGCCTAGTAGCGCCGGCCGCCTCCGCCGCCTCCGCCACCACGCTCGGTGCGGGGGCGCGCCTCGTTCACCGTCAGCGCGCGACCGCCCACGTCGCGACCGTTGAGGGCGGCGATGGCCTCGGCAGCCTTGTCCTCAGGGACGTCGACAAAGCCAAAGCCCTTGTCCGGGATCAGCCGGACTTCCGTGGGCCCGTACTCCGCGAACAGCTCCCGCAGTGCGCTCTCCGTCATGGAGTAGCTCAGGTTCCCTACGTACAGACTCTTGCTGGCCATGATGGCCTCCTTGCGCCACGGCCTGGCTCCGTGCGATTCGCCCAACACGAGCTTTGCGCACTCCCCCCTCGCGTGCCAGGCTGCGAGTTGTGTGGAGAGAACGCCCGGAATCACGATTTGTTGGTCTTTACCGGCGACGTGCCGTCCTCGAGCGCCAAGCCCTGCGTGCCCGCGGCGGTGCGGATGCAGGGCCGGCGCGATGCGGCTCGGGTTCGGTTTCGGTCAGTCCGGGCACGGACACGCGAGGGATGGTGCGGCCCAGAGTGCGCTCAATGTCGGCCAGCACCGGGGCGTCTTCGCGCGCGGCCAGGCTCAGAGCGTCGCCGTCAGAGCCGGCGCGGGCCGTGCGGCCGATGCGGTGTATATAGTCTAACGGCACCGCCGGCATATCATAGTTGACGACGTGTGTCACGCCTTCGACATCGAGGCCGCGGGCGGCGATGTCGGTCGCTACCAGCACCCGCACCGAGCGCCGTCGGAAGCCGTCGAGCGCCTTCTCCCTTTGGCTTTGGCTGCGATCCCCGTGGATGCAGGTCGCGTTCATATTGCCGCGCTGAAGCTGCCTGGCAAGCCGGTCGGCGCGGCGTCGCGTGCGGGCGAAGATCAGCACGCTGCGCATCGCCTCCTGCCGCAGCAGATCGAGCAGCAAGTCGGTCTTGCGCTCGGACGCCACCAGGTAAACCGAGTGCGATATGGTTGCGGGTGGCGTGGACTGAGACCCCACTTCCACCAGGACGGGATCGCGCAGAATCTCGTCGTATGCCAGTTCCAGCACTGCAATCGGCATGGTGGCGGAGAACAACATGGACTGGCGCTCGCGGGGCAACGCCGCCAGGATGCGGCGCAGGTCAGGCAGGAAGCCCATATCCATCATGCGGTCGGCTTCGTCCACCACCAGCACCTCGAGCGCCGCCAGGCGCGCTGCACCGCGACGGTGGTGATCGAGCAGCCGGCCGGGAGTGGCCACAACGATCTCATAGCCTGAGCGCAACGCCTGCCGCTGGTACTCCATGGCGACTCCGCCGTACACCGCGACCGTGCGCAAGGCGGTCCCGCGCGTCAGCGCAACCGCTTGCTCGGCCGTCTGCGCCGCGAGCTCGCGCGTGGGGGCGAGAATGAGCGCGCGAGTGCTGCCATTCTTGCCTCGCCGCAGGCGCTCGATGATGGGCAGCAAGAAGGCTGCCGTCTTGCCGCTGCCGGTCTCCGCGGTGGCGATGACGTCTCGCCCGCACAGAGCAGGAGGAATGGCGTCGCACTGGATGGGGGTCGGGGTTTCGAAGCCCAAACGGCGAACCGCTTGCAGAAGTTGAGCAGAGAGGTCGAATTGTGTGAAGATGTCAGATATCTCGCATGCCAGAGGAGGCCGTATCGCCGGCGCGCCCTGCTGGCTGCCGATGTGGCTGACTCTAGGTGATCCCTTCGCCATGCGAAAGAACCGGAATCACCCGGTTCATCGAACAGGTCATGCGCGAAGGCTGACCAAAGGATAGCACATGCGCGGCACCATGTCAAACGCTGGATAAGATAAATAAACGGCGACACCTATTCTTTTACTGTCTTTGTGCGCCGCTCTGGGTGTGTCCACGGGCAGGCGCCGCACACAACAACCAAGGATGTCTTCGTCCGGCAAAAGCCGGCCTCTCGCCCTGCCAGCACGGCGAGGCTACGGACGCCACGGGGGATTTCGATATCGGGTACACTTGGTCGTGGTGGAGGAAAACATCCTGGCATGCTTCGACCATGCTCAGCACAGGTGGTTCGCCTGAGTTTACCCTGCTTGCCCTGAGCGGAGCCGAAGGGAGCGCTTGCTCTGAGCAACACCGAAGAGAAGTCGAAGGGCTCACCGCGGGTCGAAACAACGGGGCCTGCCCTGACCTGTCCCTTCGCTCTGCTCAGGGCCGGCTCTGAGCAGAGTCGAAGGAGCGGAGTCGAATGGGATGTGGACGAGGTCGCCGATCTCGATGCCAGAGTGTTCTGGTCAGCGGAGATGACTGACGTCGAAACAAGAGTCGCTTCGGCAGTAAACTACCGGGAGCAAGGGTGACGCTCTGCGTGATGCCCCATTGCAGCTGCAGCGCAGAGCGCGTGGTCTTCTCCAGTTCTTTGATGTGCGTCACCTACATCCCAGACAGGATGACAGACACTGCATAGGCCCACAAGCGTTTCTAGATCTTCGGGCTCTCTTCTGCAACCTGGGCGCTCAGGCGGACAGCGCTCAGGTTGTGACTGCGTACGCGCGGGAGAGACACTCGGGGCAGACTTTCGCGAGGGTCGCCCCGCCGGCTTTGGCAGCCTCCAGCGCGCACTGCCCACAAAAGCCAATCCTGCATTCTCGGCACCACCATAGCTCGCATTGCTCAACTTCGTACGAATCCAGGCTAAGCGCTGCGAGCTCCTTGCTAGGGATTCTATTGCGCAGGTGCTTGAGGCAAATGCCGCCGACGATGGCAGTATTCATCTCGTCCTCGGTCAACACAGTCTCAAGCGTGCGTCTTGCTAATACTTTGCCCATGCTGTCATCCGTAGTCAAAAGCCCGAAGGCAGCCAGGGTCTCTCTAGGAGGTTGCCCGTGCCTTGCCGCCTGGGTGGCCATCTGAATCGCTAGTTGAGCGAACCCGGCTGCAAATTTGACGTTGGGCGACGGCAGCAGCGGCCGCTTACACAGGGGGCAGCGGCCGTTTATGTCGCCTTGTGCTGCTTTCCAGGTGAACCCGAAAACCCTGGGGGGCAAGACGGACTGGACCCAGAGACAAAGTGCCAGGGGTGCTACGCAGAGGCTAAAGCCCCACCACGGGAAGACTCGCAAGAGGCCGAGAGCTTTTCCAATCAGAGCGACCACAGTACAGAGCGCCACAAGGCCGAAGACGGTGTTTGAAGTCCTGATAATTGTGATACGGCGTTGGTCCGCTCTTTCGAAGTAGCCACGGTCACGACCAAGCCCGAATTTACCTGCATACCTGTAGCTCAACCGTCGTCCCATGGTGGCGGCCTCCGTCGGGGGCGGTGATCCATGCGATCTTCAGCACAGAAGCATAACCGCTAGTCTCCCATGCTAGCATGGAACATCCCCGGTGCAAATTCTCCCTGCTCGCTTCGCTACGCACAACTCCCTAGGTTCTTCGTTCGATTGCTTCCTGTCGAACCCCTGCCGCGAGCCGTTTGGAACTGCACAGGTTGATTCTTACCCCCTGGTGGAGGCAGAGCAGTTGAGGATCCACAGACTCAAATCTCTTGCGCCCGCGAGCGAAAAGCGACTGCGCCAAGCGTTGCGTGAACTGGGGTTGC
>Ga0315289_10010908_pt1 | contig 12931 bp, 6 predicted proteins | sample YL17G11_40_MG_FD_203452 | JGI IMG/M metagenome (GOLD analysis project Ga0315289, IMG submission 203452) | Sediment microbial communities from Yellowstone Lake, YNP, Wyoming, USA - YL17G11_40 | ecosystem: Environmental > Aquatic > Freshwater > Lake > Sediment | place: USA: Wyoming | collected...
GCGTCATGCGCTACGGCGTAAGTCCTTGCTGCTATGGGTTTTGCGCGCAGAGCCGGACTACGGACTGTGGCTCTGAGGGTTGCGGGTTCGAGTCCCGCTGCTCACCCCATCCGAAAACTCACGCGGCCCGCGCCAGTCAAGGGTTTTCTTGACACGCGGGCCGCGCTGTTGTGCAATGCCGGGGCAGATGACAAGGTTTGATGACAATGAAATCCCTTGTCATGGAGGCCCCTATGGTCCGAGCGGCAGCCTATTACCCGACTCCGGGGAAGCGCCAGCACGGCAACACTTGGAAGATATTCTGGTGGGCCGCTCGCACGTACAACCTCTGTGTTGGCACCGTCACAGAGGACGAAGCCGAGACACGGCACATCGAGATTGCGCTCCGTACGGGGCAATGGCTGGCCTGGGCTGAAGGCCGTAAAGTGGCGGAGCGCTACTCCACGCGCAATGAGCCGACGGTGCCAGCGCCTCCTGTGCTTGCCGGCGACATGCTGGCCGCATATGAGAACCATAAAGCAAATGGCTTTATGAACCCCAGAGTCTTGACATGGTCCCTTGGGTGGCTTATATTCTGCGCGGCGGGCACAGGCGCGTTCCGCTGTCGTAAGGGGTGCTTTGACCGACTGACCACTATGGGGGTAGCGGTTATGGGCCGGGGCGGCTGGCGTCTGGTAGATCTGGGGCGGTCGAGGCAGGCTTCATGCTGCCGGCTGGCGCTGACGGTGGGAATGGCGCTGATCTGCCTGGTTTCCCCTGCCTGGGGTGCGGATTCACCGGCGAAGCCCGCCGGCGTGCAGGAGCTTTTGGCCAGCGCTCGGGAGGCGTACGAGCTGGGGGCGCTGGACCTGGCCGTCGAACGGTGGCAGCGCGTAGCCAGCCTGGCGGGCACTGAAGCCGCGCCTGAGCACATTGACGCCCTGCTGAACCTGGGCCGGGCCTATCAGTCGCTCGGCCGATACCGCCACGCAGCTCTGGCGCTGGAGACGGCTGTTGCACTTGCGGGCCGGAGCCGAGACGAAGCCCGGACCGTGGCCTCCAAGAACTCGCTTGGCGCTGTCCTAACGGTTTTGAGGAGCTGGGATCGCGCTGAAGCGCTGCTCGTTGAAGCGCTCGTGGCGGCTGAGAATCGCTCTGATGCAGCGGCGCAGGCCGCCGTGCTGGACAACTTGGGCAACCTCTACGCCGCACGCGGAGACCACGAGGATGCTGCCCAGCAATATGCGCGTGGCCTCGCTCTGGCCCGCGGGGCAGGTGCACTGACCGAGGCGGCCAGGATATTGGTTAACGCCGCTGTGTCGGCAGCAGCGGCAGGGGACTTTGCTTCTGCGGACGCGCACGACGGGGAGGCGTCCGAGCTGGCGCGCCTTGCCCCGGATTCGCCTGACAAGGCCTATGTGCTGCTGACCATCGGCCAGACAGACGAATGCTTGCTGTCCCGCCTGCCGCGCGACAGAGATAGGCTGCTGCTGCGGGCGTTCGACAGCTACCGGCAGGCCCTGAATGCCGCCAGGCGGCGGTCTGACAGAAGGACAGAGTCCTACGCCCTGGGCTACCTCGGTCACCTGTACGAGACGGAGGAGCGGATCGACGAAGCGCTGCGGCTCACTCGGCGGGCGGTCTTCCTGGCCCAGCAAGTCCAGGCGCCCGAACTCCTTTATCGCTGGCAGTGGCAGACCGGTCGGCTCCTGAAGGCGCAGGGGCAGCTCGAAGCCGCGCAGGAGTCTCTGCGTCAGGCTGTGGCGACGTTCGAGCCCATCCGCCAGGAGGTCGCGGGGGGCATCGGCAACCGGTCGCTGCTGGTCGGCTTCCGCGAAGCGGTCGGGGCCATGTACTACGACCTGGCTGACGTTGAGCTCCAACTGGCCGACCGGGCCGACAGTGCGGAAGTCGCTGGAAAGCTGATCGTCGGGGCTCGCCAGGCAGTGGAGACGTTTAAGACGTCTGAACTCGTGGACTACTTCCGCGATCGCTGCCTGGGCCTGGCCAGAGCTGGAGCCCGGGAGATCGAGGCCCTGGCGCCCGGCACTGCCGTCGTTTACGTCGTCCCACTTGCTGACCGCACCGAGATCATCGTGAGCCACGCATCGGGGTTAGAGCGGGTCAAGAGCCCGGTTACGTCAGCCCAGTTGACGGCCGAGGTGCGCCAGTTCCGACGCCAGTTGGAGGACCGCACTTCGCACCGTTACCGCACCAGCGCGGAGAGGCTGTACGGCTGGATGATACGGCCGATCGAAGGCGTGCTGGCCGCGGCCAATGTGAAGACGCTCGTCTTCGTGCCTGACGGGGCATTGCGCACGATTCCCATGGCAGCTCTCCATGACGGGAAGGGGTTCCTGGTCGAGCGCTACGCGGTGGCGGTGGCACCCGGCTTGACCCTGGTAGCTCCGCGGTCCTTCGACCTCGCCGGCCGGTCCGTGCTCATGTGCGGAATCTCCGAATCAGTTGGCGGCTACGGCGCTCTGCCCTACGTCCCCGCGGAATTGGATAGGCTGGAAACGCTCTCCGGCGGACGGCGGCTGATGAACGCTGCGTTCCGTCTGGCGCGGCTGGAAGAAGAGGTCGCCTCGGTACCACCAGAGGTGTTGCACATCGCGTCGCATGGGCAGTTCAGCAGCGACCCGACCAGAACGTTCATCCTGACGCACGACGGACGTCTCACGTTGGATGAATTGGAGATGCTGATCCGGCCGAGCGAGTTTCGAGGTCGGCCTGTGGAGCTGCTGTCGCTCAGCGCGTGCGAGACCGCGGCGGGCGACGACCGGGCTGCCCTGGGGCTGGCAGGAGTGGCCCTGAAGGCAGGCGCCCGCAGCGCCATGGCCAGCCTCTGGTTCGTCAACGACGAGGCTTCGGCGCGGCTGGTTTCGGCGTTCTACGAGGGACTGTACAGGGAGCCAGGTCTCTCAAAAGCTCGCGCGCTTCAGGCGGCGCAGGTTGCCACGATGAAGGACACACGCTACAGCCACCCATGCTACTGGGCGCCCTACCTGATTATCGGGAGCTGGCTCTGACCACATGACGGGGATGAGCCCCCGAGGGGGTGGGCCATGCAACGGACAGGGACGAGAAACGGCTTCGTTGTGTTGGCGGCGGTCCTGCTGGTGACGGCCTCCGCGCGGGGGGACGAGGGCGCGACCAAGCCGGCGAGCGCAGGGGACAGAGAAACGGCTCGCGCCTTGAGCTACGTCCCACCGAAGCTGGGAGCGCCAAGAGTGCGCGTGGCCAGTGCGTCGCGTGGCGATCGGGGCGAACTGCCCACGCTCTGCGTCCTCGCTCCGGACCACGTGGGCCTGACGGTCAGCGCGCGTCCGCGTCTGTTCTGGTACCAGTCCGCCGCCACGAACCTGCCCATCGTGTTCTCTCTTGCGAGGGCGGACGCGGTGGAACCCATGCTGGAGTTCACGCTGAAGGGCTCGACGTTGGCTGGGGAGGTCCGAGTTGACCTGGCGGACTTCGGAGTCTCACTTGAGCAGGACAGCGAGTACCGCTGGGTGGTGGCCATCGTGCCGGACCCTGACAGGCGGTCGCGCGACCTGCTGACCGAGGGGCGGATCATGCGGGTGGCGCCCTCGTCCGAACTCGCTCGGGACCTGGCTGGCGCGGATGCGCAGGGACGAGCCGCCGCCTACGCGCGGCACAGCATATGGTACGATGCTCTGACAGAGGTGAACGAGGGCGCTCGGACGGCGCCCCAAGACGCACAGTGGCAGCTCTGGCGCGCGAGCTTGCTGAAGGAGGTGGGTCTGGACGAGGCGACGGCGCAGGCCGCGCCGGCACCCCCGGCGGGCCGCACGCCCGCTTACACGCCGGCCCGCGTGGGCGCCCCCAGCCGGCTGATCAGCACGGCGACCCGAACGGGCACCGGTGAAGGACCGGCCGGCCAGGGCGCGCCGTCACCGGCAGGCGCCGTTCGCCTGCAAAGGACGGCTGCGGCGCCGGGCATGGGGATGATCGGCGTGCTCGCCGCGGCGCCCGAGTCGCTGACCGCACGGACGGAGCCCGTCCTGCTCTGGTACGCATCCGGACCGTCGGCGGCGCCGATCGTTTTGCGCGTGGTCAGCACCGAGGCCGAGACGCCGGCCTGCGAGGTCACTGTGAGGGGCAGCGATCTCAGCGGCGTCCGACGGCTGAAGCTCGCAGACTTCGGCATTTGCCTCCCGACCGATCAGTCTTACAGCTGGACGGTCGCCCTGGTTCCAGACCCGCTGGACCGGTCACGTGATCTGACGGCCGGGACTACGCTGCGGCGGGTGGATCTGCCGCCCGAGGCCCGCGCAGAGGCGGACCGCGCCGCGTCGGCCGACCTGCCAGGCGTTCTGGCCAGGCAGGGCGCGTGGTGCGACGCCCTGGCAGTGCTGTACGACCAGCTCGCCTCCCAGCCGCAAGATCCCGAGCTGCGCACGCGTTGGCAGCAGGCGCTGCAGCAGATCGGGCTGCAAGAGCTGGCGGCGTCTGCGCTCCCGCCGGCCCAATAGGGGTCAGAACCGGCCTACCAAGATGCGGAAGTGAATGCCCGCGTCCTGCAGATCGTGCTGCTCGTGGTGGAAGTGTCTGAAGGGGACGCCCAGGTAAAGCTCTGCTTCCACGCGGTGTTCGACCTGGAGCAGGAGGCCCAGACCGACGCTGGACAGGAACTCGCCATCCCGGGGACGTTCGGCGTTCCAGCCGTAGCCAAGGTCGGCAAAGGGGGCCAGTTGCAGCAGAGGTGGGCCGCCGGCCTTCCGGACTATGGGGATGCGCAGCTCAGCAGTGCCGACGGCCCCCTGGTCACGCACGATCTCGTTCACCCGATACCCGCGGACCGTGGACATGCCGCCGATGCCGAACTGCTCCAGCGACAGAAGGCTGTCATTGGCCAGTTGTGTGCTCAGACGCAGGATTAGCTGGTTGTCTGTCTGGGCCAGACGCTGGATGTACTGAGCCTGGCCGAGCCAGGCAATGAACCTGCTGTCCGGCAGGCTGGCGTGGTGAGTGGCGCCGAGGACGGGAAGGCCGAAAGAGAAAGTGGAGTTGACGGCAAGGGCGTGCGTCTCGGCGCGGCTGCTCCACTCCTGGCCGAAGCGCAGCACGCTGACCTTGCTGCGGCCGTTCTCCGCACCGGGTGAGAACGAGAAGGGCTGGCCCATCAGTTTAGTGAGGTTTCGCCGGACCTCGCCCTTCAGGGACATGGCGAACTCGCTGCTCGGGGTGCGGTAGAACGGCCGCCACAGGCCGACGGTGAAGGTGTCCGTCTCGCTGGTGATATCCAGGTTCTCGAACGGAGCCTCGACCAGCAGCTCGTCGTCGCGGGAGTAACCCAGGATCAACCTGGTGTCAGAGGCACTGATCGGCCGGGAGTACAGGACGCCGAACCGGTCGAGGCCGGAAAACTTCGGGTTATCGAACCCGCCGCCGGCGAGCCCGTAGCGCAGGCTCAGCGCGTCAGCGACTCCCGTTAGGTTTTGGTCGGACAGCAGCACATCGAGCCGCTCCGCGCCGACGCCGGGGCTCCGGTCGTTCGCCAACTCCAGGCCCACCGTGAACGGTGACCGCTCTTCGACGTTCAACTGCAGCCGGCCCTGTCCGGGGGCCGTCCCCGGTTGCAGCTCGGCCTGCAAGCGCTCAAAGATCGGGCTCTGGCGCATGATCTCCAGGTTGTCCTGCAAACGCAGCAGGTTCAGCGGGCTGTCGGCGGCGCGCCTCACGCGCGCTTCGATGTAGCTCGCCTTCGTGCGCCGGTTGCCCGAGATTGCGACGTTCGTCAGTTTCCCCTCCACGATCTGAAACAGGACGACGCCGTCCTCCACCTTCTGGTCGGGCAGGACGGCTCCCGAATTGATGTAGCCGCGGTTGACGTAATGAAGCGTGAGGAGCTGCCGTGCCTTCTGCAAATCCTCGCTCGTCAGGGTGCGGCCTATGTAGTCCTTCAGGACCTGCGCGAGCTCCGCCTCGGTGAAAACGGTGTTGCCCTCGAAGCGGAAAGCCCGGACATATACGGTCGCCTGACTGGACAGTGTCTCGCCGGGAGGCAGCAGCTCTTCCGCTTGGGGCAGCACGGATTCTGCGGCCACCGAGACGGCGCTCGCGAACAGGAGCACGCATGCGGCGAAGAGCGCCCGGGCCAGATGGGGCGGCATTTCACGTCGGCTGGATTCGCCAATCACGCCTCGCATCCTCCCCAGACGCTCCGAGATGGTCCCGCGTTGCCAAGAGTCACCGCGGCGTTTCTTCGGGCCGGTCTTTGTTGCCCGAAGCCAACTGGACATCAAGGCTCGGCAGCCATGCGCCGGGCTCGATGGGCACGCCTTCCCGCCCGGTCACGACAAAGCTGCTGGCCCCCCGCAAGAACCGGGTCACGCAGGGGTCGGCAAGCTGAATCCCCGGACTCAGCAGTGATCCCGACAGGGGGATGAGGATTCCTGCCAGGTCCGCGAACGGCGACGTCACCTGGATCGTCCCGGCGATGCCGTACTCGCTGGATGCGCTCATGACGCTGTCGGACGCCAGGAAGCTGTCGGTGACGATCAGGATGTTGCCGCCGTTGCCCAGGCTGGCGTCGGCCGCGCAACGGCTGTGGTTGAGGACGGTCACGTGAGGGTCAATGGTGATGTTCCCGCCGCTGCCGCCGGCGCTCGTGGTGATCTCGCTGTTGAAAAGGTAGACCGTGTCAGCCGCAGTCAGCTTGATGTTGCCGCCGTCAAGGGCCGCCCTGGCTGAGATGAGGCTGTCGGTGAGATTGATGTTCCGACCCGCGCGCAACGTGAAGTCCCCGGCGTTGGCCAAGTCGGCGCTGGTGGTGATAGCGGCCTGCCGCTGCATAATGATGTCACGATCCGCCTCCGCGACGATTGTCCCGGCATTGCCTATGCCAGTGCTGGAACTGGCGATCTCGCCGGCGTCGGTGACACGGAGTTCGCCGACGTCGAGGGCAATGCTGCCCCCGTTGCCGGCGGTCTGCGTCTCCGACGAGATTCTGCCCTTCTCAGTGACCAGCAGCTTGGCGGCCTGGACCTGGATGGCGCCGGCGTCCCCGGTGGCAGAATCCGGGTTGGATCCGGTTGGGTCAAGCGCAGCGGAGGCGATGCTCGCACGGGCAAGCTTGGGATCGTAGCCGTGATCGATGAGGAACTGCTCGCTGGCGGGGTCGAAGCCGGAAACAGTCACCTCGTTGGCTTTCACCTCGATGGTCCCTGCGTGGCCCGGCCCGCCGGTAGTGGCAGTTACAACGCCGCCATTCAGGACTCGCAGCCGGTCGGCCGAGATGATGATCTGGCCTGCATCCCCGCCTCCGCCGACGGCCTCGGAAGCTATAGCCGAGGGGGCCATGTGTGGCTGGCCGAGCACCATGTAAGGGTCGGGATGCACGCCCGAGACCAGCACGTCATCGGCTGTCACATTCACGGTGCCGCCGTTGCCCAGGCCCTGCGTGCTGGCGATCAGGTTCGAGCCGCTGAGGATGTCCAGGCTGCCGACGTCGACCGTCAGATCGCCGGCCGGGCCCACGCCGTAGGCAGACGACGAGACCGCGGCCCGGTTCGACAGCGACATCGTGTCCGCAGTGATGTGCACGCTCCCGCCGCTGCCGCCTCGGGCGGCTGTGGAGAGACCCGTGAAGTCTTGCCCGAATGGGTCGGCGGATGTCGCCGGCCCGGCGATGGTGATCGAATGAGCGTTGACGTCCAGGGTGCCGCCGTCGGAGGCGGGATTGGTCGAGAAAGCGGTCACGGACAGGTAGGCGGCGTTCGAAAGGCTCAGGCCGTCGCAGGTGACGCGAATGTCGCCGCCGTCGCCCGGGCCCCAGCTCCCGGCATAGACGAAGGCCTGGTCATGGAGGTTGACGGTGCCGCCTTCGAACTCGATGTCACCCGCCCTCGCGCGGCCCGTCGTGTAGGCCCCGATCTGCCCGCCCGCTGTCACCTCCAGGGCCCCAGTGTTCAGCCGTATGGAGCCGCCCCTGCTATCGGGGGTCGGCACTCCCCAGCCCGGGTCACCCACTGTGGCGAAGATGCCGGCCGGGTAGTAGTGCGGATTCAGGCCCGAGATGAGCAATGTGTCGGCATTGACCTCAACGTCGCCCCCAGTGCCCAGGGCGTTGAACAGACTGGCGCTGAGCTGAGCTCCGTCGAGCAGTTGCACGTCCCCGGCGGTGAGGATTAGCTGGCCCGGCGCGCCAGTGCCCAACTGGTTGGTCTGCGTCGTGACGCCCACGTAGCCGCCCCGGCCGCCGCGGGCCAGGAAGCTGTCGGCCGAGATTTCGATCGTCCCCGCCGCGCCGCCGCCCTGTGACAGGGAGGAGATGTAGGAGTAGCCGTTGACCCCCGAGATCTCGACGCTCCCGGCGTGGATGGTGATGTTCCCGCCGTTGCCCGTGCTGAGGGCCGGCGTGCTGATGAAGGAGAGGTCGCCCATGGTCAGGCTGTCAACTGTAATGTCCACGTTCCCCGCGCCCCCCGCCCCGAACGCGCGGGACCCTATGTCGGCGGCCCAGTTTTTCGTCAGGTCGCCTGCGACCTGGAGTGTCTGCGCCGCGATGTGCGTGTCACCTGCGCGGCCCGTTGCACTCGCTGCGCTCGAGCAGGCAATCTCGGCCATTCCGCCCGCCGGCGTGGTCTGGAGCACCATGTCCCCGCCCACTTCGATGTCCATGCCCGTGCCGGGGTGGTCGGTAGCGCCGGTCGTCTGCGCCGTCATGTGGTAGCCTTCCAATAGCAACTGGCCCGACCTGATCAGCACCGTGCCGCCCGGGTTGCCGGCCACGCTTATGTAGCCGCCTTGCCCTTCGTCGATCAGGTCGACATGGCCGAGGCTCCCGTAGGTACTGACGTCGAGTTGGGGTGTCTGGTTGGTTGCATTGTAGCCTACCGTGCCGGGCCCTCCGACGCTGGCCAAGCTAACGCGACCGCTGGCAGCCCGCAGCGATCCCGTGACCTCAATGTCACCTCCGACGAGTGCCAGGCTCTGGCGGTCGGCCGCCTGCAGCATGCCGCCCTGCACTTGAATCGAAGCGGGGTTCTCGCCCAGAAAGCCGAACGCGACGGGAAGGGCGCTGGTCAGCACAGCATCTGCGGGGTCAAGGCTGGCACCGAAGCGGCCGCCTTCCCCGAGGACGATGGCGTTCGCCGTCGTCACTACGAAGGCGGCTGGCACATTGATCTGGGCATTCTGGCCGAAGACGACGCCGGCCGGATTGATGAAGTAGAAGTCGGCGAGGGGCATCCCGCTGGTCTGAAGCAGGCCGTTGATCGTCGAGGGTGAGCCTCCAGTGACCCGGGAGAGCACGTTCCTGATGCTGTCCGGCCCGCTGAACGTAGCCGACTCGCCTGAGCTGAGGCCGAACTGGCTGAAGCTGTGAAAGAGGTTGTTGCTGCGCAGCGTCCCGTCTGTGTGCGGGATCATGTAGTTCGGGCCTGACAGCGGTCCTGGCGGGCCCATCGTGCCGTCCCGCACAATCTGTCCGTGGGCCGAGGCCCCTGCAAGCAGCGCCATCGCGAGGAACACCAGCCCCGGCCGGGCTGTGCCGCCCGATATGACCCTCCGACGCCTCGATATTGTCCTCATGTCTCATACCTCCATGCGCATCGTTGTGGACGTACACTGCGGCCGATCCTGGGAGAGCTGCCAGCGGACCACCATCTGCTGTAGCTTGCGGCCGACCTCTACGGCGTGTCCATTGGGGATTACGTCGTCCCAGCGCCAGGCGACGTGTCCGCTGGGGTCCACCAGGAAAGTAGTCCGCACGACGCGGCCCACGGTCCGGCCGTTCCAGTTCGCCTCACGCCACGCACCGTAACGGCGCGTCGTGGCGTGGTCTGTGTCGCTAAGCAGCGTGAGGCGCAGCCCGCGCTTCTCACGGAAGAAGCGATGACTGAGGGGCGAGTCCGGGCTGACGCCGAGGACCGTTGCGCCGGAGGCCTCGAACTGCCCCAGCACCTCAGTGAACTCCGTGGCTTCCACCGTGCAGGCGGCACCGTCGTCCTTCGGGTAGAAGTACAGTACGACCCAGCGGCCCGCGAAGTCCGCTAGGCTGACCGGTTTCCCGTCCTGGTCGGGCAGCGTGAAGGACGGCGCCGCCGAGCCGACGGCTGCCGGCTGACTGCCCGCCCCGCTCGCAGAGCTGGAAGCCCCGCGCATGCCGGCGCACCCGCCCGCGCAGAGTACAAGGGCGGCCGCCCACAAGGCCCCAGCTCTGCCCAAACGAGACCGGCCTGCTGGCAGCGAGTTCACGGCGGCTTGCTCCGGATTGCTCATGTCAGCTTCCTTTTCCGCGGACGGTACGGGCCGGCCAGCAGCCACGCCCCCAGCCAGCCTGCGCCTGCAGGCACAACGGGCACCCACCAGCCGAAGCAGAAGACGACGAAGGCCGTAAGCACAATAGCGCCCAGCCCGGCAGCCCCGACCAGCAGGAACGTTCCCAGCGACTGCGCCCACGTCCCGAGCAATCCGCCAAGGACGATCACGCCCACGATCCACAGGCCCTCCTGCCATTCGCGCGGGACTCCCATCGGCTTGTGGCCGTAGAGGGCAATGCGCAGCAACTGGTCCACGCAGATGCCCTGCATCTCAACCCCGTGGAGATTAGGCTGGCCCGGGACGTTCACGTAGTCCTTCATGCTCTCCGCCGTGACGCCGATCAGCACAATCTTATCCTTCAAAGCGCCAGCTGGCACGCGCCTGTCGCGGACGTCGCTGAGCGAGAACCTGGGGAAGTGCCGCGGCCCGCGGTAGTCCAGCAGGAACTGATATCCCCCCGCGTCGGCGCGTACGTAGGGCCCGTCGTACGCCCCGAAGGGACGGATCGCCACTTTGCCGAGTCTCATGTACGCGGGATTCCGTTCGTCACGCTGAGGGACGATGCCCATGGGCTTCAGGTAGGCCAGGGCGACCCGCAGCCCCAGTGAGTAGTACGTCTGGTCATCGCTGCCCATGAACATCAGGCAGCGCCGGATCACGCCGTCCGCGTCAACTACCTGGTCGGCGAAGCCGACGCGGTCGCTGTCCTTCAGGACAGCCGGCGGGGCGACAGCGGTGCCTGGCGTTGCGACCTGCATCACGGCCATGACTTCGGGATTGGCAATGAGCACTTCGTTCAGCTTGGCGCGCCCCGGGCCCACCTCAATGTCGCGGTAGATGTCCAGCCCCACAGCACGCGCTCCCCGGTCGACCACGTCGGTGAGCAACGCCGCCACCTCCTCGTCCGTCAGCGGATAATGCCCCAGCGTCCTGATGTCCTGCTCGTTGACCCCGATGATAGTGATCGGCGGCTCCGGCACGGCTGGGAGGACCTGCAGACCCAGGAACGCGTCGTAGGCCCGCAGCTCTAACCCCTCGAGCAGCCCGCCCCATCGCAGACCCGCCACGACAAGCGCGACGGCTGCCACCCCAACCGGCACCGCGTGCCTGCGCATGAAACGACGCGCCGAGAAGATCATGCCTGGTGGCCTGACCGAGAGAGGCCTTCCATTGAGGTAGTTGTCCAGGTCCTGCGCCAGCTCGCCGGCCGTCGCATACCTGGCGGCGGGCTCGCGCGCGGTGGCCTTCAGCAGCACCGCCTCCAGCTCCCGGTCGACGGCGCTGGTCACCTCCCGCGGCCGGCGGGCGTCTTCCTCGATGATGCGGCGCAGCAGATCGAGCGCGTTTCCGGAGATGTCGTGGGGGTACTCGCCCGTCAGCAGCCGGAACAGGATGACACCGAGGCTGTATACATCAGAGCGGACACCCACCCGATCCGTTTGCCCAGCGGCCTGCTCCGGGGCCATGAAGACCGGCGTCCCGCTTATTTGCCCCTCGACCGAGAGCATCAAACGGGCGCGGTCGGCCTCGTCTGCCTCGAGCGCCTTCGCCAAGCCGAAGTCCAGCACATGCGGCTGTCCGTCCGGCGTCACCAGGACGTTCGCGGGCTTGAGGTCGCGGTGCACGACCCCGTGCTGGTGGGCGTGAGACACGGCCTCGCAAACCGTGCGCATCAGGTCGAGGATCTCGCCTCTCGCCAGCCTGTGCGCCTCGACATAGCGGTCCAGCGGCAGTCCGTCAATAAGCTCCATTGAGTAATAGCAGACGCCCCGGCTCTGGCCGCTGTCGTAGATGCGCGCAATGTTAAGGTGCTCCAGGCGGGCCGTCAGCTCCACTTCGCGCTCGAACCGCTGGCGGGCCTTCTCGGAAGCGAACGCGTGCGCGCCCAGGAGCTTAAGGGCCACTTCGCGCCGCGTGCTCAACTGGACGGCGCGGTACACGACGCCCATGCCACCTTCCCCCAGGCGGGCCAGCACCTGGTAACCTTCGACCTGCGGAGCGGCTTCCACGGGCGTTGTTGCGCGATGCGGCTTTGGTCCTCGCATGGTGGGAAGCTGATCGATCTGGATAGCCTGCGGTTGGTCGACCGGTAGAGCCTGGCGGGTCTTCGCGGACGAATAGGCCACAGTGTCCTGGGCGGCACGCAGCTCGTCAACCTGAAGCGCGGTCAGGACGCCTTGCTCGACGAGCCAAGCCGCCGTAGCCCGTCCCCGCGGCAACTCTTGTGCCTTCGCTCGCCATTCATCAGCACACCGTGCAGGGATTAGGCCCTTCTCCGCGGCCCGGCGAAGAATGACGAGCGCACCGCTGTCCCCGTCGCTCATGGCCCGCTCCGCACATGGTGACAGAGCTGGGCGGCCACACGGCTTGAGCCCGTGCCGCCGCTCACGCTGCCGGCGACAGACCCCCAATCCCGGCAACGGCCAGCGATTCTACTACCGCCGCAGGGCCGCGTCAAGCCGTCGGATCCCCCCCGTGATCGTCACGTAGTGAGAAGGTTTTGGCGTAGGGGGGGGCCAGGGGCCTTGAGGAGCGGGTACAATGTGAGCCGTCGCGGGATCGGGTTTTTTCACCGGGGAGGTGAGGCATGAAGAAGAAGTCGCGCCTGAAGCGCGCCGAGGGGATATTGCCCTTCACCCTGGAAGAGGTCGAGGGGCAGTCG
>Ga0315289_10010910_pt1 | contig 12929 bp, 11 predicted proteins | sample YL17G11_40_MG_FD_203452 | JGI IMG/M metagenome (GOLD analysis project Ga0315289, IMG submission 203452) | Sediment microbial communities from Yellowstone Lake, YNP, Wyoming, USA - YL17G11_40 | ecosystem: Environmental > Aquatic > Freshwater > Lake > Sediment | place: USA: Wyoming | collected...
GGTCTACGTTTTTCACCTCCACCACCGACACCTTAATTCCCCAAGGCTCGGTCTGATCGTCGATGATCTTTGCGAGTTGCTCATTTATCTTCTCCCGCTTGGCTAAAAGGTCATCTAACTCTACCTGCCCCAACACGCTTCTTAAGGTGGTCTGGGAGATCATGGAGGTGGCATAGAGAAAATCTTCCACCTGCACGATGGCTTTGTTGGCATCGATCACTCTGAAGTATATCACCGCATTTACCTTGACCGAGACGTTATCCCGGGTGATCACATCCTGAGCCGGCACGTCCATGGTCACCACTCTGAGACTAACCCGCACCATGCGGTCAACTATGGGAATCAAGAAAATCAAGCCAGGTCCTCTGGCTCCCATCAACCTTCCCAGCCTGAATATCACGCCTCTTTCATACTCCCTTAATATCCTGACAGCATTTGCCAGTATGAAAAGTCCAATGATGATCAGGATCAATATACCTGTTCCTGCCATAACTACCTCCTTTCATAAGGCTCGATGCTCGGATATTGTGGTTGATGCTTGTAACGAAGCTTATCAATCGGAACTCGATACTGGATCATTTCTTGATCTCATTATGTCTTCAAGTCTCAAGACACAGAATTCGTGCTTCCAACTTCGAGCTTCTAACATCGATACGAGCATCGCCACCGTCAACCGAGCCTCGAAAACCCATTTTTATATTATGTTTTTTACTTCTTTTTGGTTACTTTCAAAGTTAAATGTTCCACTTTCTTCACCACTACCTTTTCCCCCTGTTCGATGGGTTCATCTGCCTCCGCCTTCCAGATTTCGCCGTGAACGAAGACATATCCTTCTGGTTTCAAGGGGGAACGTGCCACCCCCACCTCTCCCACCATGCCAGCCTCTCCGGTGGTAGTTTTTCGCCTTTGCGCCTTCAAGCCCATTCCCACTGCAAAAACGAAGAAAGCCGCGGTGGCTAGAACCACAAATATTATCACCGATAAGGATGCACGCATATATGGTTCGGGCGACTCAAAAAGCATCAAAGATCCCAAAAGCATAGCTACTATCCCTCCTATAGTCAAAGCCCCATGACTTACGATCTTCACCTCCAAGATGAAAAATATCAGAGCCAAAGCCATCAAAAGCAAACCCGCATAGTTTATGGGCAAACTCTGAAAGGCGAAAAATGCCAAGATCAAGCATATCCCTCCTATGATTCCCGGAAAGATAGCTCCCGGATTGGACAACTCAAAGAATATTCCCAACATTCCCAAACTGTAAAGGATATAGGCAATATTGGGATTGGTGATAACCTCCAAGATCCTATCCCGCGCACTTATCTCTATTCTTCTCACCTCTACCCCTTTGGTATTAAGGGTTCTTTCACCAGAGGGAAGGGATACTTTTCTTTGGTCACAAGAATCTAAAAGGTCTCTTAAATTATTTGCCACCAAGTCGATCACCTTCAGCTTCAAAGCTTCATATTCCGTAATGGAGGCGCTTTTCCTGACCGCTTCTTCAGCCCACTCTATATTTTTCCCTCTTTTGGAAGCTATGCTTTTTATATAAGCCGCCGCATCATTTTCGACTTTTTCCATCATGGTGGAATCTACCTGCGCTCCCAGAGTGACCGGATGAGCCGCACCTATGTTTGTCCCTGGAGCCATAGCGGCGACGTGTGCGCTTAAGGTGATAAAAACTCCAGCTGAGCCTGCCCGGGATCCGCTGGGAGCAACATAAACGATCACCGGCACCTGTGAGTTCAACATCTCCCTGGTCACCAACCGCATGGATTCATCTAATCCTCCCGGAGTATTAAGCTCTATTACCAAAGCCTCTGAGCTGTCCTTCGTAGAGGCTTCGATTGCTTTTAAGATGATGCGTGAGGAGATAGGACCAATAACTCCATCAATGGTTACCAGATCAACATGCCTTTGCGGAGCAAAAAGCAGGCTGACCCAGGAAAACAAAATAAGAACCACATAGATTAAAACTCTTTTATGGTGAGCCAGTCGAACCATCTTTTTCATAAAACACCGATCCTCAAAAAATGAAAATCCACTTATTTTTGAATTTCAACATTAAAATAGCTAAATAGAAAAAATAAAGCAACAAAAATTATCAATGAAATCTACCTAAAGGGAAATTTATTCTAAAATTCTCCCCGCCCGTGATAGATTCGACAAGCTCACTACAAGTGGGAGGGGTAGGGAAAGGGTATTGTTCTAACTGACTTTAGTCAGGTCCTGACAAATAAATTTGGTGTCAGGAACATGGGGCTTTTGACCTACTACCTAAAACTCACCCCCTTAATCCCCTTCAGGGTGAACCCCTCTCTTGTTAAGAGAGGGGGCATAGGGGTGAGTTCAAAACCCTTAATAGTGTCAGGAGCACGGGGCTCTTGACCCGCTACTTCACTTTCTAAACAAATTCAAAAGTATGGAAACTATCGCCAAAATACCCCCAAATAAACCTACCCAAAATCCCCAAAATGAGAACTTACCCAGTTTGACAGAGATTCTCCCGAGTTGTGATGATTTTTCGAGTTCATTTCTTACTGGCTCAGCTGTGAGATTAGCTCACGAATCGGTTTTGGATTTAGTATAGTATAATCTTGAATTATTCGTTCTAATTGTCCGATTAGTATTTGAAAGTTTCTTTGAAGAGGAAGAGCGTCACTAATTTCGTTTTCAAGGTTTGCGATTTGTATAGTTCGCTCTAATATCGTTTCAGCTTGAAGTTCATCTGGTTCTGTGTCATGTGCTTCAACTTCAACAATGTGGAAGCCATTGTTGGCAGAGTTCCAGAGACCATGAATCCTTATATATCGTAAGCTCATACCTTCTGGAAAATTGAATACCTGCCAACCATTATATCCCTCAGTTAGGGTATCGTAAATGACGGACCACATCTTGTGATCCTTGGATGTGAGAAGTCGATATTTGTATTGGCGCTTATCTCTCACTCCTTTACCTGTTCCTAAACCATCCCAGAGTAAAAGACGAATACATTTTATGACCTTTTGTTCACCCAAATCCACCGTGAGGAAACCGGGCCAAGCAAATTCCGCGAAACCCTCAAGTCCTGTATATCCTATGATTTTACCATTGGTAACAACCCCGACATTTTTGTAGCTTTCTTCAACTAATTTCCCTTGGGCAAGATTTGCCATATGATTACTTCCTTCTTATAAACCTCAGTAGATTACAAAGATATATTGCCTTTGACTATTGCTTGTGTGGTTTTCGTATAAGAACCTTTGTCTGCCTTGGCGCCAGTCAAAGCCAAAATAGGGGCGGTGTTTCACACCGTCCGGAAAAGCACTTTGTTAGGCATTTCTTAATTTCTTTACCAAGGTATTATATTCAGAGTGCGAACCAATCCAAAACCAAATTACGTAATTCCCTTGTTGTATTCCTATCGCCCGGTAATCTCTTGTGATTCTCACTGAGAATATTGGCCGTGTAGAATGTATCCGTTTGAAATGCAGGCTTGAATGATAGGGATCCTGTTGAAATAATCTGTATGCCTCCTTTGCCTTTTTCTTGACCGACTGAGGCAAGTCGGCATAGCACTTCCAGAAACGCTCTGTTGTCTTAGATTTCACAGTTTTTCGACATCCAGCGGTTTTGTTTTGCCTTGCTTATGAGCTTCAAGAGCCTCATCGGCAAGTTGGTCGAGAGCATCTTCAGATTCAGCAAACGCTTGATCCCACTTCCTCTCGGCCTCAAGTTCTTCCATCAGCCACTTTGCCAGCGAATTTTGCTCAATACCTGGAAGCTTTGAGGCTTCCTGGAACGCTTTTTTTAGTAGTTTTGTCATAATTCACCTCTCTTTTTTCCTTACGCATAACAACCGGATTCAGCAGCGACGTTTCACACTGTTCGCTCTCTGCCTTGATGCCAGCCTCATTGGTCAGGCGCTCTGCACACCTGACGAATAGATGCTCAGGAACACAAGACTCCTGCCTACCGCTACTTTTTCATAAAAGCCCGTCCACTTTGAAAGTGAAAATCCACTTATTTTAGTATTTCAATGTTAAAATAACGAAGGTGAGAAAATAAATCAACAAAAATTATTAATAAAATCTTAGGTTTTCGGTTGGGCTGGGTTCAATCAGATAGTCCCTACAAAAGTTAGGGATGGGAAAAAACGTGTGATTGTTCTAACTGACTTTAGTCAGGTTTTGGAACTTACGCCCCTAAAGTGGCTGGGAACTAAATCCAATCCCCACACGATTTCCCCTCCCAAGATTGTAGATTCAACTTTTGTATCCAATATCTTCTCTGGATTTACCTCAAAGATGTCTTTGGATAAGACCACCATGTCTGCCAATTTCCCGATTTCAATTGATCCTTTGATTTTCTCTTCGTAGGAGGCGTAGCTTGCCCCCTGAGTATATGCAAAAATGGCTTCTGACACGCTCAAACATTCTTGAGGATACCAGGCTCTCGAAGACGGTGAGCGAAGTCGAACCGTTCTTCTTTCGCCTTCTTTTTTTCGAGTCACCGCCGCATGGATTATCTTTAACGGATCCATAGTCTCTATGGGGAGGTCTGACCCAAAAACGAGTTTGGCATGATGATTCAATAAACTCTTGTAGGGGTAACGAAGACCTTCTCTTTTCCCCCAATATCTATCAGCAATATTCCGATCTGATGGCGCATGATACGGCTGAACCGATGCGATCACCCCTAATTTGCTGAACCTTTTCAGGTCTTGAGGATGAAGTAATTGGATATGTTCGATGCGATGGCGGAGGTTTTTGTTTTTTGCATGCTCAATAGCATTTAGAGCTTGATGCACCCCCTTGTCGCCGATGGCATGGATAGCCACACTTATTTCACCCTGGCTTGCTTTTTTGACCCATTCGGTCAACTGGTCTTGCAAAGTCACCTCTATGCCAAAATTATTCTGGGAGTTCTCATAAGGCTCAAACATCAAAGCGGTCTGCGAACCCAAAGCTCCATCACTATAAAGCTTTACTCCGCCAAACATTATGTTTTCGTTTCCAAAACCAGACCGCAAACCTAAATTTATAGCAGAATTCAAATCCTCTTTGGAAATCCAAAAACAAACTCTTAACGAAAGTTCGTCATCCTTTAAAAACTGCTGGAAAAGGAAAACCGACTTTCGTTCCTCAAAATTGTGAATTCCGGTCAGCCCAAAACTATTAGCTTTCTTCATCGCTTCCTTGAGGAGCCTCCTATGTTTTTCAGGTAAAGGCGAAGGGATTTTTTTCCAGACTAGCTCACATGCATTTTCTTTGAGTATTCCCGTGGGTTCGTGAGAAACGGGATCACGTTCTATTTCACCGCCCGGAGGATCTTCCTTATATTTGTCAATTCCCGCCATTTTCAAAGCCAACGAGTTAACCCATAATAGATGATGATCCTTGCTCCTGAGCACCACTGGATTTTTTGGGCAGATTTTGTCCAAAACCTCTTTGTTAAAAGTCCCTCCCTTTTTTAGAATATTTTTATCCCAACCTCTGCCCAAAAGCCATTCTTTGGGTCTTAATCTTTTGGCAAATGTTTTGATCTCTGATAGGACTTGATCAAAGGACCTTATCTGATCGAGATTGACCTGCCCAAGGCTTAGTGCAAAAGATAGAAAATGGGTATGGCAGTCGATGAATCCCGGGATAACTGTTTTTCCGTGAAGATTTATAACCTTGAAACTTCTTTTCCCCAGATTTTCAACGTCCGACGTTTTGCCCACGGCTATTATTTTAGAATCCCCGACCGCCACTGCAGAAGCCTTTGGCTGTTTGCGATTCATGGTATAAACCTTGCCATTAAGAAGCATCAAATCTTTCATATTCGATTTTAGTTATCAGCCACTTTAGTAGCGTCCGAGTTCCCTCTCCCCTTTGAGACTGTGTCATAATCGTGTTTTGACTTTGTAGCCGCAATCTTTAGATTGCGTAAGTCATTGGAATTCAACATCTCGATTTCGCCCCGCTAAGCGGGGCGGCTACAAAAACCGAAATTCTGACACACCCTCTTTGGGGAGAGGGCAAGAGCTTGCCCTGAGCGAAGCGAAGGGGTGAGGGGAAACCCAGTAAAATACAGAATAAGGTCTATGTTTATCGTCAATCGGTTTGGTTTTTCTGCTATAGGCGAATCTGCCTTTGCAGGCGGCTACGTATCGTGTGTCGTCGGGCGGTTTCGTTTGTTGTGGTTTAGGCAAAAACGGCTGACGATAACTTTTTTAACGATACCTAACCGACTTGTAGTGAGCGTAGCGAATCTAAACCGTAACCTTTTAAAACGAAACCCAAAAGAAGATATTCACATTCCCAAGAGATTAAACAGATGTAACAGATATTATCTGTTTAATCCTTTCATCTGTCGGGAATTACCCTTTTATCCCCCTCCCTTTGTGTTACCCCCAATTGATCTAACTTTTCCAAAATCGGAACCATATATTTGCGGGTAGTGGAAAGATGTTCTCTCAATTGACTCACTGTAGCTTCGCCGTTCTTCTTGATGAAATCCACGATTTTGCTTTCGAGTTTTTCAAAATCCTCTTTTCTGAAAAGAACACCATCCCTTAGCTCTATCAACTCCCCTCCTTGAATCAGAAACATCAAGACTTCTTCATAGCTGGAGTCCTCACTTAATATCTCTTCTTTGGTGGGTGGAGAAAGTGGATGGGCAACAAATTTCTGTAATATCTTTTGGGAAACGTTTTTTTGTTCTGGGCTAAGCTTGGGTTGGTGAGAAGGAAACCTAAGATAAGCTTCCTGCTGAACCACTTTTCCATCCCTAACCAAGTATCTTATTGCTTCCCCTAAGAGATTCTCTTTTATTTTGAGTTTACCCGACAGTTCCGCAGATCTCAATCCGATCTTAAAAGGAAATTTCTGGTGTGTTTTTTCCACCTCTTTGATTATCCCATTTAATACCTCTTCCCATCTTGATCTATCTGTCACCAGATTTTCCGTCAAGAATATCCTTCCGGCTTTTTCCAATTCGATCAAGGTTGACTCAATTTGGCTTTGGTTGAAATTGCCTGCTCTCAAAATGTTTTTTCTCAAGACCAAATCTTTTTGTTCCAACTCGGAAAGGATTAAATCGGGCAAATTCAAAGTTAATCTTTTTTCAAGATAAAAGAGTAACGTCTGATTTTTTCTCTTATATATTCTCGGGGAAATCTCCAATACGATTCCACCTCCGATAGTTATCTGGGGAGACGGCAATCTCAAGATGAAATGATCTCCGATTCGAGCTAAAAGGTTTTTTCTGCATTTAAACTGCACAAAGGCAGAGTCACCCGGCTCTATTTTATCTTTATTCAAAATGTTTACTCTGGCTGAAAGCTCAGTGGTTCCCAGTATCAAAAGAAGGAGAGCGTTATGTTTTAAAGGAAAGGTCAAAGTGGAGACGATGTCAGCTTTAGCCGTGAAAATATCGGTGGTTTCATTCTGGTCGAGTTTTGTAACTACGTCTCCCCTTTGGATCTGTTCTTTTTCCACCCCAGCCAAATTCATCGCCACCCTGGTCCCGGGAAGAGCTTTTTCAAATTTCTTTTTGTGGGTTTGCAAGTCTCTTATCCGAGCGGAAACTTTTTGAGGCAGAATTTCTATCTCCTCGCCTAAATGAAAAGAGCCATCCATCAAAGTTCCGGTGACCACTGTTCCCCTTCCCGCCATGGTGAAGACCCGATCGATATACATTCTCGGTTTTCCTATATCCTTGCGAGGCTGAATTTGAGAGATCATTTTGACAATCTCATTATAAAGTCTATCTATTCCGATTTTCTTTGGAGATGAAACTTCGACTATGGGCGCATCTTCTAAAATAGTCCCTTTTACCTTTTCTTTAATATCTTCTTCTACTAAACTCAGCCAATCCTCTTTGACCAGATCTATTTTGGTTATCACCACGATCCCTTTTTTTATCTTAAGGAAATCAAGGATTTGTAGATGTTCTTGGCTTTGGGGCATCCAGCCATCGTCTGCCGCTACTACAAATAGGACCGCATCTATTCCACCCACCCCCGCCACCATATTCTTCACAAATCTTTCGTGTCCGGGCACATCTACAATTCCGACCTCGCTTCCATCTGGAAGAGAAAGCCAGGCAAATCCTAAATCGATGGTCATCCCCCTCTCCTTCTCTTCGGGAAGCCTATCGGGATCAATTCCGGTCAGGGCTAAGACCAAAGCGGATTTCCCATGGTCGATATGTCCAGCAGTCCCTAAGACAAACATACACTTTTCTGAAAAAGTCTTTTTGCGTAGCCAAGCCTTTATGGCTTGGGCATTGTGGTCGGCTAAGGCATGAAGCCTCGGCTACGCATAAGGTAAATAGTAAGTCGAGTATGGCGAAGCCTGTTCGACATTTTGTGCTGTGTGACGCCCTGCATGTCACTTGCCTTTGTCCAGAATTACAAAGGTTGACCGTGAAACCTCAGTGAATCCCAACTTTTGAGCAACTCGAAGAGAGGCGATGTTATCTTCACCGGTGCTCCACACGGGTATCTGTCCAGCTTCCTGCACACGCCTTGCAACAATAGATGCGGCAGCCGTGGCAAATCCACGGCTTCGCCACTCTTTGAGCGTGAACACTCCAATGTCTGCATACCGTTCGGTGCGAGCACTGGTATGCGCAATGGCACCAATCTTCTCTGATACAATAGCACATGCAACAATCCCATCTGACAGCAAACCGCGTGAACTGCCGAAACCGCATCCTTGTGCTTCAGCTGGCGCGGATTCCAGCAACTTGAGGTCTTTGAGTGTTAATTGACGCACCGCATCGTTTTGAAAATTCAATACTGGTTTGGATAATATATAATTGATATCACCATAGTATCGAACCCGAACCCCCATTTTCTTTTCGATGATCTGTCCTAAGGCATTCGCGCACTCTGAAGCTACACAGATACAGTCCCATCCCTTTACCGATTTCAATAAATCCCACAAGATTTTAGGGTCGGAACCGAAGCCTTCTGGTTCGGACGGCAAAAAGTCCCACTGTATGACTGCCCCGTCAAACCGAGAGGGATCGCCTGCCACATAGGCCTTGCATAATCCACGCCTTAGTGAATGAACTGAAATAACGGTCTCAGGCGTATCACCGAGAGCATCCGAAAGGACACGGCACCCTTTTGGGTCAAGTGGTAGATATTGAGAACTTGTCAGCCGCATCACAAAGCTCCTTGTCTTTTAAATATAGTATACAGAGTGGTCTGGGTGTAAAAGAAATTCTGGGTAAGCAGATTTTGGACGAAGCGAAGCGTAGTCCTTTACACCGTGTTATACGGCGTGCCCCCACTTGGTTACATAGCCACTTTTCTTTTACTCGCATGAAGAACGGTAATTCCTACTACTTCTCCCTGTTCATACCTGATGATAATATCCTCATCGGTAAGCTCACGGTCATCCGCATGACTGGGCTTTTTGAAATTTAAATATAGGACATCCGCTTCCTCATCATAGCTATACCAAATCCGCTTAAAAGGTATGTTTAACAATTGTGGAGTAAGGTTGACAATCTCTTTAATGTCTACTGAGGCCATAATTTTGTTCTCCTCTCAATTTGTTTGATCCTCCTGGTCAAAAAGGCTGTAATGACAAATCCATCCTCTTTGTTTATCTCTTTGTACACAACAACTATATATCTCCCTGTTTCAATCTCTTTCACCGCAAGTAGCTCTTCCACTTTGCCTTTATAAATTGCCTCTGGTTCTCCAATGGCTTCGAGAACCTCAAAATAATAACCACCATTTCTGAGTGCTATTCAGTAATATGAAACCATCTCTCTTCAGTTAATCTGATAGGTACACCATTTTTCGATTGAACTATCTCCATTTCAAACTCTCGTTTCCAAAGGGTATTCCATCAGAGGCAGAATGCATTAGGCAAATCAACTTCTTTCAAGAAAAATGTTTTTAATAGAGGAGATTAACGTCTTATCCTGATAAGGAAAAATGGTTCTCAAATCCAATACGAATTTTTCATCCTCTATGCGCCCGATTATGGGCGGACATTGTTCTCGGAAAAGCTTGGCTTGCTGATCAGCGGATCGGTCAACGGATGAAACGGATGCAACGGATATTACGATTGTAGGCAAGGTTTCACCGGGAAGCGAACCTCCTCCCACTGTGCTTTGGCTCTCTATTATGGCGATTGAAATTTCCGATTTTTCTAATTCTTCTTTGATATTCTCCGCTCTTCTTTTTAAAACGTCTAAAGGTATGCTGATCATTTGCCAGACAGGAATCTTTTTGGTCGCCTCGCCCTTGAGATAAGAAAAAAGAACGCCTTCCAGTCCCGCAATGAACATTTTATCCAATCTTAAGGCGCGGTGCAAAGGATGTTTTTTTAACACGTCTATATATTTCCTTTTCCCTAAAATTATCCCGGCTTGAGGCGCTCCCAAAAGCTTATCCCCTGAAAAACAGACCAGGTCTGCTTCAGCTGAAATGGCTTCCAGAACCGTGGGCTCGTGCGTTAATTCGAAGTCTTCGGTCCTGAGCATGACCCCACTTCCCAAGTCCTCCACCACGCAAAGATTATGTTTTTTGCCCAAATTCACCAATTCACTTATAGCTGGTCTTTCAACAAATCCGATCATCTTGAAATTACTTTGATGAACTTTGAGCAGAAGGGCGGTATTTGGGGTTATGGCGTCTTCATAATCGGAAAGGGTGGTTTTATTGGTAGTCCCCACTTCCTTTAAAATTGCTCCGCTTAAAGCCAAAATCTCCGGGATACGAAAACCACCCCCTATCTGCACCAGTTCACCCCTTGAAACGATAACCTCTTTGCCTTTTGCCAAAGCGGTCAGGATCAAGAGAACTGCTCCAGCATTATTATTTACTCCTAAAGCGGATTCAGTAGAAGTTAATTGACACAAAAGTTTCTCTAAGAAAAGACCCCTATTGCTTCTTTTACCAGCTTTTAGATCAAATTCTAAATTGTTATAATTTTTGCTTATCTCTACTATATGCGACAGCGTCTCCTCATCCAGGGGAGCACGTCCCAAATTGGTGTGAAGGATCACGCCGGTAGCATTGATTACCGGTTGGAGAAGGTCGCTCGTTTTTTCCTCAACGGTTTGGCTTACTTTTTCGATTATTTGATCAAAGGAAATATCTTGAGGATTTTCTTTGATTTGTTCTCTTATGGACAAAAGCGTCTCCCTTGCGGCTTCACTTACCAGGGGATGCGAATATTTTTCGATTTTACTTTTTAGCTTTTCCGATTCCAGGATTTTTTCAACGCTGGGAAGCTGTCTTAACTTCTCCTGAATCAGCTTTTCGCTTGGATTTTGCATCTTTTCCAGTTCCCAGCCACTTTAGTGGCGTTAGCACCTAACCTGACTAAAGTCAGTTAGAACAATATGTAGTTACAAGGGATGTCAAGTAGCATCTTTTGTCCCGACGGGTCGCATGAATGCGACCCTACAGTTCAAGGATTCAAGTTTTCACTTGGATTCTGCATCTTTTGTCCTCTATTATTTCGCCGATGACGACTGGGTTAGGGACTCCTTTGGAGATTAGTCTATCCAAAAGCTTTTTCTCTTTTTCTTTTGGCACCGAGATCAAGAGTCCGCCAGAGGTTTGGGCATCCGATAGAATCAATTTTGCCTCCTCAGTGATTTCACCCTCCCAGTCGACCTTATCCTCGATGAACTTAAGATTTGCCAAAGTTCCACCGGGAACCACCTTTTGTTTTGCCAGCTCCCAGGCACAATCTATCACTGGAACTTTTGATAAAAATATTTTTGCCCCTACTTTTGAAGCATGGACTAACTCATATAAATGTCCCAAAAGCCCATAGCCTGTAATATCTGTGCAAGCATTGATGCCTACAGAAAGCATTGCCTCTGAGGCAAATTTATTTAGAAAAGTCATTATCTTCACCGCTTCGGCTACCCACTTTTCCTCAGCTTGGTCTTTCTTAATAGCCGTAGTGATGATCCCAATCCCCAATGGTTTTGTCAATACCAAAGAATCTCCTATTTTAGCTTTGGCATTGGTAATTATCTTATCCGGATGAATGGTCCCGGTCACCGCCATCCCATAAATCGGCTCCTTGGTCTTAATAGTATGACCGCCTATTATCGCCACATCTGCTTCTTGTGCTTTATCCGCCCCTCCTCTCAAAATTTCGTCTAAAACCGATAAAGAGAGACTTTGGGGAGGATAACCTACGATATTCAATGCGGAGAGAGGTTTTCCGCCCATAGCATAAATATCGCTTAAGGCATTAGCCGCGGCAATTGCTCCAAAATCATAAGGATCGTCCACCACCGGCGGAAAGAAATCCACGGTTTGCACCAAAGCCAGATCGTCTTTTATCTTGTAAACGCCGGCATCATCCGCCAGGTTGAAACCCACCAAGACATTCGGGTTTTTGGTTTTAGGCAAGTGACCCAGAACCTGGGTCAGGTCCTCCGGACCGCACTTTGCCGCTCACCCCGAACTGGTTGCTAAACTGGTTAATCTGATTTTTTCTTTCAAATCCATCACCTATCATATTTATATTTGTAGATCGAGATTCCAATCGTCCGGCAAGGATTAATTTATACATTATCTTTTTACTTTGTATTTCTTTTTAAAATCTTCAAAGGAAATAAAGTCACCTCTTTCTATTTTCCTTCGTTCTTTCTTGAGTTCCTCCGGTAGGTTGGGGTTTTGAGCCAAAAGCTGAATCGTTTCCTTCATGCCTTCATATTCCTCTAATGAGATTATGACCATTGGTTTGTTACTTTTTAGGGTAATAGTATCCATTTTCAACCTCTGTTTCAATTTGACAACATTTCAAACTCAGCCCAATAAAAACACTTAATTGTAACTTATTTAAAATTTTGGCGGAAGGGGTGGGAATCGAACCCACCTCCCCCCGGACTAACCGAGGGGACTACGGATTTGAAGTCCGCGAGGACCACCAGATCCTATCCGCTTCCGTCATTTAAAATATAATATAAAT
>Ga0315289_10010911_pt1 | contig 12928 bp, 6 predicted proteins | sample YL17G11_40_MG_FD_203452 | JGI IMG/M metagenome (GOLD analysis project Ga0315289, IMG submission 203452) | Sediment microbial communities from Yellowstone Lake, YNP, Wyoming, USA - YL17G11_40 | ecosystem: Environmental > Aquatic > Freshwater > Lake > Sediment | place: USA: Wyoming | collected...
GGGCTGGAAGCCCGACCTACGCGACGAACACCGCACCGCAGAAGGGGGATTCCTGCCCGTTCAAGCCGCTGCCGTTCGCGTAGGACGGGCGTCCTCGCCCGTCAAAGCCTTTGTTGAACACAACCTCAATCGCGCCCCTACCTGGGGCCGTGCCGCAAGTAGGGGCGCGGTTCACCGCGCCCGGTCATGTAGTGGCGCGATTCATCGCGCCGACAGGCGCTATGTCGGCGCCTATGGGGCGCAGGGGGGAGCTTCCGGAGCGGTCTGCGCGGGGCGTGGCGGGTCGGGGGACCCGCCGGCACGGCAGAGGATTGACGGCAGTAATAAGAGTAAGTATCATGCGCAACGGCGAGGGCGGCCAGGCCCGAAGGGAGGGGCGGCGATGGAGTATGAGTTCACCGTGAACCGGCGGCGTTACCGAGCCACGCGAGAGCGGGTGATCGCCGCGCTGGATGGCGTGGCGCCCGAGCCCGCGCGCCTGCACACGGTGGAGATCGAGGGGGTGGCTTTCCCCGTCAAGCAGGCGTTGTCGGTGGTCTTCGGCATCGAGCGGGCCGACTTCATCACCCCTACCGCACGGCGGGTCTTCCAGAAGCTGGGGTTCGCCGTGTCGGGACCGTCAGTGGCGCGACCACGCCGGAGCGAGGTCGGTCATCCGCCACGGAAGCGCCCAGGGACCATTGACACCCGCGACGAGCCGCAGGTGCAGGTGTTTGACATACCGACCATCATGCTCAAGTGGTCCCAGTGGGAGCGCTGGGACGACGTGGCGGAGCTGCCCGAGGGAGACGAGGGCATCCACATCCCGACGGGGCCGGGCGTCTACGAGGTCCTGGGCAAGGGCGCAATGGGGAGGCTGGTGATCGGCAAGACGGCCCACCTGAGGGAGCGGATTCGACAGGGACTCGTGAGGGGCACCAGCCCCCATCTCGCGGGCCAGAAGGTCAAGGAGAACCACGACACCGCGGACTTGGAGATCCGGTGGGCAAGTACCGACTGCCCCGCCGCCGCGGAGGAGGAACTGCACAAGCGTCACATCGCTGAGCACGGGGCGCTCCCCAAGTACACGGGACATACGTAGCTGAGAGGGGGCGGGAGGCGGGAGCAGCGTATCCAACCGCATGTCCCCGCTCCTCCTTCGCCCTCACATGCGGTCCTCCACCTCTTCGTCCGCACGGCGGGCATCGCGCTCGTAGTCCTCCGCCACGGCTCTGAGGACCGCCGCGGTGCGGGGCCACGTACGGCAGGCCTCCGCATACTGCCGGTACTTCCGCGCGAGTTCGCGCTCTTGTGCTCCGCCCTCGGTGAGCGACCTCGAATGCACGCCCCGGAGGTTCATGGTCCCAACGCGAAAGCCCCGCCCAAGTTCCTCGCCCTCCGTCTGCTCAATGGCCTGTCGCACTGCGAGGGGCGGCCAAGTCCCGTCCGGATCGTGCCGCGCACGGGCCAGGACCTCGCCGATGGTGAGGTCGCAAACGGCGAGGCGCCCGGAGGCGGCGCAGAGCTCGCGAGCGCGACGAACCCAGTCCAGCAGGACCTCTGGGTCTACGGCCGTGCCGTCCGGTAGCGTACCAGGAATGCGCGTCCAGGAGCGCAGCAGAGCGTGGGCGTTGCGCGCACGCGCCCTCTCCTGGTCGGTGGGAGTGCGCGTCTCGTCCTCGGCAGCGTCGCTCGAGCCGTACACGTAGGCGAGGACCTCGGCGAAGAACGCAGGATCGTCTGCGAGGTGCTGGTGTAGGGCCTTCGTCTGGCCGTCGCGGTGAAGCACGGGCAGGTACGCCCACTCCAGACGTGCCAGGGCCTGCTGGTCGAAGCCGGGATCGGACTCGATGCGCTGAAACAGCTGCTCGATGCCGAAGGGAAGCATGCCGGTATGGTCAGGGTCATCGTGCTCGGTGGGCTCGGTCTGTGAAGCGACGCCCAGGACATCGGCAATCAGCGAGGTGTCCCCGTCGGGGCTACCGTGGAGGCACAATGCGAGGGTTTCGATTGCGCACCGCGGCCGCCCGTGGCGTAGCAGCATCGACAGGGCGAAGGAGAGGTCCTCGGGGGTGGCCTCGGGGTCCACGCCTGCAACGCGCTGCCAGTAGTGTTCGGACGCTTGGAGGCCTAGTCGCTCCACGAGGTCCCATGTCCGGCGTTCGGGGGGAAGCCCGACCGCGAGCGCGGCAGCGTGATCCGGGGACCACTCAGCGAGGGGCAAGGCGTCAACCCAGCCCCAGGAACCCCGACGGAAGCACCCGCACACGTACCCGTCGGCGAGAAGTCGCGCTGACTTGCCCTCGGCCAGAACAAGATCGGGCAGGATCCCGGTATCGGTGTTGACCAACTGGTGGAGACCCAAGAGGAACCCGATCGCAGCGGGGTGGTCCGCCAGCTCGGCCAGGCGAACTACGAGCGGCAGGCCTCCAGCCGCTAGAGTGTCCTCAAGAGCTCGGCGCCGAAGCTCCGCCACAACTGCGTCACGTTCCTTGTACGGGGCATCCCTGGGCAGGTCCGGCAGGTCAGGGCGGAAGCCGAAGAGCCATGCATGCCGACGGACCGGGTCATCGGGTTCGAACTGCGCTCGCGCAGCGTCGAGGCGGTCTGTGACCTCAGCAGGGAGTGCCCACTTGGCGTCCGCGAACTGCCGATGCTTTGCGACAGTCTTCCGGAGGGTCTCATGAAGGGTGTGACGGCTGTCGGCGTCGAGCGGCTGGCCACCGAGCCGGGCAAGCTCGCCGATGAGTCCATCCAACTGGCCCGGGGGGAAGTCGTCGGCTCGGTCAAGCAGCGAGGCCCAACGAGTGGGGTCCGTGCCGACGTGCGCGAGTAGTCGATCAGCACACGCGCTGACCTGGCGCCAGTAGTCGGCCGAACTGACGCGTCGCGGCACGGCCAGAGCCCAATCACGCCAAGCGGGGCGACACACCGGGAGCGAGTGGTCGTGCATTTGCGGCAGCAGGCCGAGCATGAGAGCGAAGCCGACGTCGGGGAAGCGCTCGATGAGGAGGTCAAGCACACGTATGCGTTCCTCCACGCAGGCCGCTGTCTGCTGGATCCACGGGAGGAGGATGTGTCGCAGGCTTCTGCCAGGGCGGTTCGCGAGACGCCCTTCGGGCCGGTCGCGGGCTGGATCGTTCTGGGCAAGGTGTGCCAGCATGAGGGCGGCCCTGGGTAGGTAGTCGGGATGCCACGCGAGGGTCTCTAGGGCCCAGAGCAGGCCCGTATGGGGGCTGGAGCCGAACAGGGCGGTGCCTTCCTCCTGAAGGAGCCGAAGCACGTGGTCGCGGTTGGCTTCGGCGGCGTTGAGGAACTCGTCCGGAGCAGCCTCGGCCAGCAGCGGGAGTAGGGGCGAGAGGGCCGCCCAGCGCTGCCAAGTGACGTTCTCACCCAGGAAACGGCGCACGAGCAGCGTGGCTCGGCCTTGGGGGTCGGTGGGGTGTTGGGGGAGACCGTCGGGCATCGCCCCGAGAAGCGCGATTGTCTCAGTGATACCACGGCGCAACTGGGGCGAGTATCTGGGCGTCTTGCGGTCGAGGCCGGCAAGCCAGCGCTCCCCGATCGGGAGTTCCCACTGAGGATCGGCCTCACGCAAGACGTCGAGGGCCACCTTCTCGAAGGCGTCCAGGTCTGGGGTGGTCACCAGGTGGCGGAGGCGGAGCCAGGAGTCCTCGCGAGAGGTGAGGCTCCAGTGTGTGAGGGCCCGCATGACGGGCGGGTCCTCCCCCGCCCGCCAGCGCTCGGCCACTTCCGAGACCTCATCGTAGGGTCGGCGCGCCAGTGACGAGAGGGCGGAGGCGTCGGCTTGGCATGCGTCGTCCCAGGAGCCGGCCAGGAGGAGAGGCACCAGTTGGTGGGCGTCCGACCAGGCGGGGTGGGCAGTTGCAGGGAAGCGGGCGAGGGCGCGCTTCAGCACGCTGAGGCTTCCCCGGGCTTCTCGCGCATAGCGTTCAGCAAGCTGGTCGGAGAGGCCTGAAGCCTCCAAGGCTTTCTCAAGATCGTAACGGTAGGGCCGGGGAAGAACGGCGCAGCGGGTCTGGGCTCCCGCGAAGCGGTTGGAGCAAAGGAGGGCATGATGGCCGCGACGGACTGCTTCCGCAACCAGCTCGCGGTCAAGCGGCAGCGCGGGAGCGGCAATCAGGACGAGGCGATTGCGGGACAGCGACAGCCCTCTCCACGCCTCGGCGTCTGAAACGACGACCAGGCGAGCCTCAATGGCATCGGCGGCCGTTTCGTCGAGACGACGAACGTGAGCAGCGAGGAAGTCGATCACCTCGCCGGGAGAGGGCGTCTCGAAGGCAAGGCAGTCGGGGGGGCCCCCGAGCCACGCCGTCACCTGCTCGACAGCGGAGTCACGTGACACGAGGAACACGTCGGGCGGCAGCGGGCGCGTGAGGGAAGCGGTCAGGTTCTCCCAGTGATCGCGAAGGTCGGCAACGCCGGGGGGACGCAAGCCCAGCAGCGTGGCGAGCCAGATGTCCACCGCGGGTGCCTGTTCCAACCATTGCTCGAGGTCGTCCGAGTCGTACGCCTTGATGTCTTGCCAGAGGCCGCGCTCGCGTTTGGCGAGGCACCAGTCTCGCTTCCCCTCCCACTTCTGGGGCGTCACGAAGACGAAGGCGGCTTCACCCGGGTCGAAACCGAGCGATCGCGGCGTGCGCTTGGCGAGGTTCCTCTCGGCCGTATTGCGCGGATCGGCGGAGGCGCTGAGCTCCCAGAGACTCACCCCTGAGGGCACAAACGCGTTGCCGCGGGGTGTCTGGACAATGCCGTCCCATCCCCGACGTTGCACAGCCGCGAAGTCGACTCTGTCCGCGTCGTCCACGGTAGCATGCACGAGTCGGCGGACCAGCTGCGGCAAGCGCTCCTTGCCGTCGTCGGTCAGCGCCCATGTCTCGAGGTTCGCCGCCAGCACTCGGGACTCGCCGGTGCTGTGGGCCTCCCGGCCACGGGCGCTGCCCCGAAGATCGTCTAGGACGCGGGGAAGGCGCGCCGTGACCTCCTTTCGGCCCATGAGTTCCGATGGCAGGACGCCCGTTTCGGAGGCTGCGAGGTCGAAGAATGTCGTGAAGTCGTCAGAGCCCTCCGCTAGTCTGAGGGCCTTGGCGTAGGAGGTCAGCAGTGCGGGCTTCTTAGGAGGGGGTAGTTTGCTGTTCTCAATGCGGCTGACGCTGCTGGGAGCGAAGTGGTGCACGCGGCAGAATTCCCTCAGGCCCAACCCTAAGGTAGTTCGCCGCCTTCTGAAGAACTCGCCGAAGGTCTGCTTGCGTACCATCCAACCATCACCCCTTTCTGGTGATGTATCATAGCACCGTTTCTGTCGAATGTCAACACCACTGGGCGATGCAGACCGTGGTTCTGGAGGGGAGGTTCCGACGCTGGGGGGCTATCATATCTCGGGCGTTTCGTCGCACCGCCACGGAGGCGTGATCATGCTCGGTTCGACGCGGTTGTGGGAGGCAGGTGCGCTCAGTGCGTTGCTGGTTGTGCCGACGGTCGCGCAGGAGGCGAGGGAGGGGGAGTTCCCGCAGGTTCTCTGGAAGGTTGATCTGACCAGCGCTTCCTACGGCTCGGGCGCCATCGGGGACCTGAAGGGGGATGGCCGGCTGGTGATCGTCTTCGGCACGTACTACAACGACGAGCACCTGTATGCGGTCGATGCGAGGGACGGGAGGGTGCTCTGGAAGTTCAAGTCCGAGGGAGGGCCCTTCGATGCCTCCGCGACGATGGTCGATCTCGACGGCGACGGCAAGCCTGAGATTCTCGCCGCCGACTCGTCCACCGGCACGCTCTTCTGCCTGAACGGCGCCGGGGAGGTTCTGTGGAAGGTGGCGCTGCCGAACTCGACCGATTCGGCGCCGGCGGTGGCCGACCTCGACCACGACGGTGGGCTCGACATCGTGGTCGGCACGATGATCTGCGAGGACAAGCGGGGGCGGGTGCTCGCCCTCGACGCCGCTACCCGCAAGGTGAAGTGGGAGGCGAAGGTCAGCGGGCACGTGCAGTCGGAGCCGGCGCTGGTGGACCTGAACGGGGATGGGGTGCTCGATGTGATCGTCACCACGTGGCGGGGTGACAAGTCGGTCCATGCGCTCGACGGGAGGAACGGCAACGAGTTGTGGGCGCACCGGATGCGGGGCGACATATACCATGGGGTATCGGTCCTGCCGGGAGACGGGGTACGCATCGTGGCGGCGTCGATCGGCGGCGATGTGTGCTTGCTCGATGCGAAGGGGAAGGCGATCTGGAGCAAGAGCGGCTTCGGGTATGTCTTCGCGCCGACCTCGGTGGCCGACCTCGATGGCGACGGGAAGCCGGAGATCGTGTTGGCGAGCGACCGCGTGCGCGTCCTCGACGCCGACGGCCAGGAAAAGTGGCGCAGCCCCATGTACGGCAGCATCGGTCGCGGGGCGGCCATTGCAGACGCCGATGGCGATGGGCAGCCCGACCTCTTCTTCGGGGCGAGCGACCGCCAGTTCCGCGTGCTCCGGGGGCGGACGGGGGAGGAGCTGTGGAGCTTCGACGCCACGGTGCAGGGCCACGTCTATGAGTCTATCGACTCAGCGCCGCTCGTAGCGGACTTCGATGGCGACGGCACGCTCGACGTGTTCTTCATCGTGGGCAAGGGAGCTTCGGACGAGAGCCGGCCGCAGAACTACGGTCGGGCCTACGCCCTGCAAGCGGGCCGGGGCAAGGGAAGGTGGGATACGTTCCGGGGGAACCTGCAGCGGACAGGAGGGTGAGGGGGTAGTCGCCAGTGCTCGCGCTCAGCGGGAGCGCGAGCGCAGTCCCGGGGCCGTCCGCGAATCCAACTGCCGGGCCCCTGCGGAGCCCGGCAGTTGGAGTTCGAGGCGCCGGGCTATCGCCCGATCACCACCACCTGCAGGGCGCGGCTGGTGGTGCCGTCCGCTCCCCTGACAGTCACTTCGACCAGGTAGCTCCCCTTCGGCACACGGAGGCCGGCGTCGCTATGAGCATTCCACAGCAGCGTGTTCCTCCCCGCCGAGCAGGCCTCGTCCTGACAGAGCGTGCGGATCGGCCGACCGGCCAGGTTCACAATCCGCGCCTTCACCGCCGCGGGCGCCGACAGGCTGAAGGTGATCTGCGCGCCGCCCCCGCGGGTCGAGGCCGCCGTCAGCGAGGACAGAACCGGCGAACGGCCGGGAGCGCCGCTGCCCTTCGTGGTCCGGCTCATCACCGCGTCCAGCTTGTTGGCGTCGGCCGTCGACTTCGCCATGACCAGGCACTCCCAGAAGGCGCCGCCAGCCACCCCCGCGCCGGGAAGAACGGTGACTGAGCCTGCCACCATCGCCCCCGGCGCCAGGCTCGACACGAGGTAGCCGACGCCGTTCGTGAAGTCGGTCGTCTTCTCTCCCTGGCCGGTGATGTAGTACCTCACTTGCCACCCCGACGGCGCCGTCGGACCTGTCAGGCGGAAGCTCTCGGTGGCGGTGCCGTCGTTGTAGAGCCTGAATTCGTAGGTGGCCCACACATTCGTGGCCACCATCTGCCCCTTGGTCTGGTTCGTCCCGTCCGCGTTGTACACGTTGTCGCCGACGTAGGAGGTGTCGCCGCTGTTGCGGATCCACAGGTCGGGACCCACCCTCAGCTTGGTGGTAGTGGCCTTCACCGCGTCCAACAGGAGGGCGTCCGACTCCGACTTCGCCTGCACCAGGACGTTCAGAGACGCGCCGTAGGCGACGCCGGCACCCGCCTGCACCGTGATGGAGCCGCCCACCCATGCCCCGGCGGGCGCCAGGCTCTGCACGAGGTAGCCGACGCCGTTCGTGAAGTCGGCTGTCTTCTCTCCCTGGCCGTCGATGTAGTACTTGACCACCCACCCCGATGGCGCCGCGGGGCCGGTCAGTCGGTAGCTGCTGCCTACGAGGCTGCTGTCGTTGTACAGCCTGAAGTAGTAAGTGGCCCAGACATTCGCCGGCACGACCTGGGTCTTCGTCTGTCCCGCTCCATCGGAGTTGTAGATGTTGTCGCCGATGTAGGTGGCGTTGGCCTGGTTGCGGATCCACAGATCGGGCTGCCCCCCGCTCGTCCTCCTCGTGACGGCCTTCACCGTGTCCAGCCAGGTCGCCGCATCCGTCTCCGATGTCGCCGTGACCAGGACCGGCAGGGAGGCACCGATGGCCACGGTGCGGCTCATGAGCACCATGACCGACCCGCCGATCGCTGCGCCAGGCGCCAGGCTGGACACGACGTACCCCGCGCCGATGAAGTCGGTCGTCTTCTCTCCCTGGCCATCGATGTAGTACCTCACCAACCACCCCGTCGGGACCGACGTCGGCTGGCCCTTCAGCCGGAAGCTCTCGGTAAGGTCGCCGTCGTTGTAGAGCTGGAAGTAGTAGGTGGCCCACACATTCGCTTCCACCGACTGGGACTTCGTCTGGTTCGTTCCATCGGGGTTGTAGATGTTGTTGCCGACGTAGGAGGTCTCGCCCCTGTTCCTGACCCACAGGTCGGGCTGCAGTCTCGCCCTGACCGTGATGTGCACCCAGGCGTAGTTCGAGGGCACCCGCACCTCGCCGCCTTGCGCCCGTGGCTTGCCCTGAGCGGGCGGGGCGACCGATTGCTGCCCACTGCCTGTCGCCCGGCCGTCGTCGGCATAGTAGGCGAAGGTGTCTTCGCCAGAGAAGCCCGTGTTGGGGGTGTAGTAGAACGACCCATCCCGGTTCAGGATCAGGCTCCCGTGTTGAGGCGGGCTGGTGGGGACGGGGTAGGCCGTCAGGGTGTCGCCGTCAGCATCAGTGTCGTTCCCCAGCACCCCGGGCGCAGGCACGCCCAGGACCTGGTTCGCGTTGGTCTCGTAGAAGTCATCGTTCGCCACCGGCGGATTGTTGGCCACCAACACCTGGAGATCGTAGGTGGCGGCGGTTCCGGTGCGGATGCCCGGCCGCGAGGCAGGCTTCGGCTTGGGTCCGTCCCGCGAATCGCTGAACGGCGCCTCCTTGACGTAGTACGTGCCGGTGGTCGGGCAGGTCCAGATAATGAGCGACGCCAGCCCTGGCCCGCTATCATCATCATAGGCGAGCTGGGTCAGGCTGGAGTTGTAGAGCGTCAGCGTGGTGTCGGCATTGGTGCCCAGGTTCAGCGTCTGGATCTGGTACCGTCTTCCCGCCGTGCCGCTGAAGTAGGCCCAGTCGAGCTTGTGGGTCACCGAGTAGTTGTTGCGGTGCTGGACCGCGGCGTTCACGGTGATCAGCTTGGCCTGGCCCGACGCGTCGTCGACCTCGTAGACGTCCTCATTCGGGTCCGGGCCCAACACCTGGAGGTCGTAGGTGGCGGCGGTTCCGGTGCGGATGCCCGGCCGGGACGCGCGCTTCGTCTTGGCCCCGCCCCTCGAGTCGCTGTACGGCGCCTCCATGACGTAGTACGTGCCGGTGGTCGGGCAGGTCCAGACGATGCGCGAGGCCAGCCCTCCCCCGCCATCATCGTCATAGGCGAGCCAGGTCAGACTGGAGTTGTACAGGGTCAGCGTGGTGTCGGCATTGGTGCCCAGGTTCGACGTCTGGAGGGTGTACTGACCCCCCACCGTAGCACTGAAGTAGGCCCAGTCCAGCTTGTGGGTCACCGAGTAGTTGTTGCGGTTCTGGACCGCGGCGTTCACGGTGATCAGCTTGGCCGCTCCCGACGTGTCGTCGACCTCGTACGAGTCCTCGTAGGAGGCTGGGCCCAACACCTGCAGATCGTAGGTGGCGGCGGTTCCCGTGCGGAGGCCCGGCCGCGAGGCACGCTTCGCCTTCGCCCCGTCCCTCGAATCGCTGTACGGCGCCTCCATGACGTAGTACGTACCGGTGGTCGGACAGGTCCAGATGATGAGCGAGGCCAGCCCTGGCCCGCTATCATCATCATAGGCGAGCTGGGTCAGGCTGGAGTTGTACAGGTAGAGGACGGTGTCGGCATTGGTGCCCAGATTCAGCGTCTGGATGGTGTACTGGCTCCCCGCCGTAGCGCTGAAGTAGGCCCAGTCCAGTTTGTGAGTCACCGAGTAGTTGTTGCGGTTCTGGACCGCGGCGTTCACGGTGATCAGCTTGGCCTGGCCCGACGTGTCGTCGACCTCGTAGGAGTCCTCATTCGGCTCCGGGCCTAACACCTGCAGATCGTAGGTGGCGGTGGCTCCCGTGCGGATGCCCGGCCGCGAGGCACGCTTGGGCTTGTCTCCGCTCCTGGAATCGCTGACCGGCGCCTCCATGACGTAGTACGTGCCGGTGGTCGGGCAGGTCCAGATGATGAGCGAGGCCAGTCCTGGCCCGCTATCATCATCAAAAGCGAGCTGGGTCAGGCTGGAGTTGTACAGCGTCAGCGTGGTGTCGGCATTGGCGCCCAGGTTCAGCGTCTGGATGGTGTACTGGCTCCCCGCCGTGGCGCTGAAGTAGGCATAGTCCAGCTTGTGGGCCACCGAGTAGTTGTTGCGGTTCTGGGCCGCGGCGTTCACGGTAATCAGCTTGGCCTGGCCCGACGTGTCATCGACCTCGTACGAGTCCTCACCCGTCGTGACGTCCGCAGCGTGAGCGTCCACGAGCCCCCACCCGTAGTAGTCGTCACGCCCGGAGGCGCCCAGGTCGTGGGCGGTGTTGCGCATGCGCTGCATCAGGTTCGATGTGCCGCTGTACCCAGCACGGACCATCAGCGCGGCCACGCCCGACACGTGAGGAGTGGCCATCGAGGTCCCGTTCCACCCCGACTGGTAGCCACCCCCCAGTGTCGTCGACAGGATGTCCACGCCCGGCGCCACGACGTCCAACTCCGGCCCGTAGCAGGAGAACGAGGCGCGCGTGTCCGTGCTGTCAGTTGCACCGACGGCGAAGGTGCTGCTGTAGGCGGCAGGGTAGAGCAGCGGGCCGTTGCTGTTCCCCGAGGCGGCGCAGATCAGAACCCCCGCGTCGTAGGCGGCCTGGCACGCCGACTGCAGGGTTGCGTCGCTGGAGGACCCGCCGAGGCTCATGTTGCAGACCCTCATGCCGTTGGTGACAGCCCATTGGATGCCGGAGACGATCCACGAGTAGTACCCACTGCCACCCGAATCGAGAACCTTGACGCCATAGAGCCAGGCCTCGGGGGCGACCCCGACCACACCGATGGTGTTGTCCACGGCCGCGACGGTGCCGGACACATGTGTCCCGTGGCCGTTGTCGTCCATGGGGTTGGAGTCGCTGTTGACGTAGTCGTAGCCACCGTGGTAGTTCGCGGCGAGGTCGGGGTGAGTGTAGTCAATGCCCGTGTCGATGACCGCCACCTTCACGCCCGTCCCCTTGTTGCCGGCGGCCCACAGGGCCGGGGCGTTGATATGGCTGACGCCCCAGGGGATGGTCTGGGCGCAGGCGTGAGCTATGCCGTCCGGCTCTACCAGCCGCACCCGTGGGTCGGCGTTCACCTTGGCGAGCACTTGCTGCAGGCTAGCCTGCGGCACCTTGATGTTGGCTGCCGGGATGAGGTGCCACAGGTACTTCACGCGAACGTCCTTGGCCGTGGCCAAGAGGAACGACCGCTCGGCCTCGTGAGGGGTGCTCTTGAAGATCACGTTCACCGAGACGACCCCGTTGCCGTCGGGGGTGTACACCAGGGGCGCTGCCCCCCCGGTTGCCCCCATCAGCAACAGGGTTGCGACCAGTAGACACCCGAGCAACAACAGGCGGCGTTCTCGCATGATGCCCCCCCCCTTCTGCAGATGACGCGGCACGGCCGAAGCCGCATGCTCGGCAAGCGGGGAACGGCCCGGTATCGACACATCCAGACATGGGACGCGTTTCATCACTGCTTCCTCTTTTCCCGGGAGGCGTGTGGTCTGTGGCCGAGAGGGCTGGTCATGCGAGGTCCACGGCGACGTGGCCGTACGCTCGAAGTGCACCGATGCAAACCCACACCTCGTCGTGGCCCGAAGTGCATTCTACCCTCTCTCTGATCGGTCTGTGTAAGTAATTCGCCACTGAGAGGCAAGGCACCTTCCTCAGCGAGAGAAAGTGACCGGTATCACGGCCGGTCGGTCGGTACCCTCCACGCCGGCGGCCAGGAGAAGTGGCACAGCCCCGTGTATGGCAGCATCGGTCGCGGGGCGGCCATTGCAGACGCCGATGGCGACGGCACGCTCGACGTGTTCTTCATCGGGGGCAAAGGCACTTCGGACGAGAGCCGGCCGCAGAACTACGGTCGGGCCTACGCCCTGCAAGCGGGCCGGGGCAGAGGAAGGTGGGACACGTTCCGGGGGAACCTGCAGCGGACGGGAGGTTGAGGGGGCGATGGTGAGTCCTCGCGCTCAGCGGGAGCGCGAGGGCAGTCCGGGGGCCGTCCGCGAGTCCAACTGCCGGGCCCCTTCGCGGAGCCCGGCAGTTGGAGTTCGAGATGCCGGACTACCGTCCGACCACTAGCGATTGCAGGGCGCGACTGGTGGCGCCAGCGGGCCCCTTCGCGGTCACCTGGATGAGGTAGGTTCCGTTCGGCACCCGGAGGCCGGCGTCGCTGCGGGCGTCCCACAGCAGCGTGTTCGTGCCCGCCACGCAGGCCTGATCCCGACAGAGCGTGCGGATCGGCCGACCGGCCAGGTTCAGAATCCGCGCCTCCACCATGGCGGGCGCCGACAGGCTGAAGACGATCTGCGCGCCCCCCCATGGGTCGAGACTGCCGTCAGGGAGGACAGGAGCGGCGAGCCACTGGCCTTCATGGTCACCGTCTTCACCGCATCCAGCTTGCTGGGGGACGTCAGCGACTTCCCCGTTATCAGGACGGTCTGGGTGTCGCCCGGGCCTGCGCCGGAGCCGGGTCTCACGTTGACCCACCCCTGCACATACGCGCCCACCGCCAGGCTCGACACGAGATACCCGCCTCCGGTGAAGTCGCTTGTCTTCTCTCCCACGCCGCTGATGTAGTAGCTTACCGTCCAGCCTGACCCCGCGGCCGGGCCGGTGAGCCGGAAGCTGTCGGTCACGTTGCCATCATT
>Ga0315289_10010912_pt1 | contig 12928 bp, 7 predicted proteins | sample YL17G11_40_MG_FD_203452 | JGI IMG/M metagenome (GOLD analysis project Ga0315289, IMG submission 203452) | Sediment microbial communities from Yellowstone Lake, YNP, Wyoming, USA - YL17G11_40 | ecosystem: Environmental > Aquatic > Freshwater > Lake > Sediment | place: USA: Wyoming | collected...
GGTCCAGGGCCTCGGAGCAGAACATCTTCACGATCGCCGACTCGCGGCTGACCTTCATCCCCTGATCGCACATCCACGCCGCGCGGTAAACCATGTTCTCCATGGCGAAGGTGTCGGCCGCCATTTCCGCCAGCATCCATTGGATGGCCTGCTTGCGGATGATGGGCTCGCCGAACTGGACGCGCTGGCTGGCGTGCTGGATGGACAGGTCAATCAACTCCTTGCCCGCTCCCACGCAGGCGCCGCCCAGGCTCAACCGTCCCACGTCCAGCGTCTTCATCGCCGTCACGAAGCCCAAGCCCACTCTGCCAATGACGTTGGCCTTGGGCACGCGCATGTCCTTGAAGAAAAGCTCGCAAGTCCCTGAGCCGCGGATGCCCATCTTCTTCTCCTTGGGCCCGCGCGAGAAGCCAGGCATGTCGCTCTCCACGATAAACGCGGTAATCCCTCCGCGCACGCCGAGCGACTTGTCGGTCGCCGCAAAAACACTGACCACGTCGGCGATGTCGCCGTTGGTGATGTAGATCTTTGAGCCGTTGAGGATATAGTCATCGCCATCGGGCACCGCGGTGGTGCTGATGGCTGCCGCGTCCGATCCCGCGCCCGGCTCGGTCAGGGCAAAGGCGGCGATCTTCTCCCCGGAGCACAGCGCCGGCAGGTATTTGCGCTTCTGCTCCTCGGTTCCGTCGAGGTAGATGGCCATGACCCCGATCGAGGTGTGCGCAGCCAGCACCACCGCCACCGACGCCGACCCCCGCCCCATCTCCTCCAGCACCACGCAATACCCGGTCTCGCCAGCGCCGACGCCCCCGTGTTCCTCGGCGAACGGAATGCCGAAGAAGCCTTGCTCGCGCATTTTGTCCATTAGCTCCGGCGGGATGCGCTCCTCCTCGTCTATCCGGCGCGCCAGCGGCTTGATCTCGTTGTCCACAAACTTGCGGGTCATATCCCGCAGCATCTCGTGTTCTTCAGAGAGAGTGAAGTCCATGCTCTCCTCCTGGTCTCATCACCGTCTGTGCCGACTAGCTCTCCACTCACGCATCGGTAAACTTGGGCTGCCGCTTCTCGAGGAAGGCGCTCACGCCCTCGCGCATGTCCTTGGTCTCGCAGATCTCGCCGAAGAGCCGATTCTCCAGGCTCAGGCCGTCCTCCAGGCCCATGGCCGCGCCCTCGCGCACCGCCTTCATCGCGCGGGTGATGGCTTGCTTGCTCTTGCTCGCGATGCGCTGGGCGAGCCCCTTCGCCTGCTTCATGACCTCGGCTTCGGGCACCACGCGGTTGACCAGCCCCACCGCCTTCGCCTCCGCCGCGGTGATCGGCTCGCCGCTGAGGATGATCTCAAGCGCTTTGCCGGTGCCCACCAGGCGCGGCAGGCGCTGAGTCCCCCCGAAGCCGGGAATGATGCCCAGGTTGATCTCGGGCTGGCCGATCTTGGCGCGGTCGCTGGCGATGCGCATATGGCACGCCATGGCGAGCTCGGTGCCCCCGCCCAGGCACATACCATTGATGGCAGCGATCACCGGGATGTCCATCAACTCGATCTCGCGAAAGAAGCGCTCGCCCTGGCGCGCAAGGCCGGCGCCCGTCTGCGCGTCCTTGATCTCGGAGATCTCCTTGATGTCTGCTCCCGCGATGAAGAACATCCCGGCGCCGGTGATAATGACCACCTTGACGCTCGCGTTCGCCTTGATCTCGTTGATCACGCCGGCCAGGTCGCGGATGACTGGCGTGGACAGAGAGTTCACCGGCGGATGGTTGACCACAATGGTCGCGATACCCTCCTCGATGGTGAGACTGGCATGCTGATATTCGGCCATAGTATCTCCTTCCGGCGACTGCTTTCCCCAGCTCGTCGCTCGAGCCGACCTTGATGCGTACCACCGCGGGCCAGAGGCTCGCCTAGTAGGTGAAGAAGCCGCGGCCTGCCTTCTGGCCGAGATGCCCCGCAGCGACCATACGCTTCAACATCGGCGCCGGCCAGAAGCGCGAGCCGAGTTCCTTGGTGTAGCGCTCGAGGGACGCGAGCAGCGCGTCCAGGCCGATGGTGTCCGCGTGCTTGAGCACGCCCCCCTTATCCTGCGGGAAACCGATGCCCGCGAGCATCGCGATATCCATGTCGCTGGCGCTGCTCACATGCTCTTGAAGGCAGATCACCGCCTCGTTGATCATGGGGTAGACAAGCCGCTCGACCGAAAACTCGGTGCCCGAGATGCCGGTCTCCTTTTGCACCTCGCCGATCATCTTTTGAACCGTCTCGTCCACTCCGCCGCCGCCCTCTTCGGCGTAACTGTAGAATCCGGCCTTGCTCTTCACCCCGTAGCGTTGCGCCGCCACGATCTTCTCCCACAGCCGCGCGGGGGCCATGCGCGGCCCATAGGCATCGTACAGCGTGCGGCCGACGGCGGCGCACACGTCCAGCCCCAGGGTGTCGCACAGGCTGAATGGCCCCATGGGGAAGCCCCAGTCCCGCATCGCCGCGTCTATCTCCGGCGCCGCGGCTGCTCCCTCCTGAAGCGCCATCACCGCCTCATTCAGATAGGGCAATAGCAAGCGGTTGACGAGGAAGCCGCCACACTCCTGCACCCGCACCGGGATCTTGCGCAGGCTCTCGGCGAATGCCGCAGTGTCGTCCACGGTCTCGTCCGAGGTCTCGAGGCCAGGGATGACCTCGACCAGCTTCATAACGTGGGCGGGATAGAAGAAGTGCATCCCCACCACCTTGGCCGCGCGAGTGGTCGCCGAGGCGATCTCCGATATGGATAAGGCCGAGGTGTTGCTGGCGAGGATGCAGGTCTCGGGCGTCGCCCGTTCCAGCTCCTTGAAAACTTGCTTCTTGAGGTCCATCTTCTCGTTGACCGCCTCGATGACGATGTCAACATCCTCGAACCCATCGTAGGTGGTGGTGCCGGTGATGAGCGCCATCTTGGGTTCGACGTCCGCGCCCGACATCTTGCCGCGGTCAACCCGCCGCTGGTAGATGCCGCGCGCACGCTCGATGCCTTTGTCCACCAGCCCCTGGTTGAGGTCCTTGATCACCACCGGCAAGCCCGAGAAAGAAATGGTCTGGGCGATTTCAGCGCCCATCGCTCCCGCACCCATCACCGCCGCTTTGTAGATATACATGCCCCTGCCTCCTTGCCGCGCGCCCAGCACTACGCGGGGCGCCAGTTATCGGCCGCCTGACTACTTGCGCTCCACCACAATGGCTCCGCCCATGCCTCCGCCGACGCACTCTGTCGCGAGGCCGTAGCGCAGGCCCCGACGCTTCATCTCGTTCAACAGCGTGATGACGATGCGCGCCCCGGTGCAGCCCACCGGATGCCCGAGCGCGATCGCGCCGCCGTTGACGTTCGTGATATCCATGTTCAGATGCAGGACCCGGTCGCACGCCAGCACCTGCGCCGCGAAAGCCTCATTGAGTTCGATGAGCTCCATCTGCTCCAGCGTCAGCCCGGCGCGCTTGAGGGCCAGGGGAGCGGCTCTGGTCGGCCCGATGCCCATGCGCTCCGGCTCCACCGCGGCGAAACCATATGAGCGAATGTACCCCAGGGGCTCGTTGTAGCCCAGCTCCTTCGCTTTGTCTTCGCTCATTATGAGGCACACCGCAGCGCCGTCGCTGATGGGGCACGCGTTGCCCGGGGTCACCGTGCCCCCTTCCTTGAACACCGCGGGATAGGAGGCCAGCATTTGCTCCGTCAGGGCGACGTTGATGCCCTCGTCCTCGGTCACGATATCGGGTGGCACCTCGCGCCCCGCCACTTTCTTGGGCACCGTAACCGGCACGATCTCGTCCTTGAACTTGCCCTCGCGCGTGGCGCGAAAAGCGAGCTTGTGGCTGCGCACCGCGAAACGGTCCTGCTCCTGGCGCGTGATGTTGAACTCTTCCGCCAGGTTCTCAGCGGTGCGCCCCATGATCTGGCCGCAGACCGGGTCGGTGAGGCCCTCCCACAGCGCGTCAGTAAGCTCGGCGTGGCGCAAGCGCTTGCCGAAGCGGGTGTCGCGCGAAACGTAGGGCGAGTTGCTCATGCTCTCGACGCCGCCCGCAATGTAGATGTCACCCTCGCTCATCTGGATGCACTTGTACGCATCCGCCAGCGCTTGGGCGCCAGAGGCGCAGTTGCGGTGCACGGTCCACGCGGGCACGTCAAACGGGATGCCGGCCCGCAGCGCGATGACGCGCGCGGTACACGGGGCATCGCTGGTCTGGATGCAGTGGCCGAAGACCACTTCGTTCACCATGGCCGGGTCGAGCTTGGTGCGTTCCAGGAGCGCCAGGGTCACGATCGTGCCCAACCGGTGCGCCGGCACGTCCTTCAACACACCGCCCAACGTGCCCTGCGGGGCGCGGACGCCGTCAACGATCACCACTTCTTTCATAATTCCTCCACCAATCGAGTCTGCCCGGTCTCCACGCCAGGCTTGTGCATTGGCGCACAAAGTCGCGGATGCTTAATCCCGACAAATCCTGCCGGCTTATCCTCGCGTGGACCCCCTGCCGCCGAGTCGCCCGGCTGTTTGAACCCGGAACCAGCCTCAGCGGGGGTTCGTGCGGGCTTTCACAAACCCGCCTACATTGTCCTGATTCGCCCTCCTGACGCTCATTCCTTCCGGCTTTTTTGCACTTCCCGCAGCCCCGGGATGCGCTTTTCGTGCGGGCCGGTATTTCGCGGTGTAGCGCCTCAGGGCCGGGATGGCTGCTGCCCGCCTGCGAACGTCAACGTGATCTCCGCCAACCTCTGGCGGGATCGCCGGAGCACAGGCCACACCGCACGCTCCTGCACTACGGTGGCGGCTATGCGCTCAATCTCCGCGCGAGCCGCAGCCGCGGCCGCATCGCCCCGCGCCGCCGCTGACTCTACCGCCTGCCTGGCCAGCCAAAGGGCCTCGTAATCCTCCACTCCGTCCCGGCACGCCTCCCATCGCTTGCTCGGGATGGGGCCGTCGCGCCCTGGGTAAACCAGCAGGAATTCGTCCTTGGTGGGCGCCCACGGGTCCTCCGGGCTGGTGCAGTAGGTCCAGAATCCGAGGCCGTTCAAGCCGAGTTGCCACGCGAGCCAGGCCTGGTGACGATAGTAGCCAAGGGGCGAGAGTCGCTTCACCCGGGGGAAGCATTCGTAGGTCCACACCTGAGGACTGTCGGCGCGCATTATGGCCAGGCGTTCCTGGGGGTGCATGTCGGCGGTGGGGCCCCAGATACGGTAGAGCGAATCCTGCTCTGGGCACCAGATGTCAACGAAGGGCGCCGCCCGCTTGAGGTCCGCCAGGCCCATCACGACGACGGGGTCGGCGTAGGTCTGAATGTGCGGGTCGGCGGCCTTGATGCGGCGACCGTGCTCGACCAGGTACTTGATGCGCGGGCCGTGCTCCAGCCCGGGCTCGTCCACGACATAGATGGCCCAGTCGGAATAGGCGAGGCCCTTGTCAGCCAGATGCTGGGCAAGCAGCCGCATGGCCGCCGCGTAAGCCTTGTCGTACGCTTCTTTCGGCGCGGCGCCTTGGCCTACAAACTGCAACGCAGGCTCCGACAGCAGGATGATGCCTCGCCCAATGTAGCGGTCCAATTGCGTATCCAGCGCGTGCCAGTCGGGCGCCCCGAGTTCGCCCGCCGCATCATATGTTACGGACATCGTAGCCGAAAGGGTGAACACCGTGTTCTTGTGTGCGACGAGGTCCGCGACCGCGGCAGCGATCTGGCCGCCGAAGAGGCTGTTGTCCGGGTAGGCCCACGTGCAGAACCGCACCGGCGATTTCTCGGGCAGCGCAATGGGCCACACTCGCGCTCGCAGCGGCACTACGGCCTGCCGCCCACGCGGCGTCATCTCGGTAAGTGCGACCTGGCCCGCGTACGCGCCCGCAGCCGCTTGCACGCCGTTCACCGTGACCCACAACTGCGCTGCCTGCATCGGTGGTATGGAGATGATCCCCGCCTCATTGAGCGGCACCAGCGCGTCGCCGACTCGGTCGCCTTCGGGGCGGGGCACCATCGCGGTTTGCCGCAGCGCGATGTGCTGCCGCGCCGCGAGCTTCGCCCCGCCCTCGGCAGCCAGATCGCTCGCCGCGACCCTGATCTCCAGCGGCTGCGAGGACAGATTGAGCAGATTGACCGCCGCAGCCTCGTATTCACCGCGATAAAGGGAGACCTCCAGTTTCGCTGGCACGGTCGCCCCCGCCTCCGGCCAGGCCGTGGCGGGATCGAAAGCATCCCATGGATTGGCGCTCCAGGTCACCAGCGGCAGCAGGCCGCTTTGTGCGCGCTGCTTCTCCACTATGGCGGGCAGCTCCCGCAATTGCGCTGCCACTTTCACGTCTCGCCTTGCCCATTCGGCGGCCGAGGGCGGCTTTGCGGTCAGCCCGGCAACCGCTGCGGCCCGCGCCGCCGCCAGGGCATCCTGGTTGGGCCAGTCGAGGCGCAGCTTCTGGATGGCTGCATCAGCCGCAGCAAGCGCGTCGTCGTGCACCCGCTTGCGCGCTGCCCCCGCAGATAGCGAAATCTTGGCAGACGCCGCCGCCAGCACCCGCCCGTCCGCGACCGCAACCTCGGCGCAGTCCAGGCTCACTGGCCAATCCGTTGCCGCCGGCACCATGATGCCGAACTCATCTCGCGCAGTCAGCACCTGGTCAATGCGCAGCTCGGGCGCGCCCGAGGACATGCGAATGCTCGTGAGCAATGCGGCCCCGCCGTTCGCGGGACGGCGCACGCTCGCTTTCACGACACCATCCACCAGGGAGGCCGCGCTGCTGGCCAAAGCGATGGCGCCGGTTTGCGCAGCGCGATTGCGGCGCAGCTCGCCGCGCGTGGCCCCCCCGCATCGCCTCAGCACGCATGCAGTCAGAGCCGGAGTCCCTCGCGCGCCGGCCCACGCGACGCTGTTCGCATTGCCCGCGGCGTCAAAACCGCGCAGGGTGAAGAGCCGGGTGGCCGCCACTACCTGCAACCGCCCGTGGCCCTCCAGATCAGCCACGATCGGTGTGTCAATGACACCGCTTTCCGCGAGACGGTCCGCGCGCCCGGTCTCCAGCACGTATGCCGCCTCAACCTTGCCGGCAGCGCTCACGACGTAGAGAAACTCGCGTCCTCTCAGGCCAACTACGAGCTCGAGCCCGCCGTCTCCGTCCACGTCGGCGACCGCAGGTGGCGCGACCAAGCGATCGCCGTAATCGGAGGTGCGAGTTTGATCCTTAAACGGAATGCGCCAGCGCTCTCGCCCGCGCGCGTCGCAGCAGTAAAGAAATCCGGCGGCATCGCCAAACGTGATTTCCATAAGCCCGTCGCGGTCGAGGTCGGCCACCGCTATACTCGGGGTTATGCCCCATTGCGTTTCCATGGTGGCGCGCACGCGGCCGGTTGCGCCGTCGAGGATATAAAGGTGCCGGTCGTCGCTTCCGACGATGACCTCGGCCGCGCCATCGCGGTCGAGGTCGGCAATGACAGGCGCGCCGAAGCACTTGTCGCCCGCCTTGAACTGCCACTTCCATTCGCCGCGCCCCGAGAGGCAGTAAACGAAACCGGGTTCGGTCGCCAGCAGAATTTCTTGCGCTCCATCGCCATCAACATCTCCCACCGCCGGCGGCGCCGTCGCATCGCGGTTGGCATAACGCTCGAAGTTCCAATTGAGGCGTGAGACGAAGGGGTCCTTTTCGATCGGTCGCTGCGCGCTCTCGGCCATGAGATGCCACACCACTCCTCCGCCCGAATCAAGGCAAGTCAGCCCGCCGTCGCCGTCCGCCGCCAGCACCTCCAGCCGTTCGTCACCGACGACATCGGCGCACACCGGCGAGCCAAGGATGTTCTCGATGTCGCGCCGCCAGAGGATGTGGCCGCCGTCGCGCACGCACACCACGGCGTCGGCCACGCAGACGAGCAACTCAGCTCGGCGATCGCGGTCTATGTCGGCGACCGCAATCGTCTGCTGCGCCTCTCCGTCGAGCTGCAGGGCCCACACTTCGCGGCCTGCGGAATCGCAGACCACGAGCCGTCGGCCCAGCGCCATGGCGAATAGCCGCGCGGGCGCACCAGCAACAGGCGCGTAAGCGACCGGGCCGGCAAGGATCGGCGCGCCGCCGCCGGCCGGGGTAGTCTGCTCGCGCTCGAGCCGCCAGACTTCGGCAAACAAACCTGCCGACGCGGCCGCGGGCTGTTTCGCAGGGGTCTGCCCCCAGGCGCCAGGGAGTGCCGCCAGCGCGGTGACGAGTATCGCGCTCGCGAACACGCGGCAAGTGGAATAACCGAATCTGCGAACCATCAGCGCCCTCAATGCATTCACCGGACTTTGCACCACGAGCCTCGCGCAGGGGATACCCGCGCGCGTAAGCGCTCAGGCTGGAGAGCGCTCCGTGCGCCGCCCGCGGTCAGCTTGCGCACGCTTGCCCTCAGCCGCGCGCGCCAAGGCAGCGTCGCAGCCGCGCCGCGCCCTCTTCAATGTTCTCCAGCGAATTCGCGTAGGAGAAACGGATGTACCCCTCGGCGTTGCTGCCAAAGTCCGCGCCGGGCGCCACGGCGACCTTGGCTTCGCGCAGGAGTTGGCGCGCCAGGGTTACCGAGTCGTGCGACAAGTGGCGCGCGTTGGCGAGGACGTAATATGCGCCCCGCGGCTCCGAGGTCACTCCGAAGCCCAATTCTCTAAGCGCGGCGATGATGAACTTTCGCCGCTCATCGTAGATCGAGCGCATTCGCGCGACTTCGGCTCCCGCTTCCCGCAGGGCCGCGACCCCGCCCCACTGCGCAAAAGAGCTGGCGCAGATGAAAAGATTCTGTTGCAGCTTCTGAACCGCGCGCACCAGCGGCGGCGGCGCGATCACGTAGCCCAGGCGCCAACCGGTCATTGCGTATCGCTTCGAGAACCCGTCGAGCACAAATGCGCGGTCGGTAAAGCGCAGCAGCGTCTGCGCCTCGACGCCATAGGTCAGCCCGTGGTAGATCTCGTCGGAGATGACCGGCGGGCCGAGGTCGGCGATCTCGCGCAGCAGTGACTCGTCAAGCACCGCGCCGGTGGGGTTGGCAGGTGAGTTGATGATGATGGCCTTGGTGCGCGGGGTGATGCGCTTGGCGATTTGCGCCGGGTCGTACTGAAAGCCTTCGGCTTCCGACACCGGGAAGAAGACGCAGCGCCCTCCGAGCAGCCTGACGAAATTGGGATAGCACGCATACCCCGGATCAGCCAGGATCACCTCGTCCTCCGGCTCCACCAGCGTCGCCAGGGCGAGCAGCAGAGCAGGGGAGGTGCCCGATGTTACCGTTACCTGGTCGCATTCGATCTCGACGCCGTAGTGGGCGCGATAGCGCTCACAGATAGCCTCGCGCAGCTCCGTTATCCCCATGCTGTGGGTGTAGCGCGTGTGGCCGGCCGCGACCGCGCGGCACATCGCCTCAACAATGCACTGCGGCGTCGGGAAGTCGGGCTGCCCGACCTCGAGATGAATGATGTCCTCTCCCGCGCGCTCGAGCGCCAACGCCTCCTCCAGGACATCCATCACCAGGAACGAGGTGATGGTTTGCGCCTTGCGCGAGAGTAATCGAGATGGATCGCCAGCGGTGGAGCGCCGAGCCATGACGGAGTTCCTCGGGGCATCTCAATTCCATGCGAGCGCGGTGCAACCTGCCGACGATGGTTGCACAGCCCCCGCGGTCGCTGCGCCATCAGCGCGCCTACGGAGATGGAAGTGGCGCGTCAGAGGCGGCCGGGCACCCTCACCACAACGTGCCGTCAGCGTCACGCCGGTCAGGCGGCGGGTGATGGATCTGACACACGCCGGTTGGGGCCGCGCTGGGGGCAAACTGCTTGTTAATGATGCGAGGGCAGTAATCCGTCGCGAGCTTGCCGGAATCGGCGCAGATGCTGAGGGTGATGGTGCGCTCGGGCGGTCCCAGCCCGCCAGGCGCATGAGCCGGGCCGTGAATGTCGCAGTAAGTACGCGGCGCCGAGTCGCGGCGTTCCGGCGGGTAATCCACGATCTGCGTATTGGGGCATTGCGCTCGCGCCAGCTTCCCGGAATCAGTGCAGATTTTGACCCGCAGTATCCGCCCTTCGCCTTCATCGGAACGCCGGGCCGCGGCGGGCCGGTGCTCCGGCTCCTCGGAGGTGGCTTTGGTCGGCCCCGACCGCTTCTCGATCATCCGCATCGCGTCGGTCATGAAATCGGCCCAAATCGCGGCCGGCACGGTGCCGCCGAACACGCGATGCATCGACGTACTGTCGCGATTGCCGACCCAGACGGCGCACACCAGTTGGTCGGTGTAGCCGATGAACCACGCGTCCTTGTAGTCGCTTGCGGTGCCGGTTTTGCCCGCGGCCGGCCAGGCGATGCGGGCGCGGCGGCCAGTGCCGCGCGTGATCACGTCGCGCAGCATGTCATCCATGACCGTTGCGGTGGCCTCGGAGAGCACCTGGTGCGTTTCTGGCTGGTATGAGAAAAGGATGTTGCCGTTGCGATCGGTGACCCGGGTCACCACCATGGGCTCCGCCTTGCGTCCCTGATTCGCCAGCACACCCACGCCGGTCGCCATATCGAGCGCGGTGACGCCGGAGGTGCCGAGGGCGAGCGATAGGTACGGGTCCAACGGGTCGCGGATTCCCATGCGATGGGCATAGTCTATCACCCTCTGGACACCGACCTCCGCCATCAGCTTGACCGCGACCACGTTCACCGACTGCGCGAGCGCGGTGCGCAGAGCGATCCGCCCGCGGTACTTGCGGTCGGCGTTCTGGGGATGCCAGGGCTTGCCGCGAGCCCCCGGATAGGAGACCGGAGAATCGCGAAAAACGCTGTCCGGCGTGTAGCCGTTGTCCATCGCCGTCGTGTACAGGAAAACCTTGAAGGCCGACCCCGCCTGGCGCCGCGCCTGGGTCGCACAGCTATATTGATCCTTGTTGTAGTCAAGTCCGCCGACGAGGGCCTTGACCGCGCCGGTCCTGAAGTCCATCGCCACCAGCGCCCCTTCGCTTATGTGCAGGCCTCGGGCTCTGGTGACTCCCTCGCGCACCGCACCCTGCGCCGCCGTCTGCAAGTCCCAGTCCAGGGTCGTGTAGACATTCAAGTCGTTGCGATAGATGACATCGGCGCCGTGCTCGTCGGCCAGTTGACGCAGGACATAGTCGGTGAAATAGGGCGCCTTGTATTTCTCCACGCCCAGGGGTCGCTTCGGCCGGCCGAGGCGCAGCGGCTCTTCTTTGGCGCTCTCCGCCTGGTCTGCGGTGACGTAGCCCTGCTCCTGCATTCGAGCCAAGACTTCATTGCGTCGCCGCTTCGCCGCTTCCGGGTTCTGGAACGGGTTGTAGTCGCGCGGGCGCTGCGGTATGCCCGCGAGCAAGGCGCACTGCGCCAGGCTTAGCTCGCCCACAGGCTTGTCGAAGTAGGTCTCGGCCGCCACCCGCACTCCGTAAGCGCCGGTGCCATAGTAAATCTGGTTGAGGTAGAGCTCGAGGATCTCCTCCTTGGAGAACGTGCGCTCGATCTCGAGCGCGAGGATCATCTCCTGGGTCTTGCGGGCGATGGTGCGTCTGGAGCTGAGATAGACGCTGCGCGCGAGCTGCTGGGTGATGGTGCTGCCCCCGCGGACGATACGGCCGCCGAGGATATTGTCGCGCACCGCGGCGATGATCCCCTTCGGGTCCACGCCGTGATGCTGGTAGAAGCGGCGATCCTCGACTGCGATAGAGGCAAGCTGAAGATCGGTCGGAATCTGCTTGACGGGCACAAACTGGCGATTCTCCTTTGCCACCCGGCCCAGGAGCACGCCATCGGCGGAGAATATCTTGAGTCCTTCGGAGGGGCGTATGCCGGAAATGTCGCTCGGGCTTGGCAGCACCTCCGCCATGCTTGAATAGACCCCGGCCACGAGTCCCCCGAGCAAGGCGGCGCTGGCGGTGACCATGAACGCCGCCAGCATCATCAGGCGCCAGGCGAGGCGACGTCGGCGCGCTTGTCCTGTCGATTGAGCCAACAGCTTCTCCTCGCTGATGATTATACTCGTCGCGGGCTTGCGAGCCAAGTGGCCCTAAGCTCTAAACGAGTGGCGCGGGCCGAGCGTTTACTGCGTCTCGCAAATGGAGTTTGCCGTCCTGGGCGCAACAACCCTGGCAGGGAGAGGATTCGCTGCGCCATACCAAGGCTTTGCGCCCAAGATTGACAAACGCGCGTTGGTTGTGATATTCTGCGTGTGACAATGAATGCCGGCCAGGTCGTCCCAGCGGCGACCCATCCCTTTTTAATCTAGTCCCGTGAGACTAGAAAGGGCGAGATGAATCCTGCAAACGGCAGCGGAAGGTCTTTCCTTGACGGGAGGGCCTTATTTTTGTGCCTGGAGCGCAGCGCATGAGCAATCAGCCACCTGAAATCATGGATGCCGACGACATCCGCCGCGCGCTAACCCGCATCGCCCACGAGATTATCGAACGCAACCGCGGCGCCGAGAACCTCGCGCTGGTGGGCATCCTCACCCGCGGCCGGCCCCTGGCGCAGCGATTGAGCCGGCTCATCGAATCCATCGAGGGCATCAAAGTACCGGTGGGCGCGCTCGACATCACCCCCCACCGCGACGACCGCCGCGATCGGGGCAGCGAGGCCGCCGATGCCACCGACCTTCCCTTCCCGATAGACGATAAGCGCATCGTGCTGGTGGACGAGGTCATCTACACCGGGCGCACCGTGCGCGCCGCCATGGACGCGCTCATGGAGCGCGGCCGGCCGGCAGCGATACAGCTCGCAGTGCTGATAGACCGCGGCCACCGCGAGGTCCCCGTGCGGCCCGACTACGTGGGCAAGAACGTTCCCACCTCCCACCGCGAGCGAGTGACCGTGCGCTTGAGCGATCCCGATGGCGAGGAGCGCGTGATCATCGAGAAGCGAGAAGCGGGGAGAGGATGATCAGTGGGAACTCAACCACAGAGAACACAGAGGGCACAAAGGATGAAATGAAAGCCGGTTGATT
>Ga0315289_10010916_pt1 | contig 12924 bp, 7 predicted proteins | sample YL17G11_40_MG_FD_203452 | JGI IMG/M metagenome (GOLD analysis project Ga0315289, IMG submission 203452) | Sediment microbial communities from Yellowstone Lake, YNP, Wyoming, USA - YL17G11_40 | ecosystem: Environmental > Aquatic > Freshwater > Lake > Sediment | place: USA: Wyoming | collected...
TCCGAGACCCGGATCTGCGCCGATGCCGCCACCACCGTCTCCGCCGGGCCGGCTCCGAGATGGAAGAACAGGCTGCACCCTCCCCGGTTGTCCAGCAGGTACTCCCGCATCTGGTGCAGGCTCTCCTCGCTGCCGACCTCGCCGCGCAGGCGGACGTGAACTTCGGAAGCGGGCTTCTGCGGCAGCGAGCCGGGCTCCATGATGTCGTCGACCTTCACCTTCGGCTCCCCCCTCGTCGTGTCGATTGTGCCCAGGACTCCGACGACGGCGTCGTTCACGATCAAGGCGCGCCGCGCGTCGTACAGATCGGAGAAAAGGACCAGCTCGATGGATCCGCGGCGGTCCTCGATCTGCGCAAAGGCCATGGCCCGGCCCGCCCTCGTGCGGATCTCCCGAACGTCCCGCAGGATGCCCACGAGCGTGCACGAGCGCTCGTTCGAGAGGGCGTCATTCTTCGACAGGTCCACAGTCACCTGGCGCTCGATGATCTCGCGGTAGGGATCCAGCGGGTGACCCGAGAAGAAAAACCCGAGGTTCTCCTTCTCGCTCGCCAGAAGCTGGGCGGGGGCCCACTCGGGCAGCCTCTCCATCTCCTCCGCGGCGGAGGATGCGCCGGCGGCAGGCTCGAACAGCGACACCTGGCCGATGCGCTTCTCCTCCCGGCTCTTCGCGGCCGCCTCCATGATCTGGGGAAGGTTGTGCATGAGAGTCGCCCTGGTCTCGCCGAGGGAATCGAAGGCGCCCGTGATGATGAGGCTCTCCACGACCTTCCTGTTCACGAGGCGGGCGTCGATGCGCTCGAAGAAGTCGCGGAACCTCGCGAAGCGCCCGTTCGACTCGCGCTCCTCGATGATCGCCTCGACGGCGCCGGCTCCGACGTTCTTGATCCCGACAAGCCCGAAGAGGATCCGCCCGTCGAGCACGGTGAACTCCTTGCCGGACAGGTTGACGTCCGGGGGCAGCACCTCGATGCCCATCTCGCGCGCCTCGCGGATGAGCGCGGCAAGGCGGTCGGTGTCGCTCATGTCGTTCGTGCAGGTGGCCGCGAGGAACTCCGCCGGGTGGTTGGCCTTGAGGTAGATCGTGTGGTAGGCCAGCACGGCGTAGGCGGCCCCGTGGCTCTTGTTGAACCCATATCCCGCGAATGCGAAGAGCAGCTCAAAGATGTGCTCGGCGGTCGGCCGTGAGTATCCCCGGGCGAGAGCGCCCGCGAGGAACTTCTCCTTCATCTTCAGCATCTCTTCGGGCTTCTTCTTCCCCATGGCCCTGCGCAGAATGTCGGCCTGGCCGAGGCTGAAGCCGGCTACCACCTGGGCCATCTGCATGACCTGCTCCTGGTAGACCGGCACGCCGTAGGTCTCCTTCAGCACGGGCTCGAGCTCGGGCAGCGGGTACTCGATGGGCCTGCGGCCCAGCTTCGAGTCGACGTACGTGTCGATGTGGTCCATGGCGCCGGGCCTGTACAGGGACACCAGGGCGATGAGGTCCTCGATCCTGTTGGGCCGGGCCTGCTTCAGCAGGTTCTGCATGCCCGAGCTTTCGAACTGGAACGCCCCCGTGCTCCTGCCCTCGCAGAACATCCGGAATGTCGCGGGGTCGTCCTCGGGGATCGTCGCCAGCTCGATCGGCACCCCCTTCTTGCGGATCAGGGCCATCGCGTCGGTGACAACGGTGAGGGTCTTCAGGCCGAGGAAGTCCATCTTCACGAGGCCGCAGTCCTCGAGGTAGTCCATCGTGTACTGCGTCGAGACGAGGCCGGTCTTCGGATCGCGGTACAGGGGGACGTAGCGGGAGAGGGGCTCCCGGCCGATGACGATGCCGGCCGCGTGCGTCGAGGCGTGCCGGTGCAGGCCCTCCAGCTTCAGGCTCGTCTCGATCAGCTCCCTGTGCGTCCCGCCCCTGTTCGCGATCTCCTCCAGCCGGGGATTGTCCTCCAGGGCCTTCGCCAGCTCGGTCTTCGGCCCCTCGGGGATGAGCTTCGCGATCGCGTCGGCCTCCTCGTAGGGCACGTCGAGCACCCGCGCGACGTCGCGGATGACGGCGCGCGCCTTCAGCTTCCCGAAGGTGATGATCTGGCCGACCTTGTCCTCGCCGTACTTCTTCGTGACGTAGGCGATGACCTCGTCGCGGCGCCGGTGGCCGAAGTCGATGTCGAAATCGGGCATCGACACGCGCTCGGGGTTGAGGAACCTCTCGAACAGCAGCCCGTACTTCAGGGGATCGACGTCCGTGATCCTCAGGCAGTAGGCAACCAGCGAGCCGACGCCCGAGCCCCGGCCGGGCCCCACGTCGATCCCGTTCTGCCGGGCGAAGTGGATGAAGTCCCAGACGATGAGGTAGTACCCGGTGAACCCCATGGACGTGATGACGGACAGCTCGTACTCGAACCTCTCAGCCACCTCGCGAGGCACCGGCGAGTATCTCTCGGCGAGGCCGCTGCGGGCCAGCTCGGTGAGGTAGCTCTCGGGGGTATGCCCCTGCGGCACCTCATACACCGGAAACTGGGGCTTCAGGACGGGGATCTCGAGATTGCAGGCCTCCGCGATCCTCGCGGTGTTCTCGATGGCCTGCGGCGCGTCGGCGAACAGCCGGACCATCTCGTCGCCGGACTTGAAATAGAACTCGGGGAACTCGAACTTCATCCGCTTGCCCTCGGACACCTTCTTGCCGGTGCCGATGCAGATCAGGATGTCCTGGGCGCGCGCGTCTGCGCGCTCCGTGTAGTGGATGTCATTGGTCGCCACGAGCGGGATGCCCGTCTCCCGGGAGAGCCGCGCGAGCTCCGCATTCACCGTCTTCTGCTCGGGGATGCCGTGGTCCTGCATCTCGAGGTAGAAACCATCCGGGCCGAACAGATCGCGGTAGTGCAGGGCGCGCGCCTTCGCCTCTGCCGGGCGGCCGTCGAGGATGGCGCTCGGTATGTCCCCCGCCAGGCACGAGCTGAGCGCGATCAGCCCGCCGCTGTGCTTCGCGAGGAGCTCGTCGTCGACCCGGGGCTTGTAGTAGAAGCCCTCGGTGTATGCGAGGGACGAGAGGGCGAGCAGGTTGCGGTACCCCTCGAGATTGCGCGCGAGCAGGACGAGGTGGAAGTGCCGGGCGCCCTTCTCGCCGGCGGACCTCTCGTGCCGGGAGCCCGGCGCGCGGTAGACCTCGCAGCCGATGATCGGGACGACCCCCTGCTTCCTGCACTCCCTGTAGAACGGGGGAACCCCGAACATGTTGCCATGATCCGTCAGGGCGAGCCGGGGCATGCCGAACGCCTTCGCCCTGGCCACGAGCGCCTCGACCGAGCAGGCGCCGTCCAGCAGAGAAAAATCGGAGTGGCAGTGCAGATGCACGAACGGCGTCACCGGTGGGATCCCCCCCCAAAGGATCGCCTCATGATACCCGGGGAGGCGTCGGTCTGTAAATACGGGACCTTCCGTGCTACGATGGCAGCCGTACATCCACGCGGAAGGAGGCGGACAATGGCGGTCTATGCTGGCAGGAGATGGACGCGGCAGGAGCTCGTGTCGCGCATCGGTGATCCGGCCCAGGTGGCGGGCGCGCGGGGCTCGATCCTCACGGACGGGAAGGCGGACGGCGTTCGCGCGATCGAGGTGGTCACGGGCAGCGGCTTCTCGTTCACCGTCCTCCCCGGCAGGGGCATGGACATCGCCCACGCCTCCCACAGGGGGAAGGCGCTCTCGTTCATCTCGGGCACCGGCATCACCGCCCCGGCCTACTACGAGGAGCCGGGCGCGGCATGGCTGCGCACGTTCTACGCCGGGCTGCTCACCACCTGCGGCATCACCAACTGCGGCGCGCCGAGCGTCGACCAGGGCAAGCCCTTCGGCCTGCATGGCCGGGTGTCCAACGCAGCGGCGGAGAACCTCTCGGTCCAGCAGGACTGGGAGGGCGACGAGTACGAGATCCGCCTCGCCGGCACGGTGCGCGAGACGACCGCCATGAACGAGAACATGAGCCTCGCGCGCCGCATCGAGACCCGGCTCGGCGCAAAGGGCTTCCGGCTGTGCGATACGGTCGTCAACAGGGGCTTCGAGCCCCAGCCGCTGATGCTCCTGTACCACTTCAACTACGGCTTCCCCCTGCTCTCGGCGGGCTCCCGGATCGTCGGGCCGATCAGAAAGACCGAGCCGCGCGACGAGGAGGCGCGCAAGGGGGCGGGGGTCGAGGAGTGCCTGCGGTTCCCCGAGCCGGTCGCGGGCTATCGGGAGAAGGTCTTCTTCCATACGACGGCGGCGGATTCGAAGGGACGGACGTTCATCGCGCTCGTGAACCGCGACATCGGGGATGGGACAGCCCTCGCCGTCGTCGCCCGATGGAACGCGAAGGAGCTGCCCCACCTGACGGAATGGAAGATGCCCTGCAGGGGCTTCTACGTGCTGGGCCTGGAGCCGGGCACCGTGCAGCCCATCGGCCGCGGGCCGCTTCGCGAGAAGGGGATGCTTCCCCTGCTGGGGGGCCAGGAGTCGTACTCGATCACGATAGACTTCGAGGTCCTGGACAGCGCCGCCGAGCTGGATGCGATCGAGGCGGAGGCTGCCCGCACGCTCTCGGTCTGAGGCAGCCCCTTCTCGGGTCAGCGGCTGAACCGGCGGCAGACCTCCGAGACCGCGGCAACGACCCTATCGACCTCACCCTCGGTCATCGAGGGGTACAGAGGCAGGCTGAGGCACGCGCGGTAGCACTCGAGGGCAGCGGGAAAATCCCCGGGCCGCAGGCCATAGGTCTCCCTGTAGTAGGACATGAGGTGCAGGGGGATGAAGTGCACCGAGACTCCGATCCCCCTCGCCTGCAGCTCCTCGATGAACCGGTCCCTGTCGATCGTGAGCGCCCCGCCCCGCAGCCGCACGATGAAGAGGTGCCAGGCATGCCCGTCGGCGGCCGGCGGGGGGACCAGCCCGTCGAGGTCGCGGAAGGCTTCCAGGTACTGCAGCGCGATGCCCCTGCGTCGCTCGAGCAGGGCATCGGCCTTCATGAGCTGGACCCTGCCGATCGCGGCGGCCATGTCGGTGAGGTTGTACTTGAAGCCGGGCGCCACAACGTCGTATTTCCACGCCGCCTGTGCCGAGGTGTAGCGGTTCCAGATGTCGCGGTCGATGCCGTGCAGGCGCATGAGGCGGATGCGGCGGGCGATGTCGTCCCTGTCGGTCACCACCATGCCGCCCTCCCCCGTGGTGATGGGCTTGGTGGCATAGAAGGAGTAGACCCCTGCGTCGCCGAATGTCCCGACGAACCTGCCCCCGGCCCGCACGGGGAAGGCATGCGCCGCGTCCTCCACCACGGGAACCGCGAACTCGCGGGAAAGCTCCCCGATCGCCGCCATGTCGCAGGGAAGGCCCGCCACGTGGACGGGAATCATCGCCGAAACCCGGCGGCCGTCCCGGCGCCGCTGCTCCATGGCGCGCCGCAGGGCGGCGGGGTCGATGTTGAGCGTTTCCCTGTCGATGTCGACGAAGAGCGGATCCGCGCCCATGTAGCGGATGACCTCGGCCGTTGCCGCAAAGGTGTACGGCGTCGTGATCACCTCGGTGCCCGGTCCGACTCCAAGGGCCTCCAGGCAGAGGTGCAGCCCCGCCGTGGCTGAGCACAGTGCGAGGGCGTGGCGGCAGCCCGCGAACCGCGCGAACTCCTGCTCGAACCGAGCCGCCACTTCTCCGGTTGTGAGCCAGCCGGTCCGCATGACGGCCAGGACAGCTTCCTCCTCCTCCCTGCCGAGGCTGGGCCGGGCAAAGGGGATGGGGGGAAATGCGCCTACGGCGCGGGGGGGAAATGCGCCTACGGCGCGGGGGGGAAATGCGCCTACGGCGCGGGGGGGGAGGTCTCGGGGCTCGCTCACGGCCTGCTCCTCAGAACTCCGGCTCCTCGTGCGCGGGCCCGATGCCGGGGATGACCTCTTCGAGAACCTCGCGGAGCGCCCGCCGGTTGCGGAAAAGCGCGAGCTGCGCCGGGTCGTGGTAGCAGATCGGCCGCAGGCGCTCGAGCACGGGGATGATTCTGCCGTTGATGAGCGTCCTCCTCTTGAGCTTCAGGATCTTCGGGTGCTCGGTGGGCTCGGGCACCTCGGTATCGGCATGCAGCTTCTCGAGCAGCTTCTCGCCGGTGCGCAGGCCCGTGTAGACGATGCGGATGTCCTCGTGCGGCTCGTAGCCGTAGAAGCGGATCATCTGCTCGGCCAGCTCCCGTATCGAGACGCTCTCGCCCATGTCCAGCAGGTACACCTCGCCGCCCGATCCCACCCCGCCTGCCTTGAGCACGAGGGACGACGCCTCGGGGATGGTCATGAAGAACCGTCGCGTTTGCGGGTCCGTGACGGTGACCGGGCCGCCCTTGAGGATCTGCCGCCGGAACAGGGGCAGAATGCTCCCGCGTGAACCGAGGACGTTGCCGAAGCGCACGACGAGGAAATGCCGGCCGCTCTTTCCCTCGCGCAGGACGATCTCTTCTGCAAGGAGCTTGGAGGCGCCGTACACGCTGCGGGGCTCCACCGCCTTGTCCGTGGAGATGAGAACGAACCTCTGGACACCCGCCTTCCGCGCGGCTTCAACGACGTTCTTCGTTCCGAACACGTTGTTCTTCACGGCCTCGACGGGGTTCGCCTCCATGAGGGGCACGTGCTTGTGCGCCGCCGTGTGGAACACGACGCTCGCCCGGGTGCGGGGCAGAATGAAGTGCATGTAGTCGGCGTCCTGCACCTCCCCGATGATGGGGACGATGGTCGCCTTTTCCCCGACCCCCTCCTCCTGGAGCAGGCGCAGCTCGCGCTCGATCCCGTAGATGCTGTTCTCCCCGTGGCCGAACAGGTACAGCCTCTCGGCTCCCCCCTCCAGCAGCTGACGGCAGAGCTCCGAGCCGATGCTCCCCCCCGCGCCCGTCACGAGCACCCTGCGGCCCCGCAGGTACGCGAGGCTCTTCTTCAGATTGACCTTTACGGGGCTGCGCGCGAGGAAGTCCTCGGGGTCGATCTCGCGCGCCTGGATGAGGTGAGCCTCTCCGTCCAGAATCTGGGCGATGCGGGGAACGATGCGGATGCGGGTAAAGGCCGCCCGCTTGAGAATTGCGTGAATCTTCGCCAGCTGCTCGCGCGTGGCGCTCGGGATCGCGATGATCGCCTCGTCGGCGGGAGTGGTCTTCAGCGCGCGGACGGCCGCCTCGATGGGCCCGAGCACGGGTATCCCGTCGATCCGCGTGCCGATCTTGGCCGGCTCATCGTCGAGGAACGCGACGACCCTGCCGAAGATCCTCTTGGCCCGAAGCTCGGCTGCGATCGTGGTGCCAGTGAAACCGGCCCCGATGATGTAGATGGTGCGTCGCGAGTCGTCGGCCATCATTGTGAATGTCGGAACGATTGCGGCAACAGTAAAACGGTCAGTCTCGCCCGCGCGCCGGCCAGGGGGCGGGTCACCCCTGCGGCTCGCCTCCCACCGTTCCTTCGAGCGCCTCGAAGCCGAAATCGATCTCGAATGAATCCTCGTACAGCTCCAGCTTCACCCGGGCCCGCCCCTTCCTGCGGTCCACGCGGATGATCCTGCCCTCCAGCCCCTTCAGAGGCCCCGAGACCACGCGGATCCTGCGGTTCTCGTCGAAGGTGACCATGGACTTGTCCACGACCTCGCCGAAGGCGAGGAAATGGGAGAGCATCTGCTGATCCTTCTGGCCGAGGGCGACGATGTTGTCGTTCGACGGGAGAAAGCGCAGGAAGCCGGGCGACCGCCGGAGGCTAGCGTACAGGTCCGTATCGACGCGGGGGGCCTGGACGAAGAGGTAGCCGGGGAAGACAGGCGCGAGGGAATCGCGCCAGATGCCGCCCCGCCGGATGCGGAGGCTGCGCCGGGGCCAGATCAGCGAGGCGTCCCCGCCCGCGGCCTTTCGCGCGGCCGCGAGGAACCGGGTTTCGCTCCCTGTCCAGATCTGGACCGCGAAGAACGGCATCTACTCCCGCGGGGCCGGGCGGCGGAACGAGAACATCGAGCGGATCGCCTGGAGCTTGGCCGACTCGACGGGGTCCTTCCCTGCCCTGCTGAAGTACTCGACGACGAACGCGGCGAACACGGAGAGGAAGAATCCGGCCACCGTGGCGATGACCGCGATTTTCGACCTGCTGGGCGAGAACTTCACCTCGGGCACCTCCGCCCGCTCGAGAACCTGGAAGGTCCGCGAGGTGTCCATCTCCTCCAGCTTCACCATCACCAGCTGCTGCTTCAGCAGGCCGAGGGTGGTCTGCTGGATGTCGAGGTCGCGCTTGAGAGTGAGGTACTGCGCGGAGAGGCTGGGAAGCAGCTTCTGCGGCACCATGCCGGTGTTGAATTCGTTGCCGCCCACATTCATCTCCGCCAGCAGCCTCCGCAGGCCCTCCAGCTCGGCCTTCAGCCTCACGATGCGCGAATCGGAATCGGGGAGGTACTTCCTCTGAAGATCGAGCTCGACCTGCTTGGTGATCACATCGGACTGCACCTGGGCGATTGCCTTCGTGCTCTCCGTGGCCTGCGTGATGAAATCGATTATCCCGTTCTTGACCTGGAAGCTGATGAGCTTGTCGGAAAGCCGCCGCGTCCCGCTCTCGAGGGCCGCGAGGCTCTCCTCGAGGTACTTCCTCTTCGAGCCGGCCTTGTCCAGGGTCAGCCGGGAGAACTCCCCGTCCAGCAGGTCGACCATCCTGTTGACGATCTCCGTTGCGCGAACGGGGTCGACATCCTTGTAGCTAACCTCCAGGATCCCGCTTTTCGAATCGTATTTCTGGACCGTCGCGGTCTCGATCGCCTTGCGCGCGCTCATCTTCGGGGCCTTCGACTTCGATAGTTCCAGCAGCGTCGCGAAATCGAACTCACGGGCGATGATGTCCTTGATCGTGTTTGACCCAAGGAGCGCCTTGGCCAGATCCGCGCTCGTCCCCCCGCCGCCCACCCCCGCTCCCACGAGGCTCGAGAGAGCCCCCAGGCCGCTCTGGTTCAGGATGGAGGAGAGCGAGGAGCCCTTCGAGGCCTCTTGCAGAAGGATCCTGGCCGTCGGGTTGTACAGCACGGGAAGATAGTTCCAGCGGGAGCTGGAGGGGATGATCATCATGGCCACGAGGAATGCCACGGTGAGAAGCGCGATGATGCCCGTCATCCCGACGATCAGCCACTTCCGCCTGGCCAGCACGGCGAGCAGGTCGAGCAGAGAAATGGTGTCGTCGCGTGTTCCGTTTGTGTCGCTCATTTGCGTCTGACAGGAAGCTACCATCCCGTGGCCAGTTCATCAAGCCCATGCGGGCCGGGGTGCCGATACTCGAAACGATGGAGAAGCGACCCCTCCGGCGACCCCCGCTGCTGCGGCGCGCGCGTGTCTGCGCCGCTCTGCTGCTCCTGAGCGCGCTCCTGCCCGCAGGCCCGCTCGGGGCTGACACCCTCCTCATCTCCACCGAAGAGACGGTCGACGGCAGCCCGTGTCCGCCGCCGCTGCCGGGGAGCGAGGGCCTCTCGGCCGCGCTGTTCGAGCGCGGCCACATCGTCTTCGACGCCGGGCAACCGGTCCCCCCGCCCGCCACGGCAGAGCTGCTCGAAATGGCGCGCTCAGGCGGCGCGGCATGGGTGCTGGAGGCAGTGGTATCGTTCCACGAGGTCCCACTGGGCATCGGTCCCAGGCGCATCACGGTGACGGCCGACTGGAGGCTCATCCGCGCGGAAAGCGGATCGACCGTGGCGCGAGGGAAGGCTCGGGGCTCCAACGAGGCCAGGGAGCGGGACCTCGATCGAGCCGGGCTCGCCATGGAGCTCGGCGCGACGATAGCCGACGAAATCGCGGGCCGGCTGGCCGGCGGCGAGTGAAAAAAGGATCAGAGCCCCCCCTTTTCTTCCGATCATGAAAGGAGGAGAATCATCCGTATGAAGCGATGGATCGCCATTGTCATGTCCTGTGTCCCGGTGCTCGCTTCGGCAGCGGGCTTCTGGGACGGCAACGCGACGCTTCAGCGGGGCGACTCCTCGTTCGAGAGCGGGCTGTTCGCGGCATCCAACTCCTTCGCGCCCGACACGGAGATCCAGGTGGAGAACCTGGAGACGGGGAAGACGGCGCGGGTGACCGTGAGGGAGAGGGCGGGCAGCCAGTCCAGCATACTCGTTCTGCTCTCACCGAAAGCCGCGGAAGCCCTCGACATCTCCCCGGGGACGATCGCGCGAGTACGGGTCACGATCGCGCCGAGCGCTCCCTCAGAGCTCGCCCGGGTGCCCGAAGATCGAGCCTCCAGTCCAGACCCCGACATCAACCCCGCGGCAGCTTTCGGCCCAGCCGCTGCTGCCGAGGCCCTGCCTGCACAGGTGGAGCCCGAGCCCGCCGCCGCCGAGGCCGCGCCGGCAGAGGCCCCTCAAGTCGAGACCGCGCAGGCCGAAGCCGTTGCACCTGAGCCGACGGCGAGTCCCGAGGACGAGCAGCTCTTGCAGGAGCTCGCGGCCAGGACTCCCCAGAAGCAGCTCTTCCTGCCTCCTCGCGAGGATGAGAAGTTCGCCTACCAGAAGCCGGTCGAGCCCCCCGCGGAGGCGCAGCAGGCCGCCGGCTCAGAGCAGGCGCCAGCCACCGAGGAGGCCCAGCAGCCGGAGCAGCTCGCCGCCACGGAGCGGCCTCCGAGCGCCGAGCCCGCGATCGAGTCGGTCGAGGTGGCCGCGGCGGTCGGGACGGGCACCGGCGCGCAGACGCCGCTCGCCGAAGCCCAGGCCCCGCTCGAAGTGAAGCCCGAGGTCCTGGATAGGATCGCATCCGCGGCCCAGCCGAGAGAAAAGGCCGCCCCGCTCGCGGTCCCCGAGCCTCTTTCCGCAGAGCAGAAGAAAGCCGCGCCAGTCGAGACTCCCATAGCGAAGACGGAGCCGAAAGCAGAGCCGGTGCCGGAAAAGGCGGCCGAAAAGACCGCGGAGAAAGTCGCAGCGAAGCCGCCCGAGCAGAAACCCGTCGCGGCCGCCCCGATCGCGAAAGCGCCGACTCCGGCGGGCAAGACCGCGCCGTACTACGTTCAGCTCGCCGCCTATTCGGCTGAATCCCTCGCCTCGGGCCTTGCGGCAAGCCTTTCGGCGACCTACCCTGTCCTCGTCCTCGCGCCCCCGCCGGCTGGCAAGCAGATCTACCGGGTCCTGATCGGACCGCTGAACAGGGCCGAGAGCGGGACCCTGCTGAACTGGTTCCGCTACCGCGGTTTCCCCGACGCCTTCGTGAAGCGGGAGTAACGGACCCTTGCATCGCATCTCGCGCTCCTGCACACTACCCGCGGTGCCATGACGCGCAGGGAAGCGAAGAAAAGAGCGGCGGAGCTCGCGCGGAAGCTCGAAGGCTACCAGCACGCATACTTCGTCGATGCCAGGCCGCTGGTCTCGGACCGGGAGTACGACGGACTGTTCGACGAGCTTGCCGCCATTGAGCGGGATTTCCCCGACCTCGCACGGGAGGACTCGCCGACCAGGCGGATCGGCTCGGACCTCACGCAGGAGCTGCCCGAGGCGGCTCACTCGATACCCGTCCTGAGCCTCGACAAGGCCTACACGCTGGCTGACCTCTCCTCCTGGATCGAGAAGACCGCGCGGAACGCTGAAGATGCACTCTCGTTCGTCTGCGAGGAGAAGATCGACGGGGCGTCCATCGTCCTGTACTACGAGGGTGGGCTGCTCACGCGCGCGGTGACGCGAGGAAACGGGCTCGTCGGCAACGACGTCACGGGAAACGTGAGGACCATCGGCTCGGTTCCCCTGAGGCTCTCCCGGCTGCTTACCATGGCTGCGCGGGGCGAGATCTTCCTCGCGAAGAGCAGGTTCGCCCGCGTCAACGCCGCCATGGAGGAGCCCTACGCCAACCCGCGCAACCTCGCCGCCGGAACCCTGCGCAGGGTGAAAAGCCGGGAAGCGGCAGGGGTGCCCCTCGAGATCTTCATCTACGAGGGCTTCTTCGAGGCTCCGCGCCGCTCGCACACCGAAATCCTCGAGGAAATGGAGGAGCTCGGTTTTCGGATCAACCCGCATGTCGGATTCTTCGCCCATGCCCCCGCGCGGAAGGAGAGCCGAGAGAGGCATCCCTCCTGGACGGTCGGGAGTCTCGATGAAATCGGCGCCTTCATCGAAACGGAGAAGCAGAGGCGCGGCGAGCTGGACTACGAAATCGACGGCATCGTGGTCAAGGTGAACGAGATTCCTGCGCGGGAGGCGCTCGGGTACACAGGACACCACCCACGCTGGGCCGTTGCGTTCAAGTTCGAATCCCCCGAGGGCGCGACGACCGTGAAGGCGATCGAAGCGCAGGTCGGAAGAACAGGCCGCATCACGCCGGTGGCGAGGGTCGAGCCGGTGCGCATTTCAGGGGCGACGATCTCCAACGTCACGCTGCACAACCAGGAATACATCGACATGCTCGAGCTTGCCGTGGGAGACAGGGTGGCGGTCTCGCGGCGCGGCGACGTGATTCCGGCCGTCGAGAGGGTGCTCGAGAAGAACGAGGGCGGCAACACGGTCTGGAAGCTCCCCCCCGCCTGCCCGACGTGCAGCGCAGCCCTCGAAAAGCTGGGAGCGCATCATTTCTGCCCGAACCTTTCCTGCCCGGACCAGATCCGAGGAAGGTTGAACTTCTTCGTTGCCCGGGGCCAGATGGACATCGAAGGCCTCGGCCCGGAGACAATCGACGTGCTTCTGAAGAATGGCCTTGTCCACGATATCCAGGACATCTATTCCTTCGACCCCGCGAAGCTGCTCGACCTGCCCGGATTCGGCGAGAAAAAGGCCGCCGCGATCCGCGAGGGCATCGAAAAGAGCAAGAAACGTCCTTTCCGTATGGTTTTCCAGTCCTTGGGGATCCCGGATATCGGGCAGAAGGCCACGGAGCTGCTCATCGAGGCCGGGTACGCGGACATCAACTCGCTGCTCGCGCTGTCGGATACCGGGGACGCGGCGCCGCTTCTCGAGATCCACGGCA